>Ga0307509_10004357_pt1 | contig 20512 bp, 23 predicted proteins | sample 10_EM_MG_FD_202245 | JGI IMG/M metagenome (GOLD analysis project Ga0307509, IMG submission 202245) | Populus trichocarpa ectomycorrhiza microbial communities from riparian zone in the Pacific Northwest, United States - 10_EM | ecosystem: Host-associated > Plants > Roots > Unclassified | place... | reverse complement strand
CGCGTGGCCGGGCAACGCCCCTACGGGCACGGCGGTCACACGGTCTCGGGAATTCCGTTCGACGTGGGGCCGGGGATCGTCTTGGCGAGGAGCTCGGCGGGCGGCGCCGGGGAGGAGGCCGCCGCCGTCTCGTGGGCGAGGAAGGAGCCGAGTTCGCCGATGGTGCTCATGAGGGGGGCGGGGAACACGACGGTGGTGTTCTTGTCGACGCCGATCTCCACCAGGCTCTGCAGGTTGCGCAGTTGGAGGGCGAGGGGGTGGGCCATCATCGTGTCGGAGGCGTCGCCGAGTGCGGCGGCGGCCAGGGACTCGCCCTCCGCGTTGATGATCTTCGCTCGCTTCTCCCGCTCGGCCTCGGCCTGGCGGGCCATGGCGCGCTTCATGGTGTCCGGCAGCTGAATGTCCTTCAGCTCGACCAGCGTGACCTGAACACCCCAGTCCGCGGTGGTCACATCGAGGATCTGGCGGATGTCGAGGTTGATGCGGTCGGTCTCGGAGAGGGTCTCGTCCAACGTGTGCTGTCCGACGACCTTCCGCAGGGTGGTCTGGGCGATCTGGTTGATCGCCGCGTGGACGTTCTCCACGGCGATGACCGATTTCACCGCGTCGACCACCCGGAAGTAGGCGACCGCGGACACGTCCACACTCACGTTGTCACGGGTGATGATCCCCTGGGACTGGATGGGCATGGTGACGATCCGCAGGGACACCCGGTGCAGGACGTCCACGAACGGGATGATGATCCGCAGCCCCGGAGACCGGGTTCCGACCAAGCGGCCGAAGCGGAACAGCACGCCGTTCTCGTACTGCTTGACGATTTTCACGGCCATCGCGAGTGCCAGGACGGCAAGAACCGCGACGACGACCAGAAGGAAGACCAGGACTCCCATGTGCTGCTCCTCAGAATGAGGACCACGTCGTTGGCGCGCGAGGTCCCGGGACGGGGTTGAGTCGGCGGCGCGTGAGCCACGGGGCACCGGCACGTTGTCGGGGTGCCGGCCTCCTCGTGGAGAGCCGTTCTGGCACCTGGCCGGAGCGCGGTGCGGACCGCGGGCCCGCCATGTACTGAGCTTCCCTTGCCGCGTGCGTCTGCCGCTTGGGCCGAACGGTCCTCTGAGTGCCGGGGTTCGGCCGGGGAGGTTCAGCCGTTGCCGGCGGGGAGGGGGACGGTCCACTCCAGGGTGGTGCCGGTGGGACGGCGGGGGGTGAGGGTGAGGGTTCCGCCGAGTTCTGTGGCACGGGTGCGGAGGTCGGTCAGCCCGCTGCTGCGGGTGTGGGCGGGGTCGATGCCGCGGCCGTCGGCGGTGACCCGCAGGGTCAGGCGGGTGTTGGTGGCCTCGGCGGCGACGTCGACAGTGCCGGCGTGGGCATGCCGGGCGGTGCGGGTGAGGGCTTCGCCTAGTACGACGAGCAGTTGGTCGGCGATGTCGTCGGCGACCAGGGTGTCCAGCGGGCCGGTCATTCGCAGTGCCGGGCTGAAGCCCAGAGCCGTGGAGGCCCGGCCGGTCTCGGTGACCAGCCGGGTCCGCAGGCCGGTGTTGGTGGCGGTGCGTGTGGTGGTGTCGTGCGGCTTGAGGGCGTGGACCGTGGATCGGATGATCTTGATCGCTTCGTCGAGGTCGTCCACGACCCCTTCGATGCGTTCGGTGGCCTGCGGGCGGTCGGCGCACTGTGCGCGGAGTGAGCGCAGGGACAGTCCTGCGGTGAACAGCCGCTGGATGGCGAGGTCGTGCAGGTCACCGGCGATGCGGTCGCGGTCGCTGACGATCAGGAGTTGTTCGGCCGCGCGGCGGTGTTCGGCGATCTCCAGGGCGAGCGCGGCGTGGTTGGCGAATCCGGCGATCATGGCGACGACCGCGTCGGCGAAGGCGGGGCGGCCGGGAAGGCCGGAGACCTGGAGCACGCCGCGTAGGTGCTCGGGGGTGCCGAGGGGGACGAGGAAGGCCGGCCCCAGGGGGAGCGGGGTGGTGTCGTGTTCGGCTCGCGGGTCGCTGCTCCAGTCGTCGGTGGTGATGGTCTCCCCGGAGCTGTAGACCTTTGCGGCCGGCGTTGTGTCCGGCAGGACCAGCCCGCGTACGCTGTCGGTGTCCTGGCTGGCGGCGGCCTCGACGACCAGGGCCGAGGTGCCGGGAACGGGCACGGCGAGGGTGACCAGAGCGGCGTCGGCCATCTCGCGGACCGTGGCGGTGAAGGTGTCGAGGACCTCCGCGGGGTCCGTTCCGTGCAGCAGGCTGCGGGTCAGTTCGCTGCTGGCGGTCAGCCAGCGTTCGCGGCGCTGGACGGCGTCGTACAGGCGGGCGTTGTCGATCGCCACTCCGGCCGCGGTGGCCAGGGTCGCCAGCACCACCTCGTCGTCGGTGTCGAACTCCGCGCCGCCGCGCTTGTCGGTCAGGTACAGGTTGCCGAACACCGCCTCACGAACCCGTACGGGGGCACCCAGGAAGCTGTGCATCGGCGGATGTCCCGTCGGGAAACCGGTGGCGTCCGGGTGCGTGTTGAGGTCGGTCAGCCGCAGTGAGCGGGGCTCGCGGATCAGCAGTCCCAGGATGCCCCGGCCTTGAGGGTGGTGCCCGATGGCGGCGATGGTCTCCTCGTCCATGCCTACCGTGACGAACTGCTTCAGGCCGCCTTCCTCGCCCAAGACGCCCAGCGCCCCGTACTCGGCGTCGACCAGGGTGACCGCCGACTGCACGACCCGTCGCAGCACCACGGCCAGGTCCAGATCGGTTCCGACGGCCAGAACCGCCTCCAGCAGCCCGTGCACACGCTGCTGGGTGGCACGTACCCGCGCGATCTGCGCCTGCAGATCGTCCAGCAGATCATCGAGCCGCAGCTGAGGAGCCACCGCACCGTCCCGCGGTGCAGCGCCCGTGTGCCCGTCCACGTGTGCTCCCCTCGGGAAGGCAAGTGCCCCCGCGCTCTCCAGCATGCACCGGGCGGGCCACCCGTGACCCTCATGGGTGCGAACCGTGGTCAAACGTTCACGTCAAGTCAGTACTGTCGGCATCCATGACGGGACCGGACGGTTCTCCCTGGGCCCGAGTGACTCCTCTCCGGTGCGGCGCGTCCCGCGTGTCAATGAGTCGGAGTGCGCGGCCGTAGGGCAGATGCCACGAGAGGCGGTGGCGGTGGTCGCTCCACAGCGTGGTGTCCGTGGCGGGCGTGCGGGGCAGGTGGCGAACGAGGTCTGCGGACTTGCGCAGGATCGGCCGATACCCGGGGCATGGCCTCACGGCGGTTCGCGGGGCTGGCGATCCAGGCGTTCGAAGCCTGCCCTCAGCACGCACCGCTACCGCCGGCGGCACGACTGGTATGCGCGGCACCGGACAGCGCCTGACCGTGGGCGAGCGCTGTCCACGCTCGACGCACGAACCACAGCACTCCTTGGGATAGATCATCCAGGCATGCTTGCGATGCGGTTGCCCTGATGGCAGTGGTGGTCCGGGTTCTCGTGGGCTCGGGCCACCGAGCATTGTGGGTCGGGTTCGGCGGCGCGGCCCTCATGGCTCCCGCCGCCCACGGGGACGTCTCGGCCTGCATGGTCGGCCTTCTCCGTCGGCATGCAGCTCCTCCGCACGCCGGATGGCCACGTACGGCTCATGGCCGAAAGCCGCTGGAGGAAACCGCCCCGTCGGTGTGCCCCGCGGAAGTACCGGAACGTGTTGGTTGTGGAACCGACGTGAGACGGCCGTTGGAACCCGCTGCGCCTCTGCCCGGTTCACTGCTCTCATCCTGCCGTCCGCTCCCCTCGACTGGCAGGGCCGCAGTGCTGTGCGACGTCTGTCGGCGGGCCGTTCGGCTCTACCGGCCGTCCACGCCTGCGGCTAGCGTGCTGCTCGTGACCGCAGCCGACCACGCGTAGGGGAGGTCGCCATGGCGGACGAACACAGGGCGAAGTCGCAGAAGACACCGTGGCTTCCGCCGCGCTGGTTCATCCGACTGGCCTGGTCGGTGCACCGGGGCGTGTACCGGGTCTTCGGCGGCAGGGTCGGGCTGTGGCGACCGCGCGCCACCAAGTGGGGCACGCTGCGGCTGACCACCACGGGGCGCCGTACCAAGCGGCAACGCGGCGTCATCATCGCGTATGTCGAGGACGGCCCGAATCTGGTCTCCCTGGCGATGAACGGGTGGGGCGAGGGTGAGCCCGCCTGGTGGCTCAACCTGCAGGCGCACCCGGACGCGACCGTCGATCTCGTCGACGGGCGGCGGCCGGTACGAGGCCACGCCGCAACAGGCGACGAGCGGTCGCGGCTGTGGGCCCGCTGGCGCGAGATCGACACGAACCTGGACGCCTACGCGACGCTACGGCCCTCCGAGACCGCGGTGGTGGTCCTCGCGCCCAGAGCCGGTGCGCCGGACGCATGACGGCGCAACTGATCCGCGATGCGTGAGCGGAAGGGCGTAGCAGCGGCCAACACGGGGCCCACGCAGGTGAGTTCGCGTATTCAACTGTCGCAAGTTCACCGGGTCGCCGCGTCCATCGGCTGCGGAGAGTGACGTTGGTTCTCGACCGCGGGTACATCGGCGACGGTTGAACATGCGAGCTCACCACTGTCGGCCCCGGGACTGTGGAGGGTCGATGTTCTGGTAGCCGGGCCTTCGTGTGCGCCGGGATCAGGACCTTGTGGACGGTCCGCCCCTGGGCTCTCCCTCTGGCCGGTCCCGTCGTGCACCCAGTCCTCAACGCGCCGGCCGCCGCCAGGGTGCGCGGCCTGTACGGCGGCCCGGCCGGGGCGGATCCTGCAACTTCTTCTGGCACGCCACCATCACCCGTGCCCGCGCTTCCCACGCCGCGTTACGGGCACCTTCCCAGCGCGTCCATCCACGGTCCTGGGCGGGTTCGTCGAGCTGCCCCTCCAAGTACCGGAGCATCGCCTCGTACGCCGTGCTCGCCACCTGAAGAGCCTCGTCAACGTCGGCCGCGCTGAGGAGGCGGGCGCGTTCCAGCGGCTTGTCCACTGCCCGCGAGATGCCGGCCAACTCCTGGGCGATGTGCTCCTGGAAGCCTTCCTCTCCTCCCCCGCCGGTCATGGCGTTCTCGTACCGGCGGTTCCAGTCCTCTGCCAGGGCAGCGAAGTCACGCAGGGCCGTATCCATGGCGTCGAGGGCGTCCAGGTAGGCGGTCTGACGCTGTCCACGTAGCCACTGGTCGTGTTCGACGGCTGCCTCGTCGGTGGTTTGGCGGCGGCCGGCGATGGTTCCGGCGATACCGAAGACGCCTGCAGCGACGGTGGGCAGGACAGCGACCCACAGCTGGTTCATGGCTGTCATCCTGCCGCGGGTAGCGGGAAGACGGGCGTGTCGGGGTAGATGCGGTTCTCGCCGAAAAGACAACGCCGAGCCGTGTGGCAGCCCCTGAGCCGGATCCTTGGGCGGTCGGGTCCGGTGGCGTGCCCGGAATCGCCCACTGTCGCCGTCACCAGGCCGGGTATAGGCTCCGTTACGAGGCTCGCGCGCATCACCACATGTAGTTGGTGAACAGCTGCCGACCCGCATCTTTCGGCTTTTGGCCCCCTGCCCCCGGGCCACAGTGACCATCCGACCACTGTGAGCGGGCTGGAGCCGCATCGCCGACAACGTGGCTCCAGTCCTTCGTCCTCTCCGGCCCTTTTTCGAGCCCGGGGTGTACTTCGGTACGCCCCGGGTGGGTGGTGAGGACGGGTCAGTGCGAGACGGCGAGGGAGGGGACCTCGGTGTCGTCTTCGCACGTACGGCCGCCGCCCGTGTTCGGCTGCATGCGGCGGCGGCCGTGGACCATTCCATCACCGATGTCCCGGGCCGGAGCATGCCTTGACGGGCTGTTGGCGGCGAACAACGACACCGGGGCGGCGCGGCTGCCGCCCGGAGGCAGGTTCACGTCATGCAAACGACTGCCGGTCATCCCTCGGCCAACGCTCAGCGCTCCTCGCCTCTGCCGGTGCGGCTTTCGCTGGAGCCCTACGAAGCCGTCTCCGGCGGATTCGACGGCGCATGGTGGCCCTACTCCCGCAATCTCATCACCGAACTCCCCGGCCTGGTCGAGGCGATGGACGAGGCGGGCAGCATCACCAGGGTCATTGTGGGGATCGAGCCGTGGCCCGACATCCCGCACCAGATCACCTTCGGCAAGTACACGGTGACCGCCGGATGGTTCGTGTCCGGTCACGAACAGAACGAGATCGTGCTCTGCTCCTACCTCAAAGGCTTTCGCACCCTCCTCGTCGTTCCTCCCACGACGGCGCCGGGCGCTGCCGACTGGCTGATGAGTACGCCGGTCCCGGTCGATGGCAGCCGCACCGCCACCGAGCTCCTGGCCATCGCAACGGCTCGCGCCGACAAGGCATCCCGCGAGGCGGCTCGCAAGATACTGGCCGGGGATGTCGACCCAAGGGGCTGACTGCGCGTCAAGGGGGTCCGGCCGGGGCTCCGGCTACTTCTTGTGCGCCCCTCCTCCGACGTCGCAGGACTGCCCGGGCCGAGAATCCACCGGCCCTTGCGACCGGCAGCAGCAGGTCGCCGACGGTCTGCTGATGTCCGTGATCACCGCTGGAGGGCAGATGGCGGGCGAGCTGAGGGAGCGGCCGGATGAGCTGCCGGCTGCGGGGCGCTGCGGGGGGATCGTGAAGTCGCAGTTCAGGGAGAGTGAAGACAGGTCCGCCGCCGAGAGTGTCGCAAATGACTGAGGCATTGCCCGGGAGACACTGATCAGTTGCGATCAGGCCGGGTAGCATCGGCCGCGCCGGGACCAGGGACGCGTGAGGTGGGACGCCCGGCTCGGGGTACGGCGATGCGAGGGGCGGGCTCGGACATGACGACGTCGGCAGAGGACGGCCAGGATCCGGGGGCTGACCTTGGTGATCTTGAGGCGATGCTGGACGCGGTCACCGACCATGCTGTCGTCAAGCTCGGGCCGGGCGGTGAGATCGTCCGCTGGAGCGGCGGCGCGCAAGTGTTGACGGGCTATGCGGCGGACGAGGTGGTGGGGCGGCCGGTGTCGCTGCTGCATCTGGAAGAGGATCGCGAAGCCGGCCTGATGGGGCGGGAGCTGGACTCCGCGCGGGACGGGCGTCGGGAGTTCCAGGGCTGGCGGATGCGCAAGGACGGCGGGCGGTTCCTGGCCCGGGTCGCGCTGACTCCGGTGCATGGCGAGGACGGGGCGGTGAGCGGCTTCGTCAAGGTCTTCCGGGACGCCACGGAGAGCGCGCGGACCGAGTCGTTGTTCCACGGTCTGCTGGATTCGGCTCCGGACGCCATGGTGATCGTGGATCCGGACGCGCGGATCGTCCTGGTCAACCGGCAGACCGAGGCGCTGTTCGGTTTCGGGCGCGACGAACTGGTCGGGCGGGAGATCGAGGTCCTGGTGCCGCCGAGGTTCCGGGACCGGCACGTCGGCCATCGCTCCGGCTTCCTCGCCGATCCCCAACTGCGGCCGATGGGTGCGGGGTTGGAGCTGTCCGGGATGCGCAGGGACGGCACCGAGTTCCCGGTCGAGATCAGTCTGAGCCCGCTGGAGACGGCCGAGGGGCGGCTGGTGGCGGCGGCGATCCGGGATGTCACCGAGCGCCGGGAGACCGAACAGCGCCTCCAGCGGCAGCGCGACGAGATCCTGGAGCTGTCCACGCCGGTGATCCAGGTGTGGGACAAGGTGCTCGCGCTGCCGATCATCGGCACGCTGGACACACTGCGGGCCACCCGGCTGACCGAGGGCCTGCTGGAGAAGATCGCCCGGACCCAGGCCGAGGTGGCCATCCTGGACATCAGCGGGGTGCCGACCATCGACACCCAGGTCGCCCAGCATCTGCTCAAGACCGTGCAGGCGGCGGCCCTGATGGGGACGGTGAGCATCATGAGCGGGGTACGGCCCGAGACCGCCCAGTCGATGGTGCACCTGGGCATCGACATGGGGCGTCTGCGCTCCCGCAACACCCTTCAGGACGCACTCCAGTTGGCTCTTGCGGTACTCGCCGAGCGGGCGGGGACCGCGGCGACGGCCGCGCAGGCACTGAGGTCCGGGGGATCGCGATGACCGAGGACGTCGTACCGGTCATGCGGATCGGTGACACGCTGCTGGTGGCGTTGCAGGGCGATCTGGACGACACCACGGTGATGGCGATCGAGGAGCAGCTCACCCGGGAGATCGCGGACACCTCCGCCTCGGGCATGCTCATCGACGTCAGCCGACTGGGCGTGGTCGACACGTTCATCGCCCGGGTGCTGGCGAGGATCGTGGCGATGGTCCGGCTGCTGGGAGCACAGGCGGCCGTCGTGGGCATCCAGCCGGCCGTGGCCATCACCCTGGTCGAACTGGGCGTACCGATGGGGCACTTGGACACCGCGCTCAACGCGGAACAGGGGCTGGCGCTGCTGGAGCGGCTGCGTCGCAACGACACCGGTGCGGGCTGGCTGTGACGACACAAGCCGCCACGCACCGGGAGCCGGACGTCTTCGCCATCGCCCACGAGGCCGACCTGATCCGGGTGCGCAAGGTGCTGCGCGCAGAGGCCGAGGCGGTGGGGCTGAACCTGGTGGACGCCACGAAGTTGATCACGGCGGGCAGCGAGCTGGCCCGCAACATCCTCAACTACGCCACCGGCCGTCGTGGCCGGATCAGCGTGGAACAGGTGTACCGCTCCGACCGTCGGGGGGTGCGGGCCACCTTCAGCGACGACGGGCCGGGCATCGAGGACATCGACGCGGCACTGACCGACGGCTTCAGCACGCGCGGCAGCCTGGGGCTGGGCCTGCCAGGCGCACGGCGGCTGGTGGACGACATGACGCTCACCTCCGACGCCGGGTCGGGCACGACCGTGGTGATCGTGAAGTGGCAGCGGTGACCGGCGAGTTGCGGGCGGCAAGGATGTGGCGGCGCTGAGCGGGAGCGAGCACCGTCGCTTTGTCGTCGAGGCCGAGGAGGACGTCGGCGCGCTGCGCAGGGCGGTGGCGAGGATGGCCGCCGACCGTCGCGCGCTGCGTCCGGGCGTGGCCGAACTGGTCGCGACCGAACTCGGCACCAATCTGCTGCGGCACGCGCTGCCGGGCGGGTACGTGCTGGCCCGGCAGGCGGGCGACGGGATGGAGCTGTTGTCCGTCGACCGTGGCCCGGGCACGACCGCGGCAGCGCTCACCGTGCCGGCCGGGACGGCCGCGTCAGCCGGTCCGCCCCGGCCGGGTGGACGCGGCCTGAATGCGGGCCTGTCCGTGATCCGGCGCAGCGCCGCCGAGTTCGAGTGGTACTCCACCCTGAACGGCACGGTCGTCTACGCCCGCCTCGGCGCCCCCGAACCGGACGTCCACCCGGGGTGGCGTTTCGGGGGCGTCAACGTCCCGCTGGGCGGCGACGGCGAGTCCGGGGACGCCTGGGCCGTGACGCCTGGCGAATGCCGGAATCCCACCCCCACACCCACACCCACCCCCGCCTCGACCGTCCGGTCCGGCGAACGCCTTCACCCTCTTCGCTCCCGTCCGTTGGCCGCTCTGCTCGTGGACGGGCTCGGGCACGGGCCGCATGCCGCTGCGGCGGCGCAGGCAGCGGTCGGTGCCTTCGAGCGGGTACCGGTCACCGATCTCGACGCCCTGGTCCGGCGGACCCACGAGGCGATGCGGTCCACCCGCGGCGGAGTCCTGGGCACGTGCCTGATCGATCCCGGGCGAGGGGAGCTGACCTATGCGGCCGTCGGCAACATCACCGGGCGGGTGGTGACCGGTGGCCGGTCGGTGCATCTGCTGGACCGGCCCGGCACGCTCGGCACCCAGCTGCCCGTGCCCTCCGTCCGCCTTCAGCACTGCCCCTGGGAGCCCGGGTCGACGCTCGTCCTGGTGTCCGACGGGATCCGTTCCGGCTGGAACCTGGACGGCCATGCGCGCCTGCTGGAACAGCACCCGGCGATCGTCGCAGCCGTGGTGCACCGCGACTACGGGCGGCCCACCGACGACGCCACCGTGCTCGTGGTCCGCCGTGCCGGTGGCATGCCATGATGCCTCGGGAGTCGGTCCCGCCACTGACGCGAAGGGCGGCCAGCCATGGGTGACTTGCAGGGCCCCACGGCCGCTGACGGCGTCGACGACGCGGTCGCGCTGAGGGCCGAACTGGAGCGTCGCGCGCAGCTGGTGGACGAGCTGCGCCAGGAACTGGACGACACCAACCGCGGGTTGATAGCCCTGCACACCGAGCTGGAGGCAGCCCGGCTGTCCGAGGCACGGCTCGCGGCCATCGTGGCCGCCTCCGACGACGCCATGATCTCGCTCGGCCCCAGCTGCCTCGTCCAGACCTGGAACCCGGGCGCCGAGCGGCTGTTCGGCCAGGCCGAGCAGCACATCATCGGCCAGACGATCGAGACCCTCATGTCCGACGCGGCCCGCGCCGGCTTCCTCGCTGCGGTGGAACAGGTCCGTTCGTGGGGGCACGCCGACTCCTACCAGAGCCGGTGGCGCCGCACCGACGGCACCGAGGTCGAGGTGGCCGTCACCGTGTCGCCGATGCGCGACGCCGACGGCGGCCTGATCGGCTTCGCCACGGCGGCGCGGGACGTCACCCACCAGCTCGCCGCCCAGGCCGAGTTGGCCGCCGCACGCGCGGACCGCGAGGTGATGGCCGAACGCGACCGCATCGCGCGCGACCTGCACGACATGGTCATCCAGCGGGTCTTCGGTGCCGGCCTCGCGCTGCAGGGCGTCACCGCCCGCATCACCCATCCCGACTCCGCCACCCGCATCCATACGGTGATCGACGAACTCGACGCCACCATCCGGGAGTTGCGCGGCACCATCTTCGAGCTGGGCCAGCCCGCCCAGAAGGCCGCCAGCCTCCGCGCCCAGGTCCTCGACGAGACCGCCACCGCACAGGACCGGCTCGGTTTCGCCCCCGCTGTCGAGTTCGACGGCCCCGTCGACGCCGCGCTGCCCGACGCGACCGCCGCCCACCTGCTGGCGGCCCTGCGAGAGGCGCTGTCCAACGTGGCCCGCCACGCCCACGCCTCCGCGGTCCGGGTCGCCGTCCACGCCGGGGACGAACTGCTCCTGGAAGTCACCGACAACGGCCGCGGCATCGACCCGGCGGTCACCCGCAGCAGCGGCCTGACCAACCTGCGCCGCCGCGCGGAGAAGCTCGGCGGCACGTTCGAGGCGGCCGGCCGCCCGGAAGGCGGCACCCGCCTGCGCTGGCGCATCCCCCTCACCACCGAAAACCCGGCCCGCACCCCCTGACCCCGCCCTGCCCTTCGCGGACGGCTCAGCGCATGCTGCCGGTCTGTCGGCGGGTAGGGGAGGGCGTAGTGCCGGAACCCGGCCGGTGACGACGGGAGGCGCCCATTCCCGCGGTGGCGCGTCCCAACACCTGCCGGAGCCCTCGCTGCGGCACTTCCCGTCAAGGCGGCGCACCTCCATGAAGGATCCGGCCCACTGACCCCCGGCCCTCCACAGCCCGCGCGAACCGGCGCACCAGGGCCGACCGGTCCACCGCAAGAAAAAGCAGACCCCGAACGACCCTGCCGAGCCGTCCCCTTGGCCCCTGTCGCGGCTCCACGCGGGGCGGTCACTCTTCTGTCTGTGACGAAGACGAATACGTCCGCGACGAAGAGGAGGGGCCGTCTCATGTCCAAGGTAAGGCGTACCAGGCTGTGGCGGTGGCGGAGCAACCCGCTTCGACGGCACGCCGACGTAGTCGAGGCATGGATCGTGCTGGCCTCCTGGACGGGCTTCGCCCTGGGCGGCGCCGTCGTCGGCACCGTGACGGCCCGAGCTGCCGACGAGTCCCTCTCGCAGGCGCGCGCCGAACGGCATTCCGTCGAGGCCGTCCTCGTCGAGAGCACTGCGTCGTCGGTGACTGACGCAGGGGGTGCGAGCGACAGCGCCGTCTGGGCGAAGGTCCGTTGGACGGGCTCGGACCGCTCCGTACACACAGGCCGGACCATGGTGGACGCCGGGCACAAGGCAGGGGCTACCGTGCTGGTCTGGACGGATCGCAAGGGAAATCTCACAAAGGAGCCGGCCACCGCCACGGAGGCAGCCGCCGAGGCCGGCCTCCTGGGCACCGTGGCCGCGTTCGCCGTCGGCGGCCTGACACTCGGCGCCGGGCGCGCCGCACGGTCGCGGCTCGATCAGAAGCGTATCGACCAGTGGGGCCGCGATTGGAAGCAAATCGGGCCGCAGTGGCAGCGCAACACCACGTGATCCAAGGGCAGGCAGCCATCTGTCACGCGTGAGCAAGTGAGCGTTTTCCAACCTCGTTTTGAGCAGGTCAGATGCAGTGTGGTCCAGCATGTCGCGCAGGCTGAAAGAGGCTCACTGGATGGGTGCCTCGGCGAGCGAGAGGCTGTTCCCATCGGGGTCCAGCACGACGACGTGGCGTACGCCGTTGCTGTAGGTCTCGACCGCTTCGTGGTCGATCCCGTGTGCGGCGAGCCGGGCCAGGATCTCGTCGAGGTCGTTCACGCCGAGCGTGATCATGGCTCCGCCTACTCGCTCAGCGCGCACGTCCCGATCGTCAACGACGACCCACGCGTTCTCACCGACCCGCCACAGGTACTCCTCGCCGATGATCTCGTCCGCTGGGCGCCCGAAGAACACCTCGAACCATTCCACTGCCTTGATCCGGTCACTTACGCACATGACGCTGTACAGGTCCACTCGGATCACTCCTTATAGTCGTTTCGGAAGTTGGACCACTCCCGTGACCGAAACTCATCGGAGGAAGTGGCCCGGTTCTCCACGAGGACGGTGAGGCCAGGCGCCGTTGGCGCCAGGGGAGTCGTCGCACCCACATTGAGGCTTTCCAACCTGTGCGGTGTGCAGGGTGAAGATGGCCTGTATGAGGCTCGTGCTACGGATGGTGAAGCAGCGCTGCTTGCGCAGGATCCGTAACTCCGAAGGCGTGAAGCTGAACCAGTCCGACTTCATCCTCACCCTGATGTCAGTACATTGGGAGAAGGGTCGCCGCCAGCTCGAAGACTTCAGCCGCGGCGCGGTGATCGCAGGACTCCCCGATCCGAGCCCTCGGAACGCCTTTCTGGACCCCAGCCTGGACCAACTGCTGCGCGTAGCCGTCGCTGTCGCCTTCCGGCGCGCCCGGCTGCAGCACGTCTATAGCGTCCTACGGGGAAAGGACCTCGGAACCGGCAAGGTCACCGCCGCTCGACGGCAGGAGCAGTTCGACCGGCTCGCCCAAGCACACACGAAGGTCCTGGACCTGACCAGCTGGCACGAGTTTTTCCAGTGCGTCAGGGCGGCCGGCTTCCGCAGTCGCAAGATGATTACCTCCGATCGCGCCCTGCTGTACAGCTACACAATCTGGCTGATCGGACGCCACGACTTCGGGCTGACGGCCGATGAACTCCGTCCTGTGATCGGACGGTGGTTCTTCATGGCGCACACCACCGGCCGGTACTCCAACTCGCCTGAGTCACAGATGGAGTTTGATCTGGGACGCATCGGCAGTCTGCCGCCAGGTGACGGCCGAGCCTTCACCGCGGAACTCGACCGGATCATCGCAGCGAACTTCACCGGCGACTACTGGGACATCTCTCTGCCGAACCGGTTGGATACATCCTCGTCGCGTTCACCGGTGCTGTTCGCCTACCAAGCGGCGCTCAATATTCTCGACGCCGAAATGCTCCTCGGCGACCAGCGAATCCGTGATCTGCTGGATCCCTCGGTGAAACCCGCCAAGGCTGTCGACCGGGACAACCTGTTCCACCGCAAGGCGCTCGCCAGGCTGGGTATTACCGACCGGCGCCAAGTCAATGCCATCGCCAACATGGCGTACGTGACGTGGCCGGCGGACGAGCTGTCCAACACCGATGCACCACATGACTACTGGCCGAGAATCGCGGACGCGATGGCCCCGGAGGTGCTTGAGCGGCAGGTGCGGTGGCACGCGCTCCCGGTCGGCTGGGAGCAGCTCGACTATTTCACCTTCCTGGAACGGCGGCGCCAGCTGATCGCCAAGGTCGTGCGGGAAGCGTTCGAAACCCTTACGGGGGAGCGCCCTGCGTACGTCCCAACCAGCCCGGCCGACGTGATCGCCGCCGGCGAGTCCCAGGGCACCGAGTTCAAGGCCAGCGCCCGCTGGAACGTGCACACCCGGCAGGCCGACAAGTCCCTACGGCACAACATCGTCAAGGCCGTCTGCGGCTTCCTGAACGGCGAGGGCGGAAATCTGTGTATCGGCGTCGCCGACGACGGGACTGTCCTCGGCATCGAGAACGACCTCACCACTCTGGAGTCGCAGGTCAGCGTCGACGGGTACGAGCTCTTCGTACGCCAACTCCTCGACAGCAGCCTGTCGACCCCGACAGCGACCACCGTCCGCGTACGGTTCCCCGAAATTTCTGGCAACGTCGTCTGTCAGATCAGCGTTGCCGCGGCAGGTAGGCCGGTGTTCGCCAAACCCGCCAAGGGCGGCAATGGCATCACCGACTTCTGGGTCCGGGTCGGCAACGCCACCAAGCAACTCCACGGCGATGACCTTCTGCGCTACCAGGAGGAACACTGGGGATGAGCGTCTTTATGGCCAGCCGTCCGACCAGTGGGGTGGGGAATGGCCTCGGGTCTGTCCTGGTGTAGACCAAGGTCCGGTTGCTGCCGAGCGTTGGGAGCCGCACTCACCAGACGGTGTGGGCGGCCTACACACTTGGGCACATCGACGGATGGCGCCGGTGGAGTCCAATCCGTCTTCTCGGCCTCCTCGCCGACCAGCTTGAACACGCAACGGCCCGCGCACTGCGGGGCGATCGCCAAGCAGCAAGCGCAGGCTGTCGGCGGTGACGCTCGTTTGACGCTCTGGACGCCAGCAAGCCGGGGCGACAACCGATAAGGCTGCCGTGACCTGCGCTTTTCCGTAACCAGCTCAGACCGACGTCATACCGATGACTCATCATGTGGAGTGCGTGGCGATTCTGGAGCCGGTGGCGAAGAGCTCCTGAGCTGCTGTCCTGTGTGTGAGGAAGGGCGCCCGGCCCGTTGAGGAACGGCCGGGCGCCCTTCTGTGATCGCCGAGGTCCTACTCCCTCATCGCGACGTAAGACCGCTGATCCGCCACAAGCCGTCGCTGGCGCTGTACGCGTCGCCGGATGCCGCCAGGGTGAAGCTGAAGGCGTTGATCCCCAGGAGGTTGGTGACGTGGGACTGGACCCCGGTGGTGGGGTTCACGCGCTTCACCTCGTCGGCTACCTGGAAGTAGACAAGGCCGTCGCCGCCGACCGAGATCGACGTGGGCTCGTAGGCCTCGCTTGCCAGGACCCGGGTTGCGCCGGTGGTCACGTTCGTCTGGAGGATGCGGCCCTGGCCCATGTCCGCGGTGTAGGCGAGGCCCGCCTTGTCGAAGGCGAGGCCGTAGGAGAAGCCGAGGCCTGTGGCCACCACGCGGGCGGTGCCGCCGTCCGGGACGGCGACGATCTCCCCGTTGCCGTCGGTGACATAGGTGGTGGTGCCGAAGCGGGCCACGCCGAAGAGCGAGGGCAAGCCGGACGCCAGGGTACGGCGACCGCCCGTGGCGAGGTCTACCTGCTGGAGCACGCCGTCGAAGTTGGTGATGTACGCGCTGCCGCCGGCGACGGCCACTCCGCGGAGGTTGCCCAGGCCGGTCGTGACCGTGCTGAGCGTTCCGCCGGCCAGGTCGAGCTTGAGCAGGTCGCCGCCCGAGTACGCCAGGTACACCGAGCCGGCGTTGTCGGGGGCGATGGCGACCGGGGAGCCGGCCGCCGGTGCGATCCGTACGCAGTCCGTGGACGGGCACTTGACGTCTCCCGTCGCGGCAACTGCCGGAGCGGCGAGGGTCATTGTCGCTCCCGACGCCAGCAACGCGCCGAGGGCCAGTGCGGCGCCCAGCGTGCGGGCTCGGCCGGTGAGCGAGCGGGTGGGACGGTCGAGCGGGAGCCGGGTGGCGGTCGTAGATCTCGTCATTGAGTCATCCGTTCCTGTCCGTCGACGATCGGTGGGCCCGCGGGATCGCCACGGGCACTGCACCGGACACGTAGCCGGGGTACGGAGAGGTTCACCGAGACGACCGGACCGGCCGGATCGGCGGATCGACGGATCCCGATTCAATCGGCCGGATCGACCGGATCGACCGGATCCCGGTTCAGGGGCGGGCCGCTCGGGCGGTTTCCAGGATCTCGGCCAGTCTGAGGGTGTCGGCGAGGTAGCGGTCGTAGGGGAAGTCCTGTTCCCGCAGGCCGCGTCGGAGGGTGTCGGCGAGGGGTTTTCCGTTGGCGTGGTAGGTCTCGCGGCCGGTGGTGGTGAGTTCGACGAGGCGGCGTCGTGCGTGCTGGGGGTCGGGGGTGACGCGGACCAGGCCGTCCTCCTCCAGGGGGCGCAGGGCGCGGCTGATCGCCGGGTCGGAGACTCCCAGGGCCTGTGCGAGCCGGTGTTGGGTGGCCGGTTCCACGTCTTCGAGCGCGCCCAGCAGTCTGATCTGGCTGTAGCTGAGGCCGCCGTCGGGGTCGGTGTTCCGGCGGGCGAGATCGCCCAGCAGGGAGACCACGCGGTGCAGCAGGTCTGAGAGTCCGTCGTCCATTCGTGCAGCGTACCTCAATATTGCAAGGTTAATATTAACCATGCAACATTCGATGGCATGGAAACCACCTCGTACCTCGCGAAGACCTCTCTCCCCATGCTCTGGCTGCTGGTGGCCGTCACCGGCGCACTGATCCGCACCCGGCACAGCCCCTCCCCGCAGGCCAGGCTGGAGACCTGGCAGCGGTGGTGGGCGATCGGCGCGCTGGGCTGCGGAAGCCTGTGGATGACGGTCTCGTTCCTCGGGATCCCGGACACCATGGCCACCGCGATCGGCTTCCGGCGGACGCCGTTCGAGTTCGAGATCGCCTTCGCCAACCTCGGGCTCGCCGTCATGGGCCTGCGCGCCGCCTCGTCGTCGGCCACCGCCCGGGAACGCGTCACCATCGGCCTGGGGGCCGGAATGTTCCTCTGGGGCGCGGTGATCGGCCACCTCTACCAGTGGTTCGCCCACGGCGACCACGCCTCGGGCAACACCGGGGGAGTCCTGGTCTACGACCTGCTCATCCCGGCCGTCATGATCGTCCTCGCCCGGCGCCAGCAGCGGTTCTCCGCGATCGAGCGGACGGCCGTACCGGCCCTCGCCTGAACGGCAGCACACCCATCACCGCCCGTCCCCCTGGAAGGATCTCGACGCCGTGACGTCCAAGACCGCCCTGGTCACCGGAGCCGGCCGCGCCGCCGGGCTCGGCTTCGCCGTGGCCCGCCGCCTCGCCGAGCTCGACCACCACGTCGTGCTCACCGCACGCGACTTCTCCGCCGTGGAGCCGCTGGCCGAACGCCTGCGCCGGGACGGTCACGCGGCCACCGCCCTACGGCTGGACCTCTCCGACCGGGCCGGCATGGACGCGGCGGCCGACCACCTCACCCGGACCTTCGGCCACCTCGACGTGCTGATCAACAACGCCAGTGCGATGCCCGACTTCAGGACCCTCTCCGCGCTCGACGCCGACATGGACGCGGTGCGCTCCGCACTGGACGTCTCCGTCGTCGGGCCGTGGGCCCTGACCCAGGCGATGCTGCCCCTGCTGACCGCCGCGCCCGCGGCCCGGATCGTGAACGTCTCCAGCCTGGCCGCCCAGCAGATCGCCACCGGACTCGACCTGGGCGCCCCTCTGCGCTCCCCGGCCTACTCGATGGCCAAGTACCTGCTCAACGCGCTGACCGGGGTCCTGGCCCGGGCCCTCGCGGACACACCGATCCTCGTCAACGCCGTCGACCCCGGCAGCACCGCCACCCACCCCGAACGCGACGACGCCGACGACCGCCCCGCGGCCGAGAGCGCCCACGACATCGTCCGCGCCGCGACCCTGGGCGCAGACGGGCCGACCGGGCAGCTCTTCAGCCGGGAACACACCCTGCCCTGATCCCGATACCACCTCCGTCCTGTCTCCTTCCTCCTGTGGTCCGTGCTGCGGAACCCGTCGCTCGGCCCTCGGGTCCGGTGGGCGCAGGCTCGCGTGTGGACGCGGCTACGGAGGTGCGGGGTGAAGGAGCGACTGCGCGCCGTGGTGGTCGGTACCGGCATGATCGGCGCTGTGCGCGCCACGGCGATCCGTGCCGCCGGAGGCGGACTGGCCGGGACGGTCACGTCGACGCCCGGGCGCGGTGCGCCGGCCGCCGAGGAGCGGGACGTGCCCGGCCGGTTTCCCGACTTCGCGGGGACCGGGAGGGCCGACCAAGTTCTCCAGGCCTGCTAGTCCTGCCCGCCCGAAGGGTTCGGCCAACTGCCCAGGAGCTGGTCGTCGGTCATGGCGGTCGGGTGCGGGGCCGGTGACGGATCGAGGCCGAAGCCCACCATCAGGGCCTCCGCGTAGCGGCGCCAGGCGTCAGGGGCCACGTCGTTCGTGCGGTCGGCGACGGCGCCGATCATGTAGAGGAAGGCGTACACGTCGGCGCTGGCGAAGTCCTCGCGGACCGCGCCCGCCGCCACCGCCCGTGCCACCAGGCCGTCCACGAGCCGGCCGAGCTGGTCACGGGTCCGGGCGGTCGTCCCCTTGGTGAAGTCGGCGTTGGCCAGGACGACTTCGAGGGCGCGGTCCTCGGCCCGCAGCCGCGCCGCCTCCAGCAGATAGTGCCGTAGCGCCCCGGCCGGGTCCCGCTGCTCGGCGGCCGTGGTCGCGAGGTGCAGGAACACCGCGAACCGCTCGGTGAAGAGGGCGTCGATCAGTGCCTGGAGGTCCGGGAAGCGCCGGTACACCGTGCCGACGCCGAGGCCCGCCTCGCGGGCGATCTCGTTGAGGGGGACGGTGGCCCCGCGTCGGGCGAACAGACGGTCGGCCGTCGTCATGATGAGGCGGCGGTTGCGTTCCGCGTCGGCGCGCAGCGGGCGTTGTGTTTCGGGGCTCACGCCGGGACATTCTCCGGCATCCTCGCCGTGACCGGCCTGCGCAGGTGCCGTACCAGGACGCAGACGCCGGTGACGGCACTCCACAGCAGCCACGAGTAGACACCGCCCCGCTCGAAGATCCCGGCCGTGCTCGTGGAGGCGCCCACGAACGCCTCGCTCAGCAGTCCGAGGGCGCCGACCGTGATGCTGAACACCCGGTAGGCGCGCGGCAGTTGGAGGCTCCGCAGGGAGCCCGCGAGGATCACGATCGTGTTCGCGCACAGGATGGCGACCGCCGCGCCCCCGACATGCAGCGCCAGGCTGTAGCCCGGGCCGTCCGGCGAGCCGTGGAACAGTCCGACGAGGACGAAGCCGACCGCGTGCGCGGCGGCTAGGGCGACGACGACCCGGCGCGCGCGGCCGGTGAGCAGGGTGAGCGCCAGCAGGATCGCGCCGGTCGCGAACAGGACGCCCTGGACGATGAACGACGTGTTCATCAGCGCGTGATCGGGCGAGCAGATGGTGCGGCCCTGGTAGTGCGTGCCGCAGGCGGGGACGCCCAGGTCGCTGATGTAGTTCGTGGCGTAGCTGTACGGCGGTGAGGTCCAGGCGGCCGCGGCGACCGCCTCGGACACCACCCACTGCACCGCGTTCAGCAGCAGGACGACGGCCGCCGGCGGCAGCCAGTTCTTGCGTGACATCACAACTCCTCTCGACAGGTCGTGCGCACCACCCTACATTAAGTGGATAGATCTATCCGTTTAGTGTCCGGTCGCCACGTGACGAGCGTCACAAAGCGAGGTTCGAACTTCGAGGGCCGCCGCGCATCTAGTCGGCGTCCACTCCACTCCACCGAGGAACAATCAATGTTGGCTTATCTGCCCGGATTCGCCCCCTGGATCGTCGCCGGCGTCCTTTCGTCCTTCGACTGGCGCTGGGGCGCGCTCGGCGGTCTCGTCACGGGGCTGCTGATGATGCTCAACGACCGTCGCCGCGGGGTCGGTTTCGACGCCCTGGTCCTGGAGATCAGCACCCTCGCCTACTTCGTGGTGATCGGTGCCGTCTCCGTCGCGAAGCCGGACTCCTCCCTGTCCGGCCAGACCGACGTCATCTCCTTCGTCTGGCTGGGCGGCACCGCCTGGGGCAGCCTGCTGCTCCGCAGCCCCTTCACGCTGGGGATCGCCAAGCGCCAGACCCCCCGCGAGTACTGGGACATGCCGGAGTTCGTCCAGGTCAACAACCTCATCACCAGCGCCTGGGGAGCCGGCTTCACCTTCATCGCCGTCAGCCTGGCCGTCTCCGACGCGGTGGACGCCCCGGCCTGGGTGGGCATCACCGCCCATGTCGTCGGCCTGGTCGCCCCCGCCGTCTTCACGAAGGTCTATCCCGCCCGCGTCCAGGCCAGGTTCATGGCCCTGGCCCAGGCCCAGCCGCCGGTGCGGGCCGTCCCGTAGCCCGGCCGGACGGCCAACCGCCGTCCCCGTCCCGTGACTTCACGACTTCACGACCTCTCGGCACCAAGTACTCATCCCCACGAAGGAGTTGGCGCATCGTGAGCACCACACAGGAAGCCGCCGCAGCGCGGAACATCGTCCTCGTGCACGGCGGATTCGTCGACGGATCCGGCTGGCGGGGCGTCTACGACGCACTCCGCGCCGACGGCTACCGCGTGAGCGTCGTCCAGAACCCCACACT
>Ga0307509_10004356_pt1 | contig 20517 bp, 20 predicted proteins | sample 10_EM_MG_FD_202245 | JGI IMG/M metagenome (GOLD analysis project Ga0307509, IMG submission 202245) | Populus trichocarpa ectomycorrhiza microbial communities from riparian zone in the Pacific Northwest, United States - 10_EM | ecosystem: Host-associated > Plants > Roots > Unclassified | place... | reverse complement strand
ATTATACGCTTACAATCATATACTGAGAGCGATTTCCAAACACTATTTATCTCAAACTAGAAGCCCAAATCATAATGATAATGTGAGCACTATATTCAAATCCTATCTTTTGAGATAGTTGCCGGATGGCTATATGGAATATCCAAATAGTGGAGTCATCATACTAGACATATGAGGTAATTAGGGGGTGTTTGGCCAGCCAATTCTGATCTCAAATTGTGATTTCAGATCAGAATTGAGAGGCCAAACACCCCTTAGATTTCAACCTGCCATTTGTTTAGTCAGAAAATATCACTCGTAGGAATAAGTGGGGCCCCGCACAGGGGCAAGAGTGGGGGACAAGAAGACGGGGGCCGTCTAGTCAATCAGCGGGGAAAGTAAAATACCCGCCCCGTCCCACAGCCCGGCCAGGGCCCCGTGTCATACGGGGCGGGGAGGAACGGCAAAGAGTTGACCCTGGGCCGGAGTAACGGCGGGGTCATAAAGTGAAAACCCGCCCCGCCCCGCCCCGTAACGAACACTACTGGCTCTGCCCCATCAGGTTCCTCCGTCAGGGCTCCTCCCCAACGTCCACCCAAGGAATCCACGCAGTCTTATGCAGCAATTGTTGGTGGTACCAGTGAGTTCGATAAAGCGGCCCGAGAAGTTCTAGCCGCCAAGAACAACAACAACAGCAACACCACCAGAAGGAAGAAGAACCCCGCTACCAGCACCTCGGCAACAAAAGTCGCGGCAGCCGCCAAGGAAGCCTCTCCCACAAGGGCTCCCCCCCCACTTGCCAGTGCTGCTAGGAGGTTCTTTGCCCCCCGCTCTTCCCCTGCTCCTCACCCTGACGCCGCCGACATAAAGGCACACCTGCCCGACCTGGCCGCTTCCGTTCTTCGTGAAGCAAACTGCTCCCTCCCGCGCTCCCTCAAAGCCATTGTTAACGACAGAGGCTCCGTCACTCTCATTGTGGTAGACACATCGGTCCCTGCTGCGTCCTATGCCCCATACTTCGAGGCCCTAACCACAAAACTCAACCAATCGTTCCCCGTTGGGTCAAACCCCTGGCTTCCCTTCAGACTTGCTCCTACCTCCGTCCAGCTGGCTATCCATTCGCTACCGGTGGACTACATGCCCCTTCAGGATGAGGACTTGTTCAACTACCTCTCCGACTCGATACTCAACTCCAAGGATGTCACCATATCTGCGGCCCGCATCCTCAACCCGAACCGTCAGTCCCGTATGGAAAAACGAGCCTATTCGGTGGTTGTTAATGTCGAGCCTGATTCCCTCCAAACTATGCTCTCATCCATCTACCTATTCGGCAACTCCAGGACGGTCGAAAAAGCCTACTCGTCCTCCCCCCTCACCCAGTGCCAGAAGTGCTGGAAGTATGGTCACGTCAAACTGCTCTGTAAAGCGGAGACTCCTACATGCCCGTTGTGCTCCCTCCAACACACCAAGGCAGAGCATCGATGCCTCAACCCCTCATGCCCTAGCGGGGGAAACCTTAACGCCATCCTCGGATGCTGCCTTGCCTCCCCAGCCAGATGCTCCAACTGCGGGGAAGCGCACTCGGCCAGGAACCGAGACTGCCCCGAACGGCCCCCCCCCTCCAGCCCCACGAACTGCCCCTGCCGCTGAAGAAAACCAAGCTGTCGTAGACCCCGACCAGATGGACGTCCACCAAGGTGCCCCACAGGCCGATCTCAACCGCTCTGCAACCCAGGGATCCAACACCCCCCCCCAAGGCCTCCTCCCACCATTCCAGGAAGAAACCCCAAGGGCCACTCGGACTACAATGGCAGCCCCCCCAGCCATGACAAGATCAGCCTCCAAGGGTGGCCCCCCCCCTCCCGAGGGGGAGGCTAGCCACTCACCTGCCACTCGCCACTCTGCAGGCTCAGCCTGGTAAGATGTCATACACCAGCGAATCTTTGCCCCCAGGACTGGGCCCTGGACACACTCTCTCCATCGTACAACACAACTGCCTCGGGAGCTGGGATGTGTTTCTCTCCTTATTTAATTCATTTGCTTCAGCCAAAAACCCTCCTTTGATTGTTTGCCTTCAAGACCCTCCGGTCTGGAGGAACGGACTGCCCTCCCATTGAGGATTTACTTCTTTTGCCCCATCAGCCTCTGGGCGCCGCCCTCGGGTTGCCTTTTATGTTTTCAGGTCACTCATCGATATGACTACCATTACCCCTGTTTTTACGGGCAGATCAGATATGGCTACCCTCGAAATTACCGCTCCTTCCCTCTTCGGCACGTCAATGGAGAGGTTTCATATCATTAACTGCTACAGCGTGTGGGGAAAGAGCATTACCGAAAGAACAATCGCACCCAGGCTAGCCCTTCCCTTCCCTTCATTCCCTACGTTAGTAGTGGGGGACTTCAACATTCACCACCCGTCCGCTGACCCCCTTAGAAAACACAACTCCTCCGAACTCAAGGCTTCCTTCCCGTACTTCTCAAGGGCCGCCGAGTATGGATATACTCTTCTAAACATCCCGGGGGTACATACACGCTTCCCGCTCCAAGGGTCCTCCAGGCCCTCAGTCCTAGACCTCGCCTTCGCCTCCCCTTCTCTGGTGCCTTTCTTCCAAGAATGGGCAACTGACCTCCCCTCCACTGGGTCTGACCATGTCCCTATCTCGATAAGGCTAGCGCACCCAATTGCTTGTCCGTCGCCACTGGCTCCGAACTGGGTAAGAACAGACTGGCCCAACCTCGAACCTCAGCTTAAAGAAACCAGTATCCCTCCACCTCCAGCCCTCCCCACTAAGCACGCATTCGAAGAATGGTTTGACTCCCATTTAGGAAAGCTGATCGAACTCCTTACAACGCACACCCCCTCCTGCCGCCCGTCCATCAGAGCCAAACCGTGGTGGTCCCCGTTACTGTCGACCCTGCGCAAAGAGTTCCATTCATCCTCTCGGAAAGCCCGTACTTCGATTGACCCTCAAGACAGGGTAATAGCCAAGCTCTCCAAACAAGAGTACTTCAAGGCAATAAAGGCTGCGAAAGCCCATGACTGGAAATCCTTCCTGGCGGATGCCACGCCACGTACCATATGAACTGCGAAGAAGTTCGCTGTGGGGAGGGTCGCTCCTAGGTTTCCTAAGCTGCCCGACACTACCTCCCCGGAAGAGGTCAAGCAAGCCCTACTCCGTCACTTCATTCCTCCAAAACCGCTCCCTATCGTCCCGTCTATCCTAAGACCCTACAAAGGCTGCGACCCCCTCCTCCCTGGGGAGATAACGGCCGCCCTTCGAAAGTGCTCCGCCTCCTCCGCGCCTGGGCCAGACACGATCCCCTACTCTGTTTGGAAAAGAGTCCACCTCACAGCCCCACGGCTCCTCACGGACCTCCTAGGTCCCCTCCTGAAGTTCGGCTATCACCCAGTCTCGATGAAGAAGGCCAATGGCATAGTGCTAGACAAACCTGGCAAACCCTCCTATGACTCACCTGCTTCGTTTAGAGTCATCGTCCTACTTCAAACTGTCTCAAAGATCCTTGAGAGAGTTGTCGCCTCCCGCCTTTCCCTGATTGCCAGGACGCTGAAGCTTGTTCACAGCAACCAGTGTGGCTCCCTCCCCGCCCTTTCGTCATTTGACGCAGCAATCTCCTTGGTAGACACAGTCAGGACCCTTCAACGCCCCGGGCTCAGAGTCTCTACCCTTTTCCTCGACATTAAAGGCGGATTTGATAACGTTAACGCCTCCATCCTGTGCTCGTCCCTCAAGAAAGCAGGAGTCTCCCACTACATGGTATCCTGGATTGGCTCCTTCCTCTCTCAGAGGACCTGCCGTCTGCTGTTCCAAGGATCCCCCAAGACTTTCTCCCCCGTTCAAGTGGGCACTCCACAGGGCTCCCGGATTTCTCCTCTACTATTCGTCATATATGTGGCGTCCCTGCACATTCAGATACCAAAAGGCCTGTCCCTATCATACGTCGATGACTTTGCTCTATCAGCGGCGTCCACATCCTATAGGACCAACATCAGAACACTACAAAGGGCATTCGGGCGAATAAGAGCCCGAGCGAGCGCTCGGGAAGTAGGTTTTAGTGTCCCCAAAACTGAACTCATTCATTGGAGGACCCCCCTACAGAGGGGCCCTCCGGCGTCCCCAGCCCCCCCCCCGATATGCCTAGATGGCCAGGTATTCCCCCCCCTCCCCTGCGTCAGGTGGCTTGGGTACTGGTTCACGCCCAACCTGGCTTCGTCGGCACACTTCTCCAAGAGACTTGAACTGGCCCAAGGGGCCTTTGCCACTGTCAAAAGACTCTCACCGCCTGGCTCTGGCCTCTCCCCCCACCTCGCACACCGCCTAGCGATATCCCTGCTCCTTCCCACCCTCCTGTATGGTGCCGACCTTATGGTCCCCAGCAGGGGAATGCTCACGAAGATGGACGTCTATTGGCGCCAAGTCCAACGTTGGGTTTCGAATTGCTTCAGATCAACCCCAATACCTATCCTAGCAGCAGAATCCTGCATTCCTCCTTTATCGGCCATTGTCCCGCACAAGCGACGTATGGCTGCCCTCAGACTAGTCTGCGCCGCTCCCACAGTCAACCCTGCAGCTGGCCGCCTCTGCCCAACTTTCACCTCCCTGCTCAAGTATAGGGCCCCGGACACTCACAGGGGACTCTGCACCCGTCTCCCCCCCAATGTGATGCCCCTCTCGTGGAAGACCAATCGCCCGCACTCTAAAGTCAGATCCCATCTCCCAGTGGACGAGCTGGCCAACCTGGCGCGTCCTATACTTGGGACCCTATCCTTTGCCCCCCTAGCAAGGGCCGACCTCCTCCCGGAGGCCCCCTCACTCCCGCCACACGACACCATGACGAGTGCGTACAGAGCCCTCAAAGGACGAACGAGACTCCTACTCCTAGAAGAATGGAGGCGGCTTGCGCCACCCCCCCCGTACTATACCTTTGCGTTTTCCTTGACTCCCCACCCGTTTATGGGATTGGGCAAGTTCATGGCCGGTCGTATCCACCAGATGAGAGCCCAGAAGAGCTATCTCGCTGCGCACCCCTCATGGTCGAGGGTAGACGAACCCAGACACTGCCCTAGATGCGGTGAAGAGGAAGAAACCTTCAGCCATGCCATACTCCGCTGCCAGTCAACGTCCTACCATAGAGAACGCCTCCTCCAAGGCCTCTCTGATGTGGGCCCTGACTCCCCTCTCTGGTCCGATGAACAACTCCTCCTGGCCCTGGCCGCCTTCATACAGGCCACGGGCACTAACTACCCGCCCGATATGTTCCCCTCCCTCCCCCCGTCGCCGGCCTCCATGGTCTTCCCCTCCTCCCCACCCAACATCTCAAAAGGGCTGTTCTCCTCGTCCCCCCCTCGCCGCGTTTAAGGTCTTCTCCTGTGATGGGCTTATTTTTTCCGTACCTAAGTGGGCTGTTGTTATGATTTCTCATGATTATCCTGTTATTAGTTGGCCGTGTGTTGGCGATGTGTCGAGTACTTGACACGACTTGGAGATGATTTTATAATTTTCGTTTGTTTTTTGGTTGATTGAGATTAAGGTTTTCTTTACGCCATAGCTAGCGCTGCATGCGAGTTCTTGTACCTTAACAATGAATACATGATATAAAAAAAAAAAAGAAAAAAAGAAAAACCTACCAAGAGATAGGCCACGAACCATTGCAACAACACCTCCAGCGATTGAAATCTCAACACTACAAGAAATCATCGTCACCTTCCCCCACCCACCTCTCTTCTCCCATGATGGCTACTGCCTAGGAGTTGACGTTAAGCCATCCTCCCACCTCTTCTGGGACCTGTCGGCCCCTCCTCCTTGGGGTTCTCGTTCTTGTCCTTCGTTGACTCCCGCTCATGGAGTTCAGTTCTCCCCCTTACCCTGCAGTTGCTTTGCACCTCGCGTAGCATTTTGCACAGTCGGAAAGCTTCTCGCTTCATTCACGGTCGGCGTTACGGTGTCAGACCCTCGGTCGAAGTAGGCCTCGGGTAGCTGGGCTTGTACCTCTGATGGGGAAAGCCTCGGTTAGTAACATCACGGTCTCACACGGTTTTGTTGTCGTCCGAAAGGCCCTTGCTATGGCCCGTTTGTCGGCTGCGGCTAGCTTGTTCGCGATCCTTCCTCTATCCACCTTCCGGTTCTGTCCGCTTGCACCGTACTGCTACATTCCGCTCCCTGGCTGGCACCATACTGCTCCTCATCGGCTAGCACCCTACTGCTACACGTCGGCTGGCACCCTACTGCTCATCATCGTTGGCTAGCATCCCCTCTGCCCGGTGGCTCTGCTCCCCTACCTTTTCTCTCCTGTACATCTCTATGAATTGTTTCCCTACGTGTCTGAGGTTTGGGCTTAGGTGCTAGGCGGGGGGATTTTTCCTATGGATTCTCGGTGTTTGATTTTTCCCATGAACAGGTGAAGCAGGCGGTTGTTATTGGGCTTATAGGTTTTTTTCTCCTCATAGCTCGCGCTGCATAAGGCTTTTTGTACCTAAAACAAATAACGCAAGATAACAAAAAAAAAGAAAAAAAGACTACCAAGAGATAGGCCACGAACCATCTCTCGTCCACCTCCAGCAATTGAAATCTCAACACAACGAGAAATGATCGTCACTTTCCCCCCCTCACCTCTCTTACCCAGCACTCTCTTTGCACCTCGCTTACAGTTTTGCACAGTCAGAAAGATTCTCGCTGCACACATGGTCAGCGTTACGGTGTCGGACTCTCGGTCGAAGTAGCCCTCGGCTTGCTCAGCTTGTACCTCTCATGGGGAAATCCTCCGTTAGCAACATCTCGGTCCCGCCTCCGTCTCGTCGTCGCCCAAAAGCCCTTGCTATGGCCCGTTTGTCTGTTGTGGCTAGCCTGTTTGCGATCCTTCCTCTCTCCACCTCCCGGTTCTGTCCGCTGGCACCGTTCCTGCCCCCTTTCCTCTCCTTGGCTGGCATTGTACTGCTCTCTGTCCGCTGTCACCCTACTGCTGCACTTTGGCTGGCACCCTACTGCTCATCATCGTCGGCGGGCATCCCATCTGGCCGGTGGCTCCGCTCGCCTACCGTCGCTCCCCCTCCTGCGATTTACCCTATAGTCGCAAACCTCGCCTAGGTCACGGTTGATCATGGTATTGCACTACCTCCTTGCACTCTCCTAAACCCTGATGGGTCGCCATCTTACAGTCAACCCCGACAGTGAACCGGCCTGCCCCTACCCGTCACTTACCGTAGGGCCTTTTGGTTAGGCATTTTGGCAACAGTAGTTATATCTCGTAATTTCCTGGATTCTTTTCCTAGTGTTACCTGGGCGCCTCTGGAAGGGTTTGGGTCTCTCTCCTCTACATCTCTATGAATTGTTTCCCTACGTGTTAGAGGTTTTGTCTTAGGTGCTTGGCGGGGGATTTTTCCTATGGATTCGGGCTGTTTGATTTTTCCCAGGAAGAGGTGAAGCAGGCGGTTGTTATTGGGCTTATAGGTTTTTTTCTCTTCATAGCTCGCGCTGCATAAAGCTTTTTGTACCTAAAACAAATAATGCATGATAACAAAAAAAAGAAAGAAAAAAGACCAAGAGATAGGCTACGAACCATCTCTGCTCCATTTCCGGCGATTGAAATCTCAACACCACGGGAAATGATCGTCACTTTCCCCCACTCACCTCTCTTCTCCCACCATGGTTACTGCCTAGGAGTTGACGTTAAGCCATCTTCCCTCCTCCTCTGGGGCCCGTTGGCCTCCCCTCCTTGGGGTTCTCGTTCACTTTCTTCATTGACACCCGCTCATGAAGTTCTGTTCTCACACTTACCCCGGACTTGCTTTGCATCACGCTTAGGATTTTGCAAGGTCGGAAAGCTTCTCGCTTGGTTCACGGTCCGCGTCACGGTGCCGGACTCTCGGTCGAAGTAGGCCTCGCCTTGCTGGGCTTGAACCTCTCGTAGGGAAAGCTTCGGTTAGTAACATCTCGGCCCCGCTCGCTTTCTTTGTTGTCCCAAAAGCCCTTGCTATGGCCCCTTTGTTGGTTGTGGCTAGCCTGTTCGCGATCCTTCTTCTCTCCTCCTCCCGGTTTTGTCCGCTCGCACCGTTACTGCTACCCTCCTCTCCTTGGCTGGCACCCTACTGCTCTCCGTTGGCTGGCACCCTACTGCTCCCTGTCAGCTGGCACTCTACTGCTATACTGCGGCTGGCATCGTACTCCTCATCGTCGTTGGCTGGCACCCCATCTGCCCGGTGGCTCCGCTCGCCTTCTACCCTCTCCGATCGTTTGACCTCTCCTCGGTTACACCTAGTTGTGGTATAGCACTTCCTCCGTAGCTTTGTCCAACGCCTTGGATCAATGTAATGACCTGCCCGACCGTACATCACGGTTTTTGGTGGGCCCTCAGGTTTTGAGTTTTCCTATGTCAGCGGTCATCTATACTCTGCCCCTGGTCACCGTTTATGGCCGTCGGGATCTTTTCTTTTATTTTGGTGAGCCTGCACAAGGGTTTGGGGCTCTCTACCTGTACGTTTCTATGTATTGTTTCCTTACGTGTCTGGGGTATTATTGTCTCGGGTGCTAGGCGAGGGGGACGTTTCCTCTGGACTCTGGGTGTTTGAGTTTTCCCATGAAGAGGTGAAGCGGGTGGTTGTTAGTGGATTTATAGCTTTTTTTCTCTTCATAGTTCGCGCTGCATAACGCTTTTTGTACCTAAAACAAATAACCCATCATAAAAAGAACTAATAAAAAAATAAAAAAACTGACCAAGAGATAGGCCACGAACCATCTCTCTTCCACCTCCAACAATTGAAATCTCAACACCACGGAAATCATCGTCACTTTCCCCCACTCACCTCTCTTCTCCCACGATGGTTATTGCCTAGGAGTTGACGTTAAGCCACCTCCCCTCTTCCTCTGGGGCCCATTGGCCTCCCCTCCTTGGGGTTCTCATACTCGTCCATTATTGACACCGGCTCATGATGTTCGGTACTCCCCCTTACCCAGCACTCTCTTTGCACCTCGCTTAGAGTTTTGCACAGTTGCAAAGCTTCTCGTATCGTTCACGGTCGGCGTTACGCTGTTGGACTCTGAGTCGAAGTAGGCCTCGGCTGGCTGGGCTTGTACATTTGATGGGGAAAGCTTCGGTTAGTAACATCTCGGTCCCGCTCGGTTTCGTTGTCGTCCCAAAAGCCCTTGCTATTGCCAGTTTGTCAGTTGTGGCTAGCTTGCTCACGATCCTTCCTCTCTCCCCCTCCTAGTTCTGTCCACTGGCACTGTTACTGCCCCCTTTTCTCTCCTTGGCTGGCACCCTACTGCTCCCTATCGGGTGGCACCTTACTGCTACACTCCGGCTGGCACCCTACTGCTCCTCATAGTCGGCTGGCATCCCCTCTGCCCGGTGGCGCAGCTCGCCTACCTTCTCCCTCCCTCCTGCAATTTGCACTATGGTCACAATCTCGCCTAGGTTACTGTCGATCATAGTATTGCACTGTCTCCTTCATCTCTCCTAAACGCGGAAGCGCCGCCATCTTCCGGTCAGTGCCGACCGTGACGCCGCCTGCCCCGACCGGCTTTCCACCATACGGGTTCCTTGGTTTAGGCACTTCGCAACGGTAGTTATAACAATTTTTTCCTTTATTCTTTTCCTAGTGTTACCAGGGGGCCTGCTGAAGGGTTTGGGTTTTTCTCCTGTACGTCTCTATAAATTGTTTCCCTACGTGTCTGAGGTTTTGTCTTAGGTGCTAGGAGGGGGGGATTTTTCCTATGGATTCGGGGTGTTTGATTTTTCCCATGAAGCTGTGAAGCAGGCAGTTGTTTGGGATTAAGGTTTTCTTTACGCGATAGCTAGGGCTGCATGCGAGTTCTTGTACCTTAACAATAAATACATGATATAAAATTAAAATTAAAAAATTAAAAAAACCCGACCAAGAGATAGGATCTTCACGCAACCATCTAAGTCCTTTTCTATACTTAAGATTGCCATACTATTACACTTTACTCTCTTTACACACACTCCTCCTATACGAGAGCATACTCTCTAAGAACCCAGACACTATTCTGATAGTGTCAGCGATGGGCTGCCCGAACATGGAACCAATGGGATAGTTCTACCCAAATACAACAATCCACAGTACTTACTATTTGACAAGATGGGATCCTTCGACGGATCACTCCAAGACAAGCAAGCCAGTTCCGTACTATCTGAAGAGATAGTACACCCCTATTCTTAAGAAACGAAACAAGATGGTTGCTCACGTAGAACACAACTGTCATTGCCTGTTGCATAACGGCTCAACAATAGGATTGTTACAGTAAGGTATATTTTAAAAGATACTTATGGGTTCTTAGGAGATACACCTGGCTTTAAAGGTACTTACAGTACCATTTCTCAGGATTGAGCGAAATCAATATATAATCTCTCTTGTAAAACCAGTAGAGAAATACCACTGAGTATGATATGCTTTGAATTCCCAAACTGCTCTACAAACATTGTAATCTACTCCCACAAAGTCTAAACCACCTTCATAGCACTAATAAATCCGCCCAGCAGCCCTTCAGACCAGGCATCTCACAACAAACAACATATTCCTCACTAAATCTACGATGGTTGATCTTAGTTTGAAAGCCCCAGCACCACGTCAAGTTGTCAACCACGCTGGGTTCCCATGAGCCATCCGCTGATTAGCCAACCCGGGCTGGACGGATGATAGCCGAACCATGGTAGAGCCTGTTTGCATAAAACTGTTCCGTTCCGTTATCCCATCCAAATAACTGTTACGGGGTAGCTAATACGGTAGAATTCCGGGCTAACTACCTTGTAACACTATATTGTTAAGGTCTCTGCTCCGTTGCTTGATGATGTTCTCAACCACGGGGGAGAGCCCTACTATTTATACTAATGTTCAGGCTACTTTGACTTCCCTAGTAAAGAAGTATCTTCCTAAGAATTCAGTTCATCAGAACCAAGTGCGAACACTGTTTGACCCTGAAAACTTGCCTAGCTCAACTCTGAGAATCCCCTGACTGCTATTTCCTCTGAAGGTATCCCCACTCCACCAGTAGTCAGTCTTCGATCTCTTCGTCCTGATAGACTATAATCGAATATGCAGTCCAAACGTCTACATACGAATAGTATTATGAATATAGAGTGATCATTTCCGATATTCATCTATCAATGCATAATGCGTATCCATTATTAAGAGTAGAGAACTGGTTCTCTAATCATCGTTCCAATCAGTTAGCCATATCTTGAAACGTGAACTCTTTGAGGTTCCTTAGTAGTCTCCCAGATGCCTCCGGGATGTCCCTACTCACCGAGCTTGAGTTCGGATATAGGCTCTCCCTCATGGTGGGATATACCACAGGCATAATTATGAAAGCTATTCCCGCTAGGGTAATAATAACCCCCCCCCCCCCCTTCCGTTTCCTAACGGAGAGAAGGTCATTTTTCCAGCCGAAAAGGTCGCCCAACGGAACGGTCCCATTTTTTCCAAACAGGCCCTTATACCATGGCCTAAAGTATCCTTCCTGTCAGGCACCCTCATTACAAGCTGTGTTACCCTGCTGTTAAGCAACAGTAAATACTGCTTGTGGGAGCCGGGACACTCCCGGAATGCAGGCACTCCGCCTATCGTTACAGTCGCAAAGGTCCTCCACAACAGTGATGCAAGTTCCATAGAGAGGAAAGAAGGGGATTTGGGAGGGAGGTGGTGGTATTTATAGAGAATTGGAGGGGGTGCCATGAAGTTTCTCGTGGTGGGATTTTGTGGGAGATGTGAGGTTTAGGTTTCCAGTAGGATTGGTGAAAGAGTTTTGGTATGGTTACAGCTGTCCATGCACAGCACAATATCTAGGCGGACGCAATAAGGGATGCTTTCGGAAGATTCTAGCTTTCGAAAGCTACAAGCTACAAGCTAGTCTAATTCCCATCTGTGGCTTTTTTTCTTTATTTTTTCAGAATAGGCTCCTTTGGGGATACGGACCTCCCTAGCCTTCCAACCAATCGCTGCGCTATTTCTACACCCTGCCAATACTTCGGATAGAATCCCATGGCCCAAACTTCACATATAGAATCGATCAGGATCGGTGACGCCAATGCTCACTGCGGCAACATAATAGGTAGTTTCAACACAATCTTTTCTAAAACTGACAAGGGTGATCTGATTATGCATTGGATCTCTCCACTAGAGCCAAATAACCGACACCAAGTGGTACACGCTGACAGGCTCGACCGTGTAGGGGATTTAATTTTAAAAACGAGTCAGTTCCGGGAATGGAAGCGCAAGAGAGTGGAGTCGATAATCATCATATTTTACTCGAGAATCCGGGTGTAGGAAGACAAATTTGGGGCCAAAGGAAGAATGCTTTGAAAGAGGCAAATACCACCGAGGGCTAAAAAAAACTAGTTCCTTAGTGGTCGACAGCCTGTGCGATTAGGCAAAGGAGGAAACCACAGCTATTGCCGGCTTGTACAGCGACTTATTCCAAACAACAGCTGACCCTCCCTAATGCCATGGGGGCTATACTGAAGTAATTGGGTAGCTTAGGGGGTGAATCTCTAATGACCTGAGCTTGGCATTTCAAGAAGGGAAAACGGAGTTTGGCAGTAGAAGGCCATGAATTCCAGATCTCATAGGAATAGGGAATATTGCTATCTCTTCCCTGGCCCGAATTTTCATCTGTGTCGATGTCTTGGAAAAATATTTTCCCGTGTACCTGCCAGAACTTCTCAAATACCTGTGAGATATTGTTCGAGAGTCTCCTACTACGAGAATATTCCTCACCAGGAGGCCCCATGTCATGGAAGACTGTAAGATATATTTCACCAAGGAGGTTGTGATACCAGTCAGCCCTGACACAGATGATATCTGGAATTATCCAGACCAACGATTGTGTGCAGATTCCTCCTCGTTTTGCCCAAAATCCAGGCCATTCTACGAGAGGTAACAGTTCTGTAGAGAAGAGAGAAACCTGGACATATGACCGTTAGCAATAGATTGAGTGCCTACATGGAAACTCTAACCCGACCAAAAGCGCGGAAGGGATATAAATCAGTACTGGGTCTGAAGGTCTTGATGTAGGTGTTGTATTCGGAATGGCTGTTAGGAGCCCCTGACCTCTGTCACGCCTTGTGGCTGGAGATAGGTGTTGGACATTAACACTTTTGAGCTGCTCACAACATACACCGCAATAGTTCCCAAGCTAGAGAAACCACCACTGCAGCTCATTCCCATACAATCACTCAGTAGTAGTTTGACCATTTCAGCTTCATACAAACCTTGAGGCCTGCCCCGCAACAGCATTAGACGCCGGCTTACCTTCAATGAAATGCGACGAGACTTACCATTACTGAAGAACTGTCATATCCTGGGACATCCTCTCTACCATGGCATTATGCTCCACTATACCAGCTGCTACTCTCCCTTCACCCCGGAATCAAACTGGATAAGCACAAGGCAGGATGCGGAAGTAAATTAATTGGTTGGAAAATCCGGCATGCTCGGGAAGTGTGCCAAAGAAGCAGGTTCTATTATGGGCAGCATTTACGGAAGCTGGCTCTTCTAATGTTCTTTTGTTATTTATCTACTTCCCATCCATTCTCCTTCCGCTTCACCTATCTCCTTGTCAGTCATTCGTTTCTTACTTGTTTCTTATCTCCAACTTTGTTTGTCCGAAACGGCACTCCCTCATCATATTTGTTCATACAAATAAACGTCTCATGTCGTTCGGTTATTGATCATTAGATCTGTTGTGCATAATCAAACCCCTAATCAAACCCAAAGTTGTCCAGGAATAGGATCTGCGGATCTGGATCGGGAAAATGTCCTTGCATTGCTGACACTGCTAGCATCTTTTTTGAGTCCTGTAATGGCCAAGGTGTCTTCGTCCACAGTCGGGCTAGTGCAGTTTCCTCTTTAGGATCATCTCTCTCGTGATATGACCATTCTACAGTCCTCACTCGAAAAATCCCGAAGCGTTCTTGATAGACCTGAATTTTGGTGTATCAAGGATCTTCGCCAGCTCTTCGCTCGACCCCGGCAACGATAAACCTTTTAGAAATCCTTCTGTTCACTTGGGCAAGCATACGCAAAAAGCCAAAATGTACATGCACGGAGGCTTCTCGATAGATTTAGTGAACATATATCTACTTAACTGCTACGATTACACCACAGTTGAAATTGCAGCTGGGGCTCATGCTTTGATGGGGGGGAGGACTTACGGGGTTTATGGAACCTTACGGAGCAGCATTTCCTGGGATCTTCAGATGGTTTCTGCTCTATTAGAAATGAATGAATGGGATGCTGATGTAGACGATTGTGTAGGGGTGGCAGCTCTCGCCTGGGCAGCGAGTAGAGAGAAGGAGGAGGTCGTCTGTATGATTCTGGTACAAGAGAACGTTAATCCCAACCGGGCAGACAGAAAATATAGCCGCAGGCCGCTCTCACGGGAAGCTGAGAAGGGCATGAGGGAGTTGTAATAACACTTTTAGGAACAGGGCCTGTCAATCCCGACAAGGCGGACACCAAATATAGCTGGGCACCTTCATAACACTAATAAATCCACCCAACCGCGCTCCAGATCAGTCATCTAAAAACAAACAAAATATACCCTAACAACTCTACAATGGTTGATCTTAGTTTGAAAGCCCCAGTACCACGCCAAGGTGTCAACCACGCTGGGGTCCCACGAGCCATCCACTGATTAGCCAACCAGAGTTGGGCGGATGATAGCCGAACCATGGTACAGCCTGTTTGGATATAACTGTTCCGTTCCGTTCTCCCATACAAATAACACCCCCCTCTTCCGTTCCATAATGGGGGGAGGTCATTTTCCCAGCCGAAAGGTCGCCCAACGGAGCGGTCCACTTCTTTTCCAAACAGGCCCTTATACCATGGCCTAAAGTATTCTTCCTATCAGGCACCCTCCGAAGGAGGTGTGTTACCATGCTCTTGAACAACAGTAAATACTGCTCGTGGGAGCCGGGACACTCCCGGCAGGCAGGCGCCCTGGCTGTCGTCACAGTCGCAAAGCTCCTCCGCAAGACTGATGCCAATTCCATGCAGAGGAAAGATGGGGATTTGGCGGGGAGGCGATGGTATTTATAGACAATCGGAGGGGGTGCCAAGAAGTTTCTGGTCCTTGGGCTTTGTGGGAGATGCGAGGTTTAGGTCCCTAGTAGGGTTCATGAAAGAGTCTTAGTATCATATGATATCATACATAGTATGGTCATGGCTATCCATACACAGCATGACACCTCGGTGGACACAATAAGGAACTCCTTGGCAAGATCCGGTCTTAGAAAGCTACAGTATATACAAGTCAGTCCTATTCCGATCTGTGGTTTTTTTTTTTTACTTTCAAATTAGGCACCTATTGTGGATATAAACCTTCCTACCCCCCCTACCCATTTTGCAAAGCCAAACAAATACATTGAGATCATAGCTAATATGAGAGTGAATGAAAAACTAGAGAATATAGAAAAGTCAGAAAACCAAACACCATCCTAGCAATGCCTTCCTTCCATTACACTTCTTTCGTCGGCCCACTGTGGGCATTGGGCGAATGTTGCTGCCCTTGTCGCTTGAGATCGTTGCCACCGCTATATCCCACCCAGAGGCAGGTAGTTGGATTGGGGACATAATTGCCTACCGTCTGGTGGCCAATCACCTCCCCACATCCGAGGCAGGTGAGTTCGCCTTATCACCCTGGTCTTAATCGAGTTCCCTCGAAGGGCTCTGATAGTGATATTGGTTCTACTTATCCGTATTCAATGCAGGCCTTGTACGTATCCGATCTCCAACGTCCTGGCGAGGCTCTTAATTATTCTAGTCCTTACTGTACCTAACAATTAGCCGCGAGTCTTTGATACATGTAAGCAGATTTATTATAAGTTATGAGCGAATGGGGTAAAAATAAATATAGAGTAAACGATACAGGAATAAGGAAGAAAGGAAAACGATAGCTAATGCTTGGTATAACCTCCCTTTACTGATAAAACAGCAGCCGCCCTACTGGGTATTAATTTCAAAAGTACACTACAGCGTACACATATGAGAGGTGATCTAAACGATGCTCCAAGAACTGTACTTGAGTTAGCTAAAGGATTTCTATAGTTATCACTTGCCCGGTATTTATTATTTCTCGCTGCACTCTCATCAGATTTTCTCCTTCTTTCTTTTCACTGCTTTTTTGGGGGGAAGGGCATATTTCGTACCTCCAGGTGGGTTAACCATTGCGATATAAAAAACAAAAATAAAAAGATTGTATTGTGAGGCGTTTGTGGTCCTACTGGCGCCCCGGTGCTATCGTAAAAACTGGGGTTCGGGTGCGGTCAACTTTGGCTCATGGCTCCTAAAGAACTCACTGTCGAGCTAAATGTAAACTATCCATGAAACATTCTGTCACACAATTCCGTTAGTGATAAAAAAGGGCTAATCTGCACAGCTTCGGATACGACCCAGCATGATCATTAAATGTTTTCAGGAATACGTTTCTGTTGTACGATCTCTTTCCCTTGACTTTTCCTTCATTGGTCTGTTCGGGCCCCTATGTGTAGGAATCGCAGGCAGTTCACCTACAGCATAGGCCGAATCCTATATTATGATAGGACTTTGTCACGTAGTGGCTAATATGTAGTGCATCTGACACACTGCGCTTTGGTTTGCAGTAGGACCGGATGGTCCTGAGGGGTTTCAGGGTGGTGGGTATCATAGTAGGAATAATCTTTGGGAGATGAGAACCGTGTCCAAGGGGAATTCGTGTTAGCGTACTACTGGTATGTGTTTGGTTAGCTGGACCTAGTGTTAGACATGACTTGTGGTGGGTTAAACCCAATGCGTGGTGAACCAAACACACCTTTTCTGAGTTACTACGTTGGCAGGGAAGGCGCAAGGGGAAAGCAAGAGAGAAGAAAGGCTAAATAAGAAGCTAGTTGAGACCGGTGTTATTGAGTAGTTTTTTTGGGGAAAAAAGAGAACTTGTTTAGAAGAGAGGAAAATGAAGACTTGAAAGACAAGCGAGACCTCCTACTAATGACAGGCTAGACAGCTCTATGACTAAGCAATTATTCTCCAGTGAGTAACTCATGGGATCTAACAACCTAGATGCCTCTTGTCATGTACAATCACTCGCACAAACCTTGGACACAAATGTTTGAAATACCAGCACTTTGTGCTTGGGGTTCAGGAGCTCTGAGGCTGCAGTGGTGTGCATATGCGTTAATGGAGGGATGTGAAAGCTATGAAAAGTATTATCTTAATTGTTTCCCTTCCCTCCTGTCTTTTCCTCGCATAAGTTCTTCCTCTCTTTCTCAACTCTCATTCGCTTATTTCTCCACGCTCAATACAATCAATCATAAATATCTTTATCCTTGATTCAAACTCTGGGCCTTCACTTGGCTCATTCCACCCGACTGGGCAGAGTCCTCGTAACCGATTATTACCTCCTGGACCATTATTTTCAGAGGCAGATTAATGATCCGGACGATGACAAACAAAATACATGGTTGAATTATACTCGCGGCGAGAATAAGTCCTCAGACAACAGGCGCAACCATACTTCTATCACACCCAACCATCACCATGCCCCAAAGACTCAAATAGATGCCACAGTTAAAATAAAAAGACCTACTAAGAGATCAAATGAGGGAGGAGCTCAAATAGACAGGCCACAGTATTCATAGTCATTATAGTTGTGTTTGCCGTCGTAATTGCCATTGCTGTCTCATATTGGTTGAATTTTCCGGCGGATGGTGGTTGCGCCAGTTGTCTCAGGACTTATCCCCGCCGTAAGTAGATAGCAATGTCACACGTCTGAGATCTTAACCTGCGCCCGACTAGAGCGAAGTTATCCAATTATTATCAACTTTTCTGGCGCACGGTGCAAGTTTTTCCATTCCCCCCGGGTCTTGCGATACTCTATCCTTAAGGATAGTGCCCGGTAATTGATGTGGTATGGTGCTGTTCCCAGACTCCTAGAACAAGAACTAATCAGGATAAATGTATACCAAAAGGGAGTAAAACAATTTAATCTGTGATTAGGTCAAGGAGGGATTCGCATGCTAGTGTAAGTCTTGTTGGAGAGTTGACTACAAGGAAATGATAGGGGAATGGTGCTCCTCACATCTATGCCTGGGTTAGAGGCTAGAGTGGGTTTCAACCAACTTATAAGGTGGGAAAACAGTAACTTTATTTTTTGTCACACTACTTGTTCACTTATTATACCATTTTGTGCTATGCGGTGTGTCTACCGGTATTGGGAAAAAGAAAATTGATTTACCTCCCCTGATCTGAGACTTCATTTGTTCATTCTTTTATTTTTTTATAGAGAGAGCCCACCCCTTCCCAGAGCGCACCCGGGAATTCATACTATGACCCAATGTAGAGACAAGACTTGATCTTGCGGTTGAATCACTTCAGGCAGGAAGGAGGGGTGGGGACTCCGCCGACCGACCTCTGCCTCTCACCCTCCGGACTAGATATCTAACAAGAAACAAACAAAACATGCCTCAACAAATCTACCATGGTTGATCTTAGTTTGAAAGCCTCAGCACCACGTCAAGGTATCAACGACGCTGGGGGTCCCACAAGCCTTCGGCTGATTAGCCAACCCTCGTTGGACGGATGATAGCCGAACCATGGTAGAGCCTGTTTGGATATAACTATTCCGTTCCGTTCTCCCATATAAATGACCACCCACCCTCTGTTTCAAACCTGAGGGAAGGTCATTTTCCCAGCCGAAAGGTCACCCAACGGAACCGTCCCATTCTTTTCCAAACAGGCCCTTATACCATGGCCTAAAGTATCCTTCTTGTCAGGCACCCTTATTACAAGGTGTGTTACCATGCTCTTGAGCAACAGTAAATACTGCTGGTGGGAGAAGGGACACTCCCGGCAGGCAGGCGCCCTAGCTGTCGTCACAGTCGCAAAGCTCCTCCGCAACAGTAATGCAAATTTCATGGAGAAGAAAGAAGGGACTTTAAGGGGAGGTGGTGGTATTTATAGAGAATCGAAGGGGGTGCCAAGAGGTCTCTCGTGCGGGGAGTTTGTGGGGGATGTGTTGTTCAGGTCTTTGGTAGGATTCATGAAAGAGTATGTGTATGGTCACGGCTGTCCATGTGTAGTACAGAGCCTCACTGAACGCAATAAGGAACACCTTGGCATAATATCCAGCGTTAGAAAGCTACAAGCCAGTTCAATTCCCAGTCATGGCTTTTTTTTTTTTATTCAAATTAGGATCCGTTGGGGAGATAAACCTTCCTGGCTGCCCGATGAATCGCTGGACCATTGCTACATCCGGCCAATATTTTCGATAGGATTCTATGGCCCGAACATCGCACAGACAATCGACAGGCGTCGCGGACGCCAATGCTCACACGAGCAATATGATAGGCGTTTCAGCACCACCTTCTATGAGTCCGACACAGAATTACGGATTATGTATTCGTTTTCTCAAATGGACACAAATAACGGACATCAAGGCGTGCGCTCTGACCGGTTCCGGGCTGTAGGCAATTGGTTTGTGGAATATGGAAGGGTAGTGAGTGCCTGGCAGATAAGGGCTTGTTTTGCTCCAAGAACCGGCGAGTGGGAAGACAAATTTAGGGGAAAAGGTGAGATTCTTTGAACCAAGGAAACACCACTTACCCATAGAAAAACTAGTTTCTTAGTGATCGACAGCCTGAGTGTCACAGATTGTGACTAAGCAAGGCAGATTTCACATGACTAATAGTTATTAGTCATAACGTATGTTGGGTTTTTCACTATGACGTCACTTGACTCATAGTTTTCACATGACTACGCGATTGCGAGTCATCGTTATATGATGATTGGTTAATGGTTTCATGACTCACGATTGTGACGTCATATGATGTAATGACTTTCGCACATGACTCATATTATGAGTCATGAGTTTCACGCATGTGACTCATTTGAGCACATGACTTTGTTTATGGATTATGATTGGCTTACGGTACGTTGCGCAATAAGGCGTATGAGTCATTGATGGATTTCACGCTATGACTCATTATGAGTCATAGAGGTTTATGTAATACGAGGTGAGGAGTCAGCAGGGTTAGGGTTGCGAGAAGATGCCTATATAAGGCGCTTGGTTCCGACCAAGAGATAGGACCACGACCCATCTCTCCCCCACCTCCGGCGATTGAAATCTCAACACCACGGGAAATCATCGTCACTTTCCCCCGCCCACCTCTCTTCTCCCACGATGGCTACTGCCTAGGAGTTGACTTTAAGCCATCTACCCTCCTCCCCTGTGGCCTCGGCCTCCCCTCCCTGGGGTTCTCGTTCCTGTTCGTCGTTGACTCCCGCTCATGATGTTCGGTTCTCCCCCTTACCCCGCACTTGCTTTGCACCTCGCTTAGCATTTTGCACGGTCGGAAAGCTTCTCGCTTCGCTCACGGTCGGCGTTACGGTGTCGGACTCTCGGTCAAAGTAAGGCTTCGGTTCTGCTGGGCTTGTACCTCTGATGGGGAAAGCCTCGGTTAGTAACATCACGGTCCCGCTCGGTTTCGCTGTCGCCCCAAAAGCCCTTGCTATGGCCCGTTAGTCGGTTGTGG
>Ga0307509_10004354_pt1 | contig 20536 bp, 27 predicted proteins | sample 10_EM_MG_FD_202245 | JGI IMG/M metagenome (GOLD analysis project Ga0307509, IMG submission 202245) | Populus trichocarpa ectomycorrhiza microbial communities from riparian zone in the Pacific Northwest, United States - 10_EM | ecosystem: Host-associated > Plants > Roots > Unclassified | place... | reverse complement strand
GCGATCTCAGAGTTCCACTTGCCCTTTAACTATTATCTCTCTTTATTCTCAAGCTCTTGAAGCCTCCCTTAGACCTAGCGCTTGCCGGTCAACCGCTAGCCCTCTATTGTACCCTTTTCGTTAGACAGGAGTAAACCTGTTACAAACCCATAGTAATGCTACAAATCAAGAGGACAAGGCCCTGGCTGGTTACTGAGGTATTTGTCTTGAAAGCACCCTGGCCTTCAGGGACTACCTAATTACCTTTAGGAAGACTACCCTACTAACCACAGGCTAAGATAGATTCCTAGGTGCCGGAGGGACCATATATGGGTGACTCCCATATTGGCGGATACTTTTTTTTATTTTATTTTTTAATGTCATTTATTAATTGTTTCTATCAGGGCTAGCAGGCCAAAACAGGCACATCCCGCGGTATTAGGTACAATGGAGATCCTGCCGGAATGAAGACCATGGTGTCCAAAACCTTCAACTACAGTCCATCTGGCAATCCCCAAGCTAAAACCCTCTGACTCAGCCCAACAAAGAAAACTCCGCCCCGTACTATGGGTAAAAACTACAAGGAGATGAGAACACGGGCCTGAAAACAGCGAACCAATAACCCCCGCGAAAGCCTAGCCTAAAAGAAAAACATCCCCAACCGACAGTAGACACAACCAACAAAGGAAAACAAACCCACTCCCTAAGTCAAACCGCCTATATGCTAAACCGAGGTAAAACCCCACCGGGCCCAGCCCCCAAAGGGATAGGGACTCCTGATTATCGCGTCACGGGGACACACAAAGGGGAGGTAACTCCCCGGGGCATATAGCCCCGCCGGCCGAGGTTCAGGAAGAGCACCTGAGTTCAAGTGAATGCCACCTAAAGAAGGAAGGCTCGTGGCAGTCAGAGGAAGATCCAGTTGGCTATTTTGGGAAACAGGACTTGGATAAAATGAGGGTTTAAACATGCTCCCCTAGTCCAAGGACATCAGAAGGGAACAGAGATCTGGTGGTGGGCATAGAGCCACGAGCAGTAGGATGCCAGCCGATCCAAACATCAGGGAGAGGGGGGGGCGGAGGGCTAACCGACATGAGAAGTGCGAGGAAGGCCAACGGAAGCAGGGTCATGATGTTTCGAAAAGTCTGACGGTACCAGCAGAGCACAAAGGAGATAGTGCAATACCACAGAGCAGTGCCCCCGGGGACAACTACTTTACTGATTGACCAAGACTAAAGACCGACCGTTGACGGGTGAGGGGTTGCCGACCACGGGGGGCTGCCTAAGTGAGCCCGGAGAAGAGGGGGTGAAGGCAGACTCAACTAACCCCTAGGAAAACGCTTGCCAGGCCTGACCATCAGAAGGGAAAGGAAGAGGGATGGGGAGGTGCTTCACCAGACAGAGGCAATGTGGCATGTCTGGTGAGAGGGGGGAGGATGGAAGTGACGATGATTTCTCGTGATATTGAGATTTCAATTGCTGGAGGTGTAGCGGAGACAAAGGATGCATATTGGCGGTTACTCATACTCCCCTTATATATCCTGCGAACAACATTCAGTTGGATGGATAGCGATAACGTATACGGTGTTATGGCAGCTGCTCCAATGACCTCTTTTTACTAGCAAATGAGCAACTATGCCGCCGGCTGCCTATGACGCGCCATCCCAACGCTGGCGCCAGAGGGGGTGTTAGCAGAACCTGCCCAAGTTCAATAGCATGTTTGGGCCACCCTTACTCAGGCATGGGACCACCCTGCACAGATGTGCATACGCCCATTAACATCTAAGAGCCTGTAGAATGTAAGGCAATTGACCTCAAAGTTCTAGGATGACTTTGCCAGTGAAGGTAGGGTAACTTGGGTACCTCAGTAGGGTAACTTTGTCCTATTATCCCTTTAACCGCTCCGGAAGTCCTCCAGTCGACTACAAAAGTTGTCTCGGGAACCCATGTAATGTTCCCATAAATCTCTTGACTTTATGTGAATGTTCTCTCAAAAGGTTACCCTGCCTAATAGAGTATCTAAGGCTACTCTACTGTTTCCTGGGCCTTGCCCTAGGCGAACCAGCATTCTTGTATACCAAGTATACTAGACCATACCATCTTCAGTTACCACTTGGTATACCATTTGGGCTAAGGTGGTAGTTATTGTAGCTACCTATCGTAGGGTCATTACACACAGGAAAGGGGGAAAAATCTCTTCAGTAACAACAACAACAGTCTCTCGCATCCACGATACTCAACAACAATCTTCCTAACTAAGAACAAAAAGATAAGTATATATTATCCTTTCCTATCAGGACAGGGTGTGCCCCTGTCTCCTCCTTTCCCAACTTTTCCGAAATCTCATGCTAACAAAATGCAGATACAAACATCACTGCATACAACCTCCGCTCTTTTTCCCAACTCTCATGCATGAACAAACACTGTTGTCCATACATCCTCATACCTATTTTCCGGGTGTCAAACCTTTCCGCTTCCTTTCCTCCTCCTGTCCGATCACGACATTCCTACTTAGGAAATGCTTTCCTCAACCGTCCAAACACACGCCTGAATCCGAAGCCTCCTCATGCCCGAAGGCAAAGTTCGTCCCTGGAAGCTATCTAAAGACAAAGGAAGTATCCTGAGAGTATGGCGAGCAGCATGGTTTCCAACACTAGTCGCTGCCAAAAGGCTACCAAGGATAGTCTGGAAGCTAGCCTTCGGATAAACATACAAGTTATACGTGAAGCTTTAGAATTATGAAGTGAGGGAGGAAATTTTTGAAACCTCTCCTGTTCCTGGGCTGTAGCACTTCACTATTGGTCGTGCATCTTGAGGTATTCGAGGCCCTAGTCCTGAAAGCATGGTGCAACGCATCCACATTCATAGGGCAGTCAACCTCACCTCCCGGAAGATTACACTACGAGTAACTTTACAGTATACCCCACTACACCTCTGTTCTAGGGGCACTACGATACCGGTAGAGCAGTCAAGTCCTGATTTCCAATCCCTCAGATATCCTAATCCTCCCCCACCTTCCCGCCCACCCTCCAACTCCACTCATACCCATCCACTATACTTATCCACTCGTACCTGTCCATTATACCCATTCACTCATACCTACCGGTATCTACCCCTCTACTACACCTTGCCAGACGCAGCCTAGTCCTACCTGCTAAAAAAGTCCCGCTATACTTCACCAATTAGCTGTCTTTGCGTAAGTGGTATTCCGTTTTGGGATAGAATGGACCCACCGGTGATGTTTATTTTAGGCTGGATCAGAACATTTGGCGGTATGAGCAGAGGAGGCTTCCCTTAGTTTTAAATCTTTACCGGAAATTTGAAATGTATACTTCAACTCACTGATATTCCGAGTATGTGAAACGGAGTGTGCCGCGTCTCTATGTGGTTCTAGGAAGTCTTATGGCTAAGCTTTCTGCTATGATTATATCATGAAATACCAGTGATCAGTCTGTACTAGCATATTTGTTTCCCCCCAAGGTATTTGGAGTCTACGAGACAAACGTGGGTGACACAAATTGGTAGGTTATTATGCAACTCACATTCCATCGATTTCATGATCTAAAAGCACATGAATCCTTCAACCAAAAACAACCTTTCCACTTGTATAGAAGCTGCACCAAGAACTTTCCAATTATATTATAATACCTAGGCGACCACCTACCGCCTCCTCCTCCTCACCCACTTGAGTGCAGGCATTTCTCCCGAAGGCCGCAATGTAATTTTACTCTCATACTTATCCATCGCCGCCAAACACTCTCGTTTAGCCTCTTCAAAGGGTTTCCTCCCGCCGCATGAGTCAAATTCAACACTCATTTCACCAAAAAGTCGTAGAATCACGGCAGTGTATTCGACATATGCGAACTTCTTGCCAACGCACGCGCGGCTTCCGATTGAGAAGGGCAGGAATGATCCGTTGTGGGGCTTGAACATTGTGTTCCCCTCTGATTTCGGGAGCCAGCGTTCGGGCCGGAATTCGGTGATTCCAGATTCGGCTTCGGTTTTCCCGGGCTGGGTCCAGTATTTTGGGTTGTAGGCCAGGCCGATTAGCTCGATCGAGAATTCGATGCCGGGGGGAAGTGTGATGGGGCTCTGGTCACCCGAGAGAGGGAAGGTGCGGGGGATGGGACCAATTTTGCGGGCTATGACGGGTGTCGCGGGAATGAGGCGGAGGGTTTCGAACTATTATTATTTTTTCCTCTTTCTTAGATGGTATTTATGGTGAGAATGAGTGGGGAGGCATACCATGATAGCGGCTATCCAGCCTGAAGAGAAAGTATCGTAATGTGTGTTGTATGATGTCTGGTTACAATCACTATCTCCCAAGACACTATCGATTTCTTTTTGGAGTTTAACTTGATACTCAGGATACATTGCTAGAAAGTATGTTGTGTGTCCGATCGTGTGGGCAGTGCTTTCGTGGCCAGCCAGGATGAACATCTGTAGCCCATTATTAGCAAGAAGTTGCTGAGAGAAAGGATGGCTTGTACATATGCATTTCCTATAACGTCTGACTTTGAGAGCAATGGCTTTTCCAGAGTTGAGCCTTTGTCCAACCCGGAACTCCTGACCAATGATTCTGAATACGTGTTAGTGAATTTCTCAGCTAGTGTTGGAAGAAATAAGGATACCCATCAAGTCCGCACCGGAGGGAGGCTTGAGTGAAGTCTTATTATCCATCTCAACCTTAGCCTTCTTCTCTTCAAACCATTCATTCATAAAGGATCTGAAGTTGTTGACTGCCCTCCCCGCTTCCCGTGTGGCCCTAAATGGTAGCAATTCTACACATACGCCACACATTTGAATCAGCACACTTGATGTATTAAACGCATACCCTGGGTGAATCACTAACTCAAAATCCACCCTGGCGCAACAAGGGTCCACACAAAATCCTCAAATAGGGTGTTGAGACACTTTTGAAAACTTCCTTCCTCGCTGATGGCGCCGGTAGAGCGAGGGACCCACTCCATACCTTTACCAAACCCAGCATGAGAGATAATTCCGAGTGTTGCTCTGCGAAAATCTCGGTAGCCGGTATTTATGGCTTCCTGTTTCTCGTAATATTGAATGACTTGTCCAACTTGAGTTAGGGATTCTTCCCAGACAACGGATAGACTACACCACCTGTGCGTGAGCATAAAGAAATGAAGAAGGTAGAGATAAAGTAAAAAAGTGAGAATCGGGACACTCACGACTTCCCAATTGCCGGGCCAGTGACCTTTCTGTGAGCCCTCCAAGTCGCCCCTTCTGCAGTGACCAAATTTTCCCCAAATATAGCCATCGTCTTGCTAATAATATCCGACTTTGAATACAACTCTCCATTCCCAGCCTTTCCCGCAAGTATTTCAACTGCCATGTCCGGGTCAGCAACGTGCAGTACAGCATGCCACGGGGAAACAGTAAAGAATATGTCTGATCCAAGTAGGCGATATATTTCGTAGCGTTGGCCGACTTGCCAGCCCAAAGTCATTAGGACGAAACATGGTTGGGTGAGGCCAAACACCTTGACCAGGCGCTTCACGAAAGGGAGTATAAAGACCCGTACGAGCAGGGTGGGGTAGAAGGGAACGACAAAGTAGGGGATGCCGAGTGGCCGGATTGTGCAGAGGATTGTGTGGAGGGAGTAGCAGGTGTAGCCAATGTAGAGGAGCCCAGCTGTTAGGAGGAGGGGAGCTAGCATTGTGGCGGAAGGGGCGCGGGAATACCGAGAGGCCAAAAGAGAATGTAGGTTGCGGGTTGAAGAGTATGATATAGAAAACTAATGGGAGTACTGGTGCTAGTGACGGAGCGATTCTGTTTATGAACCTAAGTCTTTGCCCCTCTTTAAGAATTAGAAGTTATCACCTTATCCATTGATAATAATATCCTAGGACTTCATACTGGGTCTGAATAGCCATTCCATTCCCTGGAAAGCCTACTATAACTACCGCACGGGGAGCGCCCTTTGCGGCTATTCTATCACCCGGACAAAACCCCGCACTATCCTTCCTATATAATATACCGCGAAACAGTGAGCCCCACTCGGTTCCTAACGAAAACGAGGAGCCTCAAATATAGCGAAAGAAAAAAGAAAAAAAAGAAAAAAAAGGCAGACGGCATAGGCTTCATGAGCTATCGTCAGAGATCACTTCCCATAAGTAGCCATTCACTAGCCCTTACTGCCTGGTTTTCTTCACGGGACGTTATCGGGGCATTGCCGATCGTCCGCCACGTAGTTTTCCATGACACTTTATAAACCCCAAGCGCGCTTCTATCACACCCCGGAACTCTCGAACTCCGGAATTTCCTTGAGCCCATAGTTCATGGTATCACAATGCGATGGCCACGGGACCCCCGCACAAGTCTAGGATTCTCCAGGACCTGAAAACAACGGATGGCTGCCGAAAAGAAACAAAGGACTTTCCCCCGCTTGTTTAACTTCTCTCTTCCTCCATCTTCCCTCCTTCCTGATTCTCCAAATTGCTTTCAAACGTAGAGCCTAACATGCCTTGCCCAACATCGCCCATGCCGCCCCCAGCGCCGACAATCATTGATAAATGGCTCCCGTCTAACTGAAGTGACAAATAAAAAGTCTTGGTGACGCTCTCCGTTTCTTACTAAAAATGGGCAAAAGCTGCTCTTTTTAATTGTTGGTACAGTACCTCGTCAGGGTCTAGATCTCCTTTCCCCTGAATTTTCAATTTAAAGACATTCCATCTGTGTGATATCCTATCATTACTTTCAAGTATACTCATTACCCAATGAAGGTCGCAAAGGTTTGTAAAGTTCTACCGTTGCTTAAAGTTCATTATTTTTACTAGTCTGCTAAGATAATTGCCCTAGCAACCACCCACCGATAATGTTTTGATCTTTAATGAGCTGTGCTATGATAAGGAAGTAAGTACTGTATTAGGAGACTCTGTAAATAACCGGAGGATAATATTGACATATGTATGACTACCGACATGGTTTTTGAGGAGTTCTCCACACAGGATTGCTGGAGAGGCTTAGTTGGGAAGAACCTTCAGAAGGTCGATTTTTTGCGTACATGGTGTCCGATCACCAAGGCTTTTGCTTAGTCACTCACTCGCTTTAGAGACTTCGCAACACGAGCGAATGAACGCATTCAAACAACCCCCCCATGATCAGCAGGTCTAGCAATAGGAATTAGTGATCCGAGAGAACCAAGCTCAAATACACAGTATCAATAAATCATGTTAGTCTATCAACTCAGACCACCCAGCATCTGTCAGAAATCATACTACTCGGCATGATCACATGATAGTCATTTTGTTTGTTCGTTTGGGTCAGGAAAAGTTCTTTGTCCTGGGACTTGCTTTGGCTTTCGGGAAAGCATTGGGAATGCAGGAATGCACAAGAGTTTTGGAACCGTGCGGCCGGCGGTGAAAGCCGTAAGGAAAGCCAGGAAGGTTGTAAAAGGGGCTGGCACCCGAAGCCCTAAGAGAGCGGAGAACTTTGTGATTGATATATTCCCATGCTTCCTTTCTTTGCCATTAGTCAGTTGCTCATACAATGGTTGTTGAGTACGAGCACAAGACTGCGGTTCTTGGTGGGGAGCTTTTCCTTGCCCCTGAAGTTGGGCGATCGTCCTCCTTCGTGTGAGAACTCTTGGCGTTTTGCAGTCGCCGTTTCGTTTCGTTTCGTTTCGTTGTCACCCGTCACGGTCGATCCGCTTTTAAAAACGTCTACATGATATCACACCAATCGTCAGTACTCGAGTACGAGTACTTCCTGCAGTCAGCGCTCTCAGGCGGCCAATACGAGTACGAGTACAGTCCGGCTAGGCCAGACTTTAGAGATGCTTTGGCGGTTTTCTGTAGGCTTTCGGTGTATGCCAGCCGATTAGTAAACATTTTACTAATGGGTGGCTGACATTGCCGGATGCCCACACATCTGAAGGTCCCTGCAGATCTCTGACAAGGGCAGATATCTACTTGTAAGGACGCCGGCATATATCCGAAGATATCCGTAGATATCTGCAAATACCGCATTAACTGAGGAGAACCGCCTGACACCTTTACGTTGAAATAAAGAAGCGGCTGAGGTGAGACTTGCAATTGCGTCAAAATCATTGCCTTGAAAGACTTAGTCCTGGCTATAAAGAGTTAGCCTATGGCGTTTTATTGCGATTTCAAGACAAAACTGAGATTAAAAATCTTATTTGAACGTACTAGCGCCGGCCGGTTCTCCTCAGTTAATGCGGTATTTTCAATGTCTTCTACCAGTTCAATCTCCGGGTGGAGTAATATCTTTAATATGTCAGTAGTGCGGATACAGTACCTAATTTACTATTCTTTAGGTGTTAGTGCAAGGTGTGAGAGGGAAATGAGGCATCTTCGATTTCACCACATTGCCCAGTCGATGATGATTTTGAATAGCGAAGGCTTTTGCCTAGTATCATACCGGTAGATGTAGACAGCTTCGGTTCGCCGAGATCCTTCCATCATGCCGGGACAAAAAAACCGATTGGAGCAATCATTGACTCATCAAACTTGTACACGCTCTCAGTATGATAGGAAAGTGATCTAATAACCGGGGTTCTGCTATAGTTCCGTTGCTTTGGATATAATACACATTATTTTCTCAACCCCGATAGATCCTCTTACCCCACCGCCCATTGTGCTAGAAATCTAACATATCAGTCAGGTCAGCCAATGCCGAGAATTCTCAGGCACACTGCTGCGCCCTTTCGGGATATTGCCAACAACCGCTGAAAAAAAGATTCACCTGGCTCCACGCCCCGTCCTTCGCTAGCCCTTTCCCACGTCCCCGGGCGGAGCAGGAGAGGTGAGGGTCGATAATGATGCGACGTCTGACATTTTGTACCAGACCCTGTTTCGCGGTCCTCCACCCAGCCCCTGTTGTATGGATGTGCTTGGCTTTGTTTCCGGAGTGTGAAGAATCGTTTAAGAGACACTGAGATGGTACAAATACGGGAGATTGTTCAACAATAGATTTTGCCCATATGTCTTTCCTTTGTTGTCACGGGACTGTACGGAGGAATAAGGGGATGCGGGAAATACAGAGGTAGGTGTGGTGATCCATAGAAGGATCAGGGTGTGGTATTTATGTTTTACTTACACACATGTCTGTACAGTGAGCTTAGTTTTAGGGTGGTGAAGTTGAGAGCCAGCAAATAAACGACGTACGAGCGGTGAAATTTACATTCCATATCCTTCTTCCAAAATTGCCTAAGTTCCACGTGAATTATCTTAGTCTATGGTCTACCTTCGTGCGGCCCTCATTTCCCTCATTTCCAGTCCCCCCTAGGGTATGCCTGTTTTTTTCCTTTGATTCTCTCTCGGGGAATCAATTATTGCGCATAAGGTGAATCAAACTTTGGGGAACCTGGGAAAAACCAGGCTTGCCGAAACCCATGATGTTATAGGTTAGGCCGTGGTCCGTGCATTAAACCCTCGGCTTGTTTGGTGAACCGCATTCTTCGGTGGTGCAAGATAGGAAATAGGTAACGGGAAATAACAGCGGAGAGTAACTAATTACCTACTATAATATGTGGTGTATCTAGATTGCTCCTTGGATAGATATAAAAACTCTTAAACTCGCTGGATCTCCTTTCTCCGAGCGCCCACCCAACTAACTCTTCAATTCACAGAGCAAACAAGTTAGTAAATATAACGTCATTTACAACTACCCCCTTGGCAAACACCCACAAAAGATGCCGCCAAACTCGAAGAGCAAAGCACCAACGTGGCAGGGGTCCGGGGTTCCAACCCGAGTGACACCCCATGACCCTAAAGCCTCCATCCACCAAATCCCTGCATCCAGCAAGAACCTCCAAACCTCCAAGCTGTCCTTTCCCTCCAGCCACCACCCACTCGTACCCATCCACCCCTCTATTACACCCTGCCATGTCCAATTCAGTCCTACACGCTAAAACAACTCTCTCATGCTTCATTAATTAACTCTCTTTGCATATGTGGCACTCGGTTGTGGGGTAGAACGGCCGGATACAAGCAGGAGAGGGCCCTTAGTTTGAGACCCCTACCAGAAGTTTGTTTAATGCCTCAACTCACTGGTGTTTCGAATTTACGAAGAAGGGGCGTGCCAAGTCTCCATGTAATTCTAAAGAGCCGTATGGACAAGCTCTCCCGATGTGGTTATCGTAAATAACTGAAATAATTGGGAATGGTGCTAGGGCGTCCAGAACCCCCCCCCCCTTGGAATTAGGGGGAGAAAAATTCAGCGAGATTATTCCCTTTCACCCCTCGATTGAGATAGGGGAAAGGAAAAAATACAACAGACCATACCAGGAAGTGTAACTCCAACGTCCTAGCGTGATTCCCAATTATTTCGGGCTTTTACGGTATAGTATGCACTCACATGCCAAGGTTTTATGATCTAAGGACACATTTCAACCGAAGGCTATTCCACTTATATAGAATCTGCTCTGAGAGCTTTCCATTTATCAATACCCAGACAACCATCTACCTCCTCCTCCTCACCCACTTGATACCAGGCATTTCTCCAGAAGGCGCCAAGCTAGTTTTAGCCTCATACTTCTCCATCGCCGCTAAACACTCTTGTCTAGCCTCTTCAAAGCTTTTCCTTCCCCCGCATGAGTCAAATTCAACACTCATTTCACGAAATAGTCCCAGCATAATGGCAGTAAATTCGACCTGTGAGAACTTCTTTCCAACACACCCGCGGGTTCCGATAGAGAAGGGTATGTATGATCCGTTGTAGGGCTTGAACATTGTATTCTCCCCTGATTTCGGGAGCCAGCGTTCAGGCAGGAATTTGGAGATTTCAGATTCGGCTTCGGTTTTCCCGGGCTGGGTCCAGTATTTGGGATGGTGAGCCAAGCCGAGTATTTCGAGATAGAATTCGGTGCCAGCGGGGAGTGTGACGGGGTTCTGGCCGCCGGAGCGGGGGAAGGAGCGGGGGGTGGGACCAATTTCGCGGGTTACCGCAAGAACTGGAGGAACGAGGCGGAGGGTTTCGTACTATTTTTTCTCTCTCGCTTAGATGGTAGTTATGGTGAGCACGAGGAGGGAAGCCTACCATGATAGCGGGTATCCAGCCTGAAGAGAAAGCATCAAAATGAGTGTTGTACGATGTCTGGTCATATTCACTATCTCCTAGGACACTATCGATTTCTTTTTGGAGTTCAACTTGGTACTCCGGATACATTGCTAGAAAGTATATTGAATTTGCAATAGTATGGGCAGTGGTTTCATGGCCAGCCAGGATGAAGACCTAGAGGTTATTAGCAAGAGGTTGTTGAGTGGAGGGGTGGGCTTGTACAAATGAATTTCCTATAACCTCTGACTTAGAAAGCGACGGCGTTTCCAGAGTTGAGCCCTTGGCCAAACCGTAGCTCCCAACCAATGATTCTGAATATGTGTTAGTAAATTTCCCGGCTAGATAACGATGTTAGAAGTAACAAGGATACCCATTAAGTCCGCTCTGGAGGAAGGCTTGAGTGTAGTCTTATCATCCAACTCAATCTTAGCCTTCTTCTCTTCAAACCATTCATTCAGAAAGAACCTAAAGTTTCTGGCAGCCCTCCCCGCTTCCTTTGCCGCCTTAGATGGTAGCATCTCTAGATATACGCCAAAATTTAAATTAGCACACTTGGCGCATCAGTGCGTGGCCTGGGTGAATCACTAACCCAGAAGCCAAGGCGGTGCGAGAACGGTCCATATGAAGTTCTCAAACACAACACTGAGACACTTCTGATAACTATCTTTACCATCTTTCTCATCGGCAGTGCCGGCAGAGAGAGGGACCCATTCTATAGCCTTACTAAATCCAGCCTGAGCGATAACTCCTAGTGTTGCTCTGCGAAAATCCCTATGGCTGGTATTTATGGCTTCTTGTTTGTCGTAATATTTAATCACTTGTGCAACTTGGGCTAGGGATTCTTCCCAGACAATGGATAACCTGCATCACCTGTGAGCTTAAAGGGGAATGATAAAAATAAAAATGAAAAAGTCAAGAACGAAAATCAGAACACCTACGACTTCCCAATTACTGTGCCAGTGATCTTTCTGTGAGCCCGCCAAACAGCTCCTTCCACAGTAAGCACACTTTTCCCATAAAGGTCCATCGTCTTGCCAGTATTTTCAGACTTAGGATACAATTCTCCATTCTCACCCTTTCCCGCAAGGATTTCAACTGCCATATCCGGGTCAGCAACATGTAGTACAGCATTCCACGGGCTGACAGTAAAGAATATGTCTGATCCAATTCGGCGGTATATTTCGTAGCGTTGCCGGACTTGCCAGCTTAAGGTCATTAAAACGACCCGGTGGTGAGTGATGCCGAACGCCCTGACTAGGAGCTTCAAGAAGGGGAGTGGGAAAGCCCGTGCGAATGGGGTGGGGTAGAAGGGAACGACAAAGTAGGGGATGCCGAGTGGCCGGACTTTACGGAGGATGGTGTGGAGGGAGTAGCAGGTGTAGCCAATGTAGAGGAGCCCAGCTGTTAGGAAGAGGGGAACTAGCATTGTGGCGGAAGGGTGCGGGGGTACTTAGAGGCCAAAAGAGAATGTAGTTAGTGAGTTGAAGAGTATTGTATAGAGAGCTTGTGGTAGTATCGGTGCTAGTGATGGAGCGATTCTATTTATGAAACTAAGTCTTTGCCTCTCTTTAAGAATTAGAACTCACCCCTTATCCTTCGACAATAATATCCTAGGACTTCATACTGGGCCCAGACAGCTATTCCATTCCTTGGAAAGCTTTCTATTAACTACCGCACAGGAAACGCCCTTTGCGGCTATTCTATCACCCGGACAAAACCCCGCAATATCTTTCCCATGATAATATATCGCGAAAGAGTGAGCCCCAACTCAGTTCCTAACGAAAACGAGGAGCTCCAAATATAACGAAAAAGAAAAAGAAAAAAGAACAGAGGACGCATAGACTTCATGAGCTATGATCAGGATCGCTTCCCATAAGTAGCCTTTCACTAACCCTTACTGCCTAGCTTTCCTCACGGGACGTTGCCGGGTCATTGCCGATCGTCCGCCACGTAGTTTGCCATGACACTTTATAAACCCCAAGCGCGCTTCTATCACACCCCGGAACTCTCGAACTCCGGAATGTCCTCCAGTCCACAGTTCATGGTATCACAATGCGGTGGCCACGGGACCCCCGCACAAGTCTAGGATTCTCCAGGACCTGAAAAAAACGGATGGCTGCCGAAAAGAAACAAAGGACTTTCCCCCGCTTGTTTAACTCCTCTCTTCCTCCATCTTCCCTCCTTCCTGATTCTCCAAATTGCTTGCAATGCAGAACCTAACATGCCTAGCCTAACACTACCTAAGTTACCCCGCACCCAGCGCAGGCAATCATTAATAAATAGCTCCCATCTAACTAATTTACAAACTTCTCAACACGAATAACCCCATAGTAATTGGTAGGTCAAGCAACGAGAATTGATTATCTGAGAGAACAAAGTTCAAATACACAGTAATCCATAAATCATATTAGTCTATCAACTCATACTACTCAGCGTCTACAAGATATCACACCCATCGCCAACACTCCCTGCGGCTAGCATTCCCAACCGGCCAATACACGGTCCTACCAGGCAAAACTTTAGAGATGTTTGGCGGTTCCTGAAAGGCTTCTGGTGTATGCCATCCAATTAGTAAACATTTTACTCGTGGGTGGCTGTATCGCCAGATGCCCGCAGATGCCTACAGATATCTGAAGATGCCTGCAGATCTCTGATAAGGGCCGATATTTGAAGATCCCGGCAGATATCTAAAGATGCCGGCATAAGTTACATCCGAAGATATCCGCAGATATCTGAAGATAGCTGCAAACATTTTCAAATCCTGAAGATGTCTTCTACCAGTTCAATCTCTAGATGGAGTAATATCTTTCATGTGTGAGTAGTGTGGATACTAGGTAATTGGCTATCGCTCCGCACACCCGAGTTCCCAGCGGGCCGAGCAGTTGATGGGCCGGCCTATTGGCCCCAGGCCAGGCCACGCGAACGAGTAACCTAGGTCGATGTAGGTTGAATTCGATAGACCCGAGAAAGGCTACCAGCGTTGATATGCCCCTATAAACCTGGGTATTAGCATTGGGAATGGATCGTTTTAAGGGTAACTTGATTCTCTCACCGCTTTTTCATCGCCATTCCTTCCTCTTTACCTTCTGCCATTGCGTCTCAGCCGATCACACGACTAGCCATACACAACTAACCCAATGAAGCCCGGACAATTCACCCCCAGGTCCGCAGGCACAGCCCTATCTTATTCTTGTATTCTTAATGCTATTTTGTAATTGGGGGAACATTATAGTTGTTCATGTTAACACCTCACTAGTGCTCGTTTACAGATGGTACAGTACTTTACCCCAGCAGACGGGAACTCAAACCAGCCGGGCGTTTAGCTTGTAGCAAAATTTATTTCCCCACACGTCGCATACAGATTACCTGATGTAATTCCTCCCCCCTTTCTTTTTTCTTTTTAAGAATTTGCGGTGGGGGTATGAGCTAAATTCAGTGAAACATGTGGCATTCTATCGGCAAGTCACAATACATGAATAACAAGAACTCCGGGGAAGGTAGGACAAGTTGAATGGAAACTAAAACAAAAGAAACCAACCATCTTGAAAGATTATAGGCCCAGTTCGATAAACACCACCAGATAGGCCGGTGGTCTATCAGGCAGCCAGCACCAAGCATGCACAGCTTACAGGTAAGCCCTGCCCTGTTCCGGCTTTACCATGGTCTGGCCTACCTCGCCCGTTGGGAGACCTGGGCACCTTACGACATGGGGATAAATTACTTATCAGTAGGCTCTTACTCTAGCTATTATCTTGTCATCTCATACAGCTTTTCATAATGGCCTCTTCTCCGCTACATGGCTCTCCAACATGCAATAAGGTTTGCCAGCACATATAGGACGATTCTTGGGAATACCAGGCCATTGTCGGTAATGCCAATTTGGATTTCTTTTACCATGTCTCAATTTACCTATGAAGGGGTTGAAGTCTACAATTGCACCTTTGTGATATTGGAAGTCGCATGTAGTCAAGTGTATTCAATCCATGTCAGTGTTGACACAGGTCCTAAACTCTGTGCAATCATGATCGATCATTCGGACTTCTGAAGATATCTGAAATATTTCCTAGACATCCATAGAATGCTCAGGTCCTTTTAGTGAAGGTGCCACTTTAGCTCAACTCAGGCATGTTAGATTAGGCTAATGGTAGTTTATAGGGGGAGGGGTGAGTGATTTTGGAGATCGATTTCAAAATCCGTCTATTAGCATCTATTGGTTTGGGGCCCCTGATGGGTGTCGGAGTGCTTGGTTTTGTTACGGAGGTGGGAAGGATAGTTCAGGAGATAAGCAGACTGAACGGATACGGGAGAATGTTGAATAAAGGATTTTATCCGCGATGTCTTTTCTCTGATACCACGGGAGTGTACAGAGGAATTAGGCCATGCGACAAACACAGAGATAGGTGTGGTGACCCACAGGAGGATCAAGATGTGGTATTGTATTTTACTTATTCACCTGTCTCTACCGTTAGTTTGATTTTTCTTTAGTAGAGGGCGAGCGAATAAACGAAGTATACGCGGTGAAACTTACGTTCCATATCCCCCTCTCCAAGGTACCCAAGTTCCAGGTGAAATCTCTTAGTTTTTTGGCTACTTCTGTGCGAACCTCATTCCCCACCCTGACAATGGGAAGTGCTGGCAGCAAAAATCCCGTTCAGCAGCATAACTGGCTTACGCTACCTAACTTACTATTCCTCATGTGCTAGTGCAAGCTGAGAGATGAATGAGTCATCTTCCATTTCGAAACATTTTTGTGTCAATGGTGACTCAGAATCACGAAGGTTTTTGCCTGGTATCATATCATACCTGAGTTGTAGACAGCTTCCATCATGCTTGGACAAAAAACCAGTTTGTGCAATCACTGACCCATACAACTTGCACACGTTCTCGATATGATAGGAAGGTGATCTAGTAACCGGGGGGCGGCTGTAATTCCGTTGCCTTGGATATAATACATATCAGTTGATCAACCTCATCCCCCTCCGCCCATTGTGATAGAAATCTAACATACAGTCAGGTCAGCCAATGCCGAGAATTCCTAGACACACTAGTGCGCCCTTTCGAGATATTACCAATAACCGCCGGAAAAAAAGGTTCACCTTGCTCCACGCCCAGTCCTTCTCCAGAGTGACACCCCATGACGACAAAGCGTCCACCGACCAAATCCCTGTAAATCAGCAAGAACCTCCAAACCCGCAAGCTGTCTTTTCTCTCCACTCATACCCGCCCACCCCTATACTCTATCATATCGCACCCAACTCAGTCCTGCCTACCAAAAAAATACAGCCATACTTCATTAATTATGACATCTGTCTTTGCATATGTGATATTCTGTTTTGGGATAGAAGGGCCATACGGGTACAGTACAGTCCATTCTGGGCTAAACCAGAATATTCGGCTACTCAAACGGAGGAGACTGCCTCTAGTTTGGGGTATCTACCGGGAGTTTGAAATGTATACTTCTTCCAACTGACATTCCGGATTTGTGAATACGGTGTGTGTCACGCCTCCTTGTGGTTCTAGGAGTGGTATAGCTAGGATTTCTGATATAGTTTCCGATCTGGATTCCCCTGAGGTATTTGGAGTCTACGGGTAAGCGTGGATGGCGCAAGCCAGTAGGTTATAGGTGCATTCAAACGATATCAATTTCATCACCTAAAAGCACATTTCAACCAAAAGCAATTTTCCCACTTATGCAGAGGATGCACTGAGGCTTTCCATTTTTTAACACTCAGCTCTTCCTCTTCACCCACTTGATACCAGGCATTTCTTCAGAAGGCCCCAAGGTAAGTTTAATCTCAAACTTCGCTATCGCCGCTAAACACTCTCGTCTGGACTCTTCAAAGCTTTTCCTCCCCCCGCATGAGTCAAACTCGACACTCATCTCACGAAACAGCCCTATCATAATAGCAGTAAATTCGACATGTGCAAACTTTTTTCCAATGCACCCGCGGGTTCCGATTGAGAAGGGCATGTATGATCCGTTGTAGGGCTTGAACATTGTGTTCCCTCCTGACTCCGGAAGCCAGCGTTCAGGCCGGAATTTGGAGATTTCGGATTCGGCTTCGGTTTTCCCGGGCTGGGTCCAGTATTTGGGATGGTGAGCCAAGCCAAGTATTTCGAGATGGAACTCGATTCCGGGGGGGAGTGTGATGGGGTTCTGGCCGCCGGAGCGGGGGAAGGAGCGGGGGGTGGGGCCAATTTGGCGGGTTACAGCAACTACTGGAGGAACGAGGCGGAGGGTTTCGTACTATTTTTTCTCTCTCGCTTAGATGGTAGTTATGGTGAGCACGAGGAGGGAAGCCTACCATGATAGCAGCTATCCAGCCTGAAGAGAAAGAATCGAAATGAGTGTTGTATGATGTCTGGTTATGATCACTATCTCCCAAGATACTATCGATTTCTTTTTGGAGTTTAACTTGATACTCAGGATAAATTGTTAGAAAGTATATTGCATTTGCAATCGTGTTGGCAGTGGTTTCGTGGCCTGCTAGGATGAATAACTGTATGCTGTTAGCAAGAAGTTGTTGAGAGGAAGGGTGGGCCTGTACAAATGCATTTCCTATAACCTCTGACTTCGAGAGCAAAGACGTTTCCAGAGTTGAGCCCTTGTCCAGCCCAGAGTTCCTAACCAATGATTCTGAACACATGTCAGTAAATTTATTCGCTAGATAACAATATTAGGATCGGTAATAATACCCATTAAGTCCGCTCTGGAAGAAGGATTGAGTGTAGTTTTATCATCCAACTCAATCTTAGCCCTCTTCTCTTCAAACCATTCATTCATAAAAAACCTGAAGTTGTTGGCCGCCCTTCCCGCTTCCCGCGCAGCCTTAAAAGGTAGCATTTCTACACGTATGCCATTCATTTAAATCAGCACACTTCGTGCATTAACGCATGGGCAAAGTAAAACACTAACCCAAAACCCCACTCCGCCCTACAAAGGTCCACAGTAAATTCTCAAACATAATATTGAAACACTTCTGATAACTCCCTTCACCATGTTTCTTATTGGCGATGGTGGTAGTGGGAGGGGTCCATTCCATAACCTTACTAAACCCAGCATGAGTGATAACTCCTAGTGTTGCCCTGCGAAAATCCCTGTGGCTGGTATTGATGGCTTCCTGTTTATCGTAATATTGGAGCATTTGCCTAGTTTGGGTTAAGCCTTCTTCCCAGACAATGGATAGCCTACACCAGCCAAGCACCTATCAGCCTAAAGAAATACAAAAAAAGTAGAAATAAAATGTAAAAAGTGACAATCCGAAAACTCACGACTTCCCAATCACTGTGCCAGTGACCTTCCTGTGAGCCCGCCAAACCGCCCCTTCCACAGTAAGCACATTTTCCCCAAAAAGCCCCATTGACTTAACACTCTCCGGTTTAGGATACAACTCTCCATTCCCACCCTTTCCCGCAAGGATTTCAACTGCCATATCCGGGTCAGCAACATGCAGTATAATCTCCCACGGGGTAACGGTAAAGAATATGTCTGATCCAATTTGGCGGTATATTTCGTAGCGTTGGTGGAATTGCCAGTCCATGGTCATTAGGATAAACCAGTGGTGAGTGAGGCCAAGCACCTTGCATAGAACCTTTACTAAGGGGCGTAGAAAGAGCCATACGAACGGGGAGGGGTAGAATGGAATGACAAAGTAGGGGATGCCAAATGGCCGGACTTTACAGAGGATGGTGTAGAGGGAGTAGCAGGTGTAGCCAATGTAGAGGAGCGCAGTTGCTAGGAAGAGGGGAGCTATCATCGCGGTGGAAGGGTGCGGGGATACTTAGAGGCCAAAAGAGAATGTAGTTAGTGGTTGAAGAGTATGATAGAGATAGAGATCTAGTGGCAGTACCGGCGCTAGTGATGGAGCGATTCTATTTATGAATCTAGCTCTTTGCCCATGTGAGGATTAGATCCTGTTCTGATAATATGGCCCTTGTTCAGTTGCCCATACAAGTGGCTGGGGGGCAACCGAACGAAAACGGTCGCATTCAAATAGACTAGCCTTAGAAGTCACTGCCTTGTCTTCCTGCAATAACATCCTTGGACCTCATGCTAGATCTAGGCACCCACTATTTAAAAAAGTCGGTTACAAAAAACTCGAGCAGATGGTCATTTTACACCAAGACCGAGCACCCTTTACCAACCATTTAATCACCCCAACGAATCCGAGGGTTCCACCCTAGACCAAATCAAACTGGGGAACAGGTAGAGAGTAGTTTTCAAGAATGCAAATTGGCTAGAGGGTCTATGAGAGTGATAAACCAAAGAGAACCTAGCACAAAGGTCGTTGTCATCTATTTGTATGGCGGCCCACACTACCGGTATTGCACAAAATATCATGAGTTATTAATATAAAGTGCCATGCCAAACTGTGGTACTTGTACCGTAGACGATCGGCGATGCCCCGATAGCGTCCTTTGAAGAAAGCGGGGCGGCAAGAGCTATTGGGTGGCTAGAACCGACTTCCTACAATACCGGTAGCTTATGGATCTGTTTTTTTCCTTTTTTATTTTCGTTCGCTTCCGAACTTCTAGATTTCATTAGGGGCCGACCTATGGTTCACTATTAGCCAGGCTATCACATGAAGGTTATCGTGATGTTCTGCTCCAACGATAGAATAGCCTAGAGTGGGGATTACCCTGCAGCGGTTAAAGTCGGGGGTAAGAAATTTCCAGGAATTTCCGGGAGCATAAGGACGACAATTCCCCCATCATGGAGATATCAAGCCTATCCTATGGACGGATGCTCTTCTATCACACCCTGAAATTCTCCAACTCCAAAATGTCCTTGGGTTTATGGTGAGGATTCTCCAAGACACCAACACCACGAATGACTGCAAGGAAGCGCCAAGCGCTCACACAACTGAACACGATCGCACACATCAGAGCGGGAAGCCCCTCTTTGTTCAACAACGTCACACACACTCTCACAACATCAACTAACGGTAAAGACGGGGGTATATATATAACTACAATAAATTCCTCCTATCCTCCCTTGGATCACCCCACATCCCCATGCGATTGCATGTAACGCATCTGAGTGGGTTATTGACTACCGTAAAAACTCAAATAAAAGAACCGTGTGCTATGAAGTTAGTTTAAGGTGAGTCAATGGGAGTGACGGAAAAAAATGTCTTGGATGTAAATTTAGCATTTTGTAATTACGCGACTCAGATTGAGTCAATGGTAAATTTGACGACAAACCATTGAGTCAGTAGAATGATTAGAGCTACTTGCGAGTTGGTAGGAACGCGTCTGAAGGAACGCGTGTGTAAAAAGGTTATAGCAATATACAAGTTTAATTCTATTCTATAATATCTACTCTATTTACACTACTCTGCAGTACTCTAGTGATTCAAATCGATATATCCATTGCCGAAATGCCAGTGTAACAATCCTACACAGATGCGATTATTTATGCAACAGGTAACGAATTACTTACGTGTTTGAATTAGACTATTCTTATAGTCTTTGGTCTCTCTCGAACGTTCGGGAGAGTGTTCTTCTTTCCGAG
>Ga0307509_10004353_pt1 | contig 20539 bp, 16 predicted proteins | sample 10_EM_MG_FD_202245 | JGI IMG/M metagenome (GOLD analysis project Ga0307509, IMG submission 202245) | Populus trichocarpa ectomycorrhiza microbial communities from riparian zone in the Pacific Northwest, United States - 10_EM | ecosystem: Host-associated > Plants > Roots > Unclassified | place... | reverse complement strand
CGACCTGACCCGAAACCCGACCAGGGTTCACTTTCTTTCGATGTTACATCCGCAAACTCCTCCACTCGCGTGATCTTTGTTCGGTAGCATAGACCACATCCTGGGCCCACCCCCTCGGCTCGCCGAGCGTATCCTACCTCATTCCTCCACCACCCAATTCTCCTTCTACATATTTCCCTTTGTTTATACATCGGTCTTAGGGTTCCCTACGACCAGCCGCGCCTGGCCCTTGTAATAGGTAGCCGTAGCGGGATAAGCCTCGAATCAAAAAAAAAAAAATCGACGGAGCGCCCACATCACGGCTCCTCTCCTTCCGACACCACGATGTCTATCTCCGCTAATGGAGGGGAAACCTACCCTGACCGCAGCTTCTCTATATCTCAACTCTTGTACGCGGTCAAACGAAAGGTATGGGGTTCCACGTTTGGTGGACGGTATGTCTGGGACTACTGTTATCGCCTGTCATGAATCACTGAACTTCGAATTTTGCAGGATTTCGACGACCATGAACCAAATCGAGGTAAGCTGGCAACAGAACTGAAGGTGATTGGTCCAAGCACGGCGTTGAACTTACGCGTCTCGTGTTATTATTATAGGTCGATGCTCTTGAACAGGACGCCTTGGAAGTGCTCGGTTTGGTTCGGTCCATGAAGAACAATTTCGCCCCTATCAATAGGATTCCTCCTGAAATCTTTTCCCTTATCCCAGGATACTTGAGAGAAGACGATGTCGACGAAAACTTGATCACGATGACTCACGTGTGCCGTGGTTGGAGGGATCTACTCATCGCACGGACTCGCCTGAAATGCACGAACGCTCACAAGACACGGATTTACATCGAGCGGTCGAAACTGTCGCCTTTGGAGATCTCCCTCTACAAGGGCAGGGCCGCAACCTACCTCGAGGACGCGTTCCTTTCGGTTGTTCCGCATCTCAGCCGGCTCAAGTCGCTCAATATTGTTGGAAGGGTGGACATCCTCAAAAATCTCATACCATAAATCTCCTGTCCTGCCCCTCTTCTCGGAGAATTGTCAATCACAGTCACCTGCAACCCCACCCCAGTCCTCGAAGCCACGCTTTTCGACGGCGACCTATCCTCGTTGCGCACATTAACCCTGGTCGGAGTCATCACAAGTCTGTCCTGGGAGAACCTGTCGGAACTCACCACATTCACACTTTCTTGTATCCCAAAAGGCAAAATCTCCATCACGCGGCTTCTTAATTTCCTCACAAATGCCCACCGCCTCAGGGACATCACGCTTCGTCGTTCAATCCCGACCTCATCCAACGCTCCTCCTGGTCGGGTGGCATCCTTACCTTGTTTGGAGAGCCTCACCATCGACACGGACGCAGCTCATTCCGTTCTCCTCAATCACCTCCATATCCTGGTCGGGACATCGCTCCTCCAGGAGTTCGGTTTTCACGGTGACAGGTCACCGCTTCCAGACTTTCTACCAAGGTCCCTCGGGAATCTCGAAAACGTCTCCATAACTTCGGTCAGTCCATGCCTCGGTGAAGTCGAGAAGCGGGTACGATTGGATGGGCCGAGTGGGGCTCTTCGCATGCTTGGCCATTCGATAGATCAGGATGAACCTACCCCTCCGTCTGTTCTGGACAGTCGAATAGTCCGGTCCCTGGGCCCCTTCGTCCTTTCGGGAACTCAAAGGCTAGCGATTATGAAGTACAAACCTCTGACAATGAACAACATCGACCAATCCACTCCTTACTATATTCTTCTTCGAACGGAAGACCTTCGTACCCTCACGTTGACTCAATGCAACAACCTACCTTTCATCCTCGCCTTGACCCTGAACCAAAGCCCCTCAAAACGCGTTTTATGTCCCATGTTGAGGGAGCTCGTCCTCTACGTCGAGGAGCTAGAGTCGCTCAACATCAGGGAGTTGGTGATCATGGCAAAGGAACGGGCTTCGGCGGGCAAGAAGCTTTCATCGGTCATGATCGTTGGTTTGGGTAGTCTCATTTCTGGGAAGAGGGTGTTCAAACTCAAGGAGTATGTTACGTGTGTGGATTACAGGGTTGGGGAGAAACCGCCTAGGTGGGACGGTGATCCTGAAGATGGGGAAGATTAATTGATTGTTGGCATACACACAGTAATTCTGCTATCAACAACGTTTCGGGCATACAGTTCCATTCATCCTTGCTCTCGTTGAAAATAAGTTTTTGCGTTGTGATGCCAGGACCTCACTCCCTGTCCGCCACAAACCAGTCGTTATCGTCAAGGTCTTCGAAGCAGCGCGGAATCTGTGGGGTATTCATGAACACGTTATATCGAGAAAAGGAGATGATGTCGCACCCAATGGGCCAGGATGGCTGCAAGGATGTCAGGTCCGGGACTAACGATGTGATGGGGAGGTTCTGGTGCGGATTCGATCACGACTGGCGGCGAAACCCTGTATCTCCCACCTCTCCCATTCTCGTTGAGGTGGAGGATGATGAACTCTCAGTTAATCCCATTGTTAAGAACGCCATGAATGATCCTCTCTCTTGACGGTCTTGAGAAAAAGGGCAGCGGATTACAAAACCTAACGCACCTGTGGTCCATGGCCCGTTCGTACATCCTGGTGATGGCGTGTGGGACACGGTCGGAAGGCCGGCTCCTTTCCGCCTCTACACTCGATACGAAGGTTTACGTTGGGCCCTCTGGACGAAGCTTAGGGAGCCTACCTTCCTGTGGGCTAACCTCCGGGAACGACCTGAAATAGCCCCCGATGAAAAGGTCCAAAGGGGTTGGATCAAGTGGGGAAGCCGAATTGCTGACCAAGCCGCGTTCTCTGTTGTCCTTTTCGAGGGATAATGCGCGCAGTCTGATGCTCTCTGACTGGGAGGTAGCCCTTGCCCACTGGTGGGCAAATTAGTCGGGCCAAAATAGGGCGGTTGAGTAATAACGCACGGCCTGGGATTCTGGATACGCCTCCTGTAGCCGGTTCAACTCCTTATACATGTCTTGCGATGTGTCTTGTCCCTTGCTGCCTCTGTTGATACTCTCTGCGACGCGGATGTTGTGGTCGCCATTTCTAATCAAACGACCTGCAGAGAAAAACCCGTGTTCCTCCAGCGTTTTGAAGGACGGGAAGGGGTTGAACCTGTGTCGTGGGGTCAGCAGGTACGTCGAGGGAATCGGCTATGCAGAATAAAGCTTACCCGTGTTTCCCTGTCCAGATGCGGTAGGTTGAGCAGAATCTCTTTGACAGCATGGAGGGTCGCGGGCGATATGGTTGTGGAGAAGGTCTGAGTGAGACTGGGACTCCGATTCGAGTGCCCAACTCGAGATCAACTTCTGGCCCGGAATGGGTGAGGTGGTTTACCCTAGGATATAAAGCACGGGTCGGACTAGCTGGTGCGTGGATGGATTCATCGTTCGCTTACTAGTCTTGAATTCAAGGCATGATAATGTGGGATGCACTACTACGGCCAGACCGTGAGGCGGGAACTTCTCGTCTGGGTCCTTGGTCGAGTTGTTCATCCGATACATCCGATACATCCGATACATCCGAGTCGACATTCCATTCGTCACCACGGCAATCATCATCTCGGACCGCCACCCACCTCCGAGGCTCGGTCCGGTCCTGAAGATCCCAACTGAAGTAGCCTCGAGCTCGGCCCACTCTCTCGGATGACCACGATACCAAACGACGGTGAATTAATCCACCCAGCCGCTCGAGCGGGTGGGTTTGGCGAACCATGAAGAGGATCCAGGGATGAAGTATCGATCATAGGGGTCGCTGACGCTCGATCCAGTCATCCACGGAGTGTCCCTAACGGCAGCTCCTTTCTTTCCAACATCTCGATGTCTGTCTCTGTCAACGGCGGAGAATCCTACCCCGGTTGCGATTTCTCCGTATCTCAACTCTTATACGCGGCCAAGCGGAGGCTGCGGTGTTCTGCGTTCGGTGGAAAGTGTGTTTAAAATAACACTCATCATATATTCGCCACGGGGCACTAAATCCTGAATCCTGCAGGATTTCGACGACCGCGAACCAAACTGAGGTAAAGTGGAAACGGGACTGAAGGTGGTCAGGACGAGCACATGAGGCTCACACATCTCGTGTCGTTATCACAGGTCGATGCTCTTGTACAGGACGCGTTAGAAGTGCTCGGGTTGGTTCGATCTACGAAGAACAATTCCGCACCTATCAGCAAGATTTCTTCGGATGTCTTTTCTCTTATCCCAGGGTACTTGAAAGACTACGAGGAGGACAAAAACCTGATCACGATGACTCATGTGTGTCATGGTTGGAGGGAGTTGCTCATTGCGCGTCCATCCTTGTGGACTCGCGTAAATTGCACGAATGTGGACAAAACACAAGTTTACATCGAACGCTCGAAGTCGTCACCTTTGAAACTCTCCCTCTACAACCACGGGTCCATGGCCTGCCTCAAGGCTGCGCTCGCTTTGGTCATTCCGCACATCAGTCGACTCAAATCCCTCACTCTCAATGAGGTAGAGGATTGGGATATCCTCCGAAGTCTCACACCATACCTCTCCCGCCCTATCCCTCTTCTCAGCAAATTGATGATCAGCCTCGGTTGCGACCCCACCCCTGACCTTGACACCATGCTTTTCAATCTATCGTCGCTGTGCTCGTTGAGCTTGAGCGGAGTCATCACTCACCTACCCTGGAAGAATCTGTCCAAACTCACCACATTCGAGCTTTTCGATGACCCACGAGGCGGGGTCTTCATCGCACAACTTCTCGACCTCTTCGAAGAAGCCCATCACCTTAGGGATATCAGGCTCTATCGTTCGATCCCAACCATGTCCAACGCTCCTCCTGGACGAGTGGTATCTATTCCCCACTTGAAAAAACTCACTACCTCTGCGGATCTAGCCCATTCCATTCTTCTCGATCACCTCTCTATCCCAGCCGGGGCATCGCTCACCCTGACCTTGTGGTTTAGTGGGAACAAGTCACCGATTCCAGACTTCCTACCAAAATCCCTCGAGAATCTCAGAAACATCTTTCCCATATCTTCGGTTAATCTTTCCCTAAGTGGGTTTGATAATCATGTGCGGTTGAAGGGACCGAATGGTGGGCTCTACATGCTTGGCCGGATGAGAGAATGGGAGGCGGGAAACCTACCCCTTTTGGACCGTCGATTTCTTCGATCTCTAAGCTGCTTCGACTTTTCGGGAACCCAGAGGTTGACGGTTACACATCAAGAGCTCCCAGGGGTGGAAGCAATTGGCAAAAGCGCTCCCTACCATGTGCTTTCTCGCATGAAAGACCTCCGGACCCTCACGCTAATTCAGGACAACCTACCCTTCATCCTCGCCTTAAATCCGGTCCGAAAACCCATACAATGTGCTCCATGTCCCAAGCTGGAGAAGCTCGTGCTTTACGTTGACGAGCGAGAGTCGTTCAATATCAAGGAGTTGATGAGCATGGCGAAGGAACGAGCTTCAGTGGGCATGAAGTTCTCATCGATCACGGTTTTTGATCTGAGCAAACGCGTGCTGGAGAAGAGAGTGTTCACACTCAAGCAGCATGTTACACATGTGGATTATAGTAGGGTGGAGGGGAAGTTACCTCGATGGGACACGGTTCCTGGAGATGGGGCGATTGATCCGTTGTGGGGATAGTACCTTGGTTGCCTTCATTCAACAGTTGTGAGTCGCGTTCAGACCATATGATAATTTATTCTCCTGTGCATTTCAGTTTACCGTTAGAATTAAACATCCTGTGTTCGTTCGCCACCTGAGCGGTGGCTAGCTACAGCAGCCCGCGAGAACGTACAAACGGACAAACGGCGATTCTATCGCGGACAGCGCCCCGGTCTATAGGTCTGTTCCTCGTATAATTAATAAGGGTTCTGCGTCGCTTTCCTGTTGCGATTCCGGGACCTCAGACCTCATCTGCCACAAACCAATCGTCCTTATCAAGGTCGTTGTAACAGCACGGGGCCTGTGGCGTGTTTGTGAGCATACCGCGCTGGGAAAAGAAGAGGATGCCCTACCCAATGAGCCAGGATGGCTGTGATTATGTCAGGCTCGGGACGACGACATGATAGGGAGGTTCTGGCTCGAACTCGATCACGACTGGTGGCGATACCTTGTATCCCCCACCCCTCCCATTCTCGTTGAGATGGAGGATGATGAATCTCCACCCGACTCCGTTGTTAACGACACCGCGAACGACCTTCTCCCTGGATGGGTCCTGAGAAAAAAAAAAGAAAGTGGATCACAAAACCCAACGTACTTGTGCCGTATGGCCAAAGCATACATCTTGACAACGGCACGAGGGATACAGTCAGAAGGCTGGCCCATCCCTATTTGAGCAACGAATAGCTCTCTCGGGCCCAACGCTGGCGTCGCCCCTCCTTGTTGTGGTGGAAAATCGTTTGCTGCGCGACACGTAGGGATCTGGGTTGGGTTGTCCAGGTGGAATCTGGAATGACCGACCTTCCTTGTCACCGATTCCCATGTGCACGCTATAGTCGGGCCCAATATGGAGCCCCCAAGGGGCCGAACCATCTAGACCGAGGGAAGTTACTTCCGCGGGAGTGTGGCATCCACTGAGAAAGTCGCGTTCACCGCTGTCCCTTATGATGGATATCGCGCGCAGTAAAATGTATGTCGATTGGGGATTAACCCTTGCGTCCTGGGAGAACGAATGAGCGCAGAGTAAAGTAGGGCTGTTGAGTGACGACGTACGGGTTGATCATAGGCTTCCTGGAGAAGGCTGAATTGCTGATATACGTTTTCCGATGTGGGGTATCCCTTCTTGTCGCCTCTTGTCGCCTCGAGCGACGCTTTCCGCGGCGCGGACGGTATGGTCGCCGTTTCCGATCAGGCAACCAGCAGGAAACAGGCCGAGTGTCTCGAGGGTTCCGAAGGATGGGGATGGCATCAACCTGTGTTGCGGGATTGAGGGGTTGTCAAAGGACTTGGCCATCCACGTCACCTATAAAACTTACCCATCGCTCGGCTGGGGTCGGCTCATGGATATGGAGTAGGTATTTGGCGGCATGGAAGGTCATGGGCGATGTGGACGTGGAGAATATAGGCTGGGAGTTCGAATCGAAACGACTTACTCTGGGATCAGGAGCGCGGGGTGGTCTTGGATGGTCACCAGCTAGTGCGTGCATGCGTTTCGTTTAGTCTTCTGTTTTTGAAGGAAGACCTGGCAGTACGGGATGCACCTGACCGTCGCGACTAGGCTCGACTGATCCGTAACGCGGTTCGTCACCGCCTCCCATTGCTCATTCGCCTGGGTCATTGGTCAAGTTTGTTCGCCTGGTGCATTGATAGGCGGATTCATTCCTTCCGCGTCCATGATCACCGTGGCAACCACCGTCTCGCGCCGCCACCTCCGACCCTCGGTCCGGCCCTGAAGACCCTCATCCCACAGGTTTCATCAATCGCTTCGAGCTCGGTCCACTCTCTCGGAATGACCACGATAACAAACGACGGCGAACTATTCCGAAACGCCGCCCGAGCGCACGGACGCGTGGTTTTGATAACCGGTCAGGCTCATACTTGGGAGCACGCGACCAAAGTCCGGGAACACCGTCTCTCATACTCACGTCTTTCAATAGGTGGTGCCGCCGGACCTGCTCGACACGCAGCGTGGACGTTCGCGAAGAGGGGGTCTGTGCCTCTCAACCTTCAGTTTCATTTGTGTGATGTTCTAAACCCCGATTCTTTACTCCTCGTGTAGGGCAAATGTCGTAATCGGGGATATCTTTGAACCTGGTGCGCAACAGGTCGTGGACGCGATAAACGGGTTACCGCCCGATAACGGAAAGGCCTGCTGGAGACGATGCGACGTGACGAGTTGGGAAGATCAAGTCGCTTTGTTCGAGCTGGCGATGACGAGGTTCGGAGGTGTTGATATTGTGGTGAGCGTACAGTTGTGTATCTACTATCGTCGAATGGTATTGATTTCGGACGCCCGCGCGTTGGCACAAACGGTAGATCGCTGGTGCCAGGGTCGGAGAAATTCAGAATTTCGGAACGGTACAAGTCTCGGAAACGGATGGGAAACCCGTCAAACCGTATCTCAAGACACTCAATGTAAACCTCACCGGAGCGATATACAGTAAGCCCTCGTCAAACCTCCGATCCTTCCCGCCCCCAGAATCCCCAGAGTTCATGCCAACTCCAGCCACGCAACTCGCGTTACACTACCTACCGAAGACCCGGAACCCAACCGCGCCGCTCAAGTATGTCATCTTTCTCGGATTTTTGGGTATGTCCAATCCCGTAGTTACCATGTACTGCTCGGCTGATGATGGATGTCGCCTGGAAGCGTCGTGGACTCCACATACAGGTCAAGAGATCTTCGTCGCCTCTGAGCACGGATTACTCGGATTCGCAAGATCAACTCAACCGGTTCTCACCCTCAACGGGATTCGCGTCGCAACGGTACAATCTACATCTCCCCCAGGTGAACAACCCGCCTGTGCCCCTTTAGTTTGTAGCAGGGCGAGGCGACGCACGTACTGATGACCCATTATACATGACAGGTCATGGCGACACAGATCTGACGTTCAGGAAGACAGCGAATGCCTTGTTCTTCTGCGCCACGAACCCAGACCCTAACGCAAATGGGAGCGTATGGGCGCTGCTCCAAAATGGTACAATCCAGAGAATGGAAGAAGCGCAAGAAATGGGGAGCCTTGGGGGTCCACCCGAATACACAGAACTACAGAACCACGGGGCCTAGGAAGGGATGGGTTAGTGCATTCTCGTGACCCAATCGGCAGCCGACCAGGTAATGACGGAACACAGAATATTTATTTCATTCCACCAGTAAACAGAAAGGTGTCGATGTCAAATGGTCGTAATTTTCCAGAATGTGCTAGAGTATAGGATAATAAATTGGTGACCATCGTGGATTTTGTGAACCCAGCCCCGACGCCGATGGATGAGCACTTGAACCGTCACCACTCCGACTGAACGACATCTGAGTCCGGTCGAATCTGCCGATCAGCGCCGAGAAGACCCTGGCGGTAACGTAGCGTGAGCCGAGCCAAATGTGAGCCAGATCTGAGTCGACCCACATTTTTGACAGCTGAGTCTGATTGTGGGCAAAATAAATGGTGAGCCGGCTCACTTTCGACTCGGATCGGTTCAGTTCGCGGCAACACTACGGTAGCGGCGGTCCGGTAGGTCACATGACCTGGAACGGAATTGAACGGGACCTCGGGTGATAGACAAAACCCGAGCGAACCGCGCAGATTCTCAACGACATCCACCCAAGATACTCTGACGCGTTCTGGCCAACGTGGTACACGCCTGGCAAAGATTATCGATGGATAGTGAGCTGTGTGGGAAGAACGGGGTCCCGAGCGATTGGCGATCGACACGTTTCTCCTCCATTCATCGTCGACTCAAATCGCTATAAAGCGAGCCATCTGGTAAGCACTACCCCCCATCGCACCCATGTCCACTTCTCACTCGGATGTACTCTCCACATCTTATTCGGACAGACCCCCTCCACATCTTATTCGGACAGACCACCCTCCACACCTCCCCGAGACCGCGCACAGCTGCTGGCCCGCTCCCGTTCCCTACAATCCACCCGGCCTAACGAAGGGTCAAGTTCCTATAAAGAACTTCTTAGCAGCGTAAAGTGCGTTTGCAAGAGTCTCCGGTTGGTCATTCGTTTACCGATTTCATTTACCAAGGAAGGACGCCATCGAACCTGGAGTTGCCGTCGACATGAGGGACCCCCAGCGTTGTAACCCCATGGACATGGTCCGGTTCCTTCTGGCCTTCTGCTGTACCGACGACTCGTCGGACGCCCTCTGCGATGCGGAAGTCTCAAACGAACGCTTTAGAAACTGTTGGGGGAAGGTGGTCCCAGTGGCAAATTCCAAGAAGTTGAAGAACCGACTGGAGAAGTAGTATGTGGTTCCCTCTCCCGTAAACCCCCGTGAACTGTTTGAACGCGTCGGGCAGCAAATCGTCTTCAGCCAGGGCTGAACGTGACATGTACGCGCCACTTTCGGACGCCCTCAACCTCGGGCTCGAGGCCTTATCGAAAATCGAGGTGGACGGGTTGCCCAACTTCCAGAACCACATCGTGTTCGTGCCGTTGGATGAGGGGGTGATATCCGACCGCGATCAGGACGGATCTTTGTTCAAACCCGATCTCGCTCTCATGCGGCTCACCACCGCCTGTGAATTCCGCAAGATCAAGGACACGAGAAGTCTAACGGTCTCTCAGTTCGTCGACAAAATCCCGAAGAAGGCTCGCTCTACGATGGGTCCCCCAAAAACTGTTCCTTCCAAGAACGTCCCCAAGAACGCCCCACCCAAGAATAACCCTCCCCCTTCCTACCGTATCCGCTGGAAAGATATCCTTTCTGCGGTCGAAGTAAAAAGAGGTTCGAAGGCGAACTGGCCTACACTTGGCGATTTCACCGTGGTTTCACCGATCCTCGACTTGGGCTCGGATGAGCAACTTCTCCGGTCGCGAACCCCGGACCCCGAGACATCCTCGGATGTTTCCCAGTCCCAGACCCGTGAGATCCATGCCCTTGTTGACGAGTGCACTGCTGAAGAATTATACAGTCGTGACGTCGAAACCCAGCGGGAGCAAGCGGTCCGCGACCGAAGCAGGGATCAGCTCTGGAGTACCAAGCATGGGCGCTAAACGGCTACGGTTCCCTAGACAATCTCTTCTAACCCAAGCCGGGATGTATGCGGGAGAGAAAATGTCGGATTCGTACTCGGTTAGCCATGCGCTAAATTTACTCGTCAAAGGTGGGATCTAGGACCCCTGCATGTGGTTCGAGCGACTCACGCTGTCCGTCAGACGACTCTCTTTGGATCTCTTGGATTGACAGAGAAGGGGCCATCCTCTCATCACGGTTTAGCCTCTTCGAACACCTTCCTCTTGTGCTCGTCCTGCTTCTCGTCCTCCAAAGATTCGAGCGCCATCATTGGGGGGAGATCACCGAACTCACAACAAGGGGGCGTTCCGTTTTGTTACACCCGGTTAATGCGGACGGTTCACTCGGTTCGGACGAAGTACGCGTCAACTTCCACCCAACGGACAAAGTGTACTCCGGGTGGTCCCTCCTGGGCAGAGCGACGACTGTTGTGGGTGCAAATGCCGAGGGAGATGGGAGTGATCCACCCGCAAGGGAGGGGCATGTCAAATCTCTGGAGACGATGGGAGATGATGTCGTCGGGACCGCGGTGGACGGGAACCCCGAGGAAGCCAAGGCCGATGGAGCAGACTTCGGCGACACCGGAGGCGTGGAGAATCGGGTCCAGAGCGCTGTGGACCAAGCTCGCGATACCTATCGAAAAGCCTGTGACGACATCATCAAAGCACACGATTTGATCCTCAAGATCTCGTGGCCAGAAACGTCGCGAATTCCAGAGTGGAGGATCATCGCGCACGCCCAAATGTTGGGAGAGACGGACAAGTTCATCAGGGGTCACGTCCCGGAGGTCAAGTACGGGCGCGATTTGGATCGATACTCCACTCAGCGTATCCGCAACTACCTCAAATTGCAGCACGACGAACACGCGGGAACGCGAACCCTGCGCTTCATCGTGATGAACCGTTTGCGTCCAATCCACGACCTGAATGGGAAACAGCTCTGGGACGCCTTTTGGCAATGCTTTATGTGTACGTTCTCCCTTGCGGTTCAATAACCATCACCAACGCAATCCCCAGGTCACCACCGTCTCTGGGTTCTCGGGATCCACCATGGTGATATCAGTCTCAACAATTTGATGTACAACCCGTTGCCCACAGGAGAACCTGAGGGGGTCCTCAACGACTACGATCTTGCCTCGTGGACGGACCACCCGACCGCGAACAGCGATCGAACTGGTACCATCCCGTTCATGTCACTCAACATGCTCGATCGTGGACTCGAGAATCGGATTCCTCGATTGTACAGACACGACGCAGAATCCCTCATCTGGGTGCTTGCATACATCACCATCGTCAACGTGAAGTACAAAGGTCACACTTTCAAGATCTCTCGACCGTGCCTCGTAGAACCCTGGTTCGAGGGGGATCGTCGGAATCATATCTTGTCGAAGTTCGCCTTCCCCCCCGTGTATGGACGCATAATCGCAGTCACTGAGCCTCACAAGCGATATATCAAGACAATCAAGAGCCTGGTAAATTATTGGGTTCAGTTTGAACCTGATTCGTATGAATTGGGGTCCGCTGGGCCAACTAAACCGGAAGCCGATGACCCCAGGGGTGCATTGGAAAACTTGGTCAAAGGTGTGGAGGGGACATTGAGTGCAGACGACCAAAGGGAGTTTGCGAAGGTTAGGACTCTTCTACTCGAAGCAATCGGAGCTCCAGAGGTCGTGTAAGGTCCCTTCTATTTTTACCCAGACCTTTCATCCACGTCTACATACAACACGCATACCACATAGAGCCCATGGCCCGGTCCAATTCATGATGCACGAACGTTCATGAACCGTTGGTACTGACAAACCTGCTCAGACTCCCGCGTACCTGCACTTATTTTCCTTGCGTGCAATGCATATAATGAGTCGCAAGCTCCGCCTGACTTCGCCACGGCGTACGGGAGCTGACCCGATGGGTTACCGTCAAAATGTCATCCGATCTCCGACATGGCGTCTGTCTAGGCTCCGAGAGGGGGCTCATCTCGACCGTTTTCAATGCCTTCCGCTGTCTTTCCTACCAGCGACCAGGCCACCATCCTTCTGAACATATCTCGAATGTTAATCGGGGCCGGTCAGTGGGGCACTTTCCACTAGATTTCCCACAAGCACTGGCAGGACCTCTTACCGTGAGTACGCTTACCGCTAGTCTCCGGCTGGCTCGCTGGGGGATTGTCACATGTGGTCCCCTTGCTTGGCGTCGCAGTGGGCCGTTCCCACTACCATCGAACTATCGCTGACTCCCCACTACTCCCACACGAAGTCGTCACTTACAACGACTTGGATGAGATGTCGCTCCGAGATTTCCCCAGACTGTCCGAGTGACGGTCGACGAGGGCCTCAACTTGCCAACCGTGTTTCCCTTTCGAAACCACCGGATCAGCTCGGTGTTATAACATAATCTGGATCTGGGATCTGATGGCCCGTCCATCGACGATTCAAAGCTCCGATCGATTTCCGCCGTATGAGCGCCAGACTTCTGCTGCGTGAGATCCGACACCGCCCCTGAGCCAAGGGGGGACTCGCCATGCATCATGCACCGTGGCCCAGGTCTCTACTCTCTCTAGCTTCGCTCCCACCCGTACCCTTCGTACCGCGCTTCCTTACCGGTCCTGACCAACGAGCTCTCCGATGGGCAACGGAAGTTGAGTTTGCCGAAGCGAGATAACTTCCAGTGGCAACGATTCGCTGGCGTTATACGTCTCCTCGGAGCCACCGAGACCCAAGCTCTGCTCCAGCATACAGGAGCTGTCCCATCTGGGGCTCTTCAAGTTTCAAGTACCACTCTTGATGATATAAGAGCTAAATCCCAAGTCCGCCGTCCTGGTCCTCCTTCCTCTTCGCTTGGTCCCTCATAACGTGAGGCGGGCTTTTTGCCTCGTTTCGTGGAGTTCCTACCATTGTATGCTCTAGGCTGTACACTATATCAAACCCCTGCTCGCGTCGACTTGCCGTGTGAGACTGTCGTGATTGGATTATATTGGGCTTAAACGACACAGCGCCATGAATCCAGCGAGTATACGTGTCTCGCTTACCATGATATACACATTGGCTGACGTCCGTCCGGCAGGTAAGGTGTGACAGTCCTCAGGTTAGAAAGGTAGGGTTTGGAAATGCGGGGTGAGATCGTCAACTGACGAGTCAAGAACTGGTCCGAAGACCGAAGTTCGAGACCCATCAGGTTGAAGCCCGTTCGACTCGATTCGCTGTTGCGGTGATTGTCTCGAGAGCCTTAGGGTCAAACTCGCACAAACCCCGAAGGGCGAGAATTACAACCAGTTCCAACCGTCATTATCTATTAACCTGGACAGTACATGGGGGGCGTGATCGCAACAAATCATTATGTTCTCGTGAAGATGAAGCAACTCATGGGCGGAACGAAGGAATCAACTACGACCTAGGAAGAGCCGACGGGAAGCATAGTGACGAATTTGGGGGGACGGAGTCTCGAGAGGGGGAAGCCCTGGGGTTCTGGGGAAGGTTCGCGTTTGGGCCTGTTGACGAAGTTGGGGATCAGAGGCGTAATCGAGGAGAGGCCTGCAAGTCCGGCTGTGATCCCAGGGAGGAGCGCGGGGACGATTCGGGCCTCGAGTTCTTCGGAAACTTCACGCTTGGGCCTGTTGACGAAGTTTGGGACTAATGGTGTGATTGAGGAGAGACCCGCGAGCCCAGCTGTGATACCGGGGAGGAGTGCGGGGAGGACCCTGGCGTCGAGCTCTTGGAGGTCACCACCGGATTGAGCCCACCCGCTCCAGGCCGCTGGCACGTACCCACGTGAGAACAGGTCTTCCGAAAGTTCGCGTTTGGGCTTGGGGAAACCGGGGATTAATGGTGCAACCGCGGCGGCAGCAGCGAGCCCGGGGAGGATCAAGGGGAGGAGCCGGGCCTCGAGGTCTTGAGTCTCGGGCTCTGGCTCACGTCTGGGCCTGTTGAGGAGGGGGACGAGCGGTGCACCCGCGGCGACGGCGGTGAGCCCAGCCGCGATCCCTGGGACGAGCAGTGGGAGGACCCGGGCGTCGAGTTCTTGGGTCTCGGGCTCACGAGCCTCGAATTCTAGGTCGCGACCCCGGAAGAGACTGGCGAGGCCTGAGATTCCCGAAATCCCGGCCCCGATCAAGGGAAGGATTCGGGCGTCGAGTTCTTGGGTCTCGGGCTCACGTGCCTCGAGTTCTAAGTCGCGGCCCCGGAAGAGACTGGAGAGACCCGAGAGGCCTGCGATCCCGGCGCCGATCAGGGGGATGATCCGGGCCTCGAGTTCTTGGGTCTCGGGCTCAGGCTCACGGGCCTCGAGTTCTAGGTCGCGGCCCCGGAAGAGACTGGCAAGGCCTGAGATGCCTGAAATCCCGGCCCCGATCAAGGGAAGGATTCGGGCCTCGAGCTCTTGGGTCTCGGGCTGGGTCTGGTCCCATTGCGACCAAGCTGAAGGAGACGAGGGTCAGACCACAATAAGGGATGGCAGAGAACGATCGGGGAAACTCACATTCTGACTCAGGAGCGGGAAAACGGGCGACCGGAATGGCCAAGGTGTTGACGGAGAGAGCACCGACGACGAGAAGGGTAAGAGTGGCTTTAGGGAACATGATGATAAGGAGTGTCGTGAGAGAGAACAGATAACAACGGCACCAGGCCTGAGGTTTGGAAGGTAGGAGAGAAGAACTGGTGTGAGCTGCACAGCGGCTGAGGAAACCAGGGGGTGTACCCCAACCCTTTTATAAGTTTTTGGGAACCCGTCGAGTGGGGCAGGTCTGGTATGTTGCCAATTCCCGACCCACCGTTTGTGGGTCGGCGGCGAATGCACCGCGTCCGAACGTGTTCAACCCGGGATCACAGTGTTTGAAGGTTACGTGAGAATGGATATACCTTTTCTTCACAGTGTACCATGCTGTCCAGTCGGGTTCCGTGAGAAACTCTCCGAGTCGGAATTGACAACAACTCCGTCCTGCGATATCAGACGCGACCCTAGTGTTCGCTCATCACGCATCGTGCGCCGCCTGCAAAACGGCGACGTCCCTGCATCCATGGAACCCCGAACCTTGGCATCAACCGCGTTGTTCGGTCATTGGGGGGATTTGCGCGGATGTCGGCAACCCTCCATACCAAAAAATGATCGCGCCCGATCACGCCCAGACTTTCCCACTCACTCAAACCAGGCCACGTTCCATATACTCTTTGACACAAGCTTACTGCGTACCACGCGCGTTTTGTAAGCTCATACCGTGAGTAGAGCTTCACGGATTAACAGCACTCCAGGGGGGGGGGATTATATCAAACAATCGAGATTCAAGTTTTACCCGGAATCTTCAAACTGGTCGGGTATAAGTGCACGGAAAAATGTATCTGCTCCCTCCCGTGATCGAAAGTCTATATCGTTATGAACCGCAACCTCCCCGGCACCCCCACCATCGAGGAACGGCACGTCCTCCATGAACCTCTAAGTCACTCCCTTGAAGCAAGTTTTGGTTTTTCGTAAGTTTCCTGTTAGCGATGCATGCGCCGTTGCCCTGTGCATTATCCCCGTGCACGTTATTCTTTGGGCGCACCCCCCGGAGCGGTGAAAAATTCTCGCTGAATTTCGGATCATCATACGTGACTGAGATCTCCCTAAAAATACTCTAATCTCGGCCTCAGCTACTGAGCTGGCCCAGACGGGCACCACTGGGAACATCTCATCCACCATCGACCGGAAGGTGCAGGGCGACGCCCAACCCCACTTCTCTGAGCTCAAAAAAGTGATTTTTGGAGCCGATGAAACGATCTTGGACCCAGGAGTCCTGGACACTAGCTGCAGAAAGGATTATCCGACGAACGGATCGCTGCAATTGAAGAAGCGGGCGGTGTGATCATTCGCAGCACTGTTCTTGGATTCACCTTCCGTTGGTCTTTATACATCTATTTACGGCTTAGGGGGGCTCCTTTAACCAGCTGCACCGTGCCCTCGTAAGTACTAGGTAGTTGTAGCGACCTACACGTGTGAATCTTCTTCCAACATCATGAGTTCATCTCCGTCAATAGTGGGGGATCCTACCCCGGTCACAGCATCCCCGGGACCCCGCACTCGGTGGAAGGTATGTTCGGAACCCCACTCGTCGTTTGTCACGAAGGGCTGAACCCCAAATCCCCCAGGATTCCGACGACCACGAATCAAGCCGAGGTGCAGTGACAACGAAGCTGAGGACAGTTAGGACGAGTTATTGTAGGTCGATGTTCTCGAACGGGACGTGTTGGAAGTGCTTGGCTTGGTTCGGTCCATAGAGAACGACTTCGCCCATACCAACAGGATTCCTCCCGAAGTCTCTTCCCATACTATCCCGGGGTACTTGGGAGAAAACGACGCAGAAAAAAACTTTATCACGCTAACCCATGTGTGTCGTGGTTGGAGGAGCTCCCCATCACGCGTTCCTCGTTGTGGACTTGCCTGGATTGCAAGAATGCCGACAAAACGCAGGTTTACATCGAACGGTCAAAGCCGCTACCTTTGAGGGTCTCCCTCTGCGAGGGTGGGGTCACAACCTACCGCAAGGATGCACTCCTTTCGGTTGTTCCACATAGTATCACGGCTCCCCGTCGTTCGTTGTCGCGGTCATTCCGAGAGAGTGGAGCGAGCTCGAGGTTCTTGGTGGAACCTGGACCTTCAGGACCGGGCCGAGGCTTGGAGGTGGCGGTGCGAGAGGGTGATCGCCATGACGGGGAAAAGAATGGATTCGTCTATCGATGTATATATTGCATTGCTGGACCTTCCTTCTGAGGCGGAAGACTGAACGGTGGGGCGCACATATAGATTTCGCTTCCCCCGATCGGGATCGGTCGGAGCAGAAGTCCTCAGAGGGCGTATACCTATGAGACTACATCCGACGTGACGACGGGTTCCAAGGCGGGCCTGGACCTTCGTCAATTTCCGGGTCTCAACGACTTTCCATTGACGTTCGAGAGAACGTGACAGTAACAGTGTGACCGGCTCACGTGAGATCGGTTCCCTCAGCTTCGGACCCGGACGGATCATTCGCGAACACGAAAGTTCGCCACCACAATTGGTTCCCTGCAGAATCTTTGTGCTTGGTGTTGAGTTCAGAGGGACGGTTGACGTTTTGTCGCTCAGTTATTCGGGAGGGTTTCGATGTTGGACGGTAATTTGTGGGTTGTTTGTTGGAGGTGATGGTTTCTTTGACTCACCGCCGCCGTTTCCTGCACTTCCTTGCGTGCATATGCTACCCATTACACGTTGTCATACTACATTCATATCTTATAACTTGACGATTCGCACAGTCCCCCCGCAGCGTATCGCAGATACTATTCCCGGTCCGATTGACATAAAAAAACACAATACTGTCCGGCATTGGGGGGTGAGGAGTAAAGGAAGCTAGAACGCCGATCATTTTTTCCCGGATAGGAGGCTAAAATCCCCCTTAGGTTACATACGGGGTCCTACTGTATCCCCGGTGAGTGTGCACGTGCACTCACTTAGGAGTGGAGAGAGAGAGAGAGCCGGAAGACTTTTAGGGAGCCGTCCGAAGAGTTCGGATACTCCTGTCTTTGGGACTCCAGGGCCTCTGCGTGGAAGTCTTTCGAGCCGCTCACATACACATCCCGCCGAATCTGAACCTGGGGGAACGAGACGGCGACCCGATCGGACCCGGGCGTTCGTGAGGCTGGGGTGGGGAATTTGGCGAGGTGAGTACGTGAACGCGGACGAATGTGAGGACGGAAGGTAGGTGCCGGTAAGTTGATACCGCGATGTTGAAATGGGGTGGTAGGATTGGCGAACGTACCAGCGTTACGAATGTGTGTATACGATGTTACCCTTGGCCAAGCCAGCGAAGAAGCCTATTGCGGCAAAAGTCCTGAAGAGATGTTCTGTAAAATCCACCCCGGGTTCATAGGCTGAACACGCGTCTTACGTCCACAGCGCAGCACTTTCGATAATCACTTTCATGGTCCGCTATCAGCACTGGATTGGTCAGTTCATTTGGGACGATAAACGTGGAGGTGGTGTGTTGTGCGTACCAGGATGGTCGAATCCTCCACGTGTAAACCTGCCCTTGTGGTTTCCCGGTTCACACGCCATAGCCCGCAGCCGATCGCGGCTCCACACAACAGCCAACAGGGCGCCAGATAAGGGCGCCACCACCTTTACCACGTGCACGCTTAACTGAGTCGAGAAAATTTCAAGTGAGCATGGTTTCCAAATGATTGAGGGGATTCGCGGGGACTTGCAATGTTGTGAGACAGAAGGTGGCAGTAGTCCACGCTCCATATACTTTTTCGTTGAATATGGGATCTCGACATCGGTGCACCAGACCGCAACCGACGACTACGGAATCGTAGCTGAGTGACGGAGGCGAACGGGGAACACAAGAGGGAAGACAAACTCACCGAGTGAGGCTACGATGGTTATTGATGGAACGACGCACACCCAATGGTTCCTATCGTAGATGTGGTACATTCGATAAACCTGTTGACGTGCGTCGTCAGTGACCGCAGGTGGGGTAGAATTTGGGTGGTGGAAGTACCACTATCAGGTCTGCAACTGCGATCTGTAAATTGACTATCGTGAATGAAACGATCCCGCCGGTGGGGAATGTCGGGCCCGTGGATAGGTGAACCGCCCCTCTTGGAGGGTCGTGCAAGATTGCTCCCACCGCTGGAATAAGCGAGATGATGAGGTGCTAGGGCTGCACCACTTGGGTTAGTTCCTGAGTGATGATCTTGGGGTGGTCGCTTCACGCTTACGGCGGTGACGGTGAGCCCAAAAAAACCGGTGGCAAGCACCACAAGGCGGATTAACCCTCGCCCCTTCGCGGACTTCTCCCATTGGACATAGCAGGCAGCGACAAAGAAAGAGAGAAAGATACCTGCACCACCCACCCGGCATCAGCACGACCATCGTTCCAAGCAAGGGATGAATCCAGACACTCACCGTACATTACGCACTCCAAGAACATCCCGAGGAAGGACGCAAACGTATAACTCACTCCCGACATTCAGCAAGACCCAAAAGACGGTGGATGTTTGTAAAAGTGGTGGAAGGGAATCGAAAGGTCACCGGTGAACGTTCGAGCCATCGTGTAATGTGAACTTTTACTCCCGTCCGATATAAACTGTTGCTGGCGATCACGCGTCTATTTGACAGGAACACAAACTTGTCGTCGCCCCCTGCGCGTCAAAACAAGTACCAAAACGGGCAACCTTGGGCGCGTGGGTTGCAAGGTGACCAATCCTCGATCTGGGAAAACGTCAGCGGGCGGAGGTCAAACGCACAGCAATTCCGTACTCCTACGGTCAGCTGGGCGGCCTGAGTGGAGTCCACAACTGCACCCAAACCCATTCCACGACACAGCGTAGATCTGGACAACACGGGCTCCACACTAGCCTTGGAGGGGCAAGGTTATATCTCAAGCGTTGCTCGAAGGCCGTCAGTGCCTGACACATCCCCGTGTTCCGCCCGAGCGCCTTTCGTCAGAACGATTCTGGAGGGAGAACGTGGCGGGATGCGGAGGGGGACTCGCAACTTCCTCTTTTGTCACTGATCAATCGATCACCCCCACCGGAAAGGTCACTGGCGTAGCGCCTTGGTTGAACGAATCGACGTTCTGGTTGGAGTCTCGGACGAAGGAGCTGCAGTTCGACCGTGGATGAGTGGCAGTGCTGCAAAGGGATGGCTGAGTGACTTGTTCGCGCGCCGGGCGGGCGCTACTATCAAAGGGGGGTAGGATTGGGTCCAGTGGAAGGCTGCGCGTCCCGGCCAACACTAAGGAGCAAAGGAACGACGGACGGTGGTAATATTGCGGGAGGAAGGAGGTATCGGTATCTACGGTAGAGTGACGTGTGGGGTACTCGTACTCTGTGGATTACACCCTGGCCAGAGCGGGAGTTCGAGGTACATAACAGCTACTCCCAACCCATCCTTATCAC
>Ga0307509_10004352_pt1 | contig 20542 bp, 20 predicted proteins | sample 10_EM_MG_FD_202245 | JGI IMG/M metagenome (GOLD analysis project Ga0307509, IMG submission 202245) | Populus trichocarpa ectomycorrhiza microbial communities from riparian zone in the Pacific Northwest, United States - 10_EM | ecosystem: Host-associated > Plants > Roots > Unclassified | place... | reverse complement strand
ACTTCAAGTACTTGACAAATTAGAAATCGCTGAAAAGATTGGGTATATCACTACGGACAATGCCACTAACAATGATTCTGCGTTGGCTGAGTTGGGAAAAATGTTAGAGGAAAGAAGGATAGTATTCAATCCAGAAACATCATGGATAAGATGTTTTGCTCATGTCATAAATCTTGTAGTTAAAGGATTTCTATGGGGTTCTGATTGGGAGGCGTTTGAGACTAATACTGCATATAATACGGATATTTCAAAGGAGGGTGAGCTCTTACAGTCTTGGAGGAAGAAGGGTCCGATGGGAAAGCTACACAATATTGGGATCTGGATACTACGAACGCCGCAGCGAAGAGATCGATTTGCCCAAAAGGTTCAACTAGTAAGAGGAAGGGAATATACGAGCCCACTAATACCACTCGTGGGAAATGTTACTCGCTGATCAAGTGATGCGGATGCTCTCGAAAGAGCTTTCGATCTGAGGGATATCCTAGAGGGCTTTATTGGTACCGCAATTACGGAGGAACGTAAAGCTAAAGCCCGCCATATACCACAAATTGGAAGTTCTGGTTCTGATATCATAGATCTTGACCTTATTGATCCAGATCTTATTACCTCCGACGAGCTAACTAGAGATGATTGGGATGATTTGGCTGCGATACTTCAAATTTTAAAACCCTGTTGCCGTCTCACGCTGCAGCTCCAAGGTAGCGGCACACAAAGAAACCATGCTAATGGATATCTAGCCCGAGTCCTTCCAGCTATGGATGACTTGCTTGCCCATCTAGAAGATGCTAAACAAACCTATTCCGATACTACAGTTCATAGTACTCATCTCTTGACCTCCATTAACCATGCATGGGGAATTCTAGACAAGTATGTTCTTTCATAATGTATATAGTTTGAATTGATTAAGTAATTAGCTATGCGAAATGGTCCAGAGCCTAACACTTCTATGATACGAATACTGTATTAAGCTAATCTTAATATACAACTCAGATATTATTCCTTAGCAGACAGACTACCAGTGCTGTATGCTGCCATTGCTCTAGATCCGGATACGAAACTCAAATATTTCGAAATAGAGTGGAAAGAGCGACCTGACTGGGTTTTATTAGCTAAAACCAAAAGCAAGGAACTGTGGGCTTCCGAATATCGCAGTTCACCATACATCAATGCCACACAAGTGGACGCCTCTGCCCCAACAGGATCTTCGGCAGCATCTGAGCTCAACCTACTACTCGATGATACTCTCTCGCGCTGGAATCAGAGAAAGCGTCTCAGGCTAAGCATGGGGGATATTGATCAGTTTGAACGCTTTCAAGCCACTGAAGAGGAGGAAGAGGTTCCAGATATTTTGGCATATTGGGCAGCACGGTTCACAAATCCTCGCTGGTCTCAACTAGCACACATGGCACTTGAGATACATAGTATTGCGGCTATGTTAGCAGAAGTGGAACAAGCCTTCAGCAGGTATGTCATTATTTATTACTAGGCTAGCACAAATACGAACTCTACTAATTATAATACTGGTGTACATTTAGTGGTAAAAATCTCATAACCGATCGCCGTGGTCGCTTGGGTGATGAGGTAATTGAGGCCATCGAATGCATGAAGTCTTGGAGGAAGGCGGGTCTCATTTCTGAGAAGCCATTAGTGGAAGTAGAGACTATGCTTCAAGACTTGGAAGAGAGGGCGAAAAGGTTAGGTCAGGGAAGTGGAATGGGGTCGGGGTGCTCAGAACCAGGATCGGATATTACTGGAAGCATTGGTTGATTGATAGCGAAATTTGATACATAATAGTAGAGCCTAAGCCTCTCTACATTAGAATAAAAATGTTTCACATCTTAATAACACTTACCTAATGCTCATGAAATGTGAAAATGAACCATAAACTAAGACACCTATAGGGCCCGGCCGTCCGTCCTGTCCACAGGTCAGGACGGACTCCAACTGGGCGTCCGTCCCGTCCAAAGGGCTCAACCTTGGCGTCCGTCCCGTCCTAGGCTAAAGACGGACGGACTGGACGCTTGGGAACACTGCAACCTATACATGGAAGGCGCGTGCTGGCGGTCGGCCGCTTGCCTGACATTTGTTGTTGACGACGCTATGTACGCGCGCATACCCGAGCTAGAGGATTACGAGAATCATACGTTAGCTGTAACTATGGGGCCTACCGAGATGCACGTTTCTTTTTCCCCCGGGGTGAATTTTAAGTGAGGTGTGGCTGGGAGGCCAGGTTAAAATGGGTAAGGAGATTGAAGATGGTTGTCAACCTACCCTCTATGACAAGGAATTTGCAATCGAGTGATCTGGCGAAGAAGGGGTTGTTTTTGAGGGTCGATTTTAGCATCATGGAGTTGTAGGGGTGGGTGGATAGATTAATAGACGGTCTGCTATATAATAAAGAGAAAACATCAGGAATCTAGCCTTTTTTATTGGCTTTGCTGTCCCCCAAAACAACGCCAAAAGGCATAAACTTTTTATATAAATTTACATACATGTTTATAAATATGGATGAGGGAAGCAACGCATTGCTCGTTTGTATGTAGTTGGAATAAACTTTCGGAAGTGGTAATCTTCCCACCTGACTGGGTGGGACTGAGAGGCCATGTTTCGACATTTCTCTCAATATAGCATTCCTTTCAATCGGCCCCAATCCTAAGGCCCATATGCGCGAGACATCATACTTTTCTTAGCAATCCCCACAACACCCTCACTGCCCAAAACTCTGCTCCCCTCTCCACACCTAGTTCGTGCATCCCTGACCTCCTCAGATAATTTAATCACCCCTATCTTCGCTATCTCCCTAAGCCTTTTCTCAAGCTGCAACACCCTCCTCGCCGCCTCTTCGTCATCCTTAAACATAACCTCCTCCATCGGCCCTTTCTCCAACCTCTTGCTCATCTCCGCATGCAATACTCTACGAGCCTTCGCCTCGATCATATCCTCCTCAATCTCCAGCACCGGGGCTTCGCGCGGATGAGCATGGGGTCCCTGCTGTTGTAGGGAAGTGAGATGATCAACTTTAGGCATTGTGGCTGAGAAGACTTAGGGGTCATCGCGCTTGCACTTTTTGGTAGGGGGCTGGGTGGAGAGGAGGAGGTCGGAGAGGTTGTTATCGGAGCCGGAGTCATCTTGGGAATATTTTGCACTGCTGGAGGAGGATTTGAGGCACTCGCCGGCCCCCGAGTCCGATGCTTCCGAGCCTTCCTTTTATATCCACCCCACTATTACTAGTGGCGCATTCGCTGCAGGGTGATGACGGCGACGATAGGGAGCTAGGACCCTGGGACTTGCCCTTCTAGGTGGGGACGTTTATTTTCTTGGATCTGCGATGGCGCAAGTCTTGTGCTTTTTACCGAAGCGCGACGGCAACGGGCCTGCTTGTTTTATCGGCTGATTGGTTGGTTCTATTCTTTTGCTCGTCCGGAATTGACGCTGTATGATGCCGGTGTAGCCTATAAAAAAAACATTAAGTCACCCTCTTGCCTCTCTCAGCTTAACTTCCAATTAAATGGCTAGGAGTAGTGGGGTTGTAGAGCCTTATGTTGGCATCAATTATACTGGACTCAATAGCATACCGAGATCCCTTAAAAAGGTCTTAACCCCCCTCCACTAATCACTCCCATCATAAAGACTTCATTATGGCAGTTCGCGCAACAACTTCTATTTGACCTCCAAGAGCTGCTTGTTCGCCCCACAAAAACAAAGGGTGAATGTTGCCCTGGGGGCTCTAGCGGGAGCATGAGAAGCAGTAAGTACACTTCCGATGCTAAAGAAAATTCAGAGAAGCCGTATTGTGTGACTACGCCCATATTTTACGTTAATCCCAGCACACATTCCCTCTTTGTTATCACAATTTTATGAGGTCTGCTGGATAAGACAATATTCCAGATCTACATATCGGGCATTTACACACCACGGTCCTGGCCTAGGCTTCAAAACGCTTGCAATATCCCCTCATCCGGAAAGCGCTATTAAGCGGAGGTACAAACGAGCATGGAATGAGAATCCAGCAAGCTGTCGAAATGACAATATCCGGCCTAGGAAATTCGACGACGCAATTTCTGGCACATTGAAGGTCTCGCCTTCCCTTTCCCCATCACAATCCATCACTCCCCGGTAATAGAACCTAACATTAGGACGCAATGTCTCCTACGGCTTCTGAATTCGCATGTCTTTCCGCGCGCACGCTTACGCAATAAGATTTATGTAATACAGACCCGAGGAAAGTGATTACATCCACGCCGGCGGGCATCAAGAATGGTACCCCATCTTGGACGAGACCTTCAACCAATCCAATGGAACGGCCGAGCTTCTGTCGTGGATTCAGAATGGGAAAGCAGCAGATCTCTATCGAGGAGCAGAAAGTCTTGGAATCGACGGAAGAAAGCAACTCCCGCTTCCGCCTCTCGGCCCTCGCCCAACGGTTCCAAGAGTTATACCGGGCGAACTGGGGCTGTCCGTGCCATCCGGGAAGTGCGTCTCAAGCTTTAGGGCAAGAGCGCCCGTCCTTTGGGAAAGACTACCGTCTAAGAAGGTAATTGTAGGGCCCTATAGCCCTCGATGGATCGGTATCTCCCCAACCGTACCTGCAGTCCTCACCTGCTATCTGCAGTCCTCACTCATCTTCTGCCGTCTTCACCGTCTTCTGCAGCCCTCGCCAGTTACCTGTAGGGCCGTCAATCACTCGCTGGGCCCGCCCGTCATCCCTAGTTACCCAGCAAACTACACCACCTGAGGCGCCTGCAGTCCCCGCCTGTCCGTCCCCCGCAGCCGTCCGAACGGACGCCAAGATACTGATCCGTCCTGGGCCCCCTTTCAAGTGCTGCCGTCCGCCCCGCCCGGACCCGAAGATGGACTGACTGGACGCTTGGGAGCACTGAACATACCCCACCAAACCCACCGAAGCAGAAACAAATGAATAAACGTGAATTCTTTTCCATCTAGCTATACCACTAGGAATGAAAACCGACTACCTAACTCTACAAGAAATGATACCATATCTATAATTCATGGAAAAGTTACTATCAGGGCCGCGTTCCGGCGGACCCTTCCTGCCTGCCCAACCCATTCTTCTGCAGTCCTGACACCCCGCCCAGGGAAACACTACCAGCGCCTCCAAGGAAAATCCGGAAAAGGGGACTATGGGGGAAATGGGGGCAACACTTAGTACTCCCCAACGCTTGACAGACCTAGAAAAGGTAAGTTTGATAACAAATCTACTTGGCTAGAGTCTAACGACCTATCAGAACATGGACAAATCCCGGGGGGAAGGCAGGGGATGGCACGAGTGATGTCTCATGATGACATAATGATTGCTCGGAGGTGTACGATTTCAGCTTGAGCTAGTACCGGAGGACCACGCGCTAGGACCATAGCCCCCTATACTCCGTTCGGTCGCCACCTTCCCTGGCGTGGTCCGTACTAGCGCCCCCAAAAATACGGACCGGACGACACTGGGGGAAGGGGAGCTGCGCTTGGTTGCATGGAGCTTGGGTTACGGTACGTGTTCGCTAAGTGCGAAATTTGGCAGGAATAGGGTTTTCGGTGGATAGAAGGACAGCAAAGGGTCCTGCGAGGACCGTGAATGGTTTGATTGTTTTTCCTGAATCCGCTCAGGGGCATGTTTATTTTGTCTGAGAATTCATTTTCAAGTGAGGCGAGAGAGGAAACTATAGAAGGGAAAGAAGGGGAAAATGAGAGAGGCCTACATGCACAGCAGCTCATGTTGGCCCGTGAGAGCACGACCAAACCCTTCATGACCTCCAAACTTCCCAGTGTTCGCATGGCCTTGTTCCCCGCCGCCGTCTATATAAAAGACTATACTCCCCACAATCTCAACAAGCAGCAAAGCCAAACGACAAATTAATATCTGTAGGCAAAATGTGGGACTAATCTATCAGGGTTAAAGAAAATCTGCCAGGCGGGGGGGGGCGGAGGTTGTAAAAGGGGGAATAGGAGAAGAAAATAGAAAAGAAGAAGGTGGGCGTAACCTAAGGGTGGGGGGAGAACTGCCGATGCCAACCCTACCGGACGAGTGTCAGACAAAATGTCTCTCATTATCGCCACAATCTCATTGAGTAGGAGCAAACCCCCCATTAGTTACTTTTTTATTCCCTCTCCCCCATTTTGATAATGTCCGATTCGCACAATGCGCAGTTCACCGGCTCCCTATGATTTCACCGTACCACGAAGCTACAGTATCACGGTGGGGAGGAGGGGGGAGCTAGCTCAGTGTGAGATTACTAAGATTAAATCAACCTGTAGTCCAGTGAAGTGTGTACTCACGTTGCTGAATTGAAGCAGGACACCACAGGAAGTTCAATCTTCAGTGTCCGGCCGCGCGAGTATAGCGGCCAAATACACTCACCCAGCAGTCAGTCATCCGCTATAGCTCAGCGCTCAGATCATGTAAGTGTCACACCAAGGGAGCAAGGTCAAAACGCCCTGCTCATATGCCGGAGATTAAACAAACCAAACAGGAACTTGGGAAAGGGGTGAGACAAGCAGAAGTCATTGCCACCGGAGATACCTTGGTCGTTCTAGGACCGAAAGAAATTCAGTCTCATGCGAAAGAGGCTTAAAACCTTCGGTGCATGTGTCAGAGGAGGGGGTGAGAAGGGTTGCATAAAGGGTAAGGGGTATATCGATTCTAGTTCGCTCCAGTTACTAATGGTCACTTGAGTAGCTGTCGGAGGTAGAGGGGGGAGTAAGTGCGATTCGCAGTAGCTGAGTTCTACTGCGACTTCAGCGACCAGGATGAACAGACAGCCACCAGCATCATGGGGCATCCTAAAGCAGCTGGCGGCTGGAGAAAAAATACTGGAGCACGTGAGTACGGCATTTCGAGAGGCGAAAATGGAGCTTGGCGGCGGAGGTTTGCGACTTCCGGATATGGTGCAGATGGTGATTCGAGGTCTTTATTTATCTGGATATTTGACACTTATTTATTGCTTCTTTAAAAAATTTTATCACATCACCCCATATTTCGGAGACCTTAATGTATTACAAAGTGCTCCTTTTTTGTTTTTGTTTTATTACACTAATGGCCATAGAAGACTCCTCTAGACTCTAGTTCGGGTACTTGTATCCAAACTAAGTTATGATGCATTAAGCTTAGGTTTTAGCATTCTTTTTCGTTGGCTACTACCATAACTTGATTTACGTGCAAGTATCCCTGCTTCATAATTATTATTAAACCCTATTCGCAGCTCGCCGAATCTTGGCTGAGATACACTGTAATTTGAGCTCATGTAAACGTTTCTCACAAAGTTGATTTACACTTAAATATTAGTGATAAAAGAAAAGCACCCCTTGCAAGGACAACCTCTTGCTATGATTCTCCACCCCGAATTAATGGGGGGGTCTCTCCAAGCACCGCCCCACTTTCTCACTGTGACACCTTGGGATCCCCCATAACCCTTATTCACCCGGACCCATTACATGGCACAGGAGCCGCTCACAAGCCGACCACCTATGCCCACCACAGGTAAGGCAAGCAGTATCTGAACACAGTGACCATCTTGGTACATGTGACCGGCAAGACTCAGAACAGCGCTTAGATGCGCGCCAACAAGAACCATATTTTTTTTGAATCATTTTGAATGTCTCGGGTTTAGATACTTCTCACTAGTAGGGTTCCGGGGGAGGGTGTTATCTATCGTGTGAAACTGAGGTTCAAATAGGGTTCCTTACATAATCAGGGTAAGGGGTATTCAGACTGATGAAAAAAGCATGGTATCATACTGGTATCGAAGCGAGGTGGCTTGGCAACAATCGTTGGTGGGGTCCAACCTTGCGGAAGAAAGCCGCAGCAAGAGAGCAAAAAAAAAACCCCCCGTCCCTGAAGAATAACCCCTACATCTGGATGGAGCCATATTCTTGGGACATTCGTGATCATTCCGTTGAATTAGTACTATACCTAGTGTCGCAACGGAACTTTCCCCGGCACGCTACGTCTAGTACAGCTAGCAAGTTGGATATAAAGTGTTAAATAGTTATGGCCAATGAAGCCAAGTTTCATCCCTCAGCCAGTCTCCCGTCTTTCATCGAAAATATCCTCATGCCCTCTCCATTTATCAGCCTACCCCCCCAAACGGGACCACTCGTAGAGATATTCACATCTTCTCACTCGGCCTCCTTCCTCATGTAGGGTTAGGGTTCAGAGGGTCGCAACTGAATCTCAACTCCGGCTGGAACGCCACGACGGCTCGGTGAAGCTAGCAATATTCGATCGCAAACTTGAAAAATAAAGGTGGATGAAAAGTATATATGTTCGTAGTATTGGCAGAGAGACTAAAGTAGCAAGTCACTCCTCTACAACACATCACCGGATTCCACTACCCAAACCTCAAAAACTAAATCCTAGATCTGTAAAACGAAACAAAAATGTCTACCCCATCCTGCCGCATAGATCTGGAATCGCAAACGTTCGACTACCTAGTAGAAACTAGAACCTTCCCCCTCGGCCTCACCCCCGACCACTACCTCTGCCCACCAACACCCTTCGCACAAAACTACCAGCACACCCCATTGGTAAACCTCTTTCCTCCAGCCGCACCTTCGCCCCCGGATACCCCCTGTGCACCCGCCGGTTCCCCTATCACTCCCAACATGTCCCGTCTGCCTCGACAGCCCCATGAAAATTATATACCCCTGCCGTCATGCAACTTGCTTGAATCGCGCGTTAGAGATATGGTATACGGGGGGGCTATTGGGGAGAACATCGCCACGAGGGAGTTTAGTTGTCCTATGTGTAGGGGATTAGTGTGCCGTATGAGAGTTGTGCTGGGTGTTTGGGGCGGTGGGGAGGAGGGGGTGGGGAGGAGGTCGGGGTCGAAGGAGTGAATGTCCCTATTGGAGGGTGGAAGAGTGTGCACCGGGGGGTGGGAGAAACTGTGATTTTTAGAACCAATTGAGATAGTCAAGTAAAAAAATAAAAATGGGGAGGGCGTGGGTGAGGAAAGCAATGAAAGAGATAACTAACCAATTGCAGTTCCGGACTTAGACCCCCCAATCCTCATCATAACCCCATCCATGGCATTCAAATTTCCCTAGCGGACCATTCAAAGCCCCAGAGCTAGCTCCGTCATCATCTCCCTGTGAGCGCACACTTAAATCACAATCTCTCAAGGAAATAAACTGCGTCCCCACCTTTGAAAACATCCATAGTTCATGGCCTATTGGATTCACGAGGAGGAAGCCGCAAGTCGGGGTATGCTCTATAGGTGGCCTAGGATCAATTGTTGGCGGTGCGCGAATATTGAATATCAGTGGTTGGGCGGTTGTAAGAGGATCTGCGGGTAGAAGGGATTACTCAGTAGCCTAGAACTAGGTCGGAAAGGTCTCCAGGGAGGTGGGTTTACTGCGGAATGGAACTATGGGTCGTCTGCGCTGCTATATCCGGTGTTGGTACAGCCGGCACTGGTGGTCCGGAGATGTGGTAGGCAGAATCCCCCCAGTCCGTCTGTGAAGGTTTTCCTGATGAGCACGGGCATGGACATCAGTGGTGGGTTTCCGGGGCCGCGTAAGATTGACTTGGCAATTCTTAGAGGGGAGTGGTGGAGACCTAGGCAGATGAGAGGGCGTAGACCTCTAGGATTATTGAGAAGATCATTTCCACAAAGAATTGGGCTTTCGTAATCGAGAGTGGAGATGTGGGTTTGTTACTTGGTGAGGGCCCCGGGGGTGGGGCTGTTGCAACCTCTGATGGTGGGATGTGGTGGTGGTTAGGGGAAGGGTCATCGTTTGCTGATTTGATGCACGGCTGCTGGCAGAGTGTGGGCTTGGATTAGGCTGCAGCTGGGAAGGGGTGGAGTTAGCGCGTATGCTTGAGATTGTGATGCCGGTGTCGGAATCGTAGCCACAGTCATCTGGCATAAGGCTTGGGGGAGGAGGGAGCTTGAGTGCTTCACCTTCATCGGCTCCCGGCATTTCCACTAGGGACTTTGTCTGGAACTTGATATTCTGGGCGGTAATTCTGGTCAAGCCTCTGCAGCTTCTTCACGATAGAAGGCGCGCATGGACGGACCGTTGGGTTTTGGGTTTTGAATTCTAAATTTGTGAGGTCAGCATCGGGTGGGTTATTGATAGTGGGAGTGGGTTGTGAGCGTTTGTGGATGGCGGGCTGGGGGAGCTTTAGACTTTCCATTGCGGCTCTGTTTATTCCGATTTGTGGAGAGTTGCCCCAGCGCCAAAAGGGTTGCGACAGGGAGTCTCTTCGTGGATGAATGCTTAATATTAACACCGCCTCTAAATTGCCCGCCAAAGACGGCTTTCCATCCTCCCGCAGCCCCCTAAGGTGCTTTTACCAGCTCACCTAACACCCCCCCACCGACCTTTGCAAGTTACTAAGGGTTTAGCCATTCCTTTCCGTGCTTTGTGAACCCTCCATAACTAGTATTCCCCGAGTTAGAAGTTTGCTTTATGCTTGTCCAAGAATCTCTTCATCCCTTCGCACTCGGCCAGATCATGTATCATTAGCGCAGAGTTCAAGTATTTTTCCAAATCTGGCTTTAGCGATTCCTTTGTCTGTCCCCTCCAACTAATCAGGTCGCGGGATCCGATAGCACTGGAGATTTTCGCTATCAACGATAAAACTGCTTCCACGGCCTCGGGGGTGGGGTATTTTCTGTGAAGAACCCAGCCCGGGATGGAGCTGAAGGCTGACCTACTCTGCAGAAGGTATCCTGAGCTGGTAGGTTTTGATCGAAGCCGTTGGTGGGAGGAGTATGTGACTGGTATGAGCTCGGAGAGTTCGACATCCGTTCGGAAGAAGAGGTCCAGAGGTTCCGCGACCGGCACTACCAGTTGATAGAAAGAGGTAAATGCTCCATGTCCTGGGGTGGGGAATAGGTGTCTTTTACTCTTCCCCCGACTGTGCTCCTCCCAAAGGGATGAAAGGACCTTATCATCTAATGGCATCCGAACGTGGCTCTCCATTAAGCCACCCTTTAATACCCATTCCGTTGGACTCGTAAGGTGATACTCCAATCTCCGTAGAGCACCGCACACTCTGCGTCTTCGGCACAATTTTAGATAATTCCTGAGCCCCCTTCCTCGCTTTCTCCATTTCCTCCTCCGCTCTCTACAGTCTCTAGCTTCGCGCGCTGTTCTGCCGCAGCGGTACCTTCATCTGAACCCTTGACCGCACGGATATCTATCTTCTGTAATATCTCCTGCTGCGTGACTGGGTCCTCGCTTCCAATGAGTACATTATCCAACCATTAATAAAGTGAGCACTTGGTGTCCACTGCGGAGCTCGCTTGTCTTCTTTGCTCTTCTTTTTCGCTTCGTTTCTCTTCCCTCTTCTTGATAAGCCCCTTTCCTACACGGCGAACAAGGACAAAAAAACCTGGCTTAACACAACTCCTATTTGACCTTTGATTTCTCTCCTCTTCTCACATTCAGTGACACTCTTCCCTCACTCTGCGTACCCACCAAGCGGCTGTTCAAACACTTCATTCTGCCTACCGCTGCTAGGGTTCGGCTCACGACTGACCATTTACAACCACCGACATAAACAGCTCGCCTGCCTTGGCAATAACTCTCCTCTTAGTTACTCGTGATATGGCTCAGTTCCACTCGTTCGCTTGTGATACCACTCAACACCTACGATTGTCCTGACCAAGCACGCACTCTTAAAATCACCCTCCGCTAATCATTCCAATAGTGAAGACTTCATTCATTACGGCAATTCACTCTGCGAGGACAATCAACGAGAAATTGGATCTCGCAGAGCTGCTAATGGGCCCTGTGAAAGCAAACGCTGAATTCTCCCCCAGCTGGCGATAGCGGAAACATGAAAAGGAGGAAGTATACTTCCCATGAGAAAGAAATGTCGGAGAAGCTGTATTATATGACTATACCCATATTTTTCCTCGATCCTAGCACATAAGTTATTCCTCCTTTGTTATACCAATTTAATGAAGTCTATTTGCTAAGTCAACTCCTCCATTTATCGAATATCCACGCAATCTAAAATACAGGCAAGTCACCAACTCCACCAGTCAACGCCACCAGTATCCAAGCACAAATACAGTGAAATAAGGTAAAAAGGTCCAAGCCCCCAATGGACTGGGAACTCCTGTAATTCTGAGCGTTATGAGTCCCTCCTCTTGCCTTGCTCACCGGATTGCCGTTCCAAACATCACCAAGCCCTCTTCAAGCAGACCTTCACTTCCAGGTTTTGGAGCATTTGGATTAACCTGTTGTAGAACAGACCTATAGTTGTGAATGAAACATAGACGCCTCTGGGAGATCACTAGGAACTACCGTTCATGGGTGAATTAGCTGGATTGCCACTGTCACCACTGCGAGAGGATCGATATTGGTTGGAATTACTGTTGCTGCCAGGTCATGTTAGAGAGCTGTTATTACAACTGTTTGATCAAATTCCTGCACAACTCAGCCAGCTCCGTCTACCATATATGGAGCCTGTACCTACACACCCACAAGGACCATCTGCCCTAACAGCCGAGCTAATGTTCCCCATGAGTTGGGGTGGTTTAGGAGAGGCCGTTTGGCTATAAGGAGTAGAAGTAGTAGGAAGTTGCTTGGCCGGTTGTGGGGTTGAAGAGAGTTTCCCGAAATTGCGGTGAGTATGGAACTAGTGACACGATCTATGCAGGGCTGTCGGTGTGCTTGTACTGATATCATGTGATGTTCGTTGCCCCCTATATAGGCTGGGTATTTCTCGCTTCTGAGGAAATTCTTCCATCACCTCGAACATCCCGAGAACAAATCTTCCCTTCCATTTCGGTATTAATCTTTCCTTTCCATTCACTAGCTCCCCTTCAAATCATGGCTTATTATCGTCGTAAGATTACCCTTTCAATTGATTTTCTTTTAATTACTGGCTGATATAATGCGATGATTCAAGAACTTCTCCGCGAATTTGCAACACCGGGAGCAACCGTCCTTTGTGGTGGATTCGTCATTTTGGCACAGATCTGGAGCCAGTCTGAGACCACCCATCTTGAGAAATGATTAAAAAAGAAACAAAATTAAAACATAGCAAAATTATCACTGGAGAAGCTGAAATTTTCAAGAAAGAGATTAGGGAAGAAATAAGTGGAAAGAACCAGGCTCTCAAAGACGAGATTAAGCAAGCCAAACAGGACTTTGGACTGGGCGTAAAGCAAGCAGAGACAATCGCCACCGGGGCGCCCTTGGTCGCAGTGTTCCCAACCGTCCAGTCCGTCCGTCTTCGGGGGAGGACGGGACGGACTACGGCTCATAGTCCGTCTTTTTGGGGGCACTAGGGCGGACTACGCCCAGGAAGGAGAGGACCGGACGGACTATAGGGGACTATAGTCCTAGCGCTTGGACCTCCTGCACTAGCCAAGCCGAAATCATGCACCTCCAAACGAATTCTTTTCACATCATGAGACATCACTCTTGCAGTCCCCGGTGGTCCCCTGCCGTCCCCCGTAGCCCCCCACCGTCCCAGGCCGTCCCCACCCTTTCCCGGCCATCCTCAATAGTCCCCCGCCGTCCCCACCCCCACCGTCTCCGGCTATCCCCTGCCGTCCCCGGCCGTCCACCCCCTGCCCTGAACTAAAATGTCTCACCCTGTAGGGCCCGCCGTCCTTCCCAAAGACGGCCGTCCTGCACTTAGGCCGCCCCGGACGGACTACAGATAGCCGTCCCGTCCCGTCCGGGGCTCTTGGCAGTCCCCCCGCGGGGCCCCGCCGGGCCCCTGGACGGTTGGGAACACTGTTTGGTCGCCCTAGACGATCCTAAGAAATTCATTGTTATGAGGGAAATGCTTCAAGCCTTTGGGGAATGCGCCCGCGGTGGAGGTGGGGAGAATTGCATAAATGGTAAGGGGTAAATTGATTCTAGTCGGCTCCAACCTTAATTACTAATAGTCACTTGAGTAGCGGTCCAGGGTGGGGGTGGCAAGAGGGCATGCTGAGGCATTGGCTGTGTGCGGAACTTGCTTATAGGTGCTTTGTTGGGGGTATTGGGGCCAGGCGTGCTTATAGAACGATTTTTGTTCATTTCTCTAGAGCAAATTGAATGATTGAATTGCCCCTGAAACATTTTTTTGCACGGCAGTGGTACTAGTGAATCTCGAATTTTTCAAAGACAGGACAATTTGTCAAGTGATAACAATCATTGCATGGAGGCCAAACAAGAGAAAACCCAGAGAGATATGAAATAGCTCTCAACAGGTGCATGACAAAAACTCGTGGATGACGAATAGGGGTCATCAACAGCTGTTTTGTTTGCTCTGTTAGACGAGTTTGGCGGGACCTATCCCATACTACCGAAGCTTGAACCATCCCGACTCGTAATGATATGATGTTGGTAAAATAGCCCGCTGTTCGTAAACCTTGGCTGGAGCTTAACGGCGGGACAGACTTTTTCCTGAAATCTATGATGGTGCCCGCTTTGGGCCTTTTAGACGTGTGCGACGGCATGTTGTTGCCGTAAAGTTGCTATTGGAACGAGGGGATATCAATTCCAACTCTGCAGACCTCAAATGTGGTCAAACGCTACTCTTGTGGGCTGCGCGGAGTGGGATGAGGAAGCCGTAAAGTTGCTATTGGGACGAGAGGATATCAATCCCAGCACTTCAAACCCTGGATGCGGCCTAACACCAGGGTTCCGAATAGTCCGACCGGTCAAGTCTTGGATGCAGGACCAGGCTAGCCAGTCCTGGTTGATGTCGATGACTGGACCCGACTAACTCGGGTGGTCTAGTCCGGTTTGGACTAGTCTCAGACCAGTCTTTATCAAAGATCGCATGAGAGTGTCAGAATGGCACCTGTGCCAACACCCGCTAAGAATAGAAGTATAGTTATAGTATGATCTTAAAAGCTGCTTGTCGCGTTGTAAATCAACAGCCTCTGAATACAAATTGATAGAACATCCCGGAGAGGATAGTATGTGGTGGAAATGCGATTACCCGATGGATGAGTTACCGGTACATCAAATACCTGTATTGTCTGGTCATGTAATATCACTCACTTAGTGCACCAAAAATAGTTTGGATACTTGAGAACCTATTGGAACGAGAGGATGTCGATCCCGACCTCCCAGACTCTAACGGCAAAATTGCCCTCACGTTCGCCGCCTCCCATGATCATAGAGGAGTTTTGGAGCTGCTCTTGCCACCTAAACCCTGAATTCCCCCAGGTGATATCGCCGAGGTCACAGAGCATCTCTCACCCGATCCATCCAACCCACATCAAAGTCCCTCTCAGTCTATTCCCGCGGTTTACGCTTCAGCAAAAAGCCCTCCCCCTTCTTAGCATGGCGATTGGCTCTCTCATGATTATTTCTTTAATTTTTCTACCCTATTTTCCCGCTGCTATCAGTCCCTCCTTATCAACCATTTTATTGCTATCATTTCGTAAATGATTACAGTATTATACATGCGGAGTTGGCGCGGGCGAAACTTTGGCGGATCTAAGTTAGATATATAAACGTGAGCTCAGGGGCGGGTAGGAATAGGAGTTAACGCAGGGAGTCCTATAGTGGTGGTGCATGGTGCATAGGCTATACTTTCAACTTTTTGCTCTTTCTTTCGTCGTTAATTTTCCTTTTTTCTGTCACATACTTATAATAATAACCCCGCTTATATTCCTTCATTAGACAACAAACTTATTCAGTACCTTTAACCTATCTCAAGGAGGCATCTGGGGATCTAAATTTAATATCATAATATTATTAAGTCAACAGGGGGAATATTTGTTTTCTCCTTCAGCCCTAACCTCCGGGCCGAGCATCAGTGTTGGATATCATGGGTTGTTCGGCAAAGCTTAGTCATAATGGGGTCTCGGCTGTCATTGGCCGCGGAACTCGCTTGTCTTCCCTTTTCTACACAGAGAACAAAGCTAAAAAAAACCAGTCTTCACACAACTCCTATTTGACCTTTGATTTCTCTCCTCTTCTCACATTCAGTAAAGCTCTTCCTCCACTTTCCATACACATCAAGCGGCTGTGAAAACACTCCATTCTGCCTATCCTGATAGGGATCGGCTCACTACTGATCATTTCCGCCTACCAAGATAACAGCTCGCCTGCCTTGGCCATAGTTCTCCTCTTAGTTACTCGTGATATGGCTCAGTTCCACTTGTTCGCTCGCGATACCACTCAACACCTACCATTGTCCTGACGAAGCTCTCACCCTTAAAACTACCCCCCGCTAATCATTCCAATAATGAAGACTTCGTTACGGTAACTCAATTGGAGTCTGCAAGGACTATCAACCAGAAATTTGACCTCGGAGAACTGCTAATTCGGTCCACGAAAACAAACGCCCAATTCTGCCCCTGCTGGCGGTAGCAGGAGCAGGAGAAGGAAGATCAACATCGGGATCTGGCATTGAAGGATATTGTGATTCTAGTTTATGAATTCGTTCTCCACATTCTATTTCCCCCCAGCAGCAACTAACTCATTGCAGAAAAACAATTACTACCAGCACGCTGCGCTCTTGGCTACCCGGGATACTCTTGATTTTATCTAAAAATCTACTGAATTTAAAATACAGACAAGGAACTAACTCCACTAGACAACGCCACCTGTATTCAAACACAAATCAAGTGAGAAATCTAATAAAAATACATAAGCCCCCAATCAACTAGGAACTCTCGTAATTCTACGCATTATGAGTCCTTCCCCTTTGTCCCGCTCGCCCAATTTCAATTCCCACCATCACAACACCCTCTTCAAGCATCCCTTCTCCTCCTTCCGCCCTAGGTAACACCTGGATTGGTCATTTGGGCAACAGTTCTGTAGTCATCAATGAAGGACAGAGGCCACTGCAAGATTACTAGGGAGCCCCAAGGATGGCACGATTCGCTGCCCTACCACCGCTACCACCACGAAAGATTGATATCGGTTGGGATGACTGATATTGCGAGGCCACAGTAGAGAACTGTTGTTGCAACTGCCTGATCAAATTCCTGCATAACCATGCCTGCTCCCACAGCCACCTATGAAGTCTGTAGTGCTCGCATCTCTGCACCAAGAATTAGCACCCTTTCCGGAATAAGTGCTCTCTGCTTATCCAAAGAGCAAACAGGTACCAATTCTTAGCGTGGAGACACAAGTACCCATGCACCCACCACAACCATCCACTGTGAAAGCCGAGCTAACGCTACCCATGAGCTGGGGTGGTATGGGGGAGGTCATTTGCCTATCAGGAGAGTAGTGGTAGGATGTTGCTTGGCCGGTCGGTTGAAAAGTTTCCCGGGATTGTGGGGGGTGTGAGGTTGGTGACACAATCTACGCGGAGCAGTCGGTATGCTTATACCGATGTCATGTGATGTGTTTTGCCACTTATATAGGCTAGGTAAACTATCCCTCACTTCTGAGGAAAGTTCTTCACACCCGGATTGCGCATCTTCCCTTCTATTTCCGCATCGATCTTCCCTTCCTGCCCACCACCCCTAAAAAATGTCCCACTATCATCGTAAGGTTGCCCTTTCAAGTGATTCGCTTTTAATTACTGGCTGACATAAAAAATCTAACACAAGAACTGTTCCGCAAATTTGCAACACCAGGAGCAGCCGTTGTTTGTGGCGGGCTTGTCCTTTTAGTACAGGTGATAAGCATGTGAGATTCCCAATCTCCAGAAATAATTAACAAGAAACTAAACGCAATCACAGGAAAGGTATCAGCGCGGAATTTGAAACTTGCAGCAAAGATATTAGGGAAGAAATCAATCAAAACACCCAAGATCTTATGAAGGAGGTTGGGCAGGCCAAGAAGGAAGTCGGGGAATGTATCAAGAGGGTGCAATCCCTTACGACTGGGGCGGCCTTGATCAGCCTGGAGGGGCCGGGGAAAGTTGGCCCCATACAAGTGAGGTTGAAGGCCTTCGGTGCCTGTGTTAGGGGCGGGGGCGGAGAGGGTTGCGTAATGGGTATGGGGTAGATTCATCCTTGTCAGCTCCAATTACTAATGGTCACTTGCCTAGCGGTTCGGGGTGGGGCGGCTGAGGGGGCTCCCTGAGGGATTGCCTGTGTGGAGCTTGTTTGGGCTGTGTGTGCGACTCGATTGTAGATGCATTGCTGGGGGGGGGGGGGGGTATCGTGGTCGGGCGGGTTCATAGAATAGATTTTGTTCTTTTTTCTAGAGCCAATTTAATGATTGAATAGCCCCAGAAACATTTTTTTACCAAGCACATAGTGGCGCTACTGTGTCTTCCCATTTTTTTTAAAGACCAGAAAATGCATCCAGGCATCATCAAGATGTGCGTATCATCAGGTTCGGTGGTATGGTGTGTTCCCTCTTGGAAACCATGGTGAGTGGTGGAGTGATCAAGGTGGCGTAGAAAAAGCTATCTTGTCCCGCCACGGAAATCCGGGAGTGCGAAAAACATTTCTAAGGCAAGTGACAGGCCCTCTGGAGAAGTAGAGTTATTACTGACGGATGAAAATAGTAGTTCATTGGTGATGGATAGCCTATGTGATGAGGCTGGCGGGAGGATATTGCAGTGGCGGGGTTCTTCTGCGACTTCCGCGACCAGGAGGAACAGACAGCAGTCATCATGGGAGCAATCCTAAAGAGAAGTAATACCAGAGGACGTCCGCACGGTATTTGAAAAGCGAAAATGGAGGTTGGCGGCCGGGCTCTGCGACTTCCGGATATAGTGCAGATGGCAAAGTGGGCGCCGGCTGTTGCTATATTGACGCAAGTTTTCATCTGTAGTATATTGATGGCTTGGATGAGTGCCTCCCTAAGGATCAACGGATCAACTGCAGCTTCTTGAGCCACTGAAGAGTAGCCTTCGGGAATCACCGAGGATGCGAGTATTTCTCTCTGGGAGGCCTCATGTTGAGGTAGATATTGTGTGTGGAGCAGTCGGTACTTGCATTCCAAAAGTATCCGGATTCCTCGGCGCCAAGCTGCTGGGATTTGAGCCTGGATCCGCGAATATTGACGCCAAATCATCTGGATACTTTTGGAATGCGCAAGTATGCTTATACCGATGACATGAGGGTGAGGAGGAAGACGGGCTAGTATATTGAGTGGAAGCGGAGGTTTCCCTTGGCCATCATATGTGTTTGCGGCCAGCGTGAGGTTGAGAGGGGAGGGGGCCGGGTTGATCTGTTGTGTTTGTGAATTTTTGTGTGCGCCTTCATCCAGACGTAGATATTTTGTGAGGGGGTCTCCGGCCATTTTGTAGTGCCCCGGTGGAAGCAAGAGCTCGGGCGCAAGATGAATAGATCTTCCAAGTGGTTTTCCACAGTCGCGATGACTTCTGTTGTAGTTTGCACGGAGTAACATCTGGCCTAGGTTCGCCCCTGAGAGCTCTGGGAGTGGTGGGGCTAGGGTTGGTAGGCCGAAGTGGTAGTTTTTTCCTTCCGTCAATTCGACGACTTTCTGCCTCTCGATTGATAACTGCTGCCGATTCTTGCCCGGTTCTAAATCATTGCTGAAGCTAGGCCGTTTCATGGGTAGAAAGTCTCATCCGCAGAAATAGTACCATCACTTATCCTCGACGGCATAGACGCAACCACAATCTTCCAGTCTGAGCCAGATGCATCTTACTCTGTCAGCATGCGCGGAAGAGGCGATGTCGATGAAGGAGTCATAGGAGAAATTGGCCTTTCCAGCTAGGTTCTATTAATCGTGAGTGATGGGCTGTGATGGGGAAAGGGAGGAGTAGAGACCTTGAATGTTTCAGAAATTGAGTCCTAGAATTGTCTAGGCAGGATATTCTCATTCCGGCGGCTTGCTAGATTATCATTCCGTGCTCGACCTACCCTTAACAGCGCTTTCCTGCGGAGGAGACGCTGTCGAACATTTGAACATTTTCGCTGATATTTTTGTTCTGTTTTAGTTTTAATTTCTTTTTTAATTTTTTTGATATTGGGAATCAACAACTTTCTTATCATATGGACCAAAATGATAAACCCACCACAAACAGCTGTTGTCCCCGGTGTTGCGAATTCGCGGAACAGTTCTTGAATCAGATGCTAATATCAGCTAGTAGTTTAAAAGAGGAGCAATTGAAAGGGTAATCTTATGATGATAATAAGCCATTTTGGGGGGGCGCAGTCACCTGGAAGGAAAGATTGATGCGGAAACCGAAGGAACAATTTGTACCCCAGATGTTAGTGATGGGAGAACTTCCTCTGAAGGGAGGGATGCCCAACCTATATCGGGAGCAACACACATCACATGACATCGGCACAGAATGCCCTACATTGATTGTGTAACTAGTTCCACACTCACTCACCCCGATTTCGGGAGACCATTAACCACACAATTTGCCAAGCGACATCCTACCACCGCTACTTCCCCTAGAGAGACAGCCTCCCCCACAACACCCCAACTCATGGGCATTGCTAGCTCAGATATCACGAGGGATAGTACTGGTGGGTGCGTGGCGGAGACTCAATACATGGGCACGATCGTGCAAGAATTTGATCGAACTGTCACAATCACAGCCCCCTACAGTGAAATGGTGTACCCGAAGTCGGCGAAGCAATAACCGAAGTCTTGATTGCTATGACAACGTATCAAGGAATAGCCAGGGGGGGTCTTTCAACTCAGATACTACGGATGCTCGAATATAGTTTGG
>Ga0307509_10004351_pt1 | contig 20544 bp, 18 predicted proteins | sample 10_EM_MG_FD_202245 | JGI IMG/M metagenome (GOLD analysis project Ga0307509, IMG submission 202245) | Populus trichocarpa ectomycorrhiza microbial communities from riparian zone in the Pacific Northwest, United States - 10_EM | ecosystem: Host-associated > Plants > Roots > Unclassified | place... | reverse complement strand
GCTCCCAGATTCTAAAATAGGCTAATGGGCACCGGAAAAACAGCCAGCCGTGAACCCAATCTCACTTCGCGGCACGCTACGCAGCCATGAATTTCGGCCACAAGGTAAGGGATAGGCAGATTGGGCCCCCGCTTGCCCCGCTTGGTGACAAAAATCGTGTTTTTCTGTCATTTTAATAGACAAATGACCTCACACTTGAGGTCAGCTTAAATTGTCTCCACACTAAATTCCCTCCATCACAGGATTAGCATCTGTTCATGCCGAGGGATAATATGTAACCCTTCCTTTTCGGCAGGGTTAGGTTTTTTCGGGGAAGAAAATGAAATAAAAAATTGAAACAAAATACTGTAGATTCTGGGTAAACTCGACGCGCCGCCATACTTCTTAAGGTAGCCACTCTTCCTCTTAAGTATTAACCATGTGGTGAATTCGCCCTTCTAGGGATAGTAACTTCCATACAGGTAATAGTGGCGGGTCAAGTTTGGCCAGAATTTACAGTACATGGACAGGATTTGAACCTGTGCTCGTGCACAAAACAGATTTCTTGTCCGTTTCATTAACCACTCGACCACAATGTCTTATCTATTGTACTTTACTAGTGACTCATTGAAAACCAGACACAGGGTACCCCGACTCAGATAACCTGATACCAAGAGCCCACAAAAACCCTGAAGGCAGCCAGAGGGGCCAGGTCCTGATAAATTGTTACAGTATGATGAAAAGGCGAAAATAGAACTGATGCAGATATGTGACCATCGAACCGATCAAGAAGATCGAGCGCAAATAATTTCGCCCGATCTGAGAGCTCAATTCGCATGTGGGCTCTCCAATATAAAGAAGAATATTCAAGGAAGGGAGTGCCTCGGGCAGTGTTCCGAACCGTCCAGTCCGTCCGTCTTGGAGGTAGGACCGGACGGACCGCCGGCGGTAGTCCGTCTTTTTTCAACTCCATGGACGGACTAGGGCAGATGGAGGTATGAACGCCCTACCGCGCCCGGTAGGGCCCTATGCAGTTTTGCTGTCACATTTCTTCAGCTGGCATACTCACAAATTTGGGGGCATGATTTCATCTCCCTCATGCGTTATGCTTTCGCAAATCGTGTGATGTGCGTAAACAAATAATTAAAGAAGAATACATCTTTAAGAAATAAAATAGATAAAAGTCTTTGCTACAATAGAACTCAAAAACCACAGGCATGGATCTGCAAGGCCGCAATAATATCCTGAACCTTTTGAATATCCGTCCCTTCTTCTCCAACAATGCACCAGAAAGAGCACTCGTGCCATCGCAGTCGGAAATTTCCGATATTGGATGTAGATATCCGGATCTGGAGAGTCGATTGAGTTTCCTGGTAACTCGTCTGGAAAATCAGATGCATTAGCTTGTGAGCCGACCTCGGTTGCATCTGTGCTTTGCGACATCACGACAAGAGTTAACGCAAAGGCCCATTCAATAACTTTATTCAACTATAAAAGCCCAGAGAAGTATGTGAAAGAGAAATAAGACTCGTAGCAGAATGATTTGTTCAGTCTTATCTTAACACTCACAGCACTTGGTAATCTATTTAATCTTTTTCTTTTAGGAATATTGTTTACTGTGTTGGTTCCAAGTGGAGGACATCGGGCCCCGCAGTCCCCCACCTTTATATTAATCCCTGTAATCTCTCAGATCGGCCATTTGATTCGTTGCGCCAGGATATGAGTTTTGAAACGAAACGCCAAGTATTAAGGCTACACAAAATAGCAACCCCAATTTCCACTTCCTCCCTAACCTGAATTTGAGCCACCAACCATTGTCTGAGTCAAGAGGCCACTCGACGCAGTACTCTGAATACTCCTAGTCGCACTCCTGTGATGGCGAAGGGCTTCCTCCATATTCTCAATTGGGCCGAGGTCGGCATCTTTAGTATACCTGGAACTGTGCTAACATCAAAATACCAAATGATTTCTTGAGATATGGAATTCTCAAGTGGAATTGACATACTGGATAGAGATTGTAGAAAATGTGGAATCGAGATATGAAAAATAGTTGAGGTCAATCTTCGTAACGAATTTCTGTATCAAGCCGATTTTGCAATTTGTATCAGATACCACCTCCTATTTTAAACAGTTGGCGACCCTGGAGCCTTTTTCTTATCGGTATCCGATTCCATCTTAACATATTCCCTCAATTCATAATTCCATCCAATCTCTGAGGAGTATTGATGATTGGACTCCGCAATCATCTAATACACTAGGCGAGTTGATATTAGACTCCAGATATAATTATCCTCAACGCAAACCCTCCAGTACTCACTGTTTCCGGGCTTTTACTCCAGTCACCGGTATTCACCGACGGTCCCCCACTATCCCCTACCGTCATCTACCATCCCTGGCATTTCTTTATAGGTACTGCGGTTAGCCACCGTCACCGGTCGTTACCTGCAGCCGCCTACCGTCCCCCGCCGTCCTGTGAAGTCCCGCTGTTGACTACAATTCCCACAACACAACCGCAGTCTTGATGCACACCTTATATATCAGTGTCTCAGATTGCCGGGCCTGTCGTCCTCGCTAATAACGGCCGTTTTTAGATTTCGCAGACGAAGACAGCAAATCTTTTACCGCCTGGTCCAGCCCCGGGCTCTTGGCAGTCCAGCCTCCAGGCCCTATGGGGCCCCTGGGCCGTTGGGAACACTGAATTCTAGTTGAGCAGAGTTTTAAAACAATTGAGTCACTACAATACAAGTCAAAATGAAACCAACTACCAGCCTTCTCTCGCTCCCCATCGCTTTCAAGAGCTAGTGAGACTCCCGCGCCTCCCACATAGAAATATCAAAGATATTATATGAATTGAGTAGAGATATTTAAAGTAATCAGGAACTTTTATGCAAGCAGGAAAAGCAAACCAACCATCAGAGTGACCCAACTCCCACTTGTCCTCCTGATGCCTATTAAGTCCCCACTTTACAGCACCGAATAACTGCAGAAACCTCATTTACCAGACACTGCCATATAAAACTTTCTGCCCACTCCGCCTTAGCACCCTCGATGAGTTAGCAAAATCAACATTGACTACGATTAAGAGCCTGAGTTGGGGATGGCTGAATTACTGAATTTGAGTGGAGAGTGACTCCAATCGGGAACCACTCTAGACACAGTATTCTGAGGGCGCCGGGGTACCCAGCCGGAGGACTTCCAAGAGCCCAAGATCTGGTGACACAACACAGAAGTAGCCCGTCCTGGTCGTCGAACATGCAGTACAGCCCCCACCACAAGGGGCAATAACCCAAGCGATGCAAAACTATGCCAGGCAGTGGAGGGCAGGTGCCTCCGTACAACTGCAGGAGGTGGTGGGGGATGGCTGAAAACACCGAAAGTCGACAGAGGGCGGCTAGAGACAGCAGAGGACAAGTGAAACTCATGGTGACTCAATAGAGGATGGCGAGAGATGGAAGAAGACGAGTGAAAACCACGGTGATTAGACAGACTCGGAGGATTGCTAGAGATAGCTGAAGAGAGGTGCGAACGGCGATAAATGGCGGGGGATGGCGGGGAACGACCGATGGACTTCTGGATTGGGAACTCTGGCCAGGCATTAGCTGCAAACCTTTCCAGATCTTCTATACTAAAAACAATATCCATTTCTCCTGCCTCTGGTTCGCGGAGGAAGAGTTTTTGGAAGCTGAGCTGCAAAAAAGCACCCCTAGCATTAGTTTCCGCGATCTCGATTGTCTTAACACATTCTGGTCTTGTTGGCTGAGGATTATCCTGGCTATCGGTAATTTGTTCATCGCTGCCAGTACCCATCTCCCATTGCTCGATATGGATTTTTCTGTTCTTCTCAGAGATTGAAAAAAGAAGAACAATTTTCACCTGACCGGGAGAGCTCGTCAACCACCAGCTGGCATCAGCGCACAAGTGTTTAAGAGATTGAGAAACCCCATACTCAATGACGAGGGTTGGCCAATCAGCTCTTAAAGGACGGGATGACCGGGGTATATATGAAGAATCTGCTTCTCCAGCGCAGCCTATCCCTTGATATGTTGTCGCACCTGCATTGCGAAGCTCATGCTGCAGCCCCATCTCAGCAAGCTTTAGAACCAGTGCAGCTTCAAACCCCTTGCATGCAAATTGGTGCGCCTTCCCGGGCATAATTCTGACAATCAAAGTTTCTTTGGATTCGTAGTAGAGGAATCGGACTGATTTGCAGTGAGTGTCGCGAAAATTATCAAGATGTGCAAGCTGCTGTGGTGTTATGTGGGAAAAAACTGCGTACTGGCCGGCATTACCAGAATGAAGTTGATCTGTCTGCACCTTAATAGCAGTCATGAATGACTCTGTTCCATGGTAGTGCTGGGTTTCAACACCCTCTAGCCCTCTAGTAAGATAATGATCAGCCCCTAGTGGGAGCGGCAACCCATCAAGTGAGAGCGGCAACCCATCAAGTGGGAGCGGCAACCCATCAAGTGAGAGCGGCAACCCATCAAGTGGGAGCGGCAACCCATCCTGTGGGAGCAGCAACCCATCCTGTGGGCTCGGCGCAGACTCGGCCGACCGAGTATAAGAATGCTGTTGCTTGGTATCCTGAGATGGAGTTTGGGCGATATCTGCTGTGTTAACAGGTTCAGGAGCCATTCTTTATGGTAGTGGAGGTTGGAATAGAAGAGACCGATTGTGTTGAGTGGTATTTAGGATTAAAGGTGGTGGAGAGAAATTTGATCTGGTTGTGAGAAGCAGCGGAAGTGGTAGTTATAGAGTGGAATCAAGGTGTTGCTCGTTGGACTTTCAATTTAGTATTTTGTTATTAGTGATCCAACATCACATGGGATTGGTCTAGTAACAGATATGCACTCCCATTTCAGCTAGCGCAGATCAACTAAGGAACATACTAAACCCTAAAGAATTACTTAGGTTACACAAAAGTAGCTTACCGGGCACACTTATACCATCCAATATTTCCTCTTATATGCTAGTATGGCGGCAAGCGCACCCAGCAATCCAACCCCCTTAGCCCGCGCCTTAGCCCCCCCCTCTCTGTATTTGTTGCTTTTTAGTTGCCTACAATATTCTGAGTTCAAGTGTTGCAACGGCGGAGATGTTCTCTACTGGTCAGGTTACATCAAGACCCCGTTGGCCATAATATTCGTGTCTCCGGGCCAAGATTGGGCACCTCCTTTGGAATAGTTTCCTTTCAAGCCGTAAAAGGCATAGTGTTCTAGCTGTTTGAATGTCAGTAGAGCCCGAGTAGCTGGTGTGAGGGTCTGATATGAGAATGATCTGACAATCCATCCCAATGTTGGATCATTCACAATATCCTGTATCCTGTGTGCTTGTTGTTGCAAGCAGTGGGGAAACAAAGCAGCGTGGACAAGAGGCCCTGTGTACAGAATGGGAGCTCATGCCTCAAGAATTTATCCATCGCTTTGCACGAACCTTCATGCAAACTTACTACAAGTCCGCGCATGTGGAGGAGATCTAGTTTAATGGTTAATGGTTAATGGTCAGCTCTGTGGTCAGAAGAATTTAATCTCCTTCATCGACTTTAGATATTTGGTCAGGGTTTTTCCACTACAGTACTTCTCGAGAAAAGTGGTGTCAAGACTATCCTCTGTACGGCTGGCAGAGGCTATTCCAAAAGAGGTGCCCAGTATTGGCGCGGAGACACGAGTACCTTTCTTAAAGATCTGGGGGGAACCTATGCCATTAACGACCCGAAAAAGCTGCGAAATCTGCACACAGATTTCGGGAGACAAAGATCCACAATCTTCAACACCTGACGACGGAAGGCAACTCCAATGTTCTACAACGGTACTCAATCAGGGCCTGTATAAAATATAGGCGGCTTTCTAGAAGCACGACAAGGTGACAGTTGTTAAGTGTAGCCCAATACTTGCCCTACGATTCCAAGTGGAGGAGGTCGGGCCCAGCAGTCCCCCACCTTTATATTAATCCCTGTAATCTCTCAGATCGGCCATTTGATTCGTTGCGCCAGGATATGAGTTTTGAAACGAAACGCCAAGTATTAAGGCTACACAAAATAGCAACCCCAATTTCCACTTCCTCCCTAACCTGAATTTGAGCCACCAACCATTGTCTGAGTCAAGAGGCCACTCGACGCAGTACTCTGAATACTCCTAGTCGCACTCCTGTGATGGCGAAGGGCTTCCTCCATATTCTCAATTGGGCCGAGGTCGGCATCTTTAGTATACCTGGAACTGTGCTAACATCAAAATACCAAATGATTTCTTGAGATATGGAATTCTCAAGTGGAATTGACATACTGGATAGAGATTGTAGAAAATGTGGAATCGAGATATGAAAAATAGTTGAGGTCAATCTTCGTAACGAATTTCTGTATCAAGCCGATTTTGCAATTTGTATCAGATACTATCTTCTATTTTAAACAGTTGGCGACCCTACAGCCTTTTTCTTATCGGTATCCGATTCCATCTTAACATATTCCCTCAATTCATAATTCCATCCAATCTCTGAGGAGTATTGCTGATTGGACTCCGCAATCATCTAATACACTAGGCGAGTTGATATTAGACTCCAGATATAATTATCCTCAACGCGAACCCACCAGTACTGTGGGGCGAATACCAGGTTTTTCACGCACTAAATTGTCTTTATTTGTTGCTGTGTATTTTTATTTCTTTAGCGCAGGCAGTAGTAGGTAGCATGGTGGGAACGGTTGTCACGAACCTGGGGCTTAGGGGTAGGGTTCTTTGGGCTTGTAGCTATCATCGAGACCGAGAGAGAGAGAGACGAAAGCAAGAGCAACAACCTCAACGAGCGAGGATTTCCGCATCGTGATCTTTCCTTTGTAAACTTATCGATTCCATCTAAGTGCTTGGTGAATCCCGATAGTGTGCGCGGCGATTGCTTCTACCGGTTTGCTATTTTTCTTTTCTGTCCTCTCTACGATTTCCTGAGATTTGATCATTTACTTCAGCGCGAGAAGTATGGTATCTACCTTTCACACGGAACTTCCTCCGGTACGCATTTTGTCCTTTTCAGTACTCACTGTTTCCGGTCTTTTACTCCAGTCACCGGTATTCACCGACGGTCCCTGACCATCCCCTACCGTCATCTACCATCCCTGGCGTTTCTTTATAGGTACTGCGGTTACCCACCGTCACCGGTCGTCACCTGCAGCCCCCTACCATCCCCCGCCGTCCTGTGAAGTCCCGCTGTTGACTACAATTCCCACAACACAACACAACCGGGGTCTTGATGCACACCTTATATATCAGTGTCTCAGATTGTCGGGCCTGTCGTCCTCGCTAATAACGGCCATTTTTAAATTTCGCAAGCGAAGACAGCAAATCTTTTACCGCCTAATCCGGTCCCGGGCTCTTGGCAGTCCAGCCTCCAGGCCCTATGGGGCCCCTAGGCCGTTGGGAACACTGTATTCTAGTTGAGCAGAGTTTTAAAACAATTGAGTCACTACAATACAAGTCAAAATGAAACCAACTACCAGCCTTCTCTCGCTCCCCATCGCTTTCAAGAGCTAGTGAGACTCCCGCGCCTCCGACATAGAAATAGTATCAAAGATATTATATGAATTGAGTAGAGATATTTAAAGTAATCAGGAACTTTTATGCAAGCAAGAAAAGCAAACCAACCATCAGAGTGACCCAACTCCCACTTGTCCTCCTGATGCCCATTAAATGCCCACTTTCCAGCATCAAATAACTGCAGAAACCTCATTTACCAGACACTGCCATATAAAGCTTTCTGCCCACTCCGCCTTAGGCCTCTCAATGAGTTAGCAAAATCAACATTGACTACGATTACGAGCCTGAGTTGGGGATGGCTGACTTACTGAATTTGAGTGGAGAGTGACTCCAATTGGGAACCACTCTAGACACAGTATTCAGAGGACAAGTGAAACCTACGGTGACTCAATAGAGGAGGGCGAGCGATGGAAGAAGACAAGTGAAAAGCACGATGACTAGACAGAGGATTGCTAGAGATAGCGGAAGAGAGGTTTGACGGCGATAAATGGCGGGGGATGGCGGAGAACAACCGATGGACTTCTGAATTGGGAACTCTGGCCAGGCATCAGCTGCAAACCTTTCCAGATCTTGGGTACCGAAAACAATATCCATTTCTCCTGCCTCTGGTTGGCGGAGGAAGAGTTTTTGGAAGCTGAGCTGCAAAAAAGCACCCGCAGCATCAGTCTCGGCGATCTCGATTGTCTTCACACATTCCGGTCTTATTGCCTCAAGATTATGCTGGCCATCGATAGTTTGTTGATCAGTGCTAGTACCCATCTCCCATTGTTCGATATGTATTTTTCTGTGCTTCTCAGAGATCGAAAAAAGAAGTACAATCTTTACCTGACCGGCGGAGCTCGTCAACCACCAGCTGGCATCATCGCACAAGTGTTTAAGAGATTGAGAAACCCCATACTCAATGACGAGGGTTGGCCAATCAGCTCTTAAAGGACGGGATGACCGGGGTATATATGAAGAATCTGCTTCTCCAGCGCAACCTATCCCTTGATATGTCGTCGCACTGGCATTGCGAAGCTCATGCTGCAGCCCCATCTCAGCAAGCTTTAGAACCATTGCAACTTCAAACCCCGTGCATGCAAATTCGTGCGCCTTCCCAGGCATAATTCTGACAATCAAAGTTTCTTCGGATTCGTAGTAGAGGAATCGGAGTGATTTGCAGTGGGTGTCGCGAAAATTATCAAGATTTGCAAGCTGGTGTGGTGTTATGTGCGAAAAAACTGCGTACTGGCCAGCATTACCAGAATGAAGTTGATCTGTCTGCACATTAATAGCCGTCATGAATGACTCTGTTCCATGGTAGTGCTGGGTTTCAACACCCTCTAGCCCTCTAGTAGGATAATGATCAGCCCTTAGTGGGAGCGGCAACCCATCCTGTGGGAGCGGCAACCCATCCTGTAGGAGCGGCAACCCATCCTGTGGGAGCGGCAACCCATCCTGTGGGAGCGGCAACCCATCCTGTGGGAGCGGCAACCCATCCTGTAGGAGCGGCAACCTATCCTGTGGGAGCGGCAACCTATCCTGTGGGAGCGGCAACCTATCCTGTGGGCTCGGCGCAGACTCGGCCGACCGAGTATAAGAATGCTGTTGCTTGGTATCCTGAGATGGAGTTTGGGCGATATCTGCCGCCTTGACAGGTTCAGGAGCCATTCTTTATGGTAGTGGAGGTTGGTATAGAAGAGACCGATTGTGTTGAGTGGTATTAGGATTAAAGGTGGTGGAGAGAAATTTGATCAGGTTGTGAGAAGCAGCGGACGTGGTAGTTATAGAGTGGAATCAAGGTGTTGCTCGTTGGACTTTCAATTTAGTATTTTGTTATTAGTGATCCAACATCACACGGGATTGGTCTAGTAACAGATATGCACTCCCATTTCAGCTAGCGCAGATCAACTAAGGAACATACTAAACCCTAAAGAATTACTTAGGTTACACAAAAGTAGCTTACCGGGCACACTTATACCACATTAATAAGATTATGATCCAATATTTCCTCTTATATGCTAGTATCACGGCAAGCGCACCCAGCAATCCAACCCCCTTAGCCCGCGCCTTAGCCCCCCTATCTGTATTTGTTGCTTTTTAGTTGCCTACAATATTCTGAGTTCAAGTGTTGCAACGGCGAAGATGTTCTCTACTGGTCAGGTTACATCAAGACCCCGTTGACCATAATATTCGTTTCTCCAGGCCAAGATTGGGCACCTCCTTTGGAATAGTTTCCTTTCAACCCGTAAAAGGCATAGTATTCTAGCTGTTTGAATGTCAGTAGAGCCCGAGTAGCTGGTGTGAGGGTCTGATATGAGAATGATCTGACAATCCATCCCAATGTTGGATCATTCACAATATCCTGTATCCTGTGTGCTTGTTGTTGCAAGCAGTGAGGAAACAAAGCAGCATGGACAAGAGGCCCTATGTACAGAGTGGGAGCTCATGCCTCAGGAATTTATCCATCGCTTTGTATGAACTTTCATGTAAATTTATTACAAGTCCGCGCATGTAGAGGAGATCAGAAGAATTTAACCTCCTTCATTGACTTTAGATATTTGTTCAGGGGTTTTCCACTACAGTACTCCTCGAGAAAAGTGGCGCCAAGACCATCCCCCGTACGGCTGGCAGAGGCTATTCCAAAAGAGGTGCCCAATATTGGCGCGGAGACACGAGTAGAGCCACCACCTTCCTCAGTACAGAGACCCGAACAGTTACTTTCTGAGCTGGAAACCATAACCATGCCAGGGTTCCCACATCGAATGACCCTAAGCCACCCTAGAAGCACCCTCGGCTGGCACCCAGCACTGTTTGAGGTGGCGGGAACCTTGGCACGGCTAATCCCATGCTCTCTGTCGAACACTGCCGTATTTTTGCTTCAGCCTCCAGCTTCAACTATTATCACAACTGTTGCGGTTTCCAGACTTTTGTTTATAACGACTTCCAATACCGGACTAGGGGCTTCCACCCCAGCCCGTAACCACTGGGAGATTGTCTTCGGCGGAGGTTATGGTGACCCGGGGGCAGTGTTGCCGGGTTGGAGCCTCGGCAGGGGTGACGGAATTTTGAGAGGAAAGCGAGATCTCATTTCACGGAGACTTTCGCAGAGTGGCTGATACGGTATGATACCGCAGGATATATGATATGATAGAATCTTAAATAATTGAACCATATGCTTGGAAGCCGAATTAAGGTGAGTTAAGTCAAGTATTCCTAACCCATCACACTGGTAATTGCATAATATTATTTAGAAAAACTCGGTGATCTAACTATAACAAGAATTTACCTTACCCCTTCTTCTCGCTCTTGATTATCAATTCTCAAGTCAACCTCTACTCTCTACTCCGACCCTTGAATCTAGTAATCCCTCCTCCAGAAAATTCACAGCTAACCCTTCCACATATATTTTATAGTCCTCACTCCCACCAACTAGGAGTGCGGGACCAATGAGCTAAAAGACCCCCGCACTACCTTGGCCTTCTCCAACAAAAACCTCCCTGATGCCTCCCCTACTGCCCGGTTTGTCGCAACCCTCCCACACCCGACCGTGCTTCTGCGTAGTGACCCCCACACAGCATTATAAGTACCCTCTCCTTCTCATCCTCTATTTCTGCTAGCTATATTCCTAATGTCTCCTGCGGCACTGTGCAGTAGCTTATTATGAGAATTACGCCCCGGAGGGTTGGGAGGATATCGTAAGTATAATTGAAAAAATCATAACACGAGACGGCCCCGGAAAGAAACCAATCCCCTGTAATTGCATCCTCCGATCCCAAGTGTCCTTTCACGATCTCATATCGCCACAACCACTACCACCTACGCCTCAACGCCACAAAATCCCAATCTCTTCCATGCTCCCCCGAGTAGGCTAACAACCAACATATTTGAAAAAATGTCTGATAAGCGTCACCCCAAATCCATCACATTCCACGCAATTCGAATATAAAAAAATTAAAAAAAACAGTTAAAGTTATTATGATATATAATACTATACAAGACTAGGACATCCTCTACCCAAAAATAAATGCCGAGATATATAATCTATCTAAACCTAAACCCATTCTATCATTGAGAAAAAAGAGGGATATTCCCTAGGAGTTGGAGAGAGTTTGACTTATCCAAGAAACTTCTGACCTATCCTTAAAATTCCAAAAAGAAAAAAAGCTGAAAGCGAACAACAAATAAACACCTCAGACCGCCACGCATAAAGCTCAACTCACCTAGCACTACCAGTGCCAATAAAGGATGATTTCTGCGAGACAAGATTATAAACTCGAGAGAATCAAGCGAGAACCCAATTACCGGATATTTAGGGAATTTCGGGCTTGTAGTAGTTCAACGACTCTAGCGCGCCTCCTTTGGATGGCCAGTGTGAGCGGTGTCTGATGAGATTTGCTGAGGCTATTAGGGTTGACATCTTCCCGCCCTAACAGCAGCTTCACTACTCCCTCGTGACCATTCTCAGCAGCCCACGAGAGCGGCGTCTGGCCATACTTAGTGTCTGAGATATCGGGACTAACATCTTCTCGCCCCAACAGAAGGTTCACTACTCCTTCACGCCCATTCTCGGCAGCAAACGAGAGCGGTGTTTGGCCATACTCGGTGTCTGGGGTGTTGGGGTTCACATCTTCCCGCCCCAGCAGCTGCTTCACCACTCCTTCATGCCCATTCTCGGCAGCTAACGAGAGCGGCGTTTGGCCATGCCTCATGTCTGGGGTGTTGGGGTTGACATCCTCCCGCCCCAGCAGTAGCTTCACTACTCCTACACGCCCATTCCCGGCAGCCCACGAGAGCGATGTTCGACCGCGTTTATCGGAGATATTGGGGTTGACATCTTTCCGCCCTAGCAGTAGCCTCACTACTCCCTCATGACCATTCCTGGCAGCCCACAAGAGCGGTGCTCGGCCATACTCCGTGTCTGAGATGTTGGGGTTGAGATCCTCCCGCCCCAACAACAGCCCTACTACTCCTTCTCGCCCATTCTCGGCAGCCCGGGAGAGCGGTGTTTGACCATACACCTTGTCTAGGGTGTCGGGGTTGACATCTTTCCGCCCCAACAGTAGCTTCACTATTCCCACATAACCCCTCTCGGCAGCCCGGAAGAGCGGTGTTTGACCATACTTCGTGTCTGGGATGTTGGGGTTGACATCTTCCCGCCCCAACAGTAGCTTCACTACTCCCTCATGGCCACCCCCAGCAGCCCACGAGAGCGGTGCTCGGCAAAAGTTATCCGAACTACAGGGGTTGACATCTTCCCGCTCCAACAGCAGCTTCACTACTCCTTCACGCCCATTCCCGGCAGCCCACGAGAGCGGCACTCGGCCAAACCTATCTGAGCTATTGGGGTTGACATCTTCCCTCCCCAAGAGTAGCTTCACTGCTCCTTCATGCCCATCCCCAGCAGCCAGCGAGAGCGGTGTTCGACCGGATTTACTTAAGCTATTAGGGTTGACATATCTCCTGCCAAATAGTAGACCCGCTCCCTGCCGCGCCTTCCCCCACCAACCACCTATGCTCCCAGGATTGACAAACCCCGGCCCAAGAAATAGCCTCACCACACCCTCATGTCCATTTCCAACAGCCCATGAGAATGCCGTTCGCCGGGAATTCGCGTCCTCCTGGTCAGGTTGAATAAGCTTTTCTCGCAAGAGCAACCTCACTACTTCTTCACGTCCGTATCTCGCAGCCCATATGAGTGGCGTCATACCGGCAGTATCTCTTTGGTTCACATCCCATCTGTTAATCTTTATCAAAGTATTTGCTAATTCGGCGATGCCGAAATACGAGATACAGTGCAGCGCAGAGAATGGCTCACTGCCAGGATAACAGTAAAAGGGCAACTCCCCACGTATCGACTCCCAAAGGCATTTGGCTGATATGTGACCATCGAACTGATCAAGAAGATCGAGCGCAAATTCTTTTGCCAGATCTGAGGGCTCCATTCGCATGTGGGTTCCCCAATATAAAGAAGAATATTCAAGGAAGGGAGTGCCTCGGGGGTCATGGGATGGGCCGGTTGAAAGATCATTGATGTGCCGGAAGTTGAGATACGTCAAGCATGTTTCCGCCATCGTCGAGTGAGCTCTTTCAAAGAGGTCGGGATGTGTGCAAAGGAACTCTTGGAGAGTAAAATGAATCAACCTAACAGTCGTGCCACCTTGATCCATAGTGACAAGTCCTTGGCAACAGCTTAGCAAGGTAGATATCGCAGGGATATCATCGCTATCAAGATCACTTGACCCTATCCGGATTGCTATGGCATGACACATCTCATCCACATACAAAGGCCGCCTCGAATGGGAGACCCACATCAGAACGGCCATCCCGAGTTTTGCTTTCTCCCTACCCTGAACCCTTATTCTTCCCAACGTTGCTTCATACGCGCCCCCCAAATCTACCCCATCCTTCATTGCCCTAAGTTTCTGTCTCCTCCGATATAGAGTGGTCTCTTGTAGGATCGTCTCGATACTTAAGAAGACAAGCAGGAATCTGGACACAATATATTTCAGCACACAGCTTTAGCTTTTTTTATAAGTATCTCCGCTTCCTACTTACATTTCCGAAACTGTTTCGGGAATCTTCTGTACAATTTCTTCCTCTAAGCTCTTGTCCATCGCGTTCGGCATCGTATCCTCTCTTAATTTCGCCCGCAGGAATATTATGATATCGTTCTTGGTGGGTATTATAGATCTAGTCGTCGCCCTCCCAGAAAGATGCTTGTTGACCTCACCCCGGATGTGTGGTCGCCCAGTCAGAAATATTCGAGCGCCCGGGGACTTCTGGAGAATTTGGCTGAGTGAATCAAGAAGCTTCACCCGATGCCCTGCCGGACACTCGTCCAGGGCATCAATGCATATAGATGTGCACCGTGAGGATGAGACATCCTGCAAGAACTCCACAATTTCCGAGAGTGCTAGCGCCTGGCCACCAATGACCTTCTCCCGGTCCCGAAAAGCTTTGACTACTCTTTCCGGAACCTCACCCAGTCCACTAACAACCTGTCTCAGAACCGAGCCCAGAATGACAGCCGGGGATTGCTCTTCCTGAGCGGCGAAGTCGAAGTAAAAGCACGCGACGGCAGCATTCTCTTCCACGACCTGCTTACATAACGTATCCACCACCAGCGAGCTAAGATCACAGCCTATCAGCGATACCTTTCCTTCTCCGAGAATCCCCTCTCTCACCTGATGAACGTCTTGCCAACCCCCGGACCTCCGTAGCAAATCAAGGCTGCACCACCAGATTCACCCCCACGAATACCACCAAACAAATTCCGATATTCCTGAGTTTGTAACAGCCAGTCCCCCACCCCGTCGACCCTACGAGTCCGAATGTCCTGGTGCCGTATCCGGGGCTTCAGTGGGGATAGCCAGGCTAAAATTTCCGACCTTTCATCAGCCACCGACCCCCCGTCAGCCACCGTGTAGCTGTTCCACACATTGGTATTATTAAAACAGTTGATACTGTCGTTGATGTGAAGCTCAGACATTTTGTATTTTTCACAGTTTTGAGGGCTGTAGAGGATGGTTTCTTGAGTAATTTTGTCCGGTAGAGTGGGTCGATGTATTTCCCGAGGGCCCTGGGGGTGAAGAAAAGCGGGGGCGAACACGATTTGAAGCCTTGTAGGTGCAGACCTGGGCTAGTCAATCCACCAGATATCCGTACAGTCTTCACCGTGGTGGCGACGAAACTCGGGCGGTGACGAAACTCAGGTGGTGACAAACAGGGATCAATGACAAGTAATTTTCTGCAACCCTAACCTTGATGATTTCCTTTTTTTGCCCACCAAATACCCCAGTTTCGTCACGACCCCAGTTTCGTCACGACCATGGTGAAGACTGCACCCGGATATGGAAGTAAAAATCGAGTATGCAAAGAACCCTGTTTTGAGGGGGGGTGGACTATTGAGCTGGTCCGAATAACAGAAGATATCGACACACTCAGGGAAAGAAGAGCCCGGACTAAGACTTGGCAGACGTAACCTAACATGATAATATTATGTGTATTAAGTAAGGGGGTGTTTGGCGCGTCCCTGATTCTGATTTGAGATCAGGTCTTGGCATTTTCAAATCAGATTTTCAAAACCTAAATCAGACTGACCCAAAATCGTGATTTGAGATTGGGACGTGCCAAACACTCTGTGATTTGATTATGATTTTGACTAATATTTTTTACTTTTATAACCTAATACTAAATAATTTTTAACAATGTATTTAACAACTAAAATGGAATCTGTAAAGGATATAATTAAAGTTGTATAGCAAACCCAATTATAGATTCTCTTAAACATCCCTACCTCTTTGTTCATATCTATGCATAAATTATTTCTATCTATTGTACCTTTTATAATATAAGTAACAATAATAAATAGCATTCATATCCCTCTTGTTACTATTCTAATCAAGTATGATTGTATATTACTATATTTTCTGGAGCTGAAAGATGTTTCCAACATGTTAGATAATTGATATTATTCATTCGTTTTACCTATTGAAAACAAGATTTATTTATGGTGCTAACTTCATTGTACTAATTTAGATAAACCACTAGCAGGACTATTTTGAAAAAAGGTCCTATGGGGAACTCACGGTCACTGCATGAGTTATTGGAAATAATATCCTCAGCTGCAAGTGTATCAACATTTACCACAATAGCAGTGGTCAAATAGGTGATAGAGACTAATGAGGAGTAATTTTTCCAAGGGATTACTCCTGGCCCTGGCCAACAATATACAGATGAGCTATTGAGCTTATAGATTCATTACACATAAAAAAATTCCTATGAATCGAGCTTCATATGTTCCAAAGGCTCAATTGTACTTAGTCAATTTTATTAACACTATGTTAAGAAAACGTTTCTCATAATAATGATCAAATATATCTTGTTTTACCCTAACCTAGTGCTTCAGATATTATGATATAATATAACCCCAAATCATGTACAAAAATTTCAAATCAAAATTGAGTATCGAATCTGATTTCAAAATGGGCACGCCAAACACCACCTGATTTCAAATCATGATTTCAAGTCAAATCATGATTTGAAATCAGAATCATGGCGCGCCAAACACCCTCTAAGGTAGTTGGTGTACCGTACGAGTGCGATAGATATATCCGTCACGTGCTTTATCAGGCACTGCAACAACAACCAAAGTTTTCTTATCAGACCCACGTGACGGATATATCTATCGGCCGCATGGAAAAAAATCGCCTAATGTTAAGGACAACGATGTTCTAATACTTCTCGTTCAATGCACTACCGGAGTAGACACATTCTCAAAAGAAGGAAAACTACTCGTAGACTGTAGCCCCTGTCAAGGCAGTACGTTTGACTTTCTAGCAGGCGTCACGAGTACTTCAGCTCCACCATCAAGTCAAAGGCGGCAAGCAGCAAACGGGCGGTACCCAGTAATGGGAGAATCCCGGCAATCCAAGCCACTATCTTACTCAAAACCCAGTGCCAATGTAGGGTTCTCGAGACTTCAAAGGAGTTTGGAGCAATTTGCTTCTTGTGCAACGGTCAGAGAGTTTGAGACCTTGAGCGCAACAACACCTAGCTTAAGATATGTGTTGGTTATTGTTTTTTCTCTTCTTTTATATCTCTTTTCTTTTTCTTCTTCTCTTCAGCCCAGTTCGCTAGGGATGCCTCAGTGCTCCTGGATGGAGGAGTTAGGATAGAGGGAAAAAAGAAATCTTGTTGGATAAGCTACCAGAGGATCAGATCGTAGGTTCTAATATAGCTATTCTAGTGCAAGACTATATAGATGTGCCCGGGGGGGGTATCCAAGCATCAGGAAAACCAACCCATAACCACCACCAAATAAACTTCAATAATAACTCCCTGGGCTACCTAGCCAGCAGTAATACCGTTGGAGAAGCGGTAGCATCATTCTCCCTTTTCCCTTTCTCGCATAACTAATTCAGGCAACCAAGCCGCCGCCGCATTTTCTTCCTTACCGTTCCGAACAGTCCAACCCACCGCAGATTACCCAAAATTTTATAATATCATAGTAGAAAGTAGACCCTCAGCCCCCAGAATTGCGCCTTTGAATACGTTGTGCTATATTGCTCTCCCCCAGCCCGGTAACATATGTTTCCCCGAGACCGAGACACCTTTGCCAAAAGAGAAGAAGGGGGAAAAAAACATCCAGACATGGCACCCCCGAAGCCGAATACATCCTACCATACGCACGGAACCAGTAAATATAAGAGCCGTGGTGGAGGACTCAAGGAGAGGTATACGACAAAATTCCCGGCTGAATTTCTCAGACACCAGAAGGGAGATAAATTGAAGAGAATAGCCAGAGGGAGGAGAAGGGTGGGAAAAACAGAAGAAAAAGCACCCATACCCCAAACGACCCCACATAAACCCCAAAACTCCCCCCCATCCACTATGAGCCCAGGCACCAAAGAATGGGAATATACACGAGCTATAACGACCCACTCCCCCAAGGACCAACCATACCAACCAAACACCATCAAGAACAAAGCAACAAAGCAGCAAACGAGAAAAACCACATATCCACTTCAAACACCGATAAGAGAAAGGCCCACATCTCCCGACCTCTCCCGCAGTCCGCCGAGTGATACTCCGCCCATCCAAAAATCTGGAGTTAAAGCATACCCCCCGTGTTCCGGTGGAATTCTTACCATTCTCTCCTGTCCATTCTCCGGAGAGAGGGGTATGCGGCTCGAGTGCGTGCGCCTAGTCTACCGGGAATTCGTGCCCCTTCGTCCTTCTCTCACACCCGCCACCTCTCGTCCATTCTGGGGAAGCGGCGGAGCATAATCCCCTCGGTAACGGTATATCTATCTGCCATGTTTGGAGCTAGGATCTTCATATTCCGGTACCAGATTCAGTGCATACAGTCCCAGGGGGGTTTTTGAACCTTCCTATCAAGATGGTCTAGCGATGTTCGGCTACTGTTGTCGGTGTTCGAGTTACAGTATTGGTTTTCAATCCCAATAAAGGCTTCACCCCCACCACCCCCATTCCTTTCTCGGCAGTACACCAAATTAGAACACAGTAATATCCATCTGTCCACTCCGGGGGGTTGACATCCCACCCCCAATACGGTGGTGGCTCTAGGACCCTCTCACACACCTTTCCCGCCAGCCCAGCAGAACGGTGTGTATAATTGTATTCACCTAACCCACCCGGTAAAACACCCCCCCCCCCCAGTCCCAGCAGCAGCACCTCCACCACTCCCCCCACGTCCCTCAGAACCCCCATGAATCCGGATGTGAGCCAAAATTAACCTAGCCACTCCGGGTTAACACACACTTCCTCTCCTTCCTTCCTCCTCCATGGGGTGCAATGGATTAAACACAACCCTGTGATGTGACCCCTACCATTCAAACCGACGAACCCCCCAACAGACCACAAAAGTAGCGTTCAGCCATACACACCATGCCTGCGTTAAACCATCAGCCATAGGATCCCAAACATCAACGCACGCCAATCCACACCTCGAATTCTAACAACCGCCCAGTAACAGCAAAGACTCAAACTACCAAAGCGCAAGATACTCCAAAAATAATAATAATTTGAAACTCATGAGACCTTCCATCGTATTACCCAAAACAACCACAAAACTTTTTGTACGGACGGATGGCTGGATGAATGGATGAACACTAACATACCAGACCCTCAAAATTTCCCATGCATGGCACGGGTTAGCTTGACATCTCGCATGATACCACTCCATAATTGAAAAACTCCACAATGCCCGGGCAGGAATGGAATATGGAAGGGAAGATAGATGTTGTAAAGCTTCCATCCTAATAATCAATTTTAGTGCACCAAATTTTTTTGAGTGACTTTGTGTGCTCGAGAAGTATATAGTACGTTGCTAAGAAAGAGAACACTGGATTCCGAACTCTTGAGCTCAAACTTCCCCGGTAAGGGGTACAGTGCTTGTACATGGTAAGGCGAATTTCTTCCAGTAACTTTTAATCAACGCATGAGTTGGCGGGATAGACAGAACTGAGCTCTATCATGATCGGTTACCCCGTACAGAGTTTCCCAAGAGGGTAAGCTACATTGGTGGATAATCTATGATAATGGATTTATATTTTCCCGAGTGCGATATATACCCACAAACACTGTTACCGGAAACCCCCCAAAATGCCACTCCCCAGCCTTAAACACCAATTCTTATTCGCCACGTTCATCGCACACCCCACAATACCTCAGCTCCACAATCCATCACTCGCAAAACCACTCACAAATCAATCATTTCCCCGCGGGTAGAACCTCTCCAACACACTCCCCAAACCCAACACCAGCCTTCTCACAACCTCCCGCGAGAATAACCACATCACCATCCTCCAGAAACCCCCTAAACTCACCGCTATCGCCGAGGGGAACCCTTTTGGTCCCGTTCGCGGACATTTCCAATAAACTGCCCATGCTCTGCGTGTCCAGTCCGGAGATGGTGCCGGTGCCGAGCAAGTCTCCGGCCCGCAGCGGACAACCAGTAATCGTATGGTGTGCTATCATCTGCGAAAAAGAGAAGAGGAGGTTTGAAGAGGAGGTTTGGGAGATTTTGTGGGTGCCGGATTGGGCTGTTGGCTCTTTGTTAGTCAAGAAGAGTTGGGAAGAAGAGGGGGGGGGGGGGGGGAGGGTTGCTTTTTACGGAGACTGTGAGCGGGATATCGTATACGCTCTCACTGTTCGTTTCCTGGAGGTAGGGGAGCAAAGGTACCTTCGTCCCTCTCTCCAACGGCCGAGTACGTAGTGGCTCAAGCGCGTCCATGAGAACGACCCACGAGGATATACTCGTTGCAAAGGACTTGCTGGTGAATGGTCCCAGGGGCACGTACTCCCACGCCTGAATATCCCTCGCTAAACCACACAACCGAACAATCAGCCCATCTCCTTCCCGCAGCCACCCCCGAAAGAAAAAAAAAGTCAAAAACCAACCAGACCAATCATTCATAACCACCACCCCAAACAAATACTCCCCCGCCTCATCCACCCCCACACAACTCCCCAGCTCATTCCCCCTACCCACAAACGCCGCAAGCTCCAACTCAAAATCCAACTTTCCAGACTCCGCAAG
>Ga0307509_10004350_pt1 | contig 20544 bp, 21 predicted proteins | sample 10_EM_MG_FD_202245 | JGI IMG/M metagenome (GOLD analysis project Ga0307509, IMG submission 202245) | Populus trichocarpa ectomycorrhiza microbial communities from riparian zone in the Pacific Northwest, United States - 10_EM | ecosystem: Host-associated > Plants > Roots > Unclassified | place... | reverse complement strand
TCCAGGCGACCACAGAAGTCGTCTCGGAGGTCCGTGTAACATTCCCATAAATCTCTTGACCTTATGCGAATGTTCTCCCGAAAGGTTACCCTGCCTAGTAGAGTACCTCAAAGCTACTCAACAGTTGCCTAGGCATTATCCTAGGTTTACCAGCTATTTGTATAAAGTATACGAGACCATACCACCTCTGGTTACCTCTTGGTATACCATTTGGGCTAAGGTGATAGTGATTGTAGCTACCTATCGTAGGGTCGTTACAAGCATTGAGGCAGTGTTATGACTCTTAGGTTTCATGTGGGATCACAGGACATGCAGGGCAAGGTGCACTGCCCGGTAATGATCGTGGTTGCAGGATATCTGATTACAATTGCTCTGGGAGAACTCTTGTATTTAAACTCATCTCCTGGCTAGCAGGAGAACGGCAGACTTCAGCAGTCTCTTGATTTATGAATATACTTGGTTGAACGGCGATCTCAGAGTTCCACTTGCCCTTTAACTATTCTCTCTTTATCTCCGGGTCTCTTGAAGCCTCCCTTAGACCTAGCACTTGCCAGTCCACCGCTAGCCTTCTATTGTACCTTTTCGTTAGACAGGAGTAAACCTGTTACAAAACAGAGTAACTCAAACACCAATGATATCTTACTACTACTGGTGGCTTCCCCTAGGGTTGCTTCTGCTCTACCTCCAACAACTACTACATCTGTAACCGCTCCCTGGGTGTAGCGGTCTTGCAAAGGGATATCGGTATTAACTCTAACCAAACCGGTGGTATAAATGAGATCAAGTACCGGAGACGCCAACAAGTAATCGAATAGACTCTATTACTTTATCGAAACTACTAAGAGAAGGCCAAGTACTTTAGGCCAGTGCGAAGCTCAAAGATTCTCGAATCGAACTGAATAGAAGATAACTGTTCAACCAAGTATATTGAAAACTCTGTCTGTCGAAGTCTGATCTCTCTACGTGCGGAGAGATACAGGTCTTTAAATACACTTGCGATAATCTATCTCGCATCAATCATATCCAAATCCTAAGGCATCAAACGATACCTAACCCATAAACCATCACACCATAAACAAAACTTACAAACTTCCGGAGTTCGTATCTTGAAACAATACAAGTATCAAATAACAAGGCTTACGAATCTCCTGACCTCGTATCCTAAAACAAAACATAACACAAACTAACTAGGCATACAAGTCACCTGAACTCGTATCCTGAAACAATACATAAAACAAATCCATACCTAAACTGGTAACCTGTACCGGTTACAATATCCCTGCCACCGGGCGAGGTACCACACGCTGGAGATTTACCTGATTGGAAAAAAAAAAAAAGGTGAAGACTTATTGGGGATGACCGCAATGAGCTCCAGCGTTTTCTTGAGCGTGAAACAGAGGACGATCTTCCTTCTGGCCCACTGCAGTATTGGATTGACCATCTTCAGGATGTTCGGCTAAGGGGTTTAGCACAAATGGTGATAGACATCTTTACTATTCCTGCGATGTCCGCCGATCCAGAGTGACTATTCAGTAGGTATGTTCACTAGCTTCCTAAGGCTAGCTTCTGCTTGTCTAATTTGCTAATTAGTATTACAGTTCTAAACTACTACTGACTGATAGGCGAAATCGACTGGGAGACGACATTATTGAGGCATCAGAGTGCCTCAAATCCTGGTTATGTTCTGGGATTGTTTATGGTGGGATAAACTCAGATGTGAATCGCATGGAGAGTACACTTAAGGCATTGGAACTACATTCCTTGGGCCTTCGGTCTTCCTCTATCATTTAAAGTTCTTATTTTTATTGATTTCCTTGAGCGACTTCTTCCCTTTTGTTCTTGTCTAGTAGCTAGTCAATGTTCATGTCATGGTAGCCAAGCACAATATCAATGAAAATCTTGTTGGCAAAATCAATCCAATTGGAAACCCACTACTAGAATACAAGCTTCACTTCATAGCTTAGTATTTCGATAAGTGGGTTACATATCACAAATACAAAGTCTTGGATCACCAAGTTAAAAGCAAATACCTTATATTTGAATTGTACTTGGATTGTTTTCTAATATATATTTTAAGCTAGAGAGCAATAATTCCACTACTTGTCTTCTACTTCATATTGAGAAAAGCAATTATTCACTGTAGGGTAAGACATGTCATGGGGGATGGCCAGGGGAATGGTCCTTAGCTCTAACCTGTCGGGCAAGTTCAGGAAAAGACCGGATGGGACGACAAAATGCGGTCCGTCCTCGTCCTTCATTCTCACCTGTCGGGCATCTTGTTAAAAAGACGGGACGGGACGACGAAATGTCGTCCGTCCTCGTCCTGGCCCAGGACGGATGGACTGCCCCGTTGAGAACACTGATTGATACGGTAAACATACGATGTTAATGCTCTCTGGGGGGGCTTTAGTAGATATTGGGTTATTGTGGTTGTTAAATTGCTGGAATGCAGGCAGTGATTTTCCCGCATCTGAAGGTCCATTTTTGCGCACACTCTGGGTACAGAACTCTTCCCAGGGCCCCCGCCGACGTCTCCGAGTTCAGTTACGAGGGAAGCATATTTAACGAGTGATGTGCTTTTGAGGTGGGAAAAGGGGCTCGTTGAGGAAGCCTAGCAAGTTGGGTTTTCTTTTGATAACCGGCAACTTTAGCAGCATTCTGGCATTGTGGCTCCAAGGCTAACCAGCCAACGTTCCCGATTGATAGCTGTTTCTAGTGTACTGCCAAGCCTATTGTCTGTGAAAGAGAGAATTCTGTGAACACTCTGCTATTTTTCCGCTTGCCCTACAGTAAGGGGTTTCCATGGTAGTTTAACCAATCCCACGGGGTTCACGGATTAACTCTCCCACCCGGGTATCCTACTGTAGTCTACAGTATATACCCTTTCAACTCAAAAACCATACTAAACCTTAGGATAAGCTTTGCTGCTACCTCACAACTAGCATTAGCACCCCCCCCCAGAAGTTCAACGCTGTCGTATGTAATATCATAGTATCATATTAGCATTATTGGGATTCTATGTGCTTAGCCGTCCCATGTCTCTTCAACTTGCAGTTATCATTAGAACTATTTGAAGGTGTCATGATTCTTTTTCCTAAATGGTTTATACTTATAAACCGCTGCACTCTCCAGTTCAGCGAGCGATTGCGAAATAGCCATTGCCGCTCCAGCGATCAGCCGTTCTCTGCTCAGAGCTTTCCTTCTGGTACGCTCCTCAAGGGCCAAGTCCTCCATCTTTCACGGCTCCACGAACTGTTCAATGCAGCCAGCCAATAGTATTCTCAAAAAAAAACATACAAGCAAATTCCATCCCTCTCTAGTACTCGCTGACCCCTTTCGTCCACGTCATCCCTCCTTCCCCCGCTCTTCATCCTTCCTCCTCTCACTCAACGACCCTATTATTTTACTCCATTTTCCTCACAAGTCTCTTCTTAACTAGTCTCGTTCCACTTCCCACCCCGCCTCTCATTCCATAATATGGCATGTTACTCCCACCTAATTTTCCTCCACCCACCTTATCCAAACTTGAATTTACCTGCATCCCCGCCTAAGACTTCTACTTTCCACTGCCCCCAGTTCTACATTGTTCAAGTTGCATCTGTTTGCTTGAATCTAAACACTGATCCAAGAGTTCCGGGAGTCTTGCAGGCCCCAACTGGGCTCCAGTCCCAGGGCTCCCTAGCATGTCTCAAGCTGTGGGGTAAGAATTTCCGTCCAGTGGCAAAGACTACAGTCTAATAGGGTGACGTCGGGTCCATATACTCCTCTACCGATCGGTAACCCCTACAGGAGTACCTGCGGTCCCTACTCGGCACCTAGGGGGCTCTGTCGATTCCGTCACTTGGGGCACCTGTGGTCCCCACCTGTCCCTCCCGGCCAGTCACCCAAACATGCGCCGCGATACCCCTCCTTCTTAGGGTAGAGAGTGGGTAGATATTTCTTACCTGTTACCCCATCTGATGAGATCGCCGAGATCGCCAAAAGCTACTCCGGGTCGCAGTATATTTCCCCTTCGTTCTACGAATAAGCCCCTATTGTCGGAGGATTATTGACAAATGGCGCAACGCTTGAATGGTCGAAGTGGACTAATGTCAGATAATAGGTCAGGTATAATTAGAAACTTGAGTTGCTCGCCCTCTAATTAACTAAAACATAAGTATATATAAGAATAATGAAACTACCTTAACCATTACACCACTTCCCACACCTGTTGATTCCCCCCCATGCATGAGCCTATTTGCCTGCGCACTTTTTGTAATAATGATAAAGGGAAAACATGACCATAAACCATCTCTATTGATCCTTCAAACCCGCTTCCGGCAACCCTAAAAGAAGCGAGAGTAAAGTTTAATCGTGCGATAGTTTGATACTGCAAGCTAGGGGGTCCGTGCAGCGAGGAGCTTTTGTGTTGAGTGCGAAGATCCCTAGACCCGGAAGTTGGATAACTTGGAGGGAAAGGGTCCGGTGAGCTATCGCCACCTACCAACTGAGAGCTAACTTCTAAATAACGGCTCTACAACTCCCCCATGTCGCTTCTCGGACCCCCCCCCCCCCCGAAACGCAAGTGCTGGTTCGCTGGTGGCCTCTGTCGTTGTAATGTCTTGCTTAACCCGCACCGTGCTAGGAGCATTCACTCCCCCCCCTAGTGTGTCACATTTCGCAGACCACGTAGCTGTGATCTGCATTTTTATCTGCAGATTCGGGAGTATTTTCACAGAATCCACATACCCACCTTTTAGCAGCCCACGATAGAGGTCTTCGGCCATCTTCATCCGCAGTGCAGGGGGTTTGCCTTAGAAGACATCAAATCCAACAGTCAAAATTCATGAGCTAAAAACCTCCTAGTCAGCTATCCGGGAGTGGGCGAAGCAGGTACTAGAACTGGAAGACAAAACACCAGAAATGCCGGAATGCCGAGGCAAGACACTACTAAAAATTCCTATAGTATTAGGAGGGCGATCGCGGGAGTTGGCGGTACTAGTACTACCAGTACCAAAGGATGCCGGCCCCGAACCCACTGTAGGTTGTGCGGTCGAATGCTGCCCTTGCTAGCTGCTAAGAGGGGGCACAGCGATGTTGGGAGGATTGACGTGAGGGTGTAGTTGCCCTCCTACGGCTCCGGAAAAAAAAATTTGGTCCATCGAAGTTTGATGACCGGGGAGGGGGGGTATATGTTTCTCGTCGCCCTCTAAAACAACGGAGATGTTGCACCGGCTTCTAAGTGTTGCGAGTCGGTTCTAGAAAAAGCAGTGATTCTATTTAGAAGAAAAAAAGGAGAAGAAGAAAAAGAAAAGGAAAAGGATAGGAACTAGATGGAGAAAACATGGAGAAACGAAGAGAGGAAATCATAGGGCGGCAAGAATGCATACGCTGTACTCGGGTATGCATTCCCGGAACCCCCCAGTGATCCACACAGAACAGCATAAGCTTCAAGAAGGTATATAGACCAATGGAATGATTAAGATGTGAACCTTCTTCTTCTACTGTGTGCTATAACACTAAGAACCGCTCAATCTATGATGGTCGACAAAAGGGGTCCCGATGAGCTTACAGCAAGTTACCATCCCAGTCAAACCAAGCCGCGAGTGAGATTCTATGAACCGGGTGTTGCCTCTGTGCTACCAGTATTCTCTCATATATAACCGACAAGGGATACTCGCTCGCATGCAGGGTCTCCGACTGCTCTCTTTTGGAATAGAGATACCAACACTCGTAAGTTACCATAGCCAAAGGAACTCTCGGAGAGCAGTCCTTTTGGTCTTGAGAGGTCGCCAATGTCTCATTGTTGCCAGTTACAGGACTGTACACCTCTCCCTTTCACAGGCAAGAGCCGGAACCCTGCGACACCAACAATTCACCAGTCGAATCCACAAGGGTGAAAAAAAAACTTCACATACCAACGGTGACTAACGATAGAAATTCCAAGATTTCAAAAAACTCACAAATCACGGTGGGGAAAGTAGGTAAGGCTTCTGTCTTCCTCTCACCACATCACCGCCTCCCTCGCTTCGAAAAACACAATATAGTTCCGGTATATTATCCCCGCAAACATGGGGCCAGAGTTAGTGCGACACGCTGCTTGCGGCTGCATTCAGCTTATTTCAAGTTCCGCAAGACCGGTAAAGTTAGCCACCCCACCAATCTCACCCACCCACAACGGCATGGGTTTGTGCTTATCAGTAAAATGTAACAAGAACCTTATCCCCCGGCCATGCTGAGGGTCCCTAAAAAATAAGCTGTGGTACTGGTATGATGCCGGCATCTTATAATCGACCCCGGGGGTGGAACACTAGTCCCGATATGATAAGGGCCCTTACTACTTCAAGTAATATATTTCATCTTACCCAGCCAACCCATACAAGGGCAGGAACTTATTAACCGAAACTGACAGGGATATATTTGGCTGGTTAACCTTGAATAACTTTCGTAACTTCTAGCTGGACCCTGATACTCGAGTCCAGGTGCTAATCCCTAAGTTCATACAAATTTTGCCTCTCGCCTAAGCACTACTAAAGTAAGAACCACTTGCTTAGAATAAAGTCCGCTCTACAAACGAGTTCTGTGGAAGATTTAGTAGAACTATACAGAAGGAATAAGTAAAATTAATAAATAGCATTGAAAAGTTGGGAAAATTTGGTTGTCATGAGATCGATTCTCAGGTGCAGGCACCATACCGGTCTGGAGCTCTCCTGGGGGTTCAGCCACCGTTGGTGTGGTGTTGCAGGCTGACACAGCACCCCGCACTTCGGAACTTTAACGACCGGTATGATACGATAACAACCGGGTCTTAAGCATCCAGACTCTCCCTGCCGGTATTCGAGGGCACGGGCTTAGGAGAAACTGCTGGTATTCGCTGGGTTCGAGCCGGTAGGGCAGCAAACCAGGACAGTGCTTAGCTAAATGAAGCCTCATGAAAATACGATACTCCACGGCAAAGTATCTCGACCATATTAAAAGATTAGTTTTTTTTTTTTACCATCCTTCTTCAGAATGACATGCGATAAATTATTCAGCCGCTCGGAAGGTATTATGATACTAATAAGGGCGCTGGCATTGAGGTTGATGGGGGATCATGTTCAGTAAACCGCTGGCAACGGCACGTTCCGGCACCGGTACTTTCAATGCTTGTGATCATTTCTTCTTACTAATCAGATAACTCGTCCGGCCGCTGCTCGACTGGCTGTTCTTGGTATATCTTGGCTAATACAGCGAAACCCGGCAGTTTCTACGGGTGTGCGCATGTGGAATTCTGCTTAGGTCTGCTGCAAGTATTTTAAGAGCGGAATATCATTTGCTTGCTTTCTCTATCTCTCTTGCTTGTGATTGGAGAAGGGACAGGAGGGTGAGAGATCTCGGTTCGCTCCCCGCTTCACAAGCACTGCTATGAATCCTCCGGGTGCCCTCTGAGACTCTCCTTGCTTCCAGCAAGATATAACACATCCTTTTCGTAGTTATATATTCAAAAAGGGAGTGGAGCGGTTCATTTTTCGTCTTTTATTTGCAACTTTCCCCCGAGTCTATTCCGGGTTAATGACTTCCTACTGTGCATGGAGGTTTTGTTCCCTCTTCAACATTGCCTCCTCCCCCATTGACAAAATGTGCATTGCGGGAACCTGCACCGAGGACCCAGGGGGCAGCACATCTGGGCCTACCACTACAACCCTTCTAAGACTCTTTATATCCCTCCTAGCCGTGCTAATAGCCACCTATCTTTTCCAGAGGAAACGGCGGCAACTTCCACTCCCTCCAGGTCCCCGCGCAGTTCCTATCTTTGGAAACCTCTTCCAGATTGCGCCCCAATACCACTGGCGTCAGCAGCAGGAATGGACGCAAATGTACGGCCCCATATTCAGGATGCAATTGGGGGCGCAGACGGTCATTGTCCTAGGGACGTACCAGGCTGCGCGGGACCTGCTGGATAAGCGGTGGAAGATATACTCTGATAGACCGGAGCTTATTGTTTGTGCTAAGCATCTTTCTGGAGGTACGTCTCTCCTTTTTTTTTTTTGTGTTGGCCGATTCTATCTTTATCATATCCACCACGGGTACTGACAAACATACGAAGGATTCCGAACCCTCCTCATGCGCGGAGAAATATGGAACACCCACCACCGGCTTCAAGCAACAATACTTTCCCCGCGCATTTCCCAAAAGTACAAACCAGTCCAGGACCTCGAAAGCAAGCATCTCATCCACGCCCTCCTAAAAAAGCCAGATGACTTTGCCCGGCAATTCCACCGCTACTCCGCCTCACTTGCTTTCGCCCTCGGGTATGGTAAGCGCCTAGTCACTGCACACGAGAGGGAGCTCCAGTCGATCGACTCCATCATGCGGAACTTCACACAGGCTGGGGCTGTGGGGAGATGGTGGGTGGACATCTTCCCCATCCTCGACCTCTTACCAAAGTACTTTGCCGAATGGAAGAGGATTTCTGCCAAGTTTCATAAGTACGAGTCCGATTTGCACCTTGCGAACCTAAGAGAGGCTCAGGGGCGGAAGGGGTGGAATTGGGCCAAGTTATATAAGAACTCGCCACTTTCGCAAGGGATGTCGGATTTAGAGGTCGGATATGACCGTACGTACCCCCATCACCCTTATTAGGGATAAATTAATACCTCATCTATAGGAGGGTAGAAAGCATGCTAACCCAGAGTAGTGGGAAGCCTGTACGAAGCCGCTAGCGACACAACCACCATCGCCCTAAACGTCTTCACACTAGCAATGATGAAATTCCCACACGTGGCCCGTCAGGCACAGGAAGAACTCGACCGGGTAATCGGTAAATCCCGGCTGCCAACCTGGCAGGATAAAGAGTCCCTCCCTTACATCGAGAAGGTAATCAAGGAGACTCTGCGCTGGCGTCCAGGCGCTGTAAACGCATTCTACCACGCAGTAACTGAAGACGATGAGTACCTTGGCTACCGCATACCGAAGGGCTCCTGGGTCGTGGCGAATGTCTGGGGTATACATTTGGACCCGGAATTGTACCCGGACCCTCACGACTTCAATCCCGACCGCTTCGACGACCAGACGCTGGGGCATATGGCTTTCGGCTTTGGGCGTAGAGCATGCACTGGGCAGCACATTGCTAAGAACTCTCTGTACAGTGTTATCTCAAGGATGTTGTGGGCATTCGATATCAGGCCCAAGATAAGGCCCGACGGGACAGAGGTTCCGGTTGATGACATGGCGTTTACAAATGGGTTTTTGTCGCAGCCGTTGCCATTTGAGTGCTCCATTACGCCGAGGGATCAAGAGCGGGTGAAGGTCATCGAGCGGGAATGGGCGGAAGCGGATAAGGACCTTCTTTCGATATTGGCGGAGGAGAGATTTACCTAGGTGGTTTCTTGCGCCACTTATTTTTGTGGTGGCCCGCGGTTATCCGCTTTGCTTATTTCATCTCTTATGATGGTTTAGTTATCCCGTGCATCTCATTGAGGCAGTCCCTGTCTACCATATACCCTCTTTCCTACCATGCTACTATGTTCGCGTCGCTTGCGCTCGTGACTTTACATCAATTGAAAACAGATCCAATCTGAAACTTAAGAACCATAATAACAACCCAAAAACATTCAATAAAGTGCTCCCCACTAGCACATAACCGTCCTCACGCATACCGCAGCACTAACACCCCCTCTTCAATCCAGCCTTCTTATACTCCACGCCCGGTAATCCAGGTTACGTTTCTTTGGATTGCGTTCTTTCGAATTGAGCATCCACCGGGCCTATGCCGGATCGTGCTGGTCCTTTTTCCGCCCAGGATTGCTGATTCGGTAACAGATAAAATCTTCAACGATATATTCATCAAGGACAAGCTATGGAAGCTCAGGGCTTCGCACTTCTGCAGCAAATAGCTACTGTATGTAGGATAAATTATTGTGCCTCCCGGTGCTCATGAGGCAGGCCGGATGATCCCCTGGGAGGGGATAAGCCAGGAACTTAACACCTATAATTTGTATTTCTCATCAGCTGAGACTCTCAACCCAGACGCTATCTGCACAAGCACTGACATTTTCCTCCCTCAAATCGCCAACAGGGTCAATCCTAACCCAGATACTAATATATCTGGAGGATCAAACTCTGTGAGAGGCCGTTCTCAAGCCCCAAATGGCTGAACGTCCGCGCCTCCGAGTAGCGCATCCGTACTGTAACGTGACAGGAATACATGATAGGAAGGTTGAGAACCGCAGCCGCAAGAACACTAAACCCCTCAAGGGCCCGGAGGGAAAGCCTAAACGAGGAAAATCGGAACTGGTTCAGAAGGGTGCCCTCATCCCCGACGCATTACCACCTTCATTGGGGTTCAGGGGCAAAGCATATTACCTAGCCCATTCACAACCACAACCTCAGATTTCTGGACCTGATCTGGGCTCCACTCTGCTATTCGAAATGGTCAAATATACGTCACGGAATAGCACTGCGATGGAATAGATAGCGCGCAAAAGTCTTCTCTTCGTCCTTGCTTGCTAAACTAGTGGTAAGGACAGAAGTATATATCAAAAGCAAAACCAACGTCTGATCCTTCTATCGATCACCACACATCTCCACTTTCTTTCCTCCGTGCTACATAACAAAAGAAAGAAACATTCTGGGTAATCTCTGAACAAAAGAAATCCCTCACAAAGACATATGCTTTCCCCCGGCTATGATCCAATACCTCAACAATTGTTCTTCCTTCATCCCCTTTCCCCATTGTGTGTTCCCTTAACAGTCTATGCTCTTTTTCCATTAATCAACGGAAACCTATTTCCCATGCTTCAGCACTTTGAATATAACAAAAGAGACTAAAGCATGACGAACAGGATTAACTGGTTTCTAACATCTACAACGGATTGACAGCGAAATACTAGCAAAGGGGAAAGCTATTGATCCATGGAGTGGCGGGGCTACAAGGGTGGTTATTGAAGATCGGGATGAGTGTGGTGAGGGACCGGAAAGGAATGGGAAGGCAAGTTGTGGATATATGCAGGGCTCAGCGTAGAAGAAAGAAATTCCTCTTCTATGATTCCCCGTTCTCAGTCCCTCTTTGAAGGCTCCAGCGGTAGGTTCATACTGTTTGGTAATGGCATCGGCGCAAGCCTTGAGTCTTGTGCAATGACTTGGCAAGTTACAGGACGATATTTGCTCTGGCCAGTTATGGGTATGTTCCAAGCATGGGGTCATGTATTGCGCGAGAACTTAGAATTACAGAGGAAAAGCGGGTGAGCCCTGATAACTTAAGGACTAACTTCATTGACAAATCCCCTACGATTTCTCTGTATTCGTGATACTCTCAGGGGCCTTTTACAGCCTTTTATTCTAGCTGGAGGAGTGTGTGCTACCTAGAAATCTAACTTGGAATGTAAATACAAGTAGCTACACCAGGTATTCGCCTTCTTTATATTTCGCTTCTGTCCATTTCAATGGGTGTGGCCAAGTACTTTGGAGCTTGAAGAGGGCAACAAACACAGCCATATCATTGTTAGTAAAGTTTTCACGTCTAATAATAGTAATAGGGCCCCCTCTAAACCCTAGCCACCTTGATACTGAATATTCGGTTAGGTCGAAATACTTCATGACCCAGTACATATCGAGTCCGCGTGCTTCTACTTCCTGCTTGAGAATCGCGGTGAATTCGGGTGTTTGTGCTAGCTTATTCAGTCCGTCTTGGGTCGACGCTCCTGGTGGGAGTTGGATTAAACCATGTCCTTGAGCCCGGTCGACAATGAGCCCTGTGGTAGAAGATTAGCCACAATTCAATAGACACATATCATTCCTACATACCAAGGGCTCCATGAAGCTGCATGGTTGGATCCAACATCCTCGCCCTTCCTTCTTCCAAAGTCTCACCCCGCTAAAAAAGAAATTAGAAAACATATAGAGAGAAAGAGCGGGGGTGATCCTACAATGAGCTCAATCTCTTTCTGAAGCCGCGCCGCATCCCATTGCCGGAATTCCCCAGAAAGTATCATCCCCAGGCGGTCTCCCCCTTTAGAGCCCCTGGAGGACTCATCCCTCCGCTCATACTTCTCACACCGTTCGGACAATTTGGCCATCTGCTCCCGATACAGTTCGAGTAAGGTGTCCTTATGTTTATACTCTTTGAGCAAGGTGGCATTCCGTTCCTCAAGCTCTTTGCGCAAAGCGGTCTCCTGCTCATATTGTTCCTGCCACTTAGCCTTCTCCTGCTCAAACTCTTTGGGCAACATGTCTTTCTGCCCCTCATCCCGTTCAGACAATATGGCTACCTGCTCCTGACACTGTTCGAGCAAGATGTCTTTGTGCCCACACTGTTTGAGCAAAGCGGCCTTCTCCTCACTCTGTTTGAGCAACATGGCCTTCTGCTCCCGTGAGCGTCGGAGCCATACAGCCTGAACTTCCTTGAGAGCTGCACGGTGTGCAATTACCGTAATCGAGGGTTCACCGCTCTGCTACACATTGTTAGTTAACGCTTAAGACAGCGGTCAAAAATGGTATCCACGCTGTGAATGGCATGACGGAATGTGCGGGTACAAAGCTCCCTGCCGGGGCGATTTGCAAACTTCGTAAAGCGCTGCATTTTGGGGATAAGTGATGGGGCGCTATGATATGCCAGTGTAGGGTGGCCGTTGATAAGGTGTTGTGGAGGGGAAAGAGGGAGTGGCATCGGTTGTGTGAAAATATATATACCAGGTAGTCACATGTCAAGAGAGATAGTAAAAAGTGGGACTGCCTATTAGGTCAGCCATTTAATCTCTAGGGCATCTCTCACAAAGCCTTCCTCTGCAGTACGTCAACGGTTAGCTTATGTAATAAACAAAAAAAGGTCAATTGAACCCGAAGGTCCATTACCCTGAGCCCTCAGCGAGGCGATACCCTCAGCGAGGCTTGGCGCCAAATTTCCTACACATCGGACCAAACTGCTAAAAAATCTTTGCCAAGCCTCGCTGAGGGTGTCACCTCGCTGAGGGCTCACTCGGTCTACCCTACGGCCTAGTTTGGCCAGTGCGCAAGGGGGAGGTAAACGAAGTATCATAGTCAAGAAAACATATTTTAAAGGCCAAAGTATCAACATAAAGTACCCGAACCCACACAACTTCAATCCCGACCGCTACGACCACCAGACCCTCGGGCATATGGTTTCCGGCTTCGGACGTAGGGCCTGCACTTGGCAGCACATTGCTAAAGGCTCGCTGTAACTATTATCTCAACGATGTTGTGGGCGTTGGGGCCCAGGGCACAAGATAAAGCCCCAGTGGACTGAGGTTCTAGTTGATGATATGGCGTTCACAAATGGGTTTTTGTTGCGGCCGTTACCATTTGAGTGCTCCATTGGGCAGAGGGATCAAGAGCGGGTCAAGGTTATCGAGAGGGAATAGGCTAAAGCGGATAAGGAATCTCTTTGGATATTGGGGGAGGAGAAGTATACATAGGTGGTTTCTTGCCCCACTTATTCTTGTCGAGGGCTCCGGGGTCATCTGATTGGCTTATTTCATCTGTCATGGTTGTTTAGTTATTCCGCGTCCTTGGGGCGGTCCCTGTCCACCACATGCCTTCTTTCCTACTATTCGCCTCGCTTGCGCTCGTGACTTTATATCAATTGAAAACATATCCTTTCCATGACAACCTAAAAAAATTCAATAAAGTGCTCCTTACATCGCACATAACCGGCCTCACGCACACCACAGCACTAACCCCCTTATCAATCCAGCCTTCTTATACCCTTCGCGGGGTGGTCCAGGGTTATGTTTCTTTGGGTTGGGTTCTGTCGGGTTGTGTCTTAATCCTGTTTGGGCCAGATCGGGGTTGCCATTATTCGGCCATGGCTAACCCATTGGAATGCTTGCTAATTCGGTAACAGATATGTGTTTTGTAGTGCTCATGAGTCCGACCGGATCGTCCCCCACTGCGTGGATGGTGGCACTCATAGACCGAGATGCTAACAGCACAAGTGCTGACATTTCCTTGCCTACAATCACCAACATAAGGTCAATCCTAGCCCAAATGACAATACCTAGGCAGTGTTCCCAACGGGCCAGGCCGCTGATAGGCCGGCCTATAGGCTGTAGGCCGGGCCACTCCGGCATATAGCTTATGCAGATCTAGGCTGAATTCAATCAGCCTATGAAAGCCTACCAGGCCTGGTAGGGGCCTATAGGCCTGGCGGTTAGCGCGAGGAAATTCTTGTCTTAAAGGTGGCATGATTCCCCACTATCTGGCACTTTGCTCTCCGCTGGAATTGCTTGTTTCTCTTATTACATTCACCGACAACAACATGAGTGATCTACAACCAAGGCAGCACAGCTGTGACAATTCACCTCCGAGTTCCCCAGCACGGTCATCGCTGACAATTCTTCCTTCTGATTCTGTTTCTTCTACTGGAATAGGACGAAATACACATGATCATGGTTCACTAACAGTTGACCCAGTCTTGCTACACTTAGGAGAAGTTCGTCAACTTGAAGCGAGATCCAATCCATTTCTCAGCCGCCCTCAGTCCACCGACACAGAGTTAGCTATTAGCACAATAAGCGAACTTACCGATGCTCCGTCCAGCCTTTTAACACCTACTCTAGAAAGTAATACGGGCGCGCATAGTAATCTCTCCACTATTCCCGACCATTTTCTCGCCACTAAAAAAATACGGAAGAGTTGGGTATGGGGTAGCGCCCATGGGGAGGAATACTTGGAAGGAGGTAAATGGCGATGGAGATGTCAACATTGTATGTATTTGCTTCGCTCATGAAGATACTATTGGTATTAATAGAATATTTATCTTGTGTTAGGTCCAGGAAAGGCTACAGCTAAGACCTTTAGTGATGCCTCAACTCGGAATATGATAGAACACCTGGCTGAGGATCATGGCATAACAAAGGAAAATCAGGAGGGACAAAAGTCACGCGCTAGCCAAAGAATCGAGGAAGCCTTTCGCCATACCTCTCATCCTCGTACCATTCACTTCAATAAAAAGATCTTTAAACCACTTCTCGTACAGTGGATCATAGTTAGTAATATAAGTTTCCGTCAAGTAGAAATTCCTGCCTTTCGGTTTCTACTCGCCTATCTCTGTGCCTGTGTAAGCTTTCACTTCTCTCCCATCACAAGAGCTCTAATATCTACAAGGAGAGGAAAGGACTCGCAAGTGATGAGATGGATGAGTGTATGGGTGATCGCGGAACATCTCTGTGTATACTACCTGTAGTATTTCCAGTTGAAACCTCTGTGCAGTTTAAATTGCCTTCCTTCCCTTTTGATCGGTAAACTAATTAGTTTCTTCATGCATATATAATAGACGCAATCGTATACGGCAATTCCTAGTTCACTACCCAAGAGTGGATCAACTATTCGGTCATGGATCGTTGAGCATTACCTTAATGCTCAAGCTGTGATTAAACGTAGCCTATCTGAGGCTAGAATTGTGCACTTTACCTTAGATCTCTGGACATCACCGAACCATCGTGCCTTCTTAGGTGTTGTCGGCCATTGGATTTCTGGTGATGGTAAGCTTCATAGTACCTTACTTGGTCTTCGCCGATTCCATGGATCACATACCGGAGTCAATCAAGCCCAACATTTCTGGGAAGTGGTAAAACTGTACCAGTTGGAAACTAAAGTGGGATACTTTACGTTAGATAACGCAAGTAATAATGATACTACACTTACACAGGTAGGAGTTTACTTGGCAGAACTAGGGATTGAATTCAACCCGACCGAGCGACGCTTGAGATGTTTTGGGCATGTGATCAACTTGGTCGTTAAGGCCTTTTTATGGGGCCTTAATACGGAGGTTTTGGAAGGGTTGGCCAGTCGAAACTCAAGTGAAGGAGATGGGCAAGAAATAATCGAATTGATGGAATGGAGACGGCAGGGGCCCATGGGCAAACTTAGAAACATATGTGTCTGGATCTGCCGGACACCTCAACGCAGAGATGGCTTTACAAATAAGGTGAGGTCCATGGATCGATTGGGAGCCATGCTACTTTACCACTAGTAGGATCGATTACACATTGGGGTGGGGATTATGATAGCTTAAAGCGAGCATCTCTTCTCAAGGAACCAATCCAAGAGTTTGTAGCTGCTGCAGTACGGAATGAACGAGGGGCCAGGAACGAACTCAATATGGACTCAGCGAAGCTGGATGAGTTGTCCCTGGATGAATGGGATGAGCTGCAGGCTATCATGGAAATCCTGGAGCCTTTCAAAGCGTGGACCCTCAAGTTACAGGGCAAGTGCACGAATGGAGCCATTTACGACATTTTTCCTGCCATGGATGACCTCCTATCATCTTTAGAAAATGCCAAATCACAATACAGTCTGAGTGTTGAAATGCATAGTGAACATTTGCAGACAAGCATTGATATTGCATGGGTAGTGCTAAACAAGTATGTATAATTTGCCAAAGCGGACCTCAATTGTCAGAAGAGACTCATAATATTTGTAATATCTATTTCACATGTTTAGATATTATACCCTAACGGAGCTGGCCCCAGCACATTACGCAGCAGTATCACTGCACCCGGAGATGAAATTCGAATTTTTCGAATTTCAATGGGCTGAACGCCCTGAGTGGATACAGAAAGCCAAAGCCGCAAGTATAGCCATTTGGGAAACCAAATACAAATCCTCCAGCCGAGCAACCTCACCATTCTTTTCTGTGCCGGGAGAAGTTCATCAAATGGAGCCGGAAGAGCCAATGTGGCGTCAGAGATAACGAGCCCCGCTGGCTACTGAAAGGCATGACGAGTTTGAACGATTCCAAAGTTTGGAGGCACAACTGCACGGAATTGGTCTACTTGAGTACTGGATTCACATGCGACAATCGTTAGACTCAAGAACCTAGGATTTAGCGGCTATGGCAACAGGTATTCTTTCTATTCCGGCAATGTCTGCCGAACCCGAACGCGTATTTAGCAGATAGTATCCTTTTTTTATATTCTCTGACTTCCTATATATCACACCGGCACTAATCGTACAATATTTCCAATTTTAGCTCAAAGTTGCTTCTGTCTGACCGACGCAATAGACTAGGTGACGATGTGATTGAGGCATGTGAATGTTTGAAAGCATGGGAGCGTGAAGGATTTCTTATTTCTTCTGAAATTCTGGCTGTGGAAACTATGTTACAAGATTTGGAGGAAGTTTCTGAGCACTAAACATTGTGAATCTTTTTTCTTTTTGTATTATTTATTTCTCTTTCCTTTGGTTCCTGCCTGACCCAGGACCTTTTTTCTCTCGTTTTCAACTATTTGTCTCAAAGAACAAATTTAGGGTAGCCTATTTTCCCACTTGGAATAAAGTGAGAATTGCGCTGAAGACATTCTTCACTGATATAAGTTGTTTCAAGTAAGCGAGAAGCCAGCAAACAGGGTTGATCAACCAAAATAGATATCAAGAGTTGCATTATCAGCTGGACAGGGCCTATTCAATCTACATAGGCTAGGCTTGCTGGGCCCCTATAGGCCACACCAGGCTAGGCCTACGGATAGGCTAGGTAGGCCAGGCCAGGCCCGGCCCGGCTTTCGGGTTACAGGTGCTAAGCCTATATGGCCTATAGGCGGGCCCGGCCCGGCCCGGCTTTAGGTTGTCCAAGCCTACAGGCTTGGGCCAGGCTAGATCCTGAAGAATTTCTACAGGCCGGGCCGGGCTTCCATTCGGCCTAGCCTACCCGGCCCGTTGGGAACACTGTACCTAGGGGATCGAACTCAGTGAGAGGCCCGTCCCAAGCCCCAGCTGGCTAAACGCGCGCGCCTCCGAGTAGCGCATTTGTACTGTAGCGTGACAGGTATACATGATAGGAGGGTTGAGAACCGAAACTACAAGTACACTTAACGCCCCAAGGGCCAGGAGGCAAAGCCTAAACCAGGAGGATCTGAAGCGGTGCAGAAGAGTGCACTCATCCCCGAAGCGTTATCGCCTGCATTAGGTTCTAGGGCCAGGCATATTACCCGCTTATTCACAACAACAACCTTAGATCGCTGGGCCAGCCGTGGATCCCGCTCTACAACAGATTGGCAGTGGAATCCAAGCAAAGGGAAGCTATTGATCTATGGAGTGGCGGGGCCACAAGGGTAATTATTGAAGATAGGAATGGGTGAGATGAGGTACCGGGGAGGAATGGGAGGGCAAGTTGTGGATATACAGTATGCAGGGTTCAGAGTGCTTTTCGAGAGTTAGAAAAAATTTCCTCATTCATGATTCCTCGTTCACAGTCCCTCTTTGAAGGCTCCTGTTGTAGGCTCATCCGGTTTGGTAATGGAATCGGCGTAGGCCTTGAGTTTTGCGTAATAACTTGGTAGGTTACAGGGCGATATTTGCTCCAGCCAGCTATGGGTATGCTCTGAGCATGGAGTCGAGTGTCGTGCGAGAACTTAGAGCTAAAGGAAACAAACCCGTAAGGGCTAACTTCATTCACAAATCGCTTACCATTGCTCTACATTTGCGATATTCTCCGGGGCCCCTTACAGCCTTTTATTCAGGTTGGAGGAATGTGTGTGTGTGCTACTAGGAATGAAACTTAGAATGTAAATACAACCAGCTACATCCGCTACTCGTCTTCTTCATAAGATGTCTCCCCCGTCCAGTCCAGCGACTGTGGCCAAGCACTTTGGAGCCTGAATAAGGCAACAAGCATAGTCAGATAATTGACTTGAAAGTCTTCACCTCTAATCGTAATAGGGCCCCCTCGAAATCCTAGCCATTTTGATACCTTAGAGTCGATGTCCTTGTAATATTTCAAGATGAAGTCCGCCTTGGTTCCGCGCGCTTGTGCTTCCTTCTCAAGAATTGCGGCGAATTTGGGTGTTTGTGCCAGCTTATTCAGTCCGTCTTGGGTCGACGCTCCTGGTGGGAGTTGGATTATACCCAGCGCTTGAGCCCGTTCGACAATGTACTCTGCAGTAGAAAATTAGCCACAATTCAATAGACACATATTACTCTCACATACTAAGGGCTCCACGAAGCTGCAAGGTTCCATCCAACCTCACCCTGGCCCTTTTTTCTTTCAAAGCTACTCCCTGCCAAAAAATATTAAATTATAAAACCTATAAAGAGCAAGAGCTGTGGTGATCTTACAAAGAGGTCTGGACTTTTCTCAATCTTTTGGTCATGTCTCATCTGGTACCATTGCGGTTCCCCAGGCTCCCTCCAAGAGATGTTTCTCCCCTTAGAGCCTCCGAGGGGAAGCACCTTCCCACTCATACTACTCACACTGGTTGGACGATATGGCCATCTGCTCCTTGAACTGTTCGAGAAAGGTGGCCTTCTCCTTCTTAAGCTCTTTGCGCGAAGCGTCCCAGTGCTCATATTGTTTGACCGACTCGACCTTCTCCTCCTCAAGGTCTTTTCGCAACGCGGCCTGCCCCCCCTCACCCCGTTCGGACAATATAGCCATCTGCTCCTGACACTGTTGGAATAAGGCGTCCTTCTGTTCATACTCTTTGATCAAGGTGGCATTCTGTTCCTCAAGCTCTTTGCGCAAAGCAGCCTCCTGCTCATATTGTTTGAGAAAAGTGGCCTTCTCCTCACTCTCTTTGAGCAACATGGCCTTCTGCTCGCGAGAGCGTTCGAGCCATACAGCCTCAACTTCCTTGAGGGCTGCACGGTGTGCAAGTACGGTAATTAAAGGTTCACCATTCTGCTACATATTGTTAGTCGACACTTACAACAGTTGTCAAAAATGGTACCCATGCTGTAATGGTATGACGAAATATACGGGTACAGAACTCCCCGACGGTGCGAGTTACAAACCTGGAAAAGCGCTTCATTTTGGGAAGTAGTGACGAAACACTATGATATGTCAGTGTAGGGTGGCGGTTGACAAGGTGTTGTGGAGGGGAAAGAGGGAGTGGCATCGGTTGTGCGAATATATACTCGAGTATACCAGGTAGTCACATGTCAAGAAATATGGTAGACAGTGGGACTGCTTAGTACGTATAAAGCCATTTGATCTCTAAGGCGCCTATAGCCAAGCCTTCTTATGCGTTCACGGCTAGCTCAAGTAAGAAAACAAGGCCTCACCTTAAGGCCCAGTACAAAAAGGGAGGAAAATGGAGTATGGTAATAATATCACAGTCAGGAAAGCATATTGGTTTTCGGCTTCGGACGTAGGGCCTGCACTCTGCACCAAATTGCGAAGGACTCGATGTACATTATTATCTCAAGGACGTAGTGCACGTTCGATATCGAGCCCAAGATAAGGCCTAACGGGACAGAGGTTCTAGTTGATGACATGGCATTTACTAATGGGCTTTTGCTGCGGCCGTTGCATTTCAGATTTGAGCGCTCCATCACGCCCAGGGATCATGATCGGGTAAAGGTTATCGAGAGTAAATGGGCTGAGGCGGGTAGGGACCTTCTTTAGATATTGGCGGAGAAGTATACATAGGTGGTTTCTCGCGCCACTGATTCTTGTCGGGGGCTACGCGCAGGGTTCCGAATGGTCCTAGCAGGACTGGACTGGGCCGGCCAGTCTGGTCGAAAGTCAGGTCTATTCTAATGGTGGAAATTAGACCGACGGGATGGTCAGGATTAGCAGACCAGACTTAGCCAGGATTGGTCCGACCAGCCCCGCCAAGCAATGGGATATGC
>Ga0307509_10004349_pt1 | contig 20546 bp, 10 predicted proteins | sample 10_EM_MG_FD_202245 | JGI IMG/M metagenome (GOLD analysis project Ga0307509, IMG submission 202245) | Populus trichocarpa ectomycorrhiza microbial communities from riparian zone in the Pacific Northwest, United States - 10_EM | ecosystem: Host-associated > Plants > Roots > Unclassified | place... | reverse complement strand
CCCTATGGTTAAGGGAGAAAATAATAAAAATTTGAGCAGTAAAGGAATCGAACCTTTTACGGTTTTAACCAATTCTTTTACAGAGAACCACCATTACCATTCGGATCACCTGCCCTTAATATAAACTAAAATTTTAATATAAATAAGTATACATTCGATACTTTTATTTAATTTAGCCCTATTCCCTATGGATACATAGGAAAGGGAGCGTACGCGACACTTTATTTTTTGTTTATTTTGTTAAAATATTAAGCTATTACTCACTATCCCCCTCCATCAATAGGATCCTCCATATTCATAGGGAGGGACTGAAAGACCCTTCTCCTTTACTGATTAAAAAGAGGGAGGTGGAATAAAATAATAAATTATTACGAGTAAAGAGACTTGAACTCTTACGATATATTCACGAGCTCCTAAAACTCACCTGTCTATCCAATTCCAGCATACTCGTTATCTTACCTTATGAGATTTATTTTTTTTTAGCGTATAACTACTTACTATCACATTCCTTTGTAAGAGTGGAGAAGTAGAACATGTAGCCTCTCCTATTTTTAAGAGATGCGTACTCCTTTTCCTATGGATCCATAGGGAATAGGGAGGTAAACTAAAGGCCTCTTTCCTCCATCCATAAAACTCCCTATCCTTTTCTTTAGGTTAGTTTTATCCTTTATTTTGATGAGTCCTATGGATGGACACCTTTGCTTATATTTTTAATAAAAGGCAAAGTAAAATAGTTCCCCCTATTAATAGGTAGGAGGTAAATAAGAAAAAATATTAGATAAACAATTATTAACATTAAGTTTTTTTATAAATTAGTACTACTAAACTAAATATTTTACAATACGTACATTTGTAGCCTATCTATTCTTGATCTAAGAATTAATTACCGCTTTAATTTTAAAAAGCGTATTAGTATCTAGAGGTTAGATTCTTGCTTTATAGACATTCAGCACTTATCTAAAATGTTTGTGGCTACCCAACTATGCGTTCATATCTTGTAGCCCTTTAGCTCTTTAATCTTTCCCTTGGGAGAAAAATGTTAAAAGGGGCTTTTAGCTTTTATTTACTTTTGTATTCAAGTAAATAAGATTACCTTAACAATCATTACAAACAATTGGTACACTAGAGAAACACAGCCTATTGGTCCTTTCGTACTGGAAGGTCTGCCTCTTTTTACTAATTGTCCCTCCAGAAGATAGGGACCATACTGACTCACGTCGTATTAAACCCAACTCACGTACCCTTTTAATCGGCGAACAGCCGAACCCTTCCAAGCTTCTTCCCCCGGAGGATAGGATGAGTCGACATCGCATTATATTTTATTTTACCGCGTACGCGATAAATAAAATTCTTAATTTTTCAATTAAGTTTAGACTATATCTTTATCCAGTGTAAGAATACAATTTACAAAGCTTCTGGATATTGGCGTGTAGTCGTTGAGGGGTTATAAATTCTACAGTTGCTTACACCTAAAATAAATAACTTCCCTGCTGATTGTCCAATCTTTCAAATTTTTACTGTTATTTTCGCGTACGCGGTAACTAGTATTAAAAGCTATAAGGAGGTTCCAGCATATAGCCTACTTCTAAATTAATATTACTATTAAGATCCCCCGATGTCAAAAATATCCATCATTTCACTTGAATCACTTTCAATGTCTGAAGAATCTTGTTTTATTGTAATTTGTTCATTTATTTTATATAACATTGAATCATGCATATGAGGAACTATTTCAGGTTTTAAGGCTTCAAATTCTTCCTTTTTAAGATATATTCTCTCATAAACGGCTTCATCTTTACCCTTTTTAGTGTGAATAGTGGTTTCCAAATTAAAATTCTTTTTAAGGGCTTCCCTAAGAATATTAACTTCATTAGTACTATAACTATCTGTACATAATGTTAAACCCCCTCTTTTTACTTGTTGACCATCATCCATGATTCAAAAAGCTAAACCTCTAGGTGTTAATAAATCAGATATATTACTAGGTATAATTTTTTTATTTTCTTTGTCTAAGAACATCTCAGCTAAAGGTTTCAATTCCTCAACCGATTCTGTCCTAAAATATACTGATTTATTAGTAGTATTATATCTTAAATCTTCTCTAGAATATTCTTTAACTCTTTCATCTTGTAAAGGAATACCAGCTTCTTTAGTTAAATTTTGTAAGTAGTTTAAATATTCTGATTTTTTTTTAGATTGCTCAAATGAAATAAAAGCTTTATTAACCCCTGTTCTACTTATGTGTGCATCACCTAAAATAGCTCCAATTAGCATATCTTGAACTTTTTTATTCATAATAAAATTTAATTTTTAACTTTCTATTAAAGAAAAATCTCTGCTTAAAATAAGCTTATATAATATAAATTATAATATAAATGAGATTATTGAATGTTGCTTAATTAAAATTAAGATTGTTTCTTAATTAGATTAAGAGTGATTAAATATTTGATTTTTTTTTTGCTTTTAAGGTGCCAAACAGCCGAGACAATGTGTACTCTCGTCGGCTATCAGCCTGTTATCCCTAGCGTAACTTTTATTAATTGATCCCCGTCTATCCCATACTATAGCGAGGGGTCACTATGCCCTACTTACGTATCTGTTCGACTTTTTAGTCTTTCAGTTAAGTATGCTTATCGCCATTGAGCCCTGCGCAACCCTTCACTGGTTGATTGATCTCCATTCAATTTCTAGCTATACCTTATAAATTTTTATATTGTAAATCAAAAGATTATAAATATTAGACCTTATTTTTACTTATGTTAATAATCAAAATTAAGTTTACTATTCTGTCTTAAATTTTATTACTTTTCCACCCCTCCATAAAGAGGTAGAAATAAAATAAAATTTTATATTATAAATTGAAATATTTGGATGTACTTTGCTACTCTATTAAAGACGACCGCCCCAGTCAAACTGCCAATTAGTCAACTCTCCCTTTATTTATAATATTTAAGGTGAACACGAACCCAACCTTGTATTTAAGGTTTCCACAACATTTATTCTCAAAAATGAGACAAATTAAGCCTATCGGCATACCTATTCACTATTATATAAGATTGTTCTAGATTCATATGATAACTAACTACAGTAAAGCTGCATAGGGTCTTCCCGTCCCCCTGGAGGCAACGCGCATCTGCACGCGTAATTCAATTTCACTGAGCAAGTTGTAGAGACAGTGAGACCATCGTTACATTATTGATACCGGACCACATTTAATGGCCAACTGATTTTGCTACCTTAGGATCCTCATAGTTAAGACCGCTATTAACCAGACTTTCAATCAGTCACAAGATTATAAATAATCCATAACTTCTTTTATATTAATGGCATCGGGCAAATTTCACACAGTATACTACCATACTAATGATTGCACTGTGTTGTGTTTTTAGTAAACAGTCGGGGCCTCCGATTCTGTGCCACCAAAAAAAATCATAAATAAATAGTATTTTTAGAATTAATTAATTATTATTTCTCATAATAAATTAAAATTTTTTTAACTACTTTTGAATACATTTTTTTTTTGGTACCTCTTGTCGTCAAACTTATGAGGTGAACTTGCCGAGTTCCTTAACAACTTTTAGCTCTACGCCTTAGTATACTCTACTAACGAACCTGTGTCGGTTTAGGGTACGGTAGAATAAAATTCTTTAAATTTGTTATCTTGCTTACAAATACAAAGCAAGGGTAACAAATTAAATTTAAAGAAAATCAAAATATTATTTTCCTGGTCCATTTTTTAAATATTGGACTTTCTATTTATTACTCATCAGTTATAGCTTTGGCTATACTCCTTAGAGGCCGCATTAAAACAAAACGGTTTAACCTTTCTCATTTGTAACCCTTTCGTATTCGGCGAATTCCATTATAGGAATTTTTTACGTTACTCATGTCAGCATTCTCTCTTCAGTCATCTAATAAATAATGAAACACTATTTACTTATCAATTTAACTGAATGTTCTACTACCTAGATTACATTTAACTAATTTTTTTTAATTAAATATAAACAACACGATATCGGTTGATTGTTTAAGACCCGTTAAATTTTCGGTGCTACTATCATTTATTAATTCTTTTAAAAATTAAAGTTACTGCTGATGCGTTGTTACGTACGTTCATTATAAGTAGCGACTGCCAGGCTCACTTCACAGCTGTATATGATATTGCTACATCCTTAATTTCACTTAACAATCATTTGGGACCTTGATCAGTGTTCTCGGCTGTTTCCGTCTTGACTGCCCAACTTATCATGAGCAGTCTGAATATCTATCATCAATTTATGTAATTCCGAGATTCGCTTCCAAAGGTAAGATTTTCGAGGTCCCCGCAACCTAAACGTATTAAATAAATTTTTTTCGCGTGAGCGATAAATTTAAATTAAACTTGTTGGGAATTGCCTTGCTGTACCTTCATAAATCTTATAGATAGACATCATACTTAAATATGTTTCGGTAGAAAACCAGCTAGCACCAGGTCAGATTGGCATTTCACCGCTTACCAAAACTCTTCGGAGAATTATGCAACATTCACCCGTTCGATCCATTATAATCTGGTCTTGGTAAGATCACCTGGCTTCGGGTCTAATAGAAGTAACTAACCCATCACTAAATAAAAACAATTTCCTATGCTTAGAAAGTTTAATTTTTAACAAATTAATAAACTTTTTATATCAAAGTTTAGATTTTTATTTATATTGTTCAGTCGCTTTCGCTAAGGTTTGAACCTTGCTACTCCTATTAACTTGCTGACCCATTATGCAAAAGGTACGCCGTCATTCTATTTTTTAGTAGAATTTCGACTGCTTATAGAGTTACTAATTCACGTTCTATTTCACCTATTCATTTACCAAATTTTTATTTTTAAACTTAAATTTTAAATTTTAAATTAAACCATCTCTTTTTTTTTTACTTTACATAGCTTTGACCCTACATAAAATATAAAACAAAAAATTAGATCAAATAAAACTTTAAAAAATAATAATAGTAAAAATAAATAAAATTCAGTAATTGAAGTATAAAGTATACTACTTGCTTTTCAAATTTTTCCTTTACAGTACTTTTCGCTATTGCTAAATTTATAATACTTAGCTTTAGAGGATGGTTCCCCTTTATTCCGACAAGTTAACTCTCATCGTACTTATTCATCCCTAGGAAGAATTTAATAAAATCATCAATTTCATTTAATTAACTTATTTAAAAATAATAAAAAGTAAAGTATATTAAATTAAAAATAAATTTCCTCTTTTTATATTTAACTTTGTTACTAAATATTTTATTTACCTTTTGAAAACCTTATAAATAAATATTATATGCTACTCCTAATTGAGGTTGAAAATAAAAATAAAATTTATCTAAAAATTTAAGAAATAAAACTTTAGCTTTACTTAATTTTTACACCTAAAGAAGAAAATAAATGAAATTGGGTCTCTTCCACTCTTAAAAAAAAAAGAGTAAGATTAATCTCTATAAAAACTAATTAACCCGCCATAGGCTTTCCTTTGCTTACCTCCTCACTCCTCAATAATGAGAAGTAGGCAAATAAAAGTAAATAAGGAAGTGTAGTAAGAGTTTAAAGAAAAATGGAAGATAAACTACAATTAATACAATTGAAAATTAATATAGGAAATTTATAAAATTGAAATAATTTCTATTGTACAATAAATAGATTTTTATTAAATAAATTACTCTTGGGTAACAAATTGTTTTATTAACTTTACAGGACTCGAATACCTTCTCTAGTACAAAATAACATATTTACCCCTATCCATAGGAAAAGGAGAGTATTTTATTATTTTGTTTGTTATCGGTTTATTAGGATTTCAAGTTAATAAAACAATTAAAGCTAATCCGATTTCACTCGCCATTACTCTCGGAGTCTCGGTTGATTTCCTTTCCTTTCCTTAATAAAATGTTTTACTTCAGGAAGTATTTTTAAATAAGGTTTACCTTAGGATTGCTTAAAAGACTTGTGGCTCACTATTATAAAATTAAAAATTTTATTTATAATAAACCCGTAATAAATTACGCTTTACATATTGTTTTGGAAAATAGAATTTATAGCTCTTAAACTTATTCTTATTCTATTTTCTTACTAAAATAATAAGCATTTGGTATTTACCTCCTTTGTTATAAATTTGCTTTATTGTTCCTTAATAACCCCTTTAAATTACTTTATATTATCATTTTTTTAATAATTTTTTAATGTTATTACTAAATCGTCATCGATACTTTTATATTTGTTTAAATTTTTATTTACCCGAAATAATTTCTCCTCCCTATGGATCCCTATTCATGGGGAGGATATAATCCTCCATCCATAGGGCACATAGGTAAGGAGGATAGGCTAATTATCTATTTTGATTATTTTTTTTTTTTAAGACATATATTTAAATTAAACTTCTTATTCTTAAAGATAAAATTTTAAATTATAATAAGATAAAGGTAAATATCTGTTTTAAGCTCATATTTTTTTAAAGGTTTTATAGTAAAACGATAACTAAAGCATAAAATATTACTTGTCCTTACGGAAGTTAAAGTTGTAAATTTTCAACTGGTTAAAATTTATTAATAATATATTTTACCTCGTACTCCTTCTCCTATTGATCTATAGAGATCCATAGGAGAAGGAGTACGTATCTCCGAAAAATAGGAGAGGAGGTGGAGAAGAACCTCCATAAATATCCATAGGATCATCCCTCCTTCCTTTATTAATAAGCACTTAATCATAGGGTGGGAGGATATGGAGTGGAAGACAGTAATTTATTAAGCTTAAATAATGATTTAAATTAAACTATTTAATTTGTTATTGCAGTTTATTAATTTTCAAATATAGTATCCAATTAAATTTATATATTAACAACTATCTTTGTAATCAAGCAGCTATTTAAATAAAACAGTGGGGGGGGGGGGGGTAAATAAAAAAAATATTTCTTGCTTAGTTTTTATTCTTAAATTTTATCCTTTCCTTTGTTTACATTAGCCCATATTATTACCATATGGTGGTAACCATAGGGAGTTTTCCCCTCTGTAGGAGAGTTAGGCCTCCCTATCCACCATATGTTCTTCTCCTTAAAGACCAAAGGCTGGTAAGGAATTGGTCCTATGGATCCATAGGGACAAGGTTGGAGGAGATTAATACTAAAATATATTAATAAATAAAGAAGAAATAACAATTAAAATAAATAATCTAAATTCTTCGAAGAAATATACAAAAAATAAGTTTGTAATATTAGCATCTGTTTCTAAAGAATAGAAAAAAACTGGTTGTAAAACTAAAAAAATTAAATAAATTAAAGCTAAAGTAATATATAAAGCATAAGTAGTAATAACACCTGTATCTAATTTAGCTAAATTATTACTTACATTAACTAAATATTTAGATAAACCATAAGGTCCTAATAATTCTATAACTCCTCTATCTAACTCTTTACTAATACTATATCCTAATTTTAATCCATTACTTATAAAGAATTGGTTATATAAAACATCAAAATAATATTTACCATTAAAGAATTTATAAATATTTCTAAGAAAAGGAATAGAATGAGTTAAATTTATAAGTGAGTTAGGGAATAAATGATACAATAAAATAGCAGTTAACATACCAAATAAACTAAATATAGCAGGTAATAATTTTAATAAAGGATTAATTGAGAATTCAGCTTCAACTAAAGAAATAGAATTAGGGTGAATAAAAATAGCATTTTTAAAGAAATCCGAACCTATACCGACAAATAAATCAGAGAAAATATAACCAAAAAATATACTAAATAAAGATAAAATAATTAAAGGTATAACAACTGCTAATTTAGATTCATGTGAATATTTATAAGATTCTTTTGGAGCATTAGGGTAAGTTAAGAAAACTAGACTTATTAATCTAAAACTATAAAATGCTGTAATTCCTGCTGTTACACTTCCTAAAATATAAGCATATGTACCACTAAAACTATATTGACTGAAAGCTAATTCTAAAATTAAATCTTTAGAGTAGAATCCAGTTAAATAAGGAGTAGCTAATAAACTTAAAGAACCTACTAACATAACAGTATAAGTTAAAGGTAAAAATTTTATTAGACCACCCATTTTTCTTACATCTTGTTGATCTTGGAAAGAATGAATAACGGCACCAGCACCTAAAAACAATAAAGCTTTGAAAAAAGCATGATTTACAGTGTGCATTAAAGCCACATTATATTGACTTAAACCTATAGCCATCATCATATATCCTAATTGAGATATTGTACTAAAAGCTATTATTCTTTTTAAATCATTTTGTAATAAACCACAAGTTGCAGCAAAAAATGCTGTGGTTGAACCTATTATTGTTATTATTAATAATACACTACTACTATACTCTAATAAAGGACTAATTCTTATTAATAAATAGATTCCTGCTGTTACTAGCGTTGCGGCATGTAATAATGCACTTACAGGTGTTGGAGCTTCCATACTACCTGGTAACCAAGAATGTAGAGGAATATTAGCACTTTTAGCTAAAGCACCACCTAATAAAAATAAAGCAATTATTGAAATAGCATTATTTGAAATATATGGAACTAAAGAGAATACTTCTGAATAATTTAAAGAAGCAAATGTTTGGAATATAGCGAAAAATCCAATACTCATTAACATATCTCCTCCTCTATTCATTGTAAAAGCTAATATTGCTGCTTTATTTGATTGGATTCTAGTAAAATAATAATTAATTAATAAATAAGATACTACTCCTATTGCTTCCCAACCTACAAACATAACAAAAAAGTTACCACCACAAATTAAAACTAACATTCCAGCAGTGAAAGCAGATAAATAAGAAAAGAATCTTTGAATATGAGGATCAGAAGATAAGTAATCAATACTATAAATATGTATTAAAGTTGAACAATATAATACAGCTAGACCTAACGATACTGTTAATTGATCAAAATAAAAACACCAAGATATACTTAACAAATCTATATCTAACCAACTTATTAAATCTATTTTTACTGAACTTCCACAGATTCCGACCTCATAAAAAGCTATTGTTATTAAAATTGAAGATATTAATAAACTACTACAACTGATTATTTGAGAACCTGTTGTTCCTATTTTTCTACCTAATAAACCACTACATAAAGAAGCTAATAATGGTAAAATTATTATTGATAAATACATTAGCTTCTTAACGATATTGTCCCTCTTAATCTATAATATGCTACTAATATACTTAATCCTATTACTGATTCAGCACCAGCTATTGATATAATATAAATACTAAATATTTGTCCTATATTATCATCAAAATTATATGAAATTTGTAATATTAATAAAGTTACAGCTAATAACATTATTTCTATACTTATTATCATTAATATTATATTTTTTCTGTTTAATATAAATCCTAATATTCCTATTAAAAATAAGATTATAGATAGATTCATATATTTATTTTTGTTCATTTTTGTTACATTTAATAATTGTTTATTCCTTTAAATTATAATATTAGTACTATCTATTAATTAATATCCACCCTTACCGCGTACGCATCTTCGAAAAAAAAGGATAGACCCTCCTCTTCCCTAAGATAGAATAACCTCCCTATGGATAAGGTGAAATCCTTCCCACCCTATGATAGATAGGGGGAAGTAGGATGGGGAATTATGAGGAGCTATGAAGATAGAGATACCTTTGGTTTGTATAATTATATCATTTAGTCCACCTCCCTATGGATAGATTGGGGATCAATAGGTTCTTCTCCTACGTACTACGTACTACGTACTACGTACTACGTACTACGTACTACGTACGTAGGAGGAGAGTAAGCCCTCCCTATTTTTCGCGTACTCCCTTTCCTATGGATAGGAGTACTTATTTTCCTATGGATCCATAGGGAATAGGGAGGTAAAGTAAAGGAGGATAAAAACAAAAAGAAAAGGAATACCCCCTCCTCCTTTAAGGAGTACTTACTATTTTTTTTTACTTCCTTACGTAAGGAAGTTAAAAAAAAAAAGCAAAAGTTTCCTAAGGAAGAGGGACTTCGGACTATAGAGGAAAACATAATACTACTGTATGAGAATATGACTCCCCAAAATAGAATATTTTTTTTTTATTTATAATTGAAAAAAGTAATAGGGATAGTTTATTTAATAAATATAATTTAACTGAGTTGACCAGACTCGAACTGATATAAGCCACTACCAAAAAATGGTGTTTTTCCAAATTAAACTACAACTCATTAATCAAGATTATCCTCCTCACTCTCCCATAAGGGAGAACTAGTAAGTCTAAACTCCTAAGTATAAAGTAGATAATAAAAAGTAGTAAGTACTCCCTTCCCTATGAATCCATAGGGAGGAGAATAACCCTATGAAAAAGAGAGAATATTTACTAGTTATTCCTTTGTCTTTATTATTAAGGATTACTACATATATTTATATAAGCCTAGGGTTTTCCTCCCTAACCTTAAGGAGTAGGGAGAAAAAAGGTAAGACATTACTTACATCTAAGTAAAGGATTTATTACCATAGGACTTACTGTAGAGAAAGTAGGGGTGGAGGAGTATTCATTTATAAGTAACAAAAAGGATAAAGCAATAAAATAAAATAAATTAACTATTTAATATATTTACTTATACTATTACCGTAAGGAGTACACTATCTTTTTGTTATACAAAAAATAACAGGGATCCATAGGGAAGGGAGAGAAAAATATGCAATACTTGTTAATAAAATTATCTTATGTTATTTCTGCTACAGCTAAGGGGGTGATTTTATTTCTCTTTTCTTTTAAGTAATAGTGAACTATTCCTCCCTATTCCCCAAAGATACATAGGGAGAAGAACCTCCCTCTACTATGGGTCATAAGAATCCCTATCCATAAGGATAGGGTGGTAGGCTAAATTAATTAAATATTATATAATAAAGAAGAAACAGACATATGTAAAGAACTTAAAATAATATTAGGAAAAATACCAAATATAACAGTAGGTAATAGTAAGCTAATTAATAATATAAATTCTCTTCTATTAATATCTTTTAATGGAGGTAAATAAGGTGATAAATTACCATAAGATAATCTATTAAAAAGGAAAATAGAATAGCAAGCACTTAATAAAATACTTGTTGCAGCTAATGAAGCAATAATAGGATTTTGTTCAAAAATTCCAATTAAAGATAATTGTTCCCCTAAAAAATTTAAACTTAATGGTATACCAGTATTACATAAAGTAAAAATAAAGAATAGTATAGAAAATACAGGCATATAAGAAACTAAACCTCTTATATAGTTAATATTTCTTGTTCCAGTTCTTTCATAAATTATACCACCCACACATATAAATAAAGCTGGAGAAACAAAACCATGTCCAATAGCTAATAATATAGCCCCTTCAATACCAGGTAAATTATTAGAAAAAAGACCTAAAACAACAACAGCCATATGAGCCACACTACTATAAGCAATTAATCTTTTAGTATCTTGTTGTATAATAGTAGAGAAACTAGCATAAATTAAAGAAATAATAGCAATAGTTTGAATTAAAGGACTAAAATAATTTGTAGCATCTGGTAACAAGTTAATTAGTACTCTTAAATAACCATATGTTGCTAATTTTAAGATTGTTCCAGCTAATAATATGGATCCAGCTAAAGGTGAATCACTATGAGCTTTAGGTAACCAAATAATGAAAGGATATAATGGAGTTTTAACTGCAAAAGCTATAAAAAATCCTAACCATAAGTATTTTTGACTTTCTAAACTTATTTCACTTAAAGAAATTAATTGAAAATCTGTAGAACCTATATAAGAATTAATAGTTAATATACTTAATAACATGGGTAAACTACCTGCTAAAGTATATAAAAAGAATAAATAAGCAGATCTAAATCTATCTTTTCCATGTCCAAATATAACTATAACAATAAATAATATAGGTAAAACACTTTCAAAGAAGATATAAAATAATAATAAATCTAAAGAAACAAAGGCACATATTTGTAAAGTTTCTAATAGTAAAAATGAAACAAAAAAGAATTTTACATATTTACTATTTAAATTATATGAAGATAACAATGCTATTGCTGTTACAAATGTTGTCAATAATACAAAGTATAATGATATAGCATCTACTCCAAAATTTAAATTTAAATATTTAAATTGGGAGAGATTAATTAATGAGTAATTTATTTCAGTAAATTGATAGTGTGTGATACTTGAATCAAATTCATACCAAAGGAATAAAGAAATATATAAATTAATTAATGATGTTGTAATTGCTATATTTTTCATTTGTTGTTTCCCTTCTGGAGTATTAGACATAGGTAATAAAATTAAAGACCCTATTAAAGGTATTATTAGTAATAATGTTAACATTTTTATTTAAATATCTTATTTTCGCGTACGCGGTAATTTATTATTTGACTTAGTCCACCTACCTATGGATACATAGGGATAGGTGGGATAAAATTAATAAATTATTATTCTATTTCTTGAGCTTTCTCTTAATGCTTAATCACCCATAAAACCTTTAGTTTAACAAAGGCTACCTACCTAACTGAAAGACCCTCCATCAATAGGATAATTATTGATCCATAGGAGAGGGTAATAGGATAGGGATCAATATGGAAACACCCTACTTTACCTTTGCTTTACCTTTTTCTTCACATACACCCCTTAAAAAAAAGGATACTATGTATAGGCTGTCCATCCATAATACCTCCCTTAAAAAAGTATATTGGATACTAAAGTAAAGCTGTTTTTCCATAGGCCTTTGGTAGAACTATAAATGGGAGGAGTAGTTATTTTTTATGGTTACTCCCCCTATCCATAGTATCCTCCTTTACTTTACCTCCCTTCCCTATGGATCCCTATGGATCCCTATGGATCCATAGAAAAAGGAGTACGCATATCTGAAAAAAAGGGAGTCCTATGTATCCATATGGAAGGGAGGAGAAGAAAAATAGATAAAGAGAAATATCTGTTTATATAAACTAAACAGAAAAAGGTTAGAATAGTTATAATTATTATATTAATATTAAAAAATTAAATTTTCATCCTTGTTATGCTTTTATGTTTTTATATTATTTTTTAAACCGTATTAATTTTTAATATTTTATTTTCCCTATATTAATGACCTTCTCCACAGTCCTCCTTTACTTTACCTACCTTCCCTATGGATCCCTATTGATCAGTAGGAAAAGGGAGTACGCATATCTGAAAAAGAGGGAGGGAGATAAGTAATAATTGGTCAACTAAAAAAAATTAGTCTTTACTGAGTACCTATATAATCCTCCTCCTCTTCTCCTCACTATGAATAGGGAGGGTATTACCTACCTAATGATAGGGTGTTTAATATTAATAGAAGGGGGTTATAAAATTTACTTTTTTTTAGCTAAATAGTAATGATAGAGATAAATTTATTATATATTTTTATTATTTTTAGAAATAATAATTGTAGATAACATTGCTAATAGTAAAATAATACTTAATTCAATTAATAATATAGCACCATAAGTATATAAATTGTGACCTAAAACTTGAATTTGTTCAAATTGTGTTAATAAGATATCTGATTGAGATCTATTTATTAAAGTGGTTAAATTAGAAAAATTGAATACTTGATTACTTATTAAATTATAATCTTCCCCTCCTTCCATAGGGAAGGGATATGGCAAAGAGAAAGAGGGAGAAAAATTAAATGGAAGTGTAATATTGTTAAAAGAAAAAGGTAAAGTTTGAAAGATTATAAATATAAATAATGTTACTATTAATATAGCTAAAGGTAGATTTTTAGTATAATTATATCCAGTATCTAAAATATCTGTTAATTTTATATTTATCATCATTATAACAAATAAGAATAAAACAGCTATTGCCCCAACATAGATTACTATGTAAGATATACCTATAAAATTTATTCCTATTAATATTAAATAAGCTGCAGCACTTACAAATGTTGTAATTAAAAATATTACACTTATTACAGGATTTTTAGATGTTATAGATAAAACACTAGAAAATAACATACCTATTACTAATAAATTTATAAAAATACTTGTCATTTTTGTTGTTAATTTTGTTAAGCCTTCTATATTTAACCTTAAGAACTTCCCCCTATCCCTATGGATCCATAGGATCTTCCATACGGTGTCACTTAGCGGATGTGGACCCTATCAACCCTATGTTAAGCTTCCTTTTAAAAAGGAGAGGCTACATAGGGAGGAGGAGAAGTAAGGGTATAAACCCTATGTATGATATATAATTCTATATAAAAATAAAATATAAATATTGAAGCTTTAACCAATAATAATTAGTAAAATTAGAAGAAGTAATTATATTTTGTAGGTTTAACCTAGAAAGTGTGACCTTTAATTTAAGAATATATTTTTTAAAGGCAGGATGTTTATAACATACTTAAAATTATATTAGACTTTTTTTTTAGGAATAAAAACATTTTTTTTAATATCAAATATATTTGAATATAAAGATTACTTACTATAATATTTGTAAATTTTTATTTCTCCACCTCCCTATGGTTACGGAGGTTTTTCGAATAAGGGTGGCCCTCCCTCTACATAGCCCTCCTCCCTATTAATAGGGAGGGTCCTATGGATAAAGGAGTAGGAATATGGTCTTTCACTTATTGAGGGAGTAAATATAATACTAATAAGGTGATATATCAAATGTTATTAAAATACTTGGTATTAAAATAATAAAAGCAACAGCTACAGGTAATAAATTTAACCAACAAAGTGAAATTAATTGATCATATCTTAATCTAGGAAGAGTTGCTCTAAACCAAACAAAGAAGAATGTGAAAATACAAGTTTTAAGGCCAAGTATAATAGCTTGTAAATTAAAAATTGATTCGTTAATAAATATTTCATTGAAATTATAACCACCTAAGAAAAATATAGCTGTTATACAGCTAAATAATACAATAGAAGAATATTCACCTAAAAAGAAAAATACAAATGGGACAGATGAATGTTCAGTAAAAAATCCTGCAACTAATTCAGATTCTGCCTCTTGTAAATCAAAAGGTGTTCTAGAGGTTTCAGCTAAAATAGAAATAAAATAAAAAATAAAAACTGGAAGTAAAGGAACAATAAAATAAATAGATTGTTGAATTTCAATAATTTCAATATAATTTAAACTTCCAGTTAATAAAATTATAATTAATATTGCTGAACTTAATATTAACTCATATGAAATCATTGCTGCTGTTGATCTTAATGAACCTAAAAATGCGTATTTAGAATTAGCTGACCAACCTGCTAATAAAACACCATATACACCTAATGAAGATAATGCTAATGTATATAAAATACCTAAACTTAGATCGGATAATACTAATCCTTGACCAAATGGTATAACTGCCCAACCTAATAAACTAAATACTAATGTTGAAACTGGAGCTAAATAAAATATTACCTTATTTGATTGAGAGGGTATAACTGTTTCCTTTAAGATTAATTTTAAAGCATCGGCAAAAGGTTGTAGTATTCCATAATAACCTACTGTATTAGGACCTACTCTTCTCTGATGTGCAGCTAATTGTTTTCTTTCTATTATTGTCATGAAAGCTACACTTAGTAAAACAGGTAATATAATACTTAAAACATCAGCTAAATTAAAAATTAATCCCACTAAATTTTCTATTAAATTGCTTTTATTCATTTTATTTTATAATTTTTGTTTGTTTGTTTTTTTTTCTTAATTATAAGATTTTTTTCAATAATACTATTTACTTTGTCTACATACTACTCCTCCTCCTCCCTATGAATAGGGAGGAGGAGGGATTATATCGTTTTCTCCTTTAGAGAGTACGCGCTTGTTATAAGAGATATTTACAATAAAATTTTAAGATAATATATGCTTATAGCAACCTACCTTTTATTATTTATTTACACCTATTACTATAGGAAACTCTATTACTTTGCCTTTTCTTTCCTTCATATGATTTAGCACGCAGGAGGAGGCAAAGTAGGATAAGAAGGCTCTCCTCCCTACTTTTTAGAACTAAAGGAGGATACTATGGATCCATAGGGATAGGGTGGTAAGCATTCCTTCCTTATCGACTAAGGAGGTAGGCCCGACTCTCATACGGAGGGAAGGTCTCCTTTTTATAACCTAATAATGAAGGAGCTGTTATATATTTATAAGTTAAAATAACGTAGATTCTACCTTAAATTGGTGAAAAATTTGTAGAGTAAAAAAAATAGTAATATCTTACATCTTTTTAAGATACGTTTGTATTTATATATTAAATACATTCATTTATTTTATTTTTTTTTTTACTTTGTGATTTAGGTCTTATATCTTAGGTTTTTATATTTTTAATTTAACCTTTTGTTTATTTATTACTTTACCTTCCCACCCATACCATTGAAAGATTTTTTTCTTCGTAAATATGCTCATATGAAGATATAATAATATAAAAGGCAAATTCCTATTCTCCCCATGGATAGAGAGGGAGGACTATGTAGAGAATAGAACTTTTCTTAAATAAATTAGGTCCTATCCTATGGGTATTTATAGAGGAGATAAGTAGGCTAGAAGGGTGAGAAGTTTATTATAATATTTAAAACAATAGTGTTTATAACTTAAATGATAAATTGGGGGATTAATTAAGGGATAGTATTAATTTTTAAAGTCCCTCCATACTTACTTTGCTTTTCACCATAAGGGATCTATCCTATCCACCTTATGGTAGGGATAGGGAGCTAAGCAAAGTAAAAGTCTGATATGATAAAATTTATCTTTTATTAGAAGATGTAGCAACATCAATTAAAGTATTTTCACTTAAACCGATAAATGGTACAATTATTAAGAACCAAGCAAAGTAAAATGTAGTTGCTACTTGACCTATTTCAACATAAGGTGAATTAGGGTGTTGTGAACCGATCCACATTAAAATAAAGAAATCTACTACAAATAACCAGAAAGCTAATTTCATAGCAGGTCTAAATTGATTTCCTCTAATTCTAGATAAATCAGTTAGTGGTAATATTAATAATATTAATAAAGAACCAAACATAGCTAAAACTCCTAATAGTTTATTAGGTATTGATCTTAATATTGCATAATAAGGTAAAAGATACCATTCGGGTACAATAGATGCTGGTGTAACCATTGGATCAGCTGGGATGTAATTATCTGAATGTCCTAATAAATTAGGATAAAAAAATACTATTATAGATAATACTAAGAAGAAAGCAAATATAGTAACTAAATCTTTAAATATAAAATAAGGATGCATTGCATATCTATCCCCATTTGAAGTAACTCCATTTGGATTATTTGAACCGTGAACATGTAGCAAAGTATTATTGCTTATCTATATTTAATTTATATAACATATCTGGGTGCATATGTTTAATAACTAAATTTGTAAGTAAAGACATTTGAGACTTTGTAATATATAAATTATACTGTGATTTTTCTCTGTTAGATATACTAATTGTTGCTTTAATAGAAAAATTTTTATCTAATGCTTTAATCAATAAATTTAATTCTTCCATACAAAAAGCATTAGTATGTAATTTTAAACCAGAGCCGGTAAAACTTCCATCATCCATTATCCAGTAAGCTAAACTAAGTGGTGTTAAAAAGTCTGCTATATTATTTGGAATGATTTTTTTTCCATTTAAATAGAATAATTCATATATTTCATTAAAACAAGGAAGAGATAAAGTAGAAAAACTTAGATTTTGTCTAATTTTACCTGTATTTTTATCTGTAACCGTTGAAATTAAAGGCGGAGCTAATACAAATTCTTGGAATAAACTATGTAAATGAAATAAATATGAAGCGTGTATGCTACCTTGTCTAAATGTTACTCTTACATTAGCTTTTTCAGAAAACCTTCTCATGTATACATCTCCGAGAATGGTTCCTATTAAAACTTGTTTTAATTTATAATCTAATTTGAATTTATTTCTTTCTGCATTACTCATTATTTTTATAGAATTACTCGTGCTATAATGAAAAAATTTAGTTAAATTGAATATAGATATTTGCAATAACCTCTATACCTTTCAATATAGATTGGACTATATCATCATCCTTAAGTTAATACTAGCCTTCCATATCCATAGGGAGGATACCACCCTCTCCTGTGGGTCCTATGGATGGAAGATAACAAGTATAAGGATGTCAAGCGTGTAGTCTCTGAGGATCCTACTAAATTATTTAGATAAATTATGTTTATCTCTAATTTTTGGTTTCCTGCTGATTGTCCATTGTTCATCTTAATTATTTTTACGTAAAGTCCATACTTTTCTAATGTTAGTATATACTAAAAACGAAAAGGCATAGTTGTAATACGTAAATTAAGCTTTAGGAGTTTCCAGCTTATAGCTTGATTCAAAATATAATATTACTATTATAAAGGCCCTACATTTGAGCTATTAAGTGTGCTACAGCTAAAGCGGCTAATAAAAAAGGTAATAAATAATGTAGTGAGAAGAATCTATTTAAAGTGGCATTTGAAACTGAGAAACCACCCCAAATTAATTCTACAATATCTACTCCAAATACAGGAATTGCTGATAATAAATTAGTAATAACGGTTGCACCCCATAGACTCATTTGACCGTATGGTAGAACGTAACCCAAGAAGGCTATAGCCATCATTAAGACTAAAATTATTACTCCTATTGACCAAACTAATACTCTAGGTGATTTATAAGAACTATAATATAAACCTCTTCCAATGTGCATATATACAAAAATAAAAAAGAAAGAAGCAACATTGGCATGTATATATCTTATTAACCAACCATTATTAACATCTCTCATAATATGTTCTACACTATTAAAAGCTAAATCTACATTTGGTGTATAGTGCATTGCTAAAAAGGCTCCAGTTAATATTTGTATTATTAAACAAACTGCTAATAATGAACCAAAATTCCATAAGTAACTAATATTCGCAGGTTGAGGTGAATCTACTATGTATGAGTTAACTAACCTAAGTAAGACGTGTGTTTTTAATGTTCTCATTTTTATTTGTTTTTATTTAATTTGATTTCTATTTATATATTTATTTTTAATATTTATTTTGTTACAAAAATTTAAAATAAACCCTTATCAATTGAGTCGATAATACCTCCGTATTTACTTTAAAAATCAACACTTGTATTTATTAAATAAAATGAGGTCCTATCCTATGGATATTTATGGAGGAGAGATAAATTAAATATTTTCCCTATGGTAAATATTATTACCTACCTATAAGTCAGGAATAAACAAACAAAAATACTACTATCTACCTATCCCTCCAAAGTCTTCCCTATGGATCTCTATCCATGGGGAGGATAGGTTCTTCTCCCTATGGATCCATATGGATAGGCTGGTAAGGAATGGCTCCTATGGGAGGGACTAACACCTTCTTATGGTGCTTAATTGCTACCTATAAGTATTGTGGCCTTCATATGAGTTTTTCCTTTAAATAGGAAAGGCTAAATAAGAGAAGATGGGTGGATAAATTTTATTTTAAAATAGAAACATTGAATAAATTAGCTTTAGTTTAGAAAGCTAAAGACCTTTAATTAACTTTAAAATAAATTAAAAATTCTATATACTATTTTATTAAGCAAAAGGCTGTGACTTTATTAAATTAAATTTTAAGCTAAATTATATGGTTTTATTCTTATGGCCCATACACCTCTCCATAGGCCTACCTTTAAAAAGGATAAGATCTTTCACCCTATGGATCCCTATCCTTTAGTTTATAAGAAGAGGATTATGTCCTCTACCTCCCTATGAATAGGGAGGATAGCGTAGTTTATAAAAAGAGGGGGGTGGAGAATACCCCATACTTTAAAAAGTAGGGGGTATGGAAAGGTGTAATAGTAATTATAATATTTAAGCCCTAGAAGCTTTGAACTCCTACAAATTCCTTATCAAGAAACCATTCTACCATTAAATTAAAGGCTCTTATTTAAATTGTACTATTTATATTAGCCTTACCATACTTACTATTTTCTAAATAGAATATATTAAGTATCCATAGAAAAGCATAGGAAGCTAATCATAGGCGCCCTCCACCTCCCTATCCACCTCTCCCTCCAGAGTCCTCCCTATGGATCCCTATGGTGGTGGAGGTGGGGAGAAAAAGACCTTTTCTTTTAATTAAATTAAATTAAATTTTGAAGTTTGTCTTATAGTTTTTTCATAGGTCAATTACTCCTTCTCATTAATTTTCCTTTGCTAAAAAACAAAAATAAAGGTGTGGGACTTGTACTATTGCTTCTTATTAATTCTAAAATTAAAATTAGCCCTATTCCCTATGGATCCATAGGAAAGGGAGCGTACGCATCTCCTTTAATAATAAGTTTGTTCCTCCTTTAAATATCCATAGGTTATCCGAAGGTAGACTAGATCCTTCGAAAAAGCTATGGATCCTCACCATATGGTCGAATAAATGATAGGATCCTCCCTATCCCTATCCCTATCCCTATCCCTATCCCTATCCCTATCCCTATCCCTATCCCTATGGAGAAGGAGAGGAGGAGAATATTAAAATTTATAATTATTATGCCTAAAAACGGAATTGAACCGCT
>Ga0307509_10004348_pt1 | contig 20551 bp, 14 predicted proteins | sample 10_EM_MG_FD_202245 | JGI IMG/M metagenome (GOLD analysis project Ga0307509, IMG submission 202245) | Populus trichocarpa ectomycorrhiza microbial communities from riparian zone in the Pacific Northwest, United States - 10_EM | ecosystem: Host-associated > Plants > Roots > Unclassified | place... | reverse complement strand
CCTCCAGACACAAAAATAACCAAAAAAAAAAAAAAAAAAGAAGAGCCCTTGCGATCCTGATTCCCGAAAGGAAAGTCATGAAAATTAATCAATGGGGGTTGAAATTGAGCGAAGGGAGGGGGAGGTGTCGGAAGGGTTGTGTACTCGTATGCGCGTGGAGAGAGTACGGTAAGTAAACTGCAAAATTGATGATCCCTGGTTGCTGTGCTGTGTGTGCAGGTCCGAGCGGCTGGTCTTTCTGTCTTTCTGTCTTTTCTGTCCTTCCGTCTGTCTGTCTGTCTGACCCTTCTTTGTCTGCCTGTCTCAGCAATGGAGATGATTAACCGACAGAGCAAGAAGGAATTCTCTTGCTTGCTTACCTGCGGCTCATAACACACATCATATACACACCAACCTACCTCTCGTACCGTAAGGCGGGATGATGATGACGATGAAGATGATGGTAGGAGGTAGCGGGGGGGAGGGGGGGGAGGGGGGGGGGGGGGTTGGTTCTCGCATCATACAAGTCGCCCATTCCAGCCTTGAGGCATTATTATTATTATTATCATTATCATTATTCCCTTTCCTTTCCTTCCCTTTCTACCCTTTCTTTCCTTCTTTCTTTCTTTTTCACACACAACGCAACACAGGGAACTCTCTCGTAAGGCAGATACCGTACCGTGCCTGCCTGCCGAAGCTTTTCACCACGGTACTTTTTTTTGAACCCTTTTCCCGCCCTACTACTTATGATATTCCTGCCCACCCATGGTTACTGTACCACCGTAACGTTAATTAGTTAGACTACCGTAGTTGGGTTGTCTGTTATATTATATTATACCATACCGTCGGCATCAGAATCATCGGCATCATCATCACTCTTTCATTCTTTCATTCATTCATTCAGTCAACCCGGGAGTTATCACAGGCACACACATATATATATATATATATGAAGAGGTAAAAATAATAAAAAAAGGAAAAAAGTGAGTTGGGTAGAGTTGGGTTCGACTTTGAGTCGGGTGGGGATGGGATGGGATGGGATTGGGTTCACTCATCGTGTCGTAAGTTAGTTTACTGTATTCTACTTGGATAATACGTTATTATTGTAACCGTTCCGGGTTACTAATTTTGGCTGGAGGGTAAGGCGGGTGTGGTGACAGGGGTTGCAGCGATCGAGGTAATTTATCGGCGATAAGTTAGAGTTGGGGTACGGTGTTCATTCTTGACGTTTGTCGTTCGCCAGGGAGAGTTTTGTGGGGGTGGTTTGGATTTTGGATGGGGGGGGGTTTGTGGGTTGGTTTCTAGAATTTTGCTTTGGAGGGGGGGGGGGTTGATGGGGTTTACTGGTATTTTATTTATTCTAATTTAATTTATTTCGCGAGAGGTTTGTATGATATGATTGTAGGAAAAAGGCGGGGAGGCTAGGGGGGGGGGAGGTCTAGTTTATATCCTTGATAACAATTTTTAATTAAAACAAGAGCCCGGAATTCAAAGAAAGAGGCTAAAGGGATAGGAGAGAGGGAGTTTTCGTTTCCTCAATCTCAAACACTCCCGGAAGATCTCGAATTCGAAATCTGCGTAACGAGGATATCTTCTGCGCCCGTTTCCTCGAGCTTATCCATGACCGTAGCGATGCTACTCTTATCTACCATGGATGAGACGGAGACCCAGCCATCCTCCTCCAGCTGCGTGATGGTAGGCGCGCGCTTGCCCGGCGTGACCTTCGTTGCGGCGGCTAGTTTGTCGCGCGAGATGTTGTAGGTGCAGAGCACGTACTTTTTGGCCACGATGACACCGCGGATGCGCGACTCGATGGTTTTCACGAGGGCAGGTTTGGACGGGTGTTTGGACTTTATTAGGACGGCGCCCGTGGTCAGGACTGTGGCGATGGGTTTTAAGCCGGCGGCTTTCATAGTTTCGCCGGATTCTGTTTAACACACATTGGTTAGTTGATTCTTGAATCTGGTGTCTCAGGAGGTGGGGGGGGGGTAAGTACCGACTAAGTCGACGATCCCATCGGCGACACCGAGAGCGCAGGCAGCCTCGACGCTCCCGCCGACATACTTTATCCTAGTGACTATTCCATCCACCTGCCCAGTCCTGGAGACTGCTCTGGGGGTTGCCTTCTCCAGAACGTTCAAGTTCAGTTCACCTCCCTCCCTCCCCCTCTGCTCCCCATCAGCACCCCTCGCAGCCTCTTCCCTTTCCAACTTGGCGAAATACTCACTCGCCAACAGCGTGAAGCTCGTGACGATGTTCTTCCCGATCAATTCCTTGGCCTCCTTGATCGGGCCGTTCTCCGGAACCTGCACTTCCAGCCTACACCTCCCAAAGCCTAATTCCATTACTTCCTCCACGCCCGCTTGCGACTCCGCAACCTGATCCTGCCCGGTTATGCCTAGGTCCACGCGGCCCTCGCCAACGAAGACGGGGATGTCGGCCACCGGGAGGAAGACGAGTGCTATGTCGTGGTTGATGCATAGGGCTATGTCTAGACGGTTGTGACGGTGGAATTGTATGTCGGCGCCGTGGAGGAGGTCGAGGCAATTCTGGTGGAGACGGCCTTCTGCAGAGGGGTCGTCAGTTACCCATTGGTGGGGAAGAAGAAAGGGGGGGGGGGGGGGGTGGGAACTCTTGGGAACGGCAAAGAGAAGGCGGTCGTTCAGGCTGAGTCATTGGCATTGAAATGTTAGCAATTGGGGCCGTTGAGAGGGGAAAAGGTGGAGCAGAGCAAACCCCTTGACGAGATCCATTGTGTGATCAAAATAGTTTTTTTTTTACTTTTTCTCTTTCCTTTTTCACTTCTTTCCTTGCTCTTTTCTTTTTTGCGGTTCCTTTTCTTTCCGTTAAGAGAAGAAGATCGGACGGAAGAAGGCGTATGTGTGGGATGATGTATGAGAAGGAAAGGATGTTTGGGTAACGAGCGGAGTGAATGGGTGAGTGAGGGGCTGATAACCGTTTGATATGGATGATAGGGTTAGATTGATAAATTAGATTAGACTTTACTGTATCATGTCATGCACCCTACCGTAAACCGTGGTGGGGTTGCATACAACAGTCGCAGTGGGAGTTTGAAACGACGGCGGGGGAAGGATAAGAAGGAGGAGAAGGAGATGAAGAAGGGGGAAAGTTTGTTTGTCCGTGATTTACGGGATAGGGTATCATACCGCAGTTTAAAGACTGAGGCTCGGTTAGCCATCCAGGGACTAGGGTTTCGTTTTATCATCCTCCACCCATTCAAACTCTGCTCCTCCTCCTCCGTTGGTGACTTCGTTCCGCCATGCAGTAGAGAAACCCACACATGACTAATATAGCATGCTGTGATAGATAGCTACCATACAAGTATTCTAGCCCAGCCCAGCCCAGTCCAACTCCTCTCAAAACTCTACAGAATTAAAATTCTCTCAGAGTCGCTTGTGCTCATCTCGTAAATCGCCCTTCAAAGGGGAAATGAAACAAAGCCCTGTCCATCCCTCCATCCGTTCATCAATCGAAAACAAAATCGAATGATGGATCAAGGGTTAGGGTACGGTAGTCTGGCCCTGGAACAGCCTCATCGTCACCCGATGGCTGACAACTACCGGACCTGACCCCTCATCAATAGAGTATGAACATCATACAAGTGCAGTAATCGCCCACATACCGTAGACTACTCCGCACAGTCTCACCAATCGCGTCGTTTGAACCCACCATACCTGAACATGCCACATTCAGCCCATGCGAGCGATGCGATGTGCCACCGTACCTCTTGAATCAATCAATCAATCAATCAATCAATCAATCATCGCCCGCGACTGGAGTTACATAAATACATGCCATACCACCGTACCGCACCGCAGCGTCCTGTAAATATCGTACCTTACGTGACGTGATGTGACATACACTCCTGTATGCTATGGCCTATGGGCGTCAACTGTCATTCATCGCCTTAAATCCAGGAACTTGAGGAGGGTGCGTATGCGTGTGTGCGGGCTTATTCGGAATAGACCTACTGTACCTGTTCCTGCCGACCGGAAGGGTACTGTACTGGGATGGAGCGGAGGGTATGACGACTTACTGTATGCTATTGCCGAGAAGTATGATACCGTCACTTATTCCACTCCCCCGCCCCGCAAGGATTGTCCTGGGAGTGGGCGAATGAGAGTGGGTGGGGGGGGGGCTGTTGAATGAAGGAAGAGATGGAAGACCGGGCCGGGTTGTGAGTGGGAGTGGTTGCGATCCCGATCTGCTGCCTGTGTGCATTTTGCTTTTTGCTCTACCATTTTGCTCAACCGGTGCTCCACAGCGCTGGTGCGTTTCCTGGGTGCGCGCCAGATGCTTACTTCGGAGGAAGGCTTGAACGAATGAATGAATGAATAAAGAGCTCGGGTGTTGCCGGACGGAACGGGTCCAGTGGGGGGTTGTACTCGAGTTATGCTCCGACCTTTCAACCCCCGCACTCCCATTCCCCTCCCCCACCATCATACTACCTTTGCTTCCATTCCGTTCCGATGGGAGGGAGGGCTTAGCCCTCCCTCCCTTCCTTCCCTGCTTCCAACCCTATCCCACTTAATCCGATTCCTTATCGATAGCAGATTAGATACCGGTAGATAAACTTGGTCTGCTATGAATTTCGTTTTTACAAACGGGACACATTACCGGTACGCCACCTTACCGTTCTGCCCTGCCTTGCCCTGCCCTGCCCTGTGCTACGACGAAACGCAAGGCAATGCGCTTCCAGCAATAGTAAAAAAGCCGATTACCCAAGTTCCCGATTCCCAATATTCACGAGCAAGAAAAGGGCAGAAAAAAAAAAAGGAAAGAAGAAAAAAGTGGGATATGTATGCTTCGGTGGACTGGGTCGGCTAGCATGAGGGAATTGCTATTGGGAGTTTTTGACGCCAAAACGCACTTTTCTACAACCCCCCCTCCCCCTTTCCCTCCCTCTCCCCCGGAGGGCCAGGGACGGGGAAGTGTGTAGCCATGGTCAAAGTCAAGTGCCATCTTGTTTATACTACCTACCGTGAGCCCTTTCTTGTTTCGCCGGTCATTGACAGTGGGTGAATGACTGGGGGTGGAATTGGATCGGGAGCATGAACCGTGGGGTGGGGTGGGGTGGGGAACTTTCAAGAAAGGGTATGATGCCGTACCCTAAGTTAGACTAATCGGGTAAAATCAGGTCGAAAACCGGAAGGTCGGAATCCCCCCCCCCCTCCCGGGTCCTGTTTAGATCCCGTCTGTCTGTTGCCAGAGGTGGAGATCACGATTCATGGGCGAGGAAGCTTGGTAATAGGATTGAAGTAAGAAGATGGATGATAAGTGCTAATAATAAAGGAAAGCGCGGTATTCCAACATGAGCTTGCTGGAGCTCTAGCTTAGCTTACCTGGACTTGCAGAAAGCCCACGGATGACCTGCAGGTCCTCGGAGATGAATGAGTGAGGCTGGTAGTACAGCACTCTTACGGTTGCTTTGATGGTGGGTTCGGAAGGGCTGCTCAGTACGGTGTCTGGTTGGTTGGTTGGTTAAGCCTTTTATATTCGTAAACGGGGGGAATCGGAGGTCTGGCCCGCTGTAGTATGCCTCATCTGCAGTGGAGGTACGTACCGTACCGCATGCTGTGGGTCAGGTACGGTACGTACCTCGTACTGTACTTGTACTCGTATGCTACGCGCAGTGTCGTATTTTCCCGTAATGCGGGTGCTTATTTGGTTGGTTTGTGATATGTTGGTAGATTGGGCGAGAGTGCGGACTGGGCGAGAGACCCTGCTTTTTTCTCGTCAAGCACGATAGATTGGCGCACGGGAGGGGCTTCACTAAGGCCCCCAGGCCAACAGGGCCATTCTAGACCGGAACGTTCCGAGAGAGTTGAGTTTGGCTACCATAGCTCTTTGATGCTCGAGGAGAGTTCATACCGTGCCGTACTGTCGCGCAGTAGCCTGTCTTATCCATTCCCTCTTCACAGGATTCCGCCAATAAGCTAACACAACAACAGACAAGGCTCCTCCTCGCTTTTCTTATGCAACATCCCCCGGCTGTCCCAGCTGCCAGGTAGTTTACTTAGCGCCGTGGCCAATTTGTTTATCCCGCCCTCACACCTGCAGTATTGTACCACATACTGTATTCCACTATCGAAGATATCATATTGGAGAGCCCACTCTACCACTGGCGGTCAATCAGCACATGTCTAATAACGACGAGTCGGTCTCACTTAGGATCAGGATTCTCAGGGAGTCCCGTCTCACAAGGCCAGACTTCGCACTCACTCACTCACTCACTCACTCACTCACCGGGTGAGTAGCGCTGTGAGGAAAAAAGAGGGCTCAGTTTGATATACCTTGTTCAAGATCTATCAATCTACCAAGCCTTGCCGTGATTCAGCCGGATGTTACCACTGGTGTGGTACTTGAGTCGACATTGGAGACTCATGAAGGCTCCAATACCTATAATACATAGCTGCCACATGGGTAATTTCGCGAATCTGAGAAATCAGAGCTCGGTTCTCCCAAGGCTCCCTCTTTCTCTACGCTTGGCCACCCGAAACCTTGTGCTGTCCTGTGCCGCCTCGCTAGGGGAAGGCTGTAGTGATTCCCATTGCAAGGCAGTTACACTAACTCACTGTGATAAAAGAGTAAGGACTTTGTAAAGGCAAGAATTCGATATATTAGCGTATTTCACTTCGCCATGGATCGTTAGTTTGATAGTCCATCACTCGGAGCACTTGGCTTATGATAGCACTTTTAAAATCTGTGCTCGGACAGTCCCGGGTCTATCGGGTGAAGGGTTCGGCAATGGATAGAGAAGCCTTGGTAAATCTTTGGTCATTAGTCAGTTCGCCGTGGCCAACATCCGACACCGTGATGATCGGTGGTCTGCTCTTCTATCTGTTATTTTCTACTGTGCATTAGCCATTCGCTGATTTTGATTGAGTCGCATCACTTTTTTTGGTTCTCGCAGTGGACCCGTATGGTAGCCAATCCAGCAGACCTTAGGAATTGCATTATCCAGCTGCTCATTGGGTGAAGATGGAGCGGCTGGTGATTGTGCGAAACGCTCCTCGGGAAGGTTGAAGATTTTCGTAGTGACATATTTTGATGTCAGTCCAATGATATTATATGGCGATTGTCGCCCCCTTTGGTATCTTTTGGTCTCTTGTTTTCTGTGTCGCCCGGATTGGGGGTGAGTTATGTTAAATTAATCCGGTAGACGTCGCTGAACTTGGGGGGGGGGGCATTTGCTGAATGGCTCGATACACCCCAATGCCCGGCAGCCGGCCGGCCAGCCAGACTTCATTCATATAATGGATGGGGGGGCGTAGATATCGGTAGAAACTTAGATTCACGAGTAACCCTCCAAGCGTCGTGATATAATTGAACTTTTCAAATCACCCGAAGTCTGCGGTGGCCCCCTTCCTCCTTCTTTCTTCTCTAGCTCCATTTCGGCTCATTTTCTGTGGGACGGGAGGTGAGCGGGCTTATTCCGCAATCCCATTCTCCTCATTATACTGATCTCTGGGTGCACCTAGATCGTCATAGAATTTTGATATTCATCTCCCGGGAGTCTCTGGATAGAATGCGAGTGATTTTCGGTTTGAGAGTTTGAATGTGAAGTGCGTGCGTGCGTGTGTGGGGGGTGCTAGTAAGTAATTTTCTGTTTTTGTTTTGTTTAATAGGCAAGTGAAGTAAATCAAGGAAGATTAAGGCTTCTTGTTTCGCCGCCACTGCTATTTTCGGGAGTTGTTTCGGGAATGGGGAACTTTGAGCAATTTACTTGCACCGGGGCGCGGGGGGGGGGAACATCTCGAAGGAACCGGGGTGGGAGAAGCGGTCCTGTGAAGTTTCTTGGGCTGTGGTGCTTCGACCTCTCGCTTCTTCAATACTGCTATATGGACCGATAGAGAAAGTGTTGTTCCTTACCACCCCTTATATCACGCGCTCTAGGATACTATCCTTATCAAAGCCATAGTACCGGAGGCCTAAGTTTCACTTAACTATACCGTACCATACCAGTCCAGTACAATTTTTTTTAGATGAGCTAGAGAAGTTAGAATCAGACCGACTACGTACTCCCTCCGGGCCTGACTTCATTCCTTTAGGCCTCAATCTTCAACCTTGCGTAATATAGAGCAAAAAACTTCCGCCAAGATCTATCTATTATAGTTTTCATCTACGCTTTTAACTACAAACGCGCGTACTGTATGTACGGGTCGTCGCTTCGGAAATGATATATCCTCCCAGCTCACTTATACCCACCCGCTTACTCATACGCATGAACCCGGTTCTCCCCACCCTCCTTCACCCTGCCCTCTTAAAGGGAATAAAAAAGGATATAATACTTAGACGCTCACAAAGCGCCTAGTGGTAACGGGGGGGCAGGGTGTGCTACCCGTGCTCAAGAAATAAAATCCTCCCAGAAGATCTTCCCACCGAGGAGTTGACAGGTTGTGTCGTGCCAAAGGTTCGGGGGAGTACGTTATTAAATGTTCATTAATATTGGATTTACCCCTCGTTTTCGTTTGTTTATTATGGTTTTCGAGTGGGGAAGGGGTAGGGGTAAATAGAGTATTCCTGGATACCGGGGTGGACTTATTATAAAGAGTTGGGTTTGTTTGCTGGTTGGTGCCTGGGGAGGGGAGATGGATATATTTGGTGGGAGCGTAAGCTCTCGTTCGTGAATGGCTTTGTAATAATCATGGGGTTTTATTTTTCTTCCCTTCCATAGAGATCTTGGTTGAACTAAGGCCGACTGGAAGACGGAAACTGGGGGAAGGGGTTTGAGGGTTGGGGAGTGTAGCTCGTGGTGTATTCGTCTCGCTCTGCGAGTGGCGGTTCGACGGCTTGGAGGCACTGTGGGTGCCTAAGAGCATAGATTAACGTGGTGTCAGTATAGTGTCTTCTGGATGCCCATTGAGGAATCCAAGAGCCTACTCTGTGTATGAGTTGAGCAGACTGGATGGGTGGCTGCGCTATACTGTATAAATCCCTAGCACAACACGGGTGGCTACACCTGCACGAGGTGAAGCTGGGAGGCTTGATTTCAAGCCGCGCGTAAAAGTAACAATTTCCCTAGAGGAGAGGGAGTCGTCCGGGGGTGTGACTGCAACTGCCCGCTCGATATTCATGCGAGCTGGAGCTACCGGGGGTCTTCGGGGTTGGTATATACAGGGCTCCGGGTGCAGAGCGATCCAAACCCAGCTCCCCCACAATATACCCTTGCTAGTTTCCGGATGCTCGCTCTGTATTCCCGGTTCTCTTAGTGTTTATTGGGGTGGGTTGGAATGTTCACAGACAATCACTCGAAGCGAGAAGCCAGAGCTATCTGCTTGTTCCGGGGTGATGGTCTTTTCTTGCGGACTAGGATTGTTATTGAGTGGCTAGATAACTAAGGTGAGATAAGCGGTATATCTCACTTTGGTGGCGTGGGAATTGTGCGGAATGCCGGAATCCACCTACACCCTTATGTGGGCAATCGTGAGTAGGAAGCTGGCACGGAGCTACTATTCCTTAACATAAGGTACTGCTTCTCAACACAAATCTTTGGTGTCGGTAAGCGAACAGCTTAATTTTTTGAGGGATATACTGTCGCTTCCATAGGCCGACTTGCCTCCCGAGCAAATTTTTGGAATTAAAGAAATTGTCTCCACCGTTTTTGAAGATTGCGGGTGAGTGGTTTGCTTCGGGCGCTGCAGTCCGAACCGGGTAGAGCTCCCGGAAGAAAAAAATAATGAGTTTGTTGGTGGTGAGCACACGTGTGCTCAATTTATCCGTGGGGTGTTCCTCCAAGTTCCTCCACATTCTAAGTTTGTCGTTTGTCTAGACCTGGTTTGTAGTATGTGCAAGAGGATGGTTGTGTTCTCGCAGACTACCCAGACATTTCGATGATAGAAGTTGATAGAGAAATATCCTTATTTGGGGATGAGGGGGCGTTCCTGAGAAAGAAGACACGCGTAATAATTGGTGAGGTTGCTGTTTTTCTATAATATGTGCTTCAAAGTAAGTGGGCAAAAGATGATATATAGATTCCCCGCGGGCTGGGTGTATGGCCGACGCTTGATACCCAAGATCCCGGGTACTAGGAAAAGGTTGCTTAGAGGTGTTGTAAGGGAGGAAGGAGGAGGGATAGGATCGCCGAATCCGAGGGCTATTGTAAGAAATTGGGCGAGAGGAGCCTGTACCCCCGGCTTGCGTTCCGGGCGGAGAAACTCTGCTTGTGACTTGGGATGGAGGCGCCGCGGTTTTCTCACGATTTTTCATTTTTTCTGAAGCTGGATGAGCTTTTTTGGATACCTATTTAGAAGTTGGTTTAGTAATATGCCATACCTTACACGCCATTTTTCCTTTCGATAACTGATGTGTAATAGCTTTGAGTGTTAGCGACGGTGGTGGCGGGCTCTAGTAGAGCTTGATTCACTGTTCGCTTAGAGAGAAGAACTGTGCGAGCCACCTAGAAACCTCCGGAGTAAACTTCTTTTCTCTCTTGCTCTCTAACCTACTTGGGGATATCCAAGGCCCTCGCGGGCACCTGGGGCGCGGCGGTAGTCAAGTTATCAAGAACGTCTGGGTTTGTCATGTTAGACTTTCCACCGAAATGAGCCATGATAGAAGGGGTTCTCACCGCCTCTTCCCCCAGGGAAATTACGCCAACCAACCAAACAGGAATACCGTGATGTCCTCATCAATGTGTCCTACAACTGAGAGCTGTCTACAACCACTCCTACCTCCGTGACCGCTGGAGAGCTTCTTTCGCAGGTTACTCCGACTGCAACTTGGTGAAGGTTTTAATATTTATTGCACGGTTTTTAGGTCGAGTGATAGTCTGTGTAACATAGTTTGTATGGTTGTAGGGGTTTTTAGCTTGCTCATGAAGCCGGGAGAGTAACGTGCACAGCACAGTATAGTATAGAGGCAATAGTTCTGTGTTAAAAACAAAAAATAAGGGGGAGAGAAAATTGTGTTATGAACCAGATAAAGTATCGGACAAGGAAGGGAAAGAAAGAAGAAAGAGCCGCTGCTGCGTAAATTCGGGGAACAGGAACCTATGGGTACAGGGAAATGATTGGATCTCCGTGTTTTTTTGTTTTTTTTGCGGGGCGATCCAGTGCACTGCCGCTAGCGGAATTATTGTGGTTGGAAAAATAGGAGGCCTTGTTATGCATTATTTGAATCCTAAGTGATATTATTCCGAGTTTAAATATGCTAGTAGCAGAGGAAGAGGTGAGGACGCTAAGATATGCAGTAGTACTTTGGGGGTATGGTTTTATGATAGAAAAATAGAGAAATGAAAGAAAGTAAGTTCAGCTTCAGACCGATGCTGGCATGATATACATATTTTTATGAATTACAGACACTGGTTTCGTCGACCAGGATTGTTTCCCGTCTTCCCACCTGAAGGCCGCCGGGAACTGTTGGGCTTCTATTCCATGATGATAAAAAAAGGAGGGGTAAGAAAGCCGCTGGGTTAATAGGAAAAATATGAATAATTGATGGCCTAGAGCAAGGGGCGAGGAAAAACATTTCATAGAAAAGGGGGGTGAAGATAAAGAAGTTATGATATAACTGTGATGCTATCATAATCAAATTTGATTACGTAGACTAATCAAATAACATGCCCCCCTAATTAATACCCTGCTACACTCCTCGCACACGAAGCACGATTAGAGTCCATGGAAAGTTGTCCCTCGCGCTTTTCGGGGGATGCCGGGGCTGCAAATAGACTAGAAGGGGAACAGATTGAAACAGGGGGGAGGAATGGAAAAAAAGGTTGATGATATTGTAAGACAAAAAAAAGATAGCAAGGTGGTGGAGGTCACATGGTAGGAGTGTTAAAGGGCAAAGTAGCCGCCAGTCTGGATTTACTAGATAAAAGCTCGAGGAGTAGGGAGAGGTGCTGAGCTTCGGCCTTGGGTATCAAAATCTGCGAGACTTTTTAGAGGGGCGCTGATTTGGATCGGACGATTCGGGTGAGGAAGGTGTTGCAGGTTCATCGTCGTCTAATGCGGGAATGAAATTTCCATGTGCAGATAGTAATTTCACAATTGCGTCGTGTCCACGATTCAGTGCTTGCGAAAGTGCGGTTTCGCCGTCATTATCTGCTAGATGGGTGTTGACATCTATTCGTCCTAGTAGCCTCTTCACGGCTGCCGTACTTCCTTGCCTGGCGGCTATGAAGAGTGGTGTTTTGCCAGATGAATCCGCAATGTTAGGGTTGACATCGTCCCGCTCCACGAGCATCTTAACGACTCCTTCACGCCCTCTTTGGGTAGCTATGAGAAGTGGGGTTTGGCCAACTGAATCGACAATGTTAGGGTTGACATCGTCGCGTTCTAGTAGCATCTTCACCACTCCCTCATGTCCCTCCTCAGCGGCTTCGAAAAGTGGTGTTTCGCCGTGTATATTTGCGGTATCAGTGTTAACATCCGCGCGTTCCAGTAGCATCTTTACAACTCCTGCATGTCCCTCACGCGCGGCTATGAAGAGTGGTGTTTGACTGTATTGATCCGCGGTGTTGGGGTTGACATCGCTTCTCTCCAGCAGCATCTTGACGATTCCCTCGTGTCCCTCCCGGGAAGCTATGAAGAGTGGTGTTTCGGAACCAAGATCATCTGCAGTATTGGGATTGATATCTTTCCGTTCTAGTAACATTCTCGCAACTCCTTCATGCCCCTCCCATGCGGCTATGGAGAGTGGCGTTTCGCCGTATTCATTCTGAGTGTTCGGGTTAACATCCGGTCGCACCAGCAGTGACTCCACCACTTCTTCATTATCACCCCCAGCGGCTATGTAGAGTGGTGTCCGGCCATAGTTATCAGCTGAATTAGGGTTAATGTCCTCTCGCTCTAATAACATCTTTGCGATTCCTATATGTCCCTCACGAGCGGCTCCGAAGAGCGGGGTTTGACCATGCTCATCCGCAGTGTTGGGGTTGACATCGTTCCGCTCTACCAGCATCCTCACGATTTCCTCGTGTCCTTCCCAGGCTGCTCTGAAGAGTGGTGTTTCACTAGTAAGATCATCTACAGAATCGGGATTGATATCGTTCCGTTCTAGTAGCACCTTCACAACTCCTACATGCCCCATCCAGGCGGCTATGTAGAGAGGTGTTTCACCATACTCATTCGTAGCGTTGGGGTTGACATCCCTTCGCTTCAGTAGCAGCTTCACGACTCCTTCGTGTCCGGCCCCTGCTGCCACGAATATTGGTGTTCGCCCCTCTTCATCGGCAATGCTGGCGTTGACATCGTCCCGCTCTAGCAGCATCTTAACGACTTTCTCGTGCCCACCCTTTGCAGCCCAGGAAAGCGGCGTTAAGCCGTTCTTCCTCTGGAGACTAGCCTCCGCTTGTTCTAGCACCATCTTCACTATACTGGAAGAAAAAATATCAGCTGAGACACCAATGGAAGAACCAATATATGGTAGGTAGAGGGAAGAGAGAGGTAAGCCAACCAATAGTGTGGTAAACGGTCAAAACAATAATTCGTGTTTGTTTTTTGTGTCGAACGTTCACAGTAGGAACGTATAGGCACAAGTTGGTAGAGGTTCACAGGCTTCCAGTGGGAGAGAAAAAAAGAAGAAAGAACAAGAAAAACAAATGGTTCTCGTCGTTTTTGGGTTCTTCCTTTCTTGTCCAGAAGGGTGCTGTTGTCGTTCTCGTCTCGTCTGTCTTTTTTTTTTTATAAAGAGATTTGTGGGGGAAAACCGTCCCCCCGCAAACTCTCGCAAAGGTAGTGGCCCATACAAACCAGAGGACTGCTAACTGCAACTACAGGGCAAAGGATTTCAAACCTGTACCGGGAACGTTGATCGTGTAGGGCTTCTATTTGTGAGGGTTAAGGTTTATATACGGGAAAAAATATTTGGAAGGTCTAATGTTTAACTCCTGTCTTTGAGCAAGCTTTCTGTTGTGTATTTTTTCGGGTATAGTAGAAGGGTTTCTGATCGTATCTACAGTATAAACCTGAGGTTCAAAAGTGTTGATATGGCTTGCTATGTTATTGTAGTTGTTCGCCTGCCTGTTGGATTTGTATTTCCTACTAACGCTTTTCTCCTGCGCAACTGAAGTGTAGGTAGCATTGTTATAATATGTGTCTGTGATCCTGTAAGTACATTCCCAATATTTCCAAATCTAATGATTCGGAACTCCATATTATGAAGTCTGGAAAGAAAGATTATTAAAAAAAGGAAGTCAAACAAGTATCAGTCGCAGAGTTGAACCGTAGCTTTATTGATATAGTTTCACAAATTTCTGGAACAATGCCATCATTATGAGTTGTAAATACTGCTAAAGACATGCTAAAAGAAGTGAAAATCTGGGTCTCAGAAATCTGGACTTGTACTGGGGCTCTCCCTTCAAGTTCGCTTTGGTATCTATTCTACTAGTATATAGCTATATCTAGAGCAATTACTTCTGGGTTCCTAGTACGAGTGGGAGTACCAACACTTACTAATACTAAGCTTTGATCTAGAATGATGTTTCTAATCACACTAATCATAGGTTATATACTATAGACTTGGAACCCAGATAGTAGCAGGTGTATGTTTATGGTTAGTTTGATCCAGTGTTCTCAACGGTCCGGGGTCTCTATAGGGCCCCGCGGGGGGACTGCCAAGAGCCCTGGACGGGACGGGACGGCAAAATTCGGTCCACGCCCGTCCTGGAAACCTCAGGACGGCGGACCCTGCAAGGTAAGACAAATTAGTGTGGGGGATTGCCCGGGACTGCGGGGGACTGCCGGGGACTATGTATGAATCCTATCGACCGCATTTCCTTACACCCTCCCCGAGCAGATACAGAAATTCATTACACTGATAATATCTAGAGAAAGCGAGTGCTATCTGGTGGAGATAAATTGGCGTAGAACCTTTCCCATGATATAGGGAAAGGGAAGGACATCAAGCAAAACCCTCAATATTGTCTATGGTGGGATTAAATCTGACGTGAATCAGATGGAAAGCACCTTGAAGGAACAGGAGTTCTATTCACTTGGTCTTCGTTCTTCCTCTGTTGCCTGAAATTGATCTCTACTTTTATTCTTTCGTTTTACATTCATTTTCTGCTCTGCTTTAGTGGTCAACCTTATAAAGCTATGCTTCATGCATTAAAACACGCCTGTGAGACATACATAATCGCATACCCAACTTGCAGTCTCCATATTGCTGGACATTCGGGATGTTGGGAATATGGGATGATGTAAGCAATTCCGTCGGGGATTGCTTACTAATTCGGGTTGGTTCCCGAGAAATGATGAAACATTTCCTAGCCAAACATGAAACATTTTTCACGGGGGACGGCGGGGGTATAGTCCTTTGAGCCGGGGCGCCGGGCAAGTTTCGAAAAAGACGGGACGGGACCGCTTAACACCGTCCACGGCCGTCCGCCTTCAGGACGGACGGACTGTCCCGTTGAGAACACTGGTTTGATCCTACTTTATCTACCAAAGCTTAGGCTTTTGGGTAATGCTGGTACTATCCTAACTTGAAGTTGTGCCCTATATGTAGAGGGGCTAGCTAGAGGTGGAGGGTGTTTAGGGGATGCTCGGAAGTGAATTGGGGGGAAATGGTTATCAGAACCTTTTTCTAAAAAACAAATTTTTTTACTTTGTTTTCAGCAAGCTTTTAACACTTTTTGACAAGTCTATAGATTGAGTGATAGTCTGTGTAAAATAAAGTTCCTATGTGTATCTTTAGGCTAGCTTAGCTTACCCATGGGGTGGGAGGAGGAGCTACAGATGGAGTGTGATACAAGATCAGGTCGATAATACCAGGACAGTGTTAAAATTAAAATAAAAAGATGAAGATCCTGTGTCATTGACTAGATACAGTATCAGGTTAGGAAGGAAACAAAAAGGAAGATGACTGCTAGAGATTTATATAAACTAGGATCTGTGGGTTTAGAGAAATGATTGGACCTCTTGCCCCTCCCTTTTTTCGTGAGCAGCGGAGTGTGCAGTGCTTGCGGTGCCCCACTGAAATTAAATTGTACTTGGAAAAATGGGTCTTGATTATGAGTTAATTGGACCCGCCAGGTAACATTACTTGAAGTTTAGTGATGCCGGCAGCGTATAAGAGGATGAGGGTGACAATGGAACAGTAGTTTTAGAAATGGTATCATGGTAGAAATATAGGAAAAGGAGACTAGGTAAGCTCAAATTCTGGCAGCTGCTGGTATAATACAGATGTTTAAGAATCACGGTGATTGTTTCTCCTGCTTCCACCGAGAGGCCGTGGGGAAGGGGGCTTCCATTCTGTGATGCTAAAAGAAAAAGTCTCTAGTTTGATATGAAAAACGAGCAACGGATGCCTTGAAGCTAGCTGTAAGGAGGAACGGTTTGAAGAAAAAATGAGACGGAGAGAGAAAAATCATTTTACACGCAACGGCAATGACATTATGGACAAATTTGATGATTGCGTAAGTCAACAGAAGCGCCTGCTCCAAGTGATCCCCGGCTACTCTGCCCGCGCATGGGATATGGTTAAAGTCGATGAAAAGTTGTCCTCCACTCTTCGGGAGGGATAGTAAGATCGCAATTAGGATAGGAGGAGCGGGGATCGGGAGGAGGGGGGAAAAGTGAAAGAAATGCTTGTAATATTGCAAGACGGCAACAGACGTGGCAAGGATGTGGAGGTCGCATGGTAGGAGTGCTAGGGTGCTAAGTACCCCAGTCTAAGGTTGGCCAAGTAAAAGTTTGAGGAGTAGGGAGGTATGCTGAAGCTTGGCTTTGAACATCAAGATCTGCGGAATACCCCGGAGGGCTGCTGATCCGGATCGGACGACCCAGGTGAGGAAATTGTTGTAAATACATTGCCATCTAAAGGGGGAATTGGATTTCTATGTGCGGATAGTAATTTCACAATGGCATGATGTCCACGCTTTAGAGCTTGCGAGAGCGGAGTTTCACCAGCGAGATCTGCCATATCGGAGTTGACATCCGCTCGCCCCAGCATCCTCTTTACGGCTGCCTTATGTCCTTTTCTAGCGGCTATGAAGAGGGGTGTTTGGCCAGATGAATCCGCAATGTTAGGGTTGATATCGTCCCGCTCAAGCAGCATCTTCACAACTTTATTATGCCCTCCACGAGCAGCTATGAAGAGGGGCGTTTGGCCGGATGAATTCGCAATGTTAGGGTTGACATCCCCACGTTCTAGCAGCATCTTCACGGCACTTTCGCACCACCACCACTGGGCGGCTCTGAAGAGTGGTGTGTCGCCATGATCATCTGCAATATTGGGATTGACATCCTCTCGCGCTAGTAGCATCTTCACGACTCCTTTATGTCCCTGCGATGCGGCTTCAGAGAGTGGCGTTCTGCCAAAGTTATTCGCAATGTTAGGGTTGACATCCCCACGTTCTAGCAGTATCTTGACGGTTTCTTCGTTTATGACGGTTTCTTTGTTTATCCACCCGGCCGCTATGAGGAGCGGTGTTTCGCCATGATCATCGGCAATGTTGGGGTTGATATCGTTCCGCTCCAGCAGCATCTTCAGGATTCCCTCGTGTCCATCCCTGGTGGCAATGAAGAGTAGCGTTCCGTCATGTTTACTCGCAGTGTTAGGGTTAACATCCACCCGATCCAGTAACACCTTTACGACTCCCTCGCGTCCTTCGAATGCGGCTCCACAGAGTGGTGTTCGGCCGTTTTCACCCGTAGCATTCGGGTTGACATCGTTCCGCTCCAGCAACATCTTCACGATGCCCTCGTGTCCATCATGGGCTGCTGTCAAGAGTGGTGTTTCGCCAGAAAAACCGTCTAGGATATTAGGATTGACATCATCCCGTTCTAGTAGAGCCTTCATGACTCCTTCATGCCCATCCCAGGCGGCTATGTGGAGCGGTGTTTGCTCATATTCATCCTTAGTGTTTGGGTTGATATCCGATTGCTCCAGCAGTATCTTCACAACCCCTTCATGTCCCTCGCAGGCGGCTATGTGGAGCGGTGTTTGCCCAAATGCATCCTTAGTGTGTAGATTGACATCGCCTCGCTCCAGCAGAATCTTCACAACTCCTTCATGTCCCTCGCAGGCGGCTGTCATCAGTGGTGTTCGGCCACCTTCACCAGCAATGCTGGGGTTGGTATCGCCTCGCTCTAGAAGCATCTTAACGACTTCCTCATGCCCACCCTTTGAGGCCCAGTAAAGCGGTGTTAAGCCGTTCCCCGTGTAGGGACTAACGTCCGCTCCCTCTGATACCATCTTCACAGTACTGAAAGAACAAATATCCGCCTGGCCAGCAATGAAGGAACCAATTTCCGGCCTCTAGAAGGATCAGCAAGGTGAGTGGACGAGTGGTATTTTTAACTGGTCAAATAGTAATTAGTGTTTGCTTTTTCGCCGAACGTTCACAATAGGAAGTACAAGCACAGGCGGTAATGGCTGAGGGCGCTCCCACAAGAAAGAACAAAATCGATACTCGACTTATTCAAGTATTTCCTTTCTCGTCCAGAAGGATGTTGTTGTCGTTCTTGTCTTCTCTGTCGATTCTATTTAAGCGATCTGTGGAGGAAAATATCCCTCTGAAAACCCCCCCCCACAAACTTCCTCGACGGCAGCCACCAACATAAACCCTATAGACTTCTAACAGTAACTATGGGCAAATAATTTCAAACATGTATTGGGCCCCTGTAATGTCTCTCTTTGTATGGAGAAGGGTTATAGATTCGCAAAACATATTTTAAAGGTCTCACGTGCTATTCCTGTCTTTGCTCAAGTTCCCCAACCCTTATATTATTATTTTTTCGGGTATCTTAACGCACAAGACTTTCCACTCATACAGTATTTATGGTATAAACCTCATGTTCAAAATTTCTTAGATGATTTGCATAATCATTGTATAAGTCGACTCACCTGTGGGATTTGTATTTCTTACTAACACGTTTCTCATAGACGGCGGGTTGGAACAACCCATTGCCAATTACCTGTAGGCAAAGCGTTTCGGAATAACTTATTGCTTGAAGACACAAGTGTTGTCTCGGGGGTGGGGGGAAAAAGGTTTAGCCGGTCGCTTGCACTCCCGGGAGTCATAGCTCACTACGCATGGGCCCGGGAACTCCCAGCACATATTGATTGTTCCAGCAAGTTCCCCGGGACTGGAGATCTCGAAGATCACTACAACTCGCATTCTCGTCCCTAAGCTTGCTGCAGCTCGCGTTTTTTGTTGTCCCCCCCACCACCCCTAACTTCCCGACCGCTCCCCATTGTCACATCGGGAGATATCGGTGGCAACGATCTCAAGCGACGAAGGCAGCGACACCTCCACCAATTCCTCCGACGGTGGACTTATGCATAAAGAGTGATGGAAGGGTAGGATAAGTAGGATTGTTTCGGGTTTTCTGACTTTATTGTATTTATGAGGTTTCACTATCTTTCACATTGGCTACTATCTCAATGTATTGGTTTGGCCTTGGAAAATTGGTGGAAGCATAAATCACGTTCTTACGATATGCCTCCATGATTCTGTCAGCACATGCCCAACAATTACAGATCTAACGGTTTGGAACTCTACAGGCCCCCCTCATGGAGGATTAAAAATTTGTATGGAAGATTGTCTATGAGCCAGAACTTTGTATGGTGACCTGAACCCGCACAGACAATGACCCATACAAAATTTAATCCCTGTGTTTAGGTACTTCTTGCTGGACACTTGTATTAACATGGAATATAGAAATAAAGAGTGTTGAAAGATTTTTTTTTTGGATCAGTGCCAGTGGCAGAATTGAACTCTAGTTCTTCGGATGCAGTTTTATATATCATAATTCTTGCATCAAAGTGATAGTTGGTGGCGCTAAAAATCCGAGCCGCTGGAAATCCGGATTTGCACCCGCTCTCCCTCCAGTTCGATACTAGCCACATCTATAACTACTTTCGAGTTCTCAGTATGAATGAGAGCATCATCACCCACCACTATCAAGCCCTGAGCCGGAATAAGTCACGTTGAACGTTTCCGGTGACTCCAGTGACGGGTTTGTATGCCATAGAATCTAGATATACCCTTGTTGTGTGGACCCATTTCGGCAATGACAGGGGTACCTCTCCTATTGTTCATGTCAGCTCTACGAAGGTACAGCGCCTAAGTTTTGAATATTTCACTAGCAGGGGATGTTCGACTAACAGGGATGAGGAGGTGAATTGGGTAATCGCTATACCCAATTCACTGTCCTTATACCCGATTTGCTGCCTTTGCCCCTGCTAGCGTAACACCCCCTGCTAGTAAAATATTCAAAACTTAGGCGCTGTACCTTCGTATGCTCATGGTCATAGCGTTATACTATCTCGTCCACCAAGGAATTGTTATCGCGGGTGCAGGTACTATCTTGGCGCTTTAAGGTTGCCCCTTTCTGTAGGGGCAGCTACCGTATTAGATTGGGTAAGAGAACATGTGGTATGCAGTCAAGAATTTCCTACCTTGGAAAAGGGGCAAAAAAAGCCAGACCTTACAGGAGGGGGCAACTCCAGCGACGTAGTACCTGTACAGCCTCGTTCGCAAAGTTCTCGCTGATCGGTAAGTATCTTAGCAAAAGTCTGGGGACAACTCATGTACCGGTACAAGAATTTGTACTTCAGGTTTTCTGCAGGCACTTGTACCAGTACATTTGTTACTGCCAAT
>Ga0307509_10004347_pt1 | contig 20555 bp, 30 predicted proteins | sample 10_EM_MG_FD_202245 | JGI IMG/M metagenome (GOLD analysis project Ga0307509, IMG submission 202245) | Populus trichocarpa ectomycorrhiza microbial communities from riparian zone in the Pacific Northwest, United States - 10_EM | ecosystem: Host-associated > Plants > Roots > Unclassified | place... | reverse complement strand
CCTTTACCTTTACCTCTCGCTCATATGCAAACACTCGAGCTCTTAGCGTCCGAGCAACCAAGACTTTATTAAGATACGAAGAAGTTCCCTCTACACCTCTCCCCAATAAGACATTGGTGTGAGATACAGAGACTATAAGATAGTCTACCAACTAAGAAGAGATTATAAGTTAATCTCGGAAAGAAGAATACTCTCTCGGTATTCTATAACGAACAGAGACTATAAGGATAGTCTAAATATACGTGAGTAGTTCGTTACCTGTTGCACAAATAACCACACCAGAGTAGGATTGTTACACTGATGAGCATTTGCTGGTCCGACCAGATCGGGGCCTCCCACCCAAGATCCGAGACCCCTTGGAGGAGGTGGGATCTCTGTCGGGCAGATGAGAGGCAGACCAGCATGGCATACTCGAAACACTGGGGGGCATCACAGCAATGAGGGCAGGTGGTGTCGGGATTGGGATTCTCCCATGAGGTGTTTGCCGCCAGGTAGCTCTTACCTGACCGCATTTGGTGGATCCTGTAGGCCATGAACTTGCCAAGCCCCATAAAGCGATGAGGACGGATAGCCATGGGGTATGGGTAGTATTCAGGTGCAGGGTTGGAGCCCCAATCCACAAGTAAGTGTTGCTTGGCCCGGGCTTTGAGCCTCTTGTAGAGGGGATAACCGGGGGGGCAGAGGGGCGGGGGGAACATAATCCGTGAGGTGGAGGGAGTTTGGAGGGAGAGTGACAACGTCAGAGATGAGGGCAGCAGCCATGAATGCCAGGGCAGTGAGTGCATTGTGCTGGTACCCAGGGTTCTTCGCCTTGTCTGGCGGACAGTCCCAAGGAAGGTTGAAGAAGAGGTAGGTGTTGTCGGTGGCCTTTTTCTGTGGGAGGCCCTGAGCACGGAAGGGGGAGAAGGTGGGACCATGTCTCGGAAGCCGTGCGGGACCTTTGTTGACCTCCGGAGGGGAACGAATGAGCCTGAGGCATGCGAGGCGGCGGTGGTGGCAAACCAAACAGGGAAGAGGGGGGAGGCATGCCTCCCTGTAGAGACAAACCGAATTTGTAGTTGAAAAACAGTTGGTGATCCACATGAAGACCCATTGCCAGAAGACGGATATTGGATCCAGAACGGTGGGGGAGGGTTGCCAGACAGCTGAGCCGTACAGCGGAATGGGGGCAAGAAGGGACTTTGCGAATGTGAGGCAGAGGTGTGGGGGAAGACCAACCCCTGGGGGGTGAGAGGGGTCTGATCAAGGGAAATGTAGTATTAGTGAGAGAGAGCCTGCATAACAAATGGGCCATGGGGTCGAATGATGGAGTGAAGAGGAAGCTGACCCACCTCAGGCAGGGATGAGGGTAGAAGACTTGCCCCTCAAGATGCACCGGGAACCGACAGGGGGCGTCATTCTCCCAGTGAGTCCTCCAGTGGATAAGTTCTGTTTTTGGGACAGAGAAGGAGATGGTCAAATCACTGGGAATATCGGTATGGAGAGAGGACACATATATGACAAACAGAAGGGGTGCGATGGGGGAGCCTTGCGGGACCTGACTGAAACCACTTGGAAGGTGTACGGACAACCTTGGGAGACAAGCCCGCAGGTCCGGTCCTAAAGGAAGCAACAGATCCATTGTATCAGGTAGGGACTCACACCTCTGCGGCAGAGCAGTGAGAGCAGGACGGAGGACTCCATATTGTCGAAGCCGCCCTTTATGTCCAGAAACAGGGTGGAGGCCTTGTGCCGGAGTTGGTGGAGGGATTCAACATGTTGGTGCAGTACAAGGGCGGCATTCACTGTGCTCCTCCCTGGGAGAAAGCCACATCGCAGGGGGTGGATGAGGGAGCAAGTGAGGGCCTGAAGCGACAGCCTTGAGGCAGCCCCCCTTTCCAGGATTTTTGAAAGGGTACGGAGCAGGATGATGACCCAGAACGAGGAGGGGGAGTTGTATGTTGGTTTGCCCAGTTTGTTGAGGACGATCCCCAGGGCTCCTTGGAGGGATGGATGATGGAACCCATGGGTTAAGAGGGGGTCCTGGAGGGAAGGGAGGAGGGAAGGTCTGATATGGTGAAGGGACTTCCAGACCGAATATGGGATATGGTCGGGGCCAGGGGCAGAGAGAATGTTTGAAGAGCTGGCAATGGCCCTAGACACTTCTTCTGGAGTAAGGGGGGAGTAGTCTTGGTGCCGTGACAGTGTGAGGAGGGGAGGAGGAGGAGGCCTTGGTGGAAAAAGTGGGCCAGGAGAGTCTCTGTGACCTGGGTGGGGTTGTCAGCTTCTGGGAGGGAAGGGAAACGTTGGGGGAGGCGGCCAAATGTAGCCTAACTACTGTGACTTCCTCTTTTTGCTTGTTTTTTTTAATCTCGTTTATTAATTGTTTCTATCAGGGCAAACGCACAACTGTGCTCATCCCACGGTGTTAGTTACAACAGACTTTCAACTAAGCAAGGGCCTTGTAGTCCAAAACTTCCAACTACAGTCCTTCCTGCTATCCTGAAGCTATAACCCTTTGACCCTGCCCAACAATGAAACCTCCACCCGGTATGATGGGAAGAAACTACAAGGCGGTGAGAAAACGAACCTGATTTCAATGAACCAAAAACCCCTGCGAAAGCCTTGCCTAAAAGGAAAAACATCCCCAACCCACAGTAGACACCACCCACAAAGTAAAAGCAAACCCACTCCCCTAAATCAAACCACCTAGAAGCTAACCCGTAGTAAAACCCCACCGGGCCCAGCTCCCATAGGAATAGGGACTCCAGTATGACTGGTCTTGGGGACACAACAAGGGGAAATAGTTCCCGGAGGCGTAAAGCCCCGCCAGCGAAGGCTCAGGATGAGCAATTGAGTTTGAGGGACATGCTGCCCAAGGAGAGAGGGCTCGTGGCAGTTGGAGGAAGATCCGGTCGGCTATCTTGGGAAACAGGAGCAGGATAGTGAAGGGTAACATGTTCCCCTAGTCCTAGGACATCAGAAGGGAACAGAGGCTGGGAGTGAGCATAGAGCCGCAGGCAGTAGGGTGCAAGCCAATCCTCACAGCAGGGAGGAGGAAGGAGGAGGGGCAACAGACACGAGAAATGCGGGAAGGCCGACGCAAACGGGGTCACAATATTTTGAAAAGTCCAAACGAACCAGCAAAGCACAAAGTAGATAGTGCAATACCACAGAGGAGTGCTACCAGGGACAACTAGTTTATCGATCGACCGAGAATAAAGAGCGACCGCTAACAGGTGAGGGGTTGCCAACCGGGGAGGATGGCCTAAGCAAGCCCACAGAGGAGGGGGTGAAGGCAGGCTCAACCAACACCTAGGAACAAGCTCCCAAGGCCTGACGATCAGAAGGGAAAGGAAGACAGGATGGAAGGAGCTTCACTAGACACAGGCAATATGGCGTGTTTGCGAGAGGGGGGTGGATGGAGGTGTCAATGATCTTGCGTAGTGTTGAGATTTCAATTGCCAGAGGTGTAGAGGAGACGGAGGATGGCTTAACTACTGTGATTTTATTTTATTTTATTTTATTTTAAATCCTGTTATTTATTGTTTCTATCGGAGCAAATGCACAATTGTGCTCATCCCACGGTGTTAGATACAATGGACTGTCAACGAAGGACAGGCCATGCCGTCGAAAACCTCCAACTACAGTCCGTCACATGACCCCCAAGCTAAAACCCGCAGACCCTGCCCGACGGGGGAACTCCGTCCAGTACAATGGATAGAAACTACAAGGAGGTGGAAACACAGGCCTGAAACCATCGAATGAAAAAACCCGCGCGAAAGCCTAGCCTAAAAGAAAAACATCCCCAACTGACAGTAGACACCACCAACACAGGAAAACAAACCCACTCCCCGTAGTCAAACCACATATAAGCTAAACCGTAGTAAAACCACACCAGGCTCAGCTCCTGAAGGAATAGGGACTCCTGTATGTCGGGTCTTGGGGACACAACCAGGGGAAATAATTGCTGGAGGGAATTAGCCCCGCCAGCCGAGGCTCAGGAAGAGCAACCGAGTTCCAGGAAAGGCCGCAAAAAGAAGGAGGGCTCATAGCAGTCGGAGGAAGATCCGGTGGGCTATTGCGGGAAAGAGGACTGCGATAAAATGAAGGTTTATACATGCTCCCCTAGTCCGAAGACATCAGATGGGAACAGCTCTCTGAGTGTGGGCATAGAGCCGTGAGCAGTAGGGTGCCAGCCTATCCAAACTTCAGGGAGAGGGAGGGGGAGGGTTAACGGAAACGAGAAGTACGAGGAAGGTTGACAGAAGCCGGGTCACAATGTTTCGAAACGTCAGACCATACCAGCAGAGCACAAAGGAGATAGTACAATACCAGAGAGCAGTGCCACTGGGGACAACTACTTTACCGATCGACCGAGACTAATGACTGACAGTTGACAGGTGAGGGGTTGCCGACCATGCATGGCTGCCTAAGGGAGCCTGGAGAAAAGGAGGAAAAGGGAGGCTCAACCAACCCCTAGGAACAGGCTTGCCAGGCCTGAAGATCCGAAGGGAAAGGAAGAGAGGATGGAAGGAGCTTCACCAGACAGAGGCAATGTGGCATGTCTGGGAGAGTGGAGTGGATGGAAGTGATGATGATTGCTCGTGGTGTGGAGATTTCAATTGATGGAGGTGTAGCGGAGACAGAGGATGGCCTAACTACTGTGACTTTCCTTTTTTCTTTTTTCTTTTCTTTTTTTTTAAATCCTTTTATTTATTGTTTCTATCGGAGCAAATGCACAATTGTGCTCATCCCACGGTGTTAGGTACAATGGACTGTCAAGCAAGCATGGGCCATGCCGTCTGAAACCTCCAACTACAGTCTAGCTTGCAACCGCCAAGTTAGAACCCTCTAATACAGCCCAACGGTGGGAACTCCACCCGGTACTATCGGTAGAAACTACATGGAGGTGGAAACACAGGCCTGAAAACATGGAACCAAAAACCCCTGCTAAAGTCTAGCCTAAAAGAGAAACATCCCCAACCGACAGTAAACACCACCAACAAAGGAAAACAAACCCACTCCCCCTAGTCAAAGCACCTAAAAGCTAAACGGTAGTAAAACCCCACCGGGCTCAGCTCCTGAAGGAATAGGGACTCCTGTATGTTGGGACTCAGGGACACAATGAGGGGAAATAATTCCAGGAGGCATATAGCCCCGCCAGTGGAGGTTCAGGAAGAGCAACGGCGTTCGAGAGAAAGCCGGCTAACAAAGGAAGAGTTGTGGCAGTCGGAGGAAGATCCAGTGGGCTATTTCGGGAAACACGACTTGGATAAAATGAAGGTTTAAACATGCTCCCCTAGTCCTAGTACACCAGAAGGGAACAGAGGTCAGAGGGTGGGTGAAGTGCTGCGAGCAGTAAGGTGCCGGCCGATCCAAAGGTCAGGGAAACGGAGGGCGGAGGGTTAACCGACACGCAAAGTGCGAGGTAGGCCTATGGAAGTGGGGTCACAATGTTTCGAAGAGTCCGAGCGTACCAGCAGAGCAGAAAGGAGATAGTGCATTACCAGAGAGCAGTGCCACCGGGGACAACCAATTTACAGATCAACCGAGACTAAAGACGAACCGTTGACGGGTGTGGGGTTGCCCACCCTGCAGGGCTGCCTAAGCGAGCCCAGAGAAGAGGGGCTAAAGGCAAACTCAACGAAGCCCTAGGAACAAGCTCGCCAGGCCTGGCCATCAGAAAGGAAAGGAAGAGGGGATGGAGGTAGCTTCACCAGACAGAGGCAATGTGGCGTGTCTGCGAGAGGGGGGTAGATAGAGGTGATGATGATTTCTCGTGGTGTTGAGATTTCAATCACCGGAAGTGTAGCGGAGACGCAGGATGGCCTAACTACCGTGACTTTTTTTCTTTCTTTTTCTTTTTTCTTTTTTCTTTTTGAATCATATGCATTTGTTTAACTAGGTACAAACCATAGCATCCATCTTAACGATATGGCCACGAAAAACTGTCTCCTCCTCACCCCAGGAAACATCCAAACCCCCAAGTCCCTCTGGTATGACACGAACCACACATCTTGTCTATCACCCAACCAAATCCTACGAACATACTCGTACATGCTAAGAAAGCAGAAAGGAAAGAAGCAAGCAGGAAGGAGAGGACATCAAAGAGGGGTCCCGGATTGGAGTGCCTGATGGCATTAGCGATTGCCAAGAGGACTGGGGTAAACAAGGCCTGTTTTTGTATAGTGACCGAAGGTCAGCCGCTCGAAGGAGGTAGCAGTAGGGTGCCAGGCTGGCGTGGAAAGGGCAGTAGGGTGCCAGCCGGTGAAGGGGCAGTAAGGTGCCAGCTGGGAAGGGGGTAGTGTAGCTGTAACCGAGCAACGGGACGAAAGCCAAGGAGGTGGATGTAGGCAGGACTAGTCCAAACACTTGAGACGACTGACTAGAGTAACCGCGGCCGATGCTTTTCCCAATGCGAAGCGAAGATGAAGCCATGAAGTTACTAACTGAAGTGTTCTCCGACAGAACCAGATAGTCAAGACGGAAAGGTACTTCCCAAAGGGCTTGGAAAGCTCAGCGCCGACCGTGAACAAAGGGAACGGAATGCCGACTGTGCAAAACCTAAGTGAGGTGCAAAGGAATTGCGGGGTAAGGGGGGTGAACCGAACTTTATGAGCCGGAGTCAACCATGAACAAGAACAAGAACCCCATGGAGGGAGGGGGGGGGCCCCGGAGGCAGAAGAGCGTGCATGGCATCACTCCCCTAGGCAGCAGCCATCAAGGGGGAGGAGAAGGGGGGGGGAAGGAGTTGCCGATGATCTCTCTGGTGTTAAAATTTCAATCGCCAGAGGTGTAGAGGAGATGGTTCGTGGCCTAACAACTGTGACTTTCTTTTTTTTATTTTTATTTTTAAATCATATGTTTATTGTTTCTACAGTACAAGAAATGACATGCATCTTTTACGATATGGCCAAAACAAAACCGAAAATCAAACTAACAATCAACAAATGAAATATTCATAACCTGTTCCCCCAATGCAACCAATAAACGTCGCAAAGCAGCCGAAGCTAACATTAAAGGAAAGTATAAGGCCACTGTCTAGTCTCAAGGGCCAGGGGCAGGTGGGGTGTTAGAGCGAAAGAGCCGGTTCGGGGGAGAATGAAGGGAGCGAGCGAGCGGAGGTACTCTGGGAGGGAAACCAGTGGGAGTGGTGTGAATAAACTCAGCCAGGGCAATGAGCGGCTGCTGGTCAGACCAGATTGGGGCCTCAGGGGCCAACTCGGAGACCCCTTGGAGGAGGCGGGATCTCTGACAGGCAGACGAGGGGCAGGATAGGAAGGCATGCCCGAAGGTCTGCGCAGCTTTGGAGCAGAGCGGGGAGGACGTGTCGGCGTCAGGATCATCCCAAGAGGCTTGAGCCACGAGGTAACTTTTCTCAGAGGGCATCTGGTGGATCCTTCCTGCAACAAATTTGCCCAAACCCATGAAGGGATGGGGGCGTGTTGAGGGCGGAGAGGGGTAGTATGGGGGGGCTGGGGTTGCAGCCCCATCAGAGAGGAGGAGTTGTTTGGCACGTAGTTTGAGACATGCGTATGATGGGACCACCCCAGGGACAGTGGGTAGGTAGTCCGTCAAATGGAGGGAGATGGGCGGCAAAGTGACCACATTGGGGATGAGAGGGGTGGCCGTGTCAGCCAAAGCGGTGATGGCGTTGTGTTAATACCTCGGATTCTTGGCCTTATCCGAAGTGGAATGCCAATCGAGATTGAAGAAGAGATAAGGTTTGGAGGTGATCTTCCCATGCACCACCAGAGGGGCACGGTAGGGTGAGAATGTGAGGACGGACTTAGGGCGGCGTGCTGTGGCAGGGTTTCTCTCCGGGGGGGAGCAAATAAGCCGTAGGCTAGCCAGGCGACGCTGGTGGCGTATAAGAGTCGGCAGCGGGGGGAGACAGGCTTCCCTGTGCAAACAAATGGTGTTGGTGGTGGAAAAACAATTGGTGATCCACCTGCAGACCCAACGCCAAAAAACGGACATTAGGTTCATGATGGCTGGGGGGGGGCTCCAAACAGCAGACCCGTACAAAAGGATCGGGGCCAGGAGCAAACGTGCCAGGGAGAGACAAAGCTGGGGAGGAAGGCCCATTCCCGGAGGAGAGAGACGCCGAATGGTGGCTAGTGCGGCGTTGGCGAGGGTGTACCTTCTGGAGAAGTGGGACCTCGGGTCAAAGGTGCAGGTGAAGACAAAACCCACCCATTCCAGGCGGGTCTGTGGGGAGAAGAGCTGATCCTCAAGCTGTACCGGGAGGGAGCACCGGGGTATATTGCTCCTGGCAGTCCTCGAATGGATCAGTTCAGTATTTGGAACGGAGAAGGAGATGTTAATCGCGGAGGCCTTCCTCTTAAGCAATGAGAAAGATTTCTGGAGGAGGCGAACATTGGTTCTGTTAGAGGGTGAGGCGATACTGACCGCAAAGTCGTCAACGTAGGAGACAATAAGCGATCTAGGGATATCCAGGTGAAGAGAGGAAACATAAATGACGAAAAGTAGGGGGGAGATGGGGGAGCCCTGGGGGACGCCCACGGATACGGGTGAGAACGAGCGGGGGGACCCTTGAAACGTCAGGCGGCAGGTGTGGTCTCTAAAGAAAGAGCCGACCCACTAAACCAGGTACAGGCTAACCTCTTTTCTGTGGAGGAGAGAGAGGAGGGAGGGAGACTCCACGTTATTGAAGCCTCCTTTCACATCGAGGAATAGGGTGGAGACCTTGTAGCCGAGGTGATGGAAGGATTCAACATGGTGTTGTAGGATGAGGGCGGCATCAGCAGTGGACCTCCCGGGGAGGGACCCACACTGGAGGAGGTGGATGAGGGAGCAGGTTGTCGCCTGGGCTGAGAGGCGGAAAGTTACCACTCTCTCAAGGATTTTAGAGAGGGTTCGGAGGAGGACGATGACCCTGAAGGAGGAACGCGAGTCATAGGAGGGTTTGCCCGGTTTGTCGAGGACGATACCGAGTGCATTTTTGAGGAAGGGGGGGTGGAAACCATGGGCAAGCAGGGGGTCCAGGAGGGAGGGGAGAAGGGAGGGTTTGAGGCAGTACACGGACTTCCAGACTGAGTACGGGATGTGGTCGGGACCGGGGGCGGTATTCGAGGACTTGGAGAGGGCCCTTGATATTTCCTCCGAGGTAAGGGGAGTAAAGTCCTCGTGGCGTGTGAGGTGGAGGAGCACGGGAGGTAGGGGTTTAGGGGGGAAGAAATGGTGAAGGAGTGTTTCTACTACGTCGGTTGGGTCAGAGGCCCCTGGCAAATCCGGGAACCTGTGTGGCGGGCAGCCAAACGCCAACCTTTTGACCGTCCAGAGGGAATGTGGAGTGGCCGAGGACAGGAAGTCCGACCAGTGTGTCTTCTTGGCGGAGGCGATGGCCTTGAAGTATGTCCTCCTTAAGCTCTTCACATTGCTCCAATTGAGGCGGGATGGGTCAAGACGGGATATCTTTGCAAACTTGTGGTATTCCCTTCTCAGGGATGATAGGCGAGGAGACCACCATGGCTTTGAGTGGGGGCATGGGCGCTTACTCCGGGCGTGGGAGGTCAGGAGAGAGGACAGGCGTGTAGAGGGGATGTCGAACCATCTACCTAGAGAGTACAGCGTGGGCCTTGCCGGGCAGGGTAATGTGGTGAAGGCGTTCACCGCCTCTCCTACCGCATGCAGGTCGAGGAGGGCCCAATGTGCAGTAGGGGGGGGTAGCATTTTCTCGGGTGGTTTCAGTGTTTTTACAAACGGGACGTGGTCTGAGCCAGTGGAGGGGAGGGGCGTGTCCCACGAGGAGACAAGGGGGGAGAGAGTGGTATTTGTGAAGGCCAGGTCCAAAAAGGAAGGTCTCAAGATGGTGTCAAACGGGAAACGCATGTACACCCCAGGGGTGTTGAGGAGGTGGTATGGGATGTCAAAAGCAAAATCCAAGTAACGCGCGGAGAGGGTAAATTCTCTCTCAGAGAGGGAGCAGCAGGGGTCCGCGAGTGGGTGATGGAGGTTGAAGTCCCCCAAAACAAGATGAGGATAGGAAAGAAAAGAAAACAAACTCTCCGGTGGTATGGAGCGATAAGGGGGGCGGTTCGTATGATGGAGATATACCGAGGTACCCCTAAGGGAGCGGTGGGGGGATCTAAAAAGACCTTCCGGAGAAAAGGCGTCCACTGAAAGCATCTCCGAGGAGTCGTGAAAAACAGTGGAACAAGACAAGTCCTAGTTCAAAACTTGAGAAACATAAATGGCCAAATGGGGGCAGCCAGGGGGGGGGGCGAAGGAGAGAAATCCTGGAAACGTCGGGAGCACCAACTGTCTGGAAGGGGGATCTTGAATTGCAACAAGTAAGGGGGAGTGAAGCAGCAAGGTAAAGCTGTGAAACAATGAAAGAAAAACATCCCAGCTCCCAAGGCAGTTGTGTAGAACGATTGGAAAGGAGGGGAAGACAGCCGAGCTGTCCGTGTATTGAGTGAAAAAATTCTGCATTATTGGGCAGAGCCCTCGGAGGAGTCTCAGTTGAGAGATTCATCACCGCTCTCTCTTGGGGCGAGATTGGTGATGGTGCGGTGGGCTCTTTGCCTAGGTGGCGGAGCATTGCGGGGGAGTACAGGGGCACTGGGGGTATGAGGAGAGGGACCTGGTGCTGAACCAACAACCGTCGAAGGGCCAGCCTGGTCCTCAGCGAGATCAATACTGTCCTGCGTCTGTCGAGATGGCACCTTTGATTTGTCGGGGGCGGTCTTGGGGAGTGAGGGGCAATCCCTGCTGCGTGCAGAGTGCTCTTCCTGGCAGTTAGGACAGCATGCCACCGAGGACGGGCAGCAGTCGAGGATCAGTTGGAGGTTACCACCCTTAGGGCAGGAAGGGTTAGGGCAGCGATGCTCTTCTTTCGTATGGGCGAGCGAGCAGAAGGGGCAGACGGGAAGTGTGCTGGGACAGCGATGGCAGATGTGGCCGAACTTCCAGCATTTCCTACACTGGGAGTTCCTGGAGGAGGGGAACATTTGTTCCACTCTTCGGCTACAAGAGAAGAGGTTGACCGAGGGGAGAAGGGCGAGAGGGTCCGGCGGGGCCACAGAAACAACCACGCAGGTTGGTGATTTTTGGCCATGAGATTCTGGGTCCGGGTTAAGGTAATGCGCTGAGAGAATGGAGACTCCCCTGGCATTGCGGATGGACTCAGGAAGAGAGGGGAAGAGTTGGTCGTCATCTGAGGGGAGGAAAGCTAGGGGGATAGAGTGAATCGATAGCTGTGTTTGGTTCGGGGCGGGCTTGAAGAGATCCCACGGGGAGTTGCCCACCGGGAAAGCTTTGTTCATTCTCGTAGTAAAGGGAGTGATGTAGGGGGTGAATGCGGATGCGGGGGTGTGAAGGTCAGGACCGAGAAGTGATACTGAGCCATTGTCGTTGCCCATTCAGGTGAAGGAGAGGGGGAGGGAGCAATTGGCTTCTCTGAGAATGGAGGCAGCGATGTCGGGCAAGTGGGCTGCTATTCTGAGCACCTCTGGGTGGGGTTCGAAGGTCGTCCTGAAGGCAAAGAATCTGCAAACGGCTTGGGGGAGGGGAGGGGGTGGTTTCATAAAAACCTCTCCCGAGGCAACCGCAACGGAGGAAGCCAAGACAGAGGCCTTCACCTGTCGACCCTTGTTTCCCTTAGCAGGGGGTGCAGCGGCTTGAGCGTAGGTGGGGGTGGCCTTGGGGGTCAGAGTGGTGGGGGCTCGCCAGTCGGGGTCGAGGTGGCCGGGGGTCCAAGCACAACCTGGGGGGTATTTGCCTTTTGCGCGAATTCTTCCAGTTCCCAGGTGTGGGGGTACTTCTTGGCAAACGCCTCAGGGTTGCCGTATAGTGTGGGAGGAGAAGTTGACATGTCATATCTCGGGAGATCGGGGTCAGCTGAGGGGGAGGGGCAGACTATGTTGGGAGGTGGTGGGGGTGGAGCCGAAGGAGCTCTGTCCTTCCCTTTGTCTTCGCCAGTTGGGTTGATGTTGCCGGAAGGGGGGGGGGCATTACCCGCCAGAAGGGTGTGTAGAGTGCTGTGCCATATTAGGGCGCTGGGGAGGAAAAGGGGCCTGTGCGGCTGACGGGAGACGGGAGGCAATATCGCGGAGGGACACCTCGAGTGGGGCAAGGTTTGGGGGTTGTGGAGAGAAATCCAGGTTGGCAACCTGAGAAGACAGCTCGTCAATTTAGGTGGAGAGGTTCTCGAGAGCAGTCGCGATATGGACCCTCGATTGAAGGGAGTTGCAGAGTAGAGGGAGGAGCATTTGTTGCCCGATGGAGAGGGTGGAGATGTTTGCTGGTATAATAGGGGGGTAAACCTGCGGCTGGGAGCCCGAGGTCGGCTCCGGTTTTATGGAAGATCGAGACCAGATGGTGGAGGTTCCCAGTGGCCGGGAGGGGGGAGAGTGGAGCTGGAGTGGTGTTTCTCGGGGTGCCACCCGGGTGGGAGGCCATGTCTGGAGGGGAGGGTGGGGACGTGAGGCCCAACAATGAGGACGAATTGTGTGGGAGAAGGAATCGTGCACAGAGCGACGTGGTGTTGAGAAATGTAGGGTGGGGGAAAGAGGGGAGCAGAAGTGTGGCCTAACTACTGTGACTTGTTTTATGTTTTTTTCATTTTTTTTTCATTTTTTTTTTGTCACGATTATTAATTATTTCTATAAGGGCGAATGCACACCTGTGCGCAATCCCACAGTCGTAGGTAGAACGGACTTTCGACCAAGCATGGGCCACGTAGTCCAAAACCACCAACTACATTCCATCCCGCCATCCCCAAGGTAAAACCCTCTGACCCTGCCTGACAGAGAAACCCCCGCCCGGTACTATAGTTAGAAACTACAAGGAGATGAGAAAGCGGGCCTGAAAGCCAAGAACCAAAAGCCCCCGCCAAAGCCTAGCCTAAAAAGAAAACAACCCCGGCCGACAGTAAACAGAACCAACAAAGGAAAACAAACCCACTCACCCAAGTCAAACCACCTAGAAGCTAAACCGTAGTAAAACCCCACCGGGCCCAGTTCCCGAGGGAATAGGGCTCCACATAATGGGTCATGGGGACACAACGAGGGGAGAAAAGCTCCTGGAGGCATAGCGCCCCGCCAGCCGATGCTCAGGAAGAGCGACCAAGTTCGAGAGAATGTCGCCAAAAGGAGGAAGGCTTGTGGCAAGCGGACGAAGATCTCGTCAGCTATTTCGGAAAAGAGGACCCGGAAAGAAGGTTTAACCATGAGCCCCTGGTCCGACGACATCAGATGGCAGCAGAGGTCTAGTGGTGGTCATAGAGCTGCGAGCAGTAGGGTGCCAGCCGATCGAAAGCTCCGGGAGGGGGAGGGTGGAGGGCGAGCCGACACAAGAAGTGCGAGGAAGGCTTACGGAAACGGGGTCACGATGTTTGGTTAAGTCCGACAGTACCAGCAGAGCACAAAGGAGATAGTGCAATACCAGAGAGCAGTGCCACCGGTGGCAACTACTTTACCGAACAACCAAGACAAAAGACCGCCCGTGGCAGGCTGCCTAAGCGAGCCCGGAGAAGAGGGGGTGAAGGCGGACTCGACTAACCCCTAGGAACAAGCTTGCCAGGCCTGACCATCAGAAGGGAAAGCAAGAGGGAAGGGAGATGACTTCACTCAGACAGAGGCGATGTGGCCTGTCTGAGGAGAGGGGGCTGGATGGAAGTTACGATGATTTCTCGTGGTGTTGAGATTTCAATCGCCGGAGGTGTAGCGGAGACGGAGGATGGTCTAACTACTGTGACTTTCTTTTTTTTTTTTTTTTTGAATCATATGCATTTGTTAAAGGTACAAACACAGCATTCAGCTTTAACGCTATGGCGAACAAAAACCGTACCCTCCTCACCCCAGGAAACATCCAAACCCCCAAGTCCCTCTGGTATGAGACCAACCGCACATCTCGCCTATCGCTCCACCAAATCCTACGAACATACTCGTACACCCGAAGGAAGTAGAAAGGAAAGAAGCAAGCAGGATGGAGAGGAGAACCCTTAGCGACATCTACCACAGAAAGTATAAAAACATAGGAGATGATTGAACCCCTGACAAAGGAAATTTATGTCTGATAAGTGACGCGTATCAGCCTGAGCTAGGAAGTGAGAGTATGGACCTGCACACCGGAGCGGTGCCGGGGGACGGAGCGGTGCCCAATGGCAGGATAGAACGGTGTATGGAGGTGACTCTGGTGTCGCCGGAGGGAGTGCCAAAGCGGTATTAGCGACGGCCAAAAGGACGGGGGTAACCGAGGCGGGTTTTTGTATAACGACCGAAGATCGACCATGGGGGGGGGGGAGCAGTAAGGTGCCCGCCGAGGGGTTGGGAAGAGGCGGGATGGGAGTAGCTGTAACCGAGCAACGGGACAAACACCAAGAAGGTAGAGGAAGGGGGATGGGAGGAGGAAGGACTTCCGAACCCTTGAGACGACCTACTAGAGTAACCGCGGCCGATGCTTTTCCGAATGCGAAACGAAGATGAGGTGCTGAAGTTACTAACCGAAGTGTTCCCCAACAGGACCACATAACCGAGACAGAAAGGAACTTCGCAAATGCCTTGGAAAGCTCAGCGCCGACCGTGAGCGAAGAGGACAGAATGCCCACCGTGCAAAACCTAAGCGAGGTGCAAAGTACGTGTGGGGTAATGGGGAGAACTGAACTTCATGAGCGGGAGTCAACGATGAAAAAGAACAAGAACCCCGTTGAGGAGGGGGTAGACTCCAGAGGGAGAGGAGGGGTTGTAGCATCGCTCCCCTAGGCAAAAGCCATCAAGGGGGAGGAGAAGGTGTGGTGGTGGATCCCACGATGATACCCCTGGTGTTGAGATTTCAATTGCCGGAGGTGTAGGGGAGATGGTTCATGGTCTAACTACTGTGACTTTTTTTTTATTTTTTATTTTTTATTTTTATATCATATGTTCATTGTTTCTACGGTACAAGAAATGACATGCATCTTTAACGATATGGCCAAAACAAAACCGAAAATCAAACTAACAATCAACAAAAGAAACAAACATAACCAGTTCCCCCAACGCGACCGATAATTGTCGCAAAGCAGCCGTAGCTAAAATCAAGAAAAGTATTGACCGCTTTGACTAGTCTCGAGGACCAGGGGCAGGTAGGGCGGTAAACTGAAGGAGGCGGGATCTCTGACGGGCGGAGGAGGGGCAGGAGAGGATGGCATGTTTGAAGGTCTGCGGGGCCTCAGAGCACAGTGGGCAGGACGTGTCGGCATCAGGGTTGCTCCATGAGGAGTGAGCCGAAAGATAGCTTTTCCCAGAGTGCATCTGCTGTATTCTCCCCGCAACAAACTTGCCCAGGCCCATGAAGGGATGGGGGCGCGTTGAGGGTGGATAGGGGTAGTATGGTGGGGCTGGGGTGGAAGACCAGTCAGAGAGGAGGAGTTGCTTAGCCCTTAGCTTGAGGTTGGCATAAGAAGGGACAACCCCTGGGATAGGGAGCAGGGAATCTGTTAAGTGGAGGGAGATGGGCGGGAGTGTAGAAACGTCATGTAGGAGGGAGGCGGCCGTGTTAGCCAAAGCTGTGATGGCGTTGTGTCGGTACCTTGGGTTCTTGGTCTTTTTCAGAGCAGAACACCAGTCAAGGTTGAAGAAGAGATAAGGTCGAGAGGTAATCTTCCCACGCGCTATCAAGGTGGCACGGTGGGGCGAGAAGGTGGGGACGGATTTAGGGAAGCGTGCCGTGGCAGGGTTTACCTCCGGAGGGGAGCAGATGAGTCTTAGGCTGGCAAGGCGGCGCTGGTGGCGTACAAGCACAGGCAGCGGGGGAAGACAGGCCTCTCTGTGCAGACATGTTATGTTGGTGGATGAGAAACAGTTGGTGATCCACCTGCAGACCCGGTGCCAGAAAACAGACATCGGGCTCATGATAGACAGGGGAGGGTTCCAGACAGAGGCCCCGTATATGAGGATTGGAGCCAGGAGCGAGCGCGCCAAGGCAAGACAAAGGTAGGGTGGGAGGCCCATCCCGGGGGGAGAGAGGCGGCGAATTATGGCTAGGGCGGCATTTGCAAGCGTGTACCTCCTGGAGAAGTGGGACCTTGGGTCAAAGGCGGGGGTGAAGATGAAGCCCTGCCATTTCAGGCGGGATTGCGGATAGAAGAGCTGATCTTCCAGCTGCACCAGGAGGGAACATGGCGGCTCATTGCTCCTGGTGGTCCTCCAGTGGATCAGTTCAGTCTTCGGAACGGAGAAGGAGATGTTGATTGGGGAGGCCTTTCTCTTGAGCGCTGAGAAGCACTTCTGAAGGAGGCGAACGTTGGGCCTGTAGGAGGGCGAGGCTACTGTGATTGCAAAATCGTCGATGTAGGAGATGATAAGTGACTTGGGGATTTCCAGGTGTAGGGAGGAGACGTATATGACGAAGAGGAGGGGGCAGATGGGAGAACCCTGAGGGACCCTGACCGACATGGGAGCGAAGTGGCGAGGGGACCCCTGGAACATCAGGCGGCAGGTGCGGTCTCTGAGGAAAGAACCGACCCACTGAACCAGGTATGGGCTGACCCCTTTCCTGCGGAGGAGAGAGAGAAGCGAGGGGGACTCCACGTTATCGAAGCCTTCCTTCACATCAAGGAAGAGAGTGGAGACTTTGTAGCGGAGGCGGTGGAAGGACTCAACGTTATGTTGTAGGACAAGGGCGGCATCGGCAGTGGACCTTCCAGGGAGCGATCCGCACTGATGGGGGTGGATGAGGGAGCATATTGTTGCTTGGGCTGAAAGGCAGGAAGCAGCCACCCTCTCAAGTATCTTAGAGAGTGTTCGTAGGTGGACGATAACCCTTAAGGAGGATGGCGAATCGTATGAGGGTTTCCCTATGTTGTCGAGGACAATACCAAGAGCTTTCTTGAGGGAGGGAGGGTGAAAACCGTGGGCTAGAAGGGGGTCAAGGAGGGATGGAAGAAGGGAGGACTTGATGCGGTGTATAGCTTTCCACACCGAGTACGGGATATGGTCGGGGCCAGGGGCGGAGGTGTTCGAGGATTTGGAGAGGGTCCTGGATATCACTTCGGAGGTGAGGGGGGTATAGTCCTCGTAGCGGGTGAGGGGGAGGAGCGGGGGAGGTGGGGGTTTGGAGGGAAAAAAGTGATTAAGAAGTGTTTCCGCCACTTCGGCCGGGTGGGAGGCCCCAGGTAGGTCCGGGAACCTTTGTGGCGGGCGACCAAAAGCGAATCTCTTGGCTGTCCAGATGGAGCGTGGGGTGGCCGAGGACAGGAAGTCCAGGCAGTGTGTTTTTTTGGCTGAGGCGATGGCATTAAAGTAAGTTCTTCTCGAGCTCTTCACATTGCTCCAGTTGAGGGGGGACGGGTCGAGGCGGGATATCCTGGCAAACTTGTGATATTCCCTTCTCAGAGACGATAGACGAGGGAACCACCATGGTTTCGAGCGGGGGCACGGGCGCTTGCTCGGGGCATGGGAGGTTATGAGGGAGGTGAGACGGGTAGAGGAGATGTCGAACCATCTGCTCAGGGAGTTGGGGGTGGGTCTTTCTGGGCAGGGTAGTATGGTGAAGGTATCCAGTGCCTTTCCCACCGCGTCAAGGTCCAGGAGGGCCCAGTGCGGCGTAGGGGGGGGCAGCATAACCGCGGGCGGTTCTCGAGTTATTACACATGGGACGTGGTCCGAACCAGTGGAGGGGAGGGTGGTGTCCCACGAGGAGACGAAGGGGGAGAGGGCGGTATTCGGGGAAGGCCAGGTCTAAAACAGAGGGTCTCGTAATGGTGTCAAAAGGGAACAGAGTATAAACTCCGGGGGTGTTGAGAAGGTGGTACAGGACTTCAAAAGCGGCATCAAAGTAGCCTGTAGAAATGGTGAATTCCCTTTCGGATAGGGAGCGGCAAGGATCTGCTAACGGATGGTGGAGGTTAAAATCACCTGAAACCAGGTGAGGGGAAGAAAGCAAAGAAAAAATTCGCTCAGGAGGTATAGAGCGATAGGGGGGACGATTTGTGCGAAGAAGGTACACCGAGGTGCCCCTTAGGGAGCGGTGGGGGGATCCAAAAAGACCCTCCAGAGAAAAAACATCAACCGACCACAACTCAGAGGAGTTGTGAAGCACGGTTGAGCAGGACAAGTGCTGGTTTAACGTGTGAGAAACATAAATGGCTACCCGGGGGCGGCCAGGTGGGGGGGGGGCGAAAGACATAAATCCCGGGAAAGTTGGGAGAACCGATCGTCTGGAGGGTGGGTCTTGGATAGCGACAAGCAGAGGAGGGTGAGGCAGCATGGTAAAGCTGTGAAAAAGTGAAAGAAAAATATCCCAGCTCCCAAGGCGGTTATGTTGAACAATTGGAAAGGACAGGAAGACAGCACTGCTGTCAGTGTAGTGAGTGAAAAAATTCTCCATTATTGGGCAGAGCCCTGGGAAGAATCACAATCTAAGGATTCATCACCGCTCTCTCTTGGGGCGAGATCGGTGACGGTGATGGTGTGGTGGGCTCTCTGCCTAGGTGGAGGAGCATCGCGGGGGAGTACAGGGGCACTCGGGGTTTGGGGAGCGGCACCTGGTGCTGGACGAGAGACCGTCGAAGGGCCAGCCTGGTCTTCAGCGAGATCCATGCTGTCCTGCGTCGATCAAGATCGCACTTGTGAGGTGTCCGGATCAGTTTTCGGGCGGCAGGGGCAATCCCTGCTGCGTGCAGAGTGCTCTTCTTGGCAGTTAGGACAGCATGCCACCGAGGATGGACAGCAGGCGAGGACAGGTTGGAGATTGCCACCCTTAGGGCAGGAAGGGTTAGGGCAGCGATGCTCCGCTTTGGTGTGGGCGAGCAAGCAGAAGGGACAGATGGGCAGTGCGCTGGGACAACGGGTAGGGATGTGGCCGAACTTCCAGCATTTCTTACACTGGGAGCTTTTGGAGGAGGAAAACATCTGTTCGACTCTCCGGTTTCGGGAGAAGAAGTTGATGGAGGGGAGAATGGCACAAGCGTTGGGCGAGGCCACCGTAACGACCACGGAGGTGGCGGTCTTCTGTTCACGAGATTCCATGTCTGGGTTAAGATAACGCGCCGAGAGAATGGAGACTCCCCTGGCATTGCGGATGGACTCATGAAGAGAGGGGAAGAGTTGGTCATCGTCTGAGGGGAGGAAAACAAGAGGGATAGAGTGAATCAAAAGTTGCCATGCGTTCAGGGCGGGCTTGAAAATATCCCAGGGGGAGTGGCCTATTGGGAAAGCCTTGTTTAATCTAGAGGTAAGGGGAGCGAAATAGGGGGTATAAGCGGAGGCGTGGGTGTGAAGGTCATTACCGCGCAGCGACACTAAGCCTTTGTCGTTGACCGTGCAAGTAAAGGAGAGAGGAAGGGAGCAGTTGGCTTCTCTGAGAACAGCAGCCGCAATGTCTGGGAAATGGGCTGCTATCTTGAGCGCTTCTGGGTGGGGTTCGAAGGTGGTTCTGGAGGCGAAGAATCTGCGGACAGCTTGGGGGAGAGGAGGGGGAGATTTCGTAAAAACCTCTCCCGACGCAACCGCTACCGAGGAAGCCGAGACAGGACCATTCGCCTGACGACCCTTCTTTCCTTTAGCAGGGGTTGCGGCAGCTTGGGCATAGGTGGGGGAGGCCTTGGAGGTCATGGTAGTTGGGGGACGCCAATCGGGGTCAAGATGGCCAGGGGTCCAAGAGGGACCGGGAGGGTATTTCCCTTTGGCGAATTCCTCCGCTTCCCAGGTGTGAGGGTATTTCTTGGCAAACGCCTCAGGGCTGCCATACATTGTGGGAGGGGAAGTTGACATGTCGTATCTCGGGAGATCCGGGTCAGCTGAGAGGGATGGCCAGACCGTATTAGGTGGTGGTGGGGGCGGAGCCGGAGGAGCTCTTTCTTTCCCTTTCTCTTGGCGAGTGGGGTTGGTGGTGTTGGTGGGGGCAGGACGGGATCCACTAGAGGAGTGTGTGGCCTGCTGTGGGACATTAAGGCTTTGGGGAGGGAAAGAGGCCTGAGCGGTTGATGGGAGACGGGAGGCAATGTCACGGAGAGATGCTTGGAGTGGGGCGAGGTTTGGAGGTTGCGGGGAGAAGTCCCAATTAGCAACCTGGGAGAACAAGTCGTGGATTTCAGTCGAGAGATTCTCCAGGGCCGACGCGATGTGGACGCTCGATTGAAGCGAGGTGCAGAGTAGAGGAAGGAGCATTTGTTCCCCGATAGAGATGGTGGAAATGTTTGCAGGAGTGATGGGGGGAAAGCCCACGGCGGGAAGCCCAAGGTCAGCGGCAGTCTGGTGGAAAAGCGAGACCAGATGGTCGAGATTTCCTGTGGCCGGGAGGGGCGAGAGAGGGGCTGGTGTACCAATTCTCGAGGGGCCACCCTGATGGGAGGCCATGTCTGGAGGTGAGGGTGGGGACGCAAGGCCCAACAAGGAGGACGAAAAGTATGGGAGAGGAGATCGTGCGCAGAACGACGTGGTGTTGAGAAATGTAGGGGCGGGGAAAGAGGGGAGCGGAAGTGCCGTCCAACTACTGTGACTTTTTTTTTTTTCTTTTTTTTTTCTTTTTTTTAAATCAAGTGCGTTTGTTTTATTAAGGTACAAAGACAGCATGCATCTTTAACGATATGGCCGACAAAAACCCTACCCTCCTCACCCCAAGAAACA
>Ga0307509_10004346_pt1 | contig 20558 bp, 21 predicted proteins | sample 10_EM_MG_FD_202245 | JGI IMG/M metagenome (GOLD analysis project Ga0307509, IMG submission 202245) | Populus trichocarpa ectomycorrhiza microbial communities from riparian zone in the Pacific Northwest, United States - 10_EM | ecosystem: Host-associated > Plants > Roots > Unclassified | place... | reverse complement strand
GGCCCCATCATATCGGCATTGGCCTGTCGTGAAGAGAAATACATCGTGTAGTGTTTTCTAGGTGGGTCCAGATTCGCGAGCATCTCATCTACTTGTTGAATCAAAGGTTTCACATTTGCTGTCGTCGCCGGTGTACTGAGTGCCAGCGGTCCAACGAAAGGTGCGCTCATCATCACCACAGATCGGAACACGTCAGGCCGGATGAGAGCACAATGCGCTGCAACAGGCGACCCGAAATCGTGTCCAATCACTGCTGCAACCGATGTATACCCGAGGGCATACACCAGCGCGACTATATCCGCTGCAAGGTTGAGCATGCGGAACGGCGACAAGTCGTCCTCGTGCGTGATCTTTCGCCCAGGCGGCTGTCGACCTCTTTCTTTGGTTTGTCCGAACCCCCGCTGGTCAGGCGCAACGACAGCGTATCCGCTGGCTGCTAGAGGTGCCATCACTTTCCGCCATGAGTATGCGATTTCCGGGAATCCATGTAGGAGAACGAGGAGTGGGGGCTTGGAGGTGGTGGATTGTTCGGATAGGGGAGGAGAAGCCTCTAGAATGTGCATGTCGAGATCGGATACAGCTACGATTCTGGATGTGACATTGGATGGGAGACCAGGCAAGCTGTTAATCGCGTTGCTCATGGTGGTTGGAATGTAAATGTTGGAGAACCGGCTACTATGAGCCGGGCAGTACACGAGGCCCCAATTGGAGCATAAACCTAAAGTAGGAAGGGAAAAAGTATTATTGGCAGTCCAAGCTAGCAGAAGAAAGTAAATTAATTGTCCTTAACAAATGATACAATTAAAGTTAACCTTAAATTGCCCAAGAGGGGATGAGATTAAAATAGCCGTGAATATATAATACAGAAAGGTGCGCGTTTATTGAGAAAGATGGCGTCCGGTAGGTCCAAAATGATGATAAACGAGTCTAGATTCAAAGCACTTCGTCGACCTTGGAGCGACTAATGCAGAAACCCTGCAGCACATTTAGCCTCTCGTGATGACAGGGAAGAGACATTAGAAAACACACAGGTGTAACCCACTCCTTGCATCCACAGCAAACACCAGCCCAATCGAAATTTCCCAATTTTGCATTACACTTCTTGTTTGGGCAGGTAATTTTCCCGGCAATTTCGCCCGAAGAGAGGAAATGCTCCATCCACTTCATCTGCAGGCGGAGGGTCAATAGATGAGAAATCGTAATTGATAGGAATGTCTGGCTTACTGGCTCGACAAAGTAACCCGAGCATTTGGGATTTACTAAAATCGGGGCACTACTAATGGGAGCGGCCTTCGATGCAGGGACCTGAGTTACAGACGCGGGTGGGGAGCGCAATGCCGCAAGCTTTGGGTCAGACATGAGTTGTGCTGCAAGGTCCGTGGGGCTAATGAGATGAGTTGTTGGAGTTTCGACGGTCGACTCTGGTGCATCGGAAGAATGTTCGGTGACCGCGCTTCCATCCGCTTTGAAATATGACCCAGTCCTGTTTTCGGGCGGTGGATTCGTGTCGCCAGCTAATGAAATGACCGCATCCGATAATCGGCGACCGAGGAGCTGCGACGCGTGGATGGAGATGTCTTCGGCAGTCGTCCCAGTGAGATCGATGTTCATCTCTGGCGAGTTTTCGGTGAACTCAGTGGCTTTTGAATCAGAGTCTCCCTCATCCTCAGTTTCCAGCGCAGACATCGATGACGGGTCGAGTAGAGTGCGCGACATGCTACGCAGAGAATGGAGTGGATGCCCGTATGGAATAGCAGAGGTACTTCTTGGTGTCGGGACTTGTGAAGTAGATGGCGATGGTAGGTCAGGAATTGGTGATGAGATCCCCTTTCCTGGATCTTCACGAATGGCAGACATGGAGAGTGAATCGCCGAGACCGCCGCTGAAAGACTTGCGTATGGCCCTGCGAGTAACCTCACCACCAAAAGAACCATTCTGCGATCGTGATGACTGCCCTGCAGCCGAAGGACGCCGCGATCCAGCTGGAGTCGTCGCTGCCGGCGTAGCAGGCCCTAATTCCCCATGATCCAACATATGTTCTCTCGTAGCCAATTCTTGTCTTCATAGTCAGTGAGTACCAATTAAAATATCAGGGATCAAACAAACACACCTGCACATCTTGCATCGGATCCGTCGCCGAGGACCGCCAGGCGTGTTTGGGAGAGAATCGGAAGGTGTTCGTGGATATTTTGCGAACATTTCAGTTTGGGGAGGGGATCCGTCACCGTCTAACCATAAATAAATTCTGGTGAGTCAATGCGAGATCTGATAAAGTCATGAGGACTACGTACTCATGACTTCCTCAACCGCCCGTCCCATGTAATACATCCGAATGGCCTTTTCACGCCTTGAGATCTTGTATCTTGCAGCGTGAAACAGTTCGAGCTGTTGGAGAAAGTTCTGGTTTGGCCTTTTACATCAACAATCAGACAAAAAATGTGAAGTGACCTAGATCAAGAACATACTCCACAGAGGGCCGTGCTTGTCTGATAAGTTCGAGGGCAGTCCGGGGGTCAAGGTCCTTGAGGTACATGAGGTAGGCTGCAACGATGGTGGAACTTCGACCTGAGAAGATTTGGAAATAAGGACACCTGGCAATATTGTCTCATGAACAACGTACTGACGCCCGCTTGGCAATGCACCAAGACTCCTCTACCCTTGTCGAGCTCTGCCTGGATGAAGTGTATGGATGGCAGGAAGTGAGTCATGACGTCCGCATCCTCGGTATCGTCCAACTGGATTTGATGGCGGATGAAAGTCTGTTTATTCGAAATGAGAACTGAATGAATCAAATCTTCCAACAAAGAAAAAGGGGTACTTCGTGGATGGTGATCCTCCCCCTCATAGCCGTCAGAATGCTGAATATCCCATGAGCCTTCAGGTTTTCCACATTTTTCACGCTTTGTAGATCGCCGATCCACAATCCAGGTATGATTTCATCCATGTTGGCCCTTTTCTGCAGCGTTTGTGGAGAGGGCCACTCCCAGAATGGTATGAGAAGGTCAAGGTGCGATGAAAGCCGGTTGATGCTCTGCCGAAACTGCTGTGATGTCATGCATGCACTATTTATAAGAACTGCAAATGACTCCAGTCTTTATTTCCTTCCCTTTCAATACCACTATAAATATGACTCTCATCTCTCAAAAAATTAGCTTGTGATCAAATGAGCAAGTAGAATATGGTTAGATTCAAAAATGCTAGTGATAAGTACGCTCGACGAACGTTGACCAACTGGTTTGTTTATAGTCGCCCCGGAGGCACGCGGCTCAGCGTCGCGCTTGGCATATGTGCCGTCGTCATAATGATGATACTACCCTTTACAATACTTTCCCAGAATACAATAAGGAGAAACACTCGTTCTTGGAGGAAAAGTTCGGGTTATGTTGGACCAATGCTCAGACAAAACTGCATCCAGGGATTCAGGCCACAACTTGTTGGAAATTCGTCAATATGGCGGGTCGTCCCGAGTCCTACCCTAATGAGAGTCCAAAGCCCAAATTTAGCCTCTGGGAAACGGTACAAAAGACAAGATAGAAACGCGCCTCCGGGGTACATGGCAAAACACATTGCCAAAGTAATAAATGCCATTCTGCAATGGATTGTGGGATTGCGAGGGTGGCACCACGTCGAACAGTCAGGTCGCCGCTCGAAGCCCGATGACACATTCAATGCGCAGAACAAATGACTCATGCCCGCAAATGCCAGCCAGCTGGCCCGTCGATAACCAGAACTCGCTAAAAAACGCTGGAAGAATATTCCCCACACACCCTTCTGGATGGCAACACTGACAAGTTGCATTGGGGCAGAGTCATATACACGTGGACAGGGTTGTGGCAAAGGTTTAGGTATGAGATGAGGGTTTAATCACTAAGTGGGAGGTGGATGCGTCGAAAGATCGGAAGATAGGTCTTTATCGTATATGGAGGGAAGACGTGGGGATGAGACGAGGATCATCATAGCAGGAACGCGCGGCTTTCAGGCGGGTCAGAATCTTTTGGAAGGGAGGTAAGTTCGTGATAAATCACTGGATCGAGGAACTTGGGTATGTACTTGCTCGTAAAATGCGATTTCTCCGTTGAGATGATCTACTGTGATCGTCCTCGAGTCGTCTCCTTTCTGTGCATGATACACATCCATCTTTGCCACGGTGGTATTGAGCACAGTTTCACCACCATGTCTTCATCGGCCTATGAGATACTGCCTTTCAGTATTTTAAATGTAAGATACAGGAATGAGACGAACATATGTTGGATCAGCAATATTTTCGTCGCCGACTGCCTCTCGATATCGTGAGATGATTTGGGTGGTGATGATAGTCTGCAAATTTGCTAAGCTGCAGACGAAGTTTAAGGAGAAATCCCCAAACTGGGCCATCAACTTCATGATCTCTGCAAATTGTTGGAAAGCGTCCCAGGTGCAATACATCATCTGGCCATTGAAGTTATCAAACTGATCCTGTGTGTAATTATCCAGCAGCCGATATCGGGGGATGGCATTGTATCAGACAGGCGTAAGCTTGGTCGATGCTTTGGAGATGGGAAATCGGTAACCAAGGCGTATTCCATTTGCTTCACCGTTTGAACGGCCATGTTGGCGACAAACGATGCGGTGACGTAGTTGAGGTTTCTGGCAGGAGCAACTTGTTTCCAAACCATGTTGCAGTATTGGCGCAATCCAACAACAGGAAACAACGGAGGCAGTCGAAATTTTTTTGTCGAATGGACCATCGGATTATCGCAAATCCACTCGTTTTTCTGTGGAGCCTCTGGTGTTCGAAGGCCGCTTTCTTGTTGTACGAGTACAGACAGATGCCGGATGACTTCAGTTAAGGCGAAGTTGCCGTCTTTTCCTAGCATCAAAGTACCGTGAATATCGTCGACCCCTTTCAGCACCCTTCTTCTCGGCCTCTTTGAATATTTGAAGGACTTGGGAGTACGCGTTAATCGCATGTAAATGAGCCTTGTTGTTCTCCGAGACATTGGCGTCGGGGAAATAGACCGCTGCCGCGAGTTTCCTTTGCTTGATGGACAATTCGAGCAATGCAAGGTGGGAAGCGGGTATAACGACGTCGCTTGCAGATATTTCTCGAGCGAGGTCGAGTAACGCGCGGAGCGAAAGCTTCGGTGATGCTAGGTCGGGATCCTGCTCGTGCTTTATTTCCGTGGCCACGTCCACGTCTCGATGTAATTGAGGTTGGATGACATGAAGCAGATGAGGCAGCATGAGTTCTGTCGCGGTACGATTACGCTGTCGTTTTCCTTGCACTGACGGTAAGTGTGGTAGTTGGGTACACGCGGCGTGAAGTTCTTCGCGGCTGTTACAGCTGCTGCTGGCGGGTTTTCGTGGTGAGCGAAAGGAATTCGATTTGGGAGTGGCGAAAAAGGGAATAAGACTTGTAGGAGTTGATGTATTTCAGAAAGAAAGACCATGTGAACATTGTTTATTTTTACAGGTCTTCTGTGAACGCCTCATTTGTACCTATTTGTTCACAATAATCTCGGGACGCGTTCTTGACGCGTCCTGGAGCGCAAACCACTTGGCAAACCACGTAAGTACCGCGACGGCTCTGACAACAAATTGGAGCTCTCTACACACGCAAATTTGCCCGGATCGTTCATTACGTCGAAAAAAACGTTCGAACAGAAAACAAAAGGAGGAAAATTATTCGAAATGAAAAGATGAGAAGATGATGACTCGACTTACTGAAGGCTCAGGCTGTCCCGACAGATCATTTTGATGGTCAGTACATATGCTGCCGCGACAGCCAGAACACAATCGTATCAAAAAATTGGCCCAACCACAGTGGGCGTCAATATACTAGGGTTCTTTATAAGGACATGCGGAACCTTGGTAGCTTTTCAAACAAGGTGACGTCCCACAATCCAACTTTGGACTATCCAACTGAATATGAATTCTCATGAATTCCGTTGATGACAAGGGGGCGGCGGAACATGGAAATTAAACCAACACTTGCAAGTTGAAAAATATGGATGACTTTGGGTCCTGGGAGACTCTGTTCACCACAGGCGTGGCACAACCAGTTATAGACCTCTTGTTTTTAACTTCATGGTGCAGTTGACAACGACCCTTACTGGGACTACATTCTCAGGCGCTCATTGTGGCATTATTCGTTATTGATTTCCACCTAACAAGTGACCTACGCATCCACAAACCATTTACACCTCTTCGTTATCACCAAACGGACATGCCATGCCTGAAACGGGCGAAGCGATCGCTGGGCTCGCAACTGCCTGACATAACCATTCCGACTCACAGTAGTCCGTCATCTCCGCAACCCGTTACGGGTATTCAATTCGCGATAGGACACTTCATACGCCAGACAGTTCAACTGGCTTTTATAGCGCCCCCTGACATATCTAGAGAAGAGCTCGCCAACACCAGCACTGTGATAGTTACCCCGGCGAAATCTACAATTCATGAGCCTCCCAGAACGGAATCCCCCGCGAGAAGTGGGCCTTCCAATGGATCCAACGAGCAGCATAACCCTTATGCAGCAATCGGTGGACTTGGTACCACCATACATATGCCTCCAACACAGGCTCAACAAATGAGAAGTGCTGCCTACGAAGGACTGAAGATCGTATTGCAGGGGCTTTATGACTGCTCTGATATGTTCCTGCCTCTGAAGACAGCCGCTGGAGTACTGATGGCAATGATCAAGATTGTTGATGTAAGTAGATTGGTCTTCGGTTGACGAATTATCGGTGAATCGTTCTTGCGGGCTAGACGGTATCAGGAAACAAGACAGAACTCGAAGAACTCAAAGCAAAGCTAGTGGCCATCACGGCAATCTTGCAGAATTATAAGAAACAAAATGGGTTGCGTGCCCTCGATCACCGAATTAAAATTTTCTGCGAGTGCGTTGATTCTTCATTCTTTGCTTGGTCGTGTTCTAGTTTGCCAATGTTTCTCAGGGCCATTGTCCTTCAATTAAATGTGGCCAACAAGTTGCATGATAATACACTGTGGATTCGCACTGTGGAGAGCAGAAAGGATGTCGATACAATATTGAAGGCCTTTCGAAACGTCAGCAGCCTTTGCGAAGTGTTTCAGGTCAGTCTCTCAAATAATCTACCACCCCACTTGTACATTGAACAACTCGTAAAGATTGACACGCAGCTTAATATCGAAGCAGCCGTAGAGAATATCTTACAGGTATTGTCGCTCCATCGAGAAATATAATTGAGGCTAATATAGAACCCTCCAAGCGCTTGAGTTCTGGTGAGATGATCTAGCTGATCAGTATTGGAATCCGTAGTGCTAAAGTAACCCCAGGTTCTATCGACAGGCTCTATCACGAAATGACATCCTATAAAACTCGACATTCGTCTTACGGCGAGGGACGCGTGTCAACATCCTCACAGATCTGGAGAATTGGGCATCAAACGACGACGACGGCAAAAATGTATACTGGATGGTGGGAATGGCTGGCACTGGAAAATCAACAATCTCGCGTACGTTATGTGAGATGCTGGACAGGAAGAACAGGCTTGGCGCGAGTTTCTTCGGTTCTCGAGCATCGGACAAGACGAACGATGCACGACTTATCATCCCCGTTATTGCGCACGCACTCGCCAGAGCTTCGCCTGCCATTAAATTCGAGATCGTCAAGGCCATCGAAAATGACCCTGCACTGGCGGAACCCTCGTATCGCAACTTGAATGAACAGTTCAAGAAATTGATTTATGACCCTATCCGCGCAATTGCCGGCAAGGGGGCCAGCACATACAAAATCATCGTTATCGACGGGGTCGATGAATGCGTTAACCTCCGAGTCGTCTCTTCGTTGATTAAACTCATCCTTCAATCGGCGTCCGATATCCCTCTCAAATTCTTCATCGCCAGCCGAGATGAAGATCGGATCCGCAATGCCTTCTATCATCATCCCTGACTATCAACTGCTTTCACGTTACATGAAGTCGAGAAGCAGCTAGTGGAGGATGATATTCGAAAGTATATCGAGAAGTCATTGTCTGATATCAAGACTCAAGGACTTGATCCCGTTCTGAATGTCTGGCCATCACTTTCGGAATTGTCCAACTTAGTCAACCATTCTGGCCGCTTGTTCATTTACGCAGCGACTGCTATCCGTTACATCCACGATGGAGGTAAACTCTACAAGTCTCGTCTTTCCATTATGGCAAACCAAGATACAAAGACACAAAGCAGACTCCAGACCTCGACGATCGATGGACTCTATGGACACATTTTGGAACAAGCTTGCACGTCGAGGGAAGATTGGGAAGTTGCCATCATAAAGCAACTCATTTCTCTGATCGTATTCCTCCGAAATCCATTACCGATCGAAGCCATCGCATCGTTGTCAGAAATAGATGCACACCTATATTTAACGTCAATCTCATCAGTGATTCATGTTCCTACTCAAGAGCATTCACCAGTCGCTCCCTTCCATGCGTCATTCCCTGACTTCGTAACTGATCCCACTCGTTGTTCACTCAAGAATTGCCCATCATTTCCTGCGCTTGTTCCTTCAGAGGGTCACGAACTCCTGGCTCTCAAATGTTTGGCACATATGAACCACGCCCTAAAGTATAACATGTGTGATATTCCCAAGGAGCGCATTAGGTCTTGCAGAGAAACAACTAATTCTCCAGAAGACACAGGCAAAATATCTGAAGCGCTCATGTACTTTTGTCTGTATTGGCCTCTCATTTAGCAGAGGTACAGACATTTAAAACCGACCTCATCCCAACGCTTCGCTGTTTTCTCCACGAACACCTCCTTCACTGGATAGAGTGTCTGAGCGTTCTGGGTGAGCTACAGACAGGACTGAAGATTCTTGGAAGCGCCAGCGATGCTCTATCAGTGAGTGTGTTTACCTGAATTGGGCGAAAACCTTGTGTGGCTGATAATGTTCCGGCTCACAGCACCTCCAAAGAAGATATATCGAATGCCAACCTTCAATTATTCATTGACGATGCCCGTCGGTTCCTGCGAACCAGTTTTGAAGCTATTCAGAAACATTGCATGGAAGTTTACCAGTCTGCCCTTGTTTGGATTCCCAACGAATCTCAGATAGGCACAGTCTATGCTACAGATCTCTGCAGAGTGCCGAAACTGGTTCTTGGATTATCCAACTCGTGGGATTCGACAGAACTTGTTATGGATAACGGGTCTCCAGTGTTAGCGGTTGCGCTCTCCCAGAATGGCAGCCAAGTCGTCTCTGGATCGCGCGACCAGATGATCAGGATCTGGAACACAGAGACGGGTGAGGTGGAGGCTGAGCTGAAGGGTCACGCGGGCTGGGTGACGTCCGTTGCGTTCTCTCCGGACGGCAGCCAAGTCGTTTCTGGATCAGTGGACAAGGTGGTCCATATCTGGAATGCAATGATGGGGGAGCTAGAGGCCGTGTTGAAAGGCCACACAGATGAGGTAACGTCTGTTGCGTTCTCCCCGGACGGCAGTCGACTCGTCTCTGGATCAAATGACAAGAACGTCCTTATCTGGAACACGAGGACAGGCGAGATAGAGGTTGAACTCAAGGGCCACAGAAAATCAGTGACGTCCGTTGCGTTCTCTCCTGATGGCGGCAGAGTGGTCTCTGCCTCTAATGACCTGACGCTCCGGATTTGGAATGCGAGAGTAGGTGAGGTAGAAGCGGTGCTGAAGGGCCATTGGAATTTCGTGACCTTTGTTGCGTTCTCCCCAGATGGCACCCGTATCATTTCTGGATCTACAGACAGTTCGGCCCGAATCTGGAACGCGACCACGGGCGCAGTGGAAGCTGCACATCCCAGCTGGTTGGTTGAGGTCCGTTGCGTTCTCCCACGATGGCAGCCAGGTAGTTTCTGGTTCATCCGATGACATCATCAGGATCTGGAATGCTATGACGGGCGAGGTAGAGGCCGAGCTGAAGCGTCACACAGGTTGGGTGACGTCCGTTGTGTTCTCTCAAGGAGGCCAAGTCGTCTCTGGATCGCATGACAACACGGTCCAGATCTGGAATGCTACGACGCACGAACTGCAGGGCGACGCGGATCCAGTGTGGATTGTCGCATTCTCACCAGATGGCAGCAGCGTCGTCTCTGCATCAGCCAAGACCACCATGCTGATCTGGAACACAACGACGGGCGAGGTACAAACTAAGCTGAAGGGCCCTATACCTTTGGTGAGGTCTGTTGCATTCTCCCCGGATGGCAGTCGACTCGTCTCTGGGTCGAATGACATGAAGGTCCGAATCTGGGACACGACGACGGGCGAGTTACAGGCTACACTGAAGGGCCACGAAAATACAGTCAAGTCCATTGCATTCTCTCAGGACGGCCGCCGAATCGTCTCTGGGTCAGACGACAACACGGCCCGGATTTGGGATGCAACGACAGGACAGGAGGAAGTCAAGTTAGTGGGCCACAAGAATTCGGTGTTGTCTGTCGCGTTCTCCTGGGATGGCACCCGAATTGTCTCTGGCTCACAAGACCACACGGTCCGCATCTGGAATGCAACGACGGGGAAAGTAGAGGCTGAGCTCAAGGGCCATACATATTGGGTGAAGTCTGTTGCCTTCTCCTATGACGGCAACACAGTCGTCTCTGCATCGTATGATGGAACGGCGCGGATCTGGGAGGTGAAGGGAGACGATTCTCAGTTAATGACCAATGGCGATCTGACTCGTATGTTGCCCGACGGCAGTATGGTTTTCAGAACAGGAGTCTGGGGATTCCACATCGTATACCCAGGACAGCTGCCTAACCCTACCACATATCCTGCACTTTCGATGACAGATGATCGACGATGGATCGTGGGTCCCCTCCACGACTGTTGGATCCCCGCTTATTACCGCAATTTCGAGTCGTTAGCATTTTTGGGCAACAAAATTTGTTTGGGGTACCGATCTGGTCGTATTGTTATTCTCGACATGGCGTCCATGATTGCAGAGTAGATCCAAATGGTTGCAACAGTGTGGAGATCGCATGGAAGATGGGATGAAAGAGCATTGCGGTAACAGAGGGAATTTTATCTAGAGTTACAGCACTGTACTAGTAGTAGTATATGGCAGCGAGCCTCAACGTTCAATCGCCAATAATCGGAAATGAAATGAGAAGATCCTACTAGTCCCAATGTCAGCCTCGCGCGGTCCCATTGATAGCAATGAACTGAGGGGCTGATTTAGCAATCCCATATATCGCATGTTCCAGGTAAAGTTGACAATTCTGATCATATGAAAGCGATCAAATACAAATCAAATAACATTGATTCGTGCGCAAGCCATTGTTGGTGCAGTGAAAATCGAAAGCAGGACCACAGTACTTCAATTCCACACGTTTTGGACGGCAAGGCCGTAACAAAAATCCGAATCGAGCGATCATCAAGTGGCATGAGAAAGTCCAAATTCTAGAACGAGGACGCAGTGGTTTCAACTTTCGGAATCGGGTCTGTAGCTAGTAAATCTTCATAAAACAACCAGATCTGGATATCGGTCTCAAGTGGACATCGAGCCACCTGTAAATAATCCAATATCTGGATAGTTTCCATAACTGAGCCGTGCTTCGTCAACATCAAAGAAGGTTGAAAGGCCAGTAGAGGACATAAATGCGATCCTCTTGCAGTGTCATTGCCCTGCGATGCCAACAGGCGAATCCAGCCGGGGGTAGTATCGCCAACAAGTTTGAAATAGCCGCTCTCAGTAGGGAATGAGAGGAGTGGAATTGCACAATGCATTGAAGGGAGCTGAAGGGAGTCCAAGGTTTGTTCGGGTCCGGGTATCTAAGTTCCCGCTTTTGGGCATCTTTCTTATAAGCGGGCGCCAATACCGTCGGGACTTTCTCAGGTGAATACCCAACCACACCTGTATTCAACGGCCAACTAATTACATAAATGACCAAAATGACGACCCTGGAAGTAAATATCACTCTTCTCTTCCGCAACCCGTTTCTCCTCTTCGAGTTCCTCCTGTCTTTTTATCAGTAAACGCGGCTCCTCTGTCCGAGCTCCTGCTTGTGCAACAAACGTCTTGTGCATTAGGTTCGATTTTTCCTGCACTCGGAGCGCAAGGAGCTTTTCCGCATCCGTCTCTATAGCCCGGTCCTCTCACCGCCTTCTTGTGTCTCCCATTTGTCTTCTCCGCCATCTGTGTCCCTCCAATGAAGTCAAAAAGTTGCTTCGTGATCGACAGTAGAGTACTCCCAGAATAAGAATTCCAGATCTGAATGACCCTGGCACATGAGGTTTGAAATCAAGCTACAAACACGGACACTGCATCCTTTCCCACCACAACGATGAGCATAAACAATGTCTCTACCAATATTTAAAAAACAACCCCACCTCGGCTTGTTACAAGAAGCCCTCGAGGACATGCGCGCTTAAATTCGTATGGGTCAACAAATGCCTATCCCGTCTGGGATGCAGATTGGCGGACGAAGATTCATTATGGTTAGAGAAGCTCGGGCAAACTCTGGGGCGGGTCGCTCGAGAATTCGCCGTTCGCGGTTATGGTATGATCTTGCATGAGGAGTTGACAATGACAACCAAATGGTGTGATTGTGGGGGCTCGACGGACCCGGGCCATCTCTGTGAAAGAATAGTATGAGAAGATGAACAGGATAGTTGTGTCAAATTGGGAAAACAGAGGGAGTAGAATGGATGAGAAACTGAAGAAGGGGAAGATATTTGTTTGGTGGACCTCGATTTTGGTGGAGTGGATGCAGAGGAGACCACGCGAATTCTAAAATGATGATCGGAGAGATCATAGATGATTGAATGGTGGTATTTAAGGGCAAAATGTGAGAAGGAAAAGGTGCAGCACAATGCTTTTTTCAATGAAATTAAATTTATGTAAAGAAGAAAAAGCAATGGCTCTCAAGAACAATGTTTAAGCTACAACTCATGATATATCTGAGAAAATCTGAGTTGGAAAAAAGAAAAAAAGTTATGAAGTGACTGGGACTGGACAAGCGAGTACGCACAACTTGAACTAGATTCGACGCATCGATGCAAGCAAATTGGTGAGTTCACCAAGAGAATTTTCGTGCGAATTCAAGAGGGCTCGAAAGAAGGAGTCCAGGACGTATACCCGACCAGGATTGTCAGAATAAAGTAAAGCACCTATGAATGACGTTGCGTGTTCGCGGTCCTTGTCCCAGGATTGCAGAAACATCTCCGTGGCGAGTCCCGTTGAATGGAGTTGAATGAGAAGATCTGCCAGAACAGGAAGTGGGGGACCGGAAGCAGAAGAGCCTTTTGCTGATGAGGGGGCAGTGGGAGCGGGTGGGGTTGTGAAAATTCCGTTCACCGTAGATTCGCTGCGAAGAAATTATAAGGAAGACTGTAACAAGAAGCTAGAACCCTGTCCTGACTCACGGCGGCGACTGAGATGACAGTGTCTGTCGGTTTGCAGGGTGTCCACCAAAATCGAATGCAGGACGAAAGATGAAATGGGATTGGTTAGCTACCATCTTCACGATAGTTTATAAGTGGGATTTTGAAGTCGACGGAGGGACCAAGGAGGGACAGCCGTCAATAATTAATAAAGTCTTACACATCTTTTTGACCGATCTCAGTTCGGACCGCTCCGGTCCGGTTATTGCAAAGAGGAAAAAAGAAAAAGAGTGTGAGCGGTAGGAGGGGGTGAAATATTTTGTCTTAAGCGCTGAGTTGGCTTCGACCGATTGTTTGACGCCTACGCATCACGTGAAGTCTGCGGGTTGCCACTCATTGAACTTCCTGCTTTAAACTCGATGTGGCTGCCCGGGTCCAAGCCGCATCATTGGATCCCGTTTTTTATAAGCGGTTGCCAGTGACCACACTTGTATTCAACTCATTAAACGACCAAAATGGCGACCATGGAAGTAAATATCACTCTTTCCTCCCCACGTCCATCCTCAGGGCAGGATCCCAATTCGCCCATCATCGCTGTCTCGTCCAAACCAATCAACTGTCCTCCAAACCATGTCATTGTCAGGGTAGACAGATTCGGATTCTCCGCGAATAATGTTACTTATCAGGCCCTTGGAGAACACCCCCACTTTCGGTACGTCATGAGCTCGGTCGGTATCAACGTTCGTTTCCCTGATTTTGCTTTCGATGCGGCCAACAAGGTACTTTGACTTCCACCCGGCGCCACAAACAGCTGATGGAAAGAGCTCCCCAAAAACGCATGGGCTGATCCCAGTGTGGGGATTTGGAACGGTCATCAAGTCCACCCACCCAAAAATCGAGGAAAGCGAGCGTATTTACGGCTACCTGGCCCCAACTCGCTACCTTTTGCTTCCCGTATCGCCAAATGATGTCAACAAATTCGCTTTCTATGTCCCTCGACCTCATCTACCCGCAGGTGAGCACTTTAATCCCAATAATTCTCGTGCCCAATCCTTTTCCTAGACCGCAGACCGTACAACCAAATTCTTCGATGCAAGTCGGACCCCCAGTACTCACTTGCCACCGAAGACCTGACAATGCTTTACCGCCCTTTATTCTGGACGTCGTTTTGGTGTGAAGATTGGATTCATTCCTCAGGATACAAGGGAGGCGTAACCAACATCCTCATTTCTTCCGCTTCTTCGAAGACCGCGTTCTGTTTTGCGTACCTCGTCGGCAAACGCATCCGCCGTGGGGAACTCTGCAAAAACACGCGGATTATTGGCCTTACATCCAAGAGGAACAAAGCTTTCACGAAGAGACTAGGACTATATGATGAAGTCCTCGAATACGACACATTCACGTCGGCAAAATCCCTCCAGGGAGGTCGGAGCAGCACTTGGCTCTACATCGACGTCGCGAGCAGCGATGACTTGAATAAGCGCATCACAGCCCACTTCTCCTCGCCATACACAGGCGTCCTCTCTGCCTTCGTCGTACTGGGAATGACGAACCTCTCACCCACTTCCAAAAACGTCAACACCATGAATTGGGATGAAAACCCTTTCGGCACTTCCCATGACACAGCACAAAAAAACCCTGGAACTTCCTTCTGGCCGAAGGTTGAACAATTCTTCATGCCTGAATGGCTTGACGTACGGAGACACCAGATCCCCATAATGGAGATATTTAGCCGGCAAAACCAAGCATGGAAGGATTTGATGGTAGATTGTATAAATTGGGTAGAGCTGGAACGGGTATATGGACCTGCTGGTGTGAAGGAGGCGTATAGACGATTGGCGAAAGAGGGCCTTGGTCCCGACAAAGGACTCATTTGGAGCCTTTGGGACGACGAGAAGAAAATATCTAGAACCGTTTTATCAAGGTTGTAGCCAGCGTTTGTACAATTCACTTTACAGGCATACTTGTGTAGGGCTGTAACTTCGTTTTCCACGGGTGATACAAAAGGTGTTTCATTTCCATCCATTCTCTATCTTTTCGACCAAAACGTGCGGATACAGTGACGACTAGAAGGGTGTCGTAGTCTAAAATGCGATTTCCAATGACCGGAGAACAAGTGTAGTGAGTAATTTACAATAAACATAGAGAAAAAAGTGACATCTTGCAGACGACGGAATGTAAGCCAAAACAAAAGGACGGTATCATGTCGTCTTTTGTATTTTGGCTGGTGACGCTGAGTCCTCAAAAGGGGATGGGCGTTTAGATCCTGCGGCCGGATTAGAGATGAATGTGCAGCATGAATCGGTGCACCAACTAGGAGAAGCTTCAATGGGTGATTGTGGAATTTCAAGGTCCTTTGCTTGGGTTTCGGGGGCTGCTGGATAATTGGTCATGGAGGAAGCTGTTTGATATGTCGGAAACATACATTTGGTTGGTACTCCATTCACAGCATCCTTTATCGAAAGGACCTTCGACTCTCTGGCCTTCGTTCGCATCTCCAATTCAGCGGCGATACTCTGACCTTTCTCGAGTACGCCAGCTAAAACGCCAAAGAACTCGGTTGGTCCTACGGGCTTCGACAGTTGCTCTTCCGGTATCAGTCGTTCCTGCACCTCGGATCCAAGTAAAATAGCTACTTGAGTGTCGTGAAATCGAGCTCCCTGAACGAAATCCTCTACCACACGCGTTGTGGGTTCGTCGAAACGGAAGGATCCATCAACATACTCTATGCCGATATCAGCAAGAGACGCTTTCAGCCGTTCATTTTCCGAGCGCAATTCTTGGAGTTCCTTGCTGCTCCCCGCTTGCGCGATTTGTGAATTCTGGTTCTGAAGAGTGAGGTCGTCGATGAGCTTTTGCTGAAGGCGGATTTTAGTTTCAGCAGCAGTCAGAGCGGCGTCGTTCTTTGTCTTGAAATCCCTGAACCGCGATTCTTGGGCCTTCTTCCCGTCGTCGTATAATCGCATCAGTTTCGCCCTTTCGCCTTCCACGAGATTGAGGAGGAGATCAGCGCCGCTTTGGATAGCAGTTGAGGGGCGCGTCGTTGGCGTGGGTGGATTAGGTGCCGGGGGTTGTTTGACTTTCGTCGACACGGCCGTCATCGACATAGACAACGATGGGCGAGCATAAGTAAAGGTTCCATTCAGAGTTCTCGGAATTGACGCGGTATGGTTTTCTATACTGGGGTGACAAAGTTTGATATTGGGGTGGTTGCCAAATACACAACTTTCCTCCAATTAGTGTGGCGGGGAATAGCCAGGTGACCTGCTTCGCCGGGGTAATTTGCTGAAGCGCAGTGGAGGTTCAAATTCGCCTTTGCGAATTAGAGAAAATTAGCTAATTTGCGGTGAAATAGAACTAAGTAGTAAGACTAAGTACGTAGACTACCCAGTCTTTGTTTGAACTCTACCACGTCGACCACTCACTTTCTTCGACACTTGCTTGGGCCTTTTTCTGTGATGTGCCCTGTGATTCCCTATGAGTACCTCTATCCATTGTCTTTTCCTCCTCAGAGCCTGGTGCACTGTCAGCTAGGATCTGAACATAATGAGTAATGTCAAACTGGGTGGCAAGATCAAAGTATTGGTTCTCAAATCCAGACAAATCCGGAAGACCTGAGTTCTTTGAACGTCCCAGCACTCATGTCTGTGGTTGAACTGTTGGGAGGTTGACGAACGAAGGACTGGATAACTTGGGTAATGGCTTCTTTTTAACAACTTTTTAAATCAAATTAAATTCGAAGCAATAAATTGTCAATAACCACTGGGTCATTCTGTGGAAAGCTCAGAAATGAAGGTATAATAAGTTCTAATGCAACAGTACATCTTCGATATCTCATCAGGCTAATTTGCCCTAATTTGCACCCCCAACTCTGGTGATCCGGTCGGACTTGCAAATTAGCAGCTATTTAGCAGGGCTAATTAGCCGATGCAATTTTCACAGGCCTATTTCCCGCCACACTACCTCCAATGATCCTTACTTCGTAACTCCCCAACTTACACCAAGTCAATTATTCAGAACATAAGGAATTGGCAACTCCATGTTTTCATAAATTGGACTCTGCATCCAAGTTTCGTCAACTCACAAGGCCATAAAAATGTGTTTCCTCGTCCCTGCCTAGCTTGTTTCTCGCTGCATGCCCACTGTCGTTCTCCGCCTTTCATCTGCATGACACCTGTCGCTGTTCATTGCGTATCCCATTTATTTTAATGGCGTTGCTCTTATGACGTTGAATACTACATGCTCTGTCTGTGGCCAATTACTAATGATGGGCTGGCGACATACCAATCCCAGAAATTCGCGTTATCTATACAGGTCCCAATCGTGGAACGCGATGCCAACAGCGAGGAAGCTTCTCTCTCTTTATAATTACACCATCGAAGGTTTACCAAATTTGCTTCTAACCCCGCAGACCTGACGCCTTTAGTCGTGTGACTCTATGGATGAATTCTCTAAGTCTTCTACGCTCTCTCAATATTCAATCTACAAGTTGAATTTCGTCTACCCTTCCTTTCACTCAACTGCACACTATAAACTAATTAAACCCCACTTGATTCTGATGGCCAGTACTCATCCAGCTTATGGACTTCCGAAAATTTCCGACACTTTCTCTGTATTTTTGTCTATGCTGGGATCACGCAATTTATGTGAACTTACCAACTCCAGACAAACGACCATGAGAAGAATCAAGCCTTCAATAGGTCGATCATCGGCGAACTTGCTTCTCATAAGACCCTTCATTGGCCTCCATCACCCACATCATGTCGGGGCCCACCACTAACACCACTTCCCAGAATGTCCAGCAAGTTACTCCTACTACTGCAGACCATGAGGCATTCCATACACACCCTCGATCACTTCAAATGGAATACAAGGATAATTCACAGGTTCCACAACTATCAATTCTGGACATCTTCTGGTTTTTCTTATCCACATTCGGCCTCTTTGCTTGGGGGGGTCCCGTAGCTTCAATCGCACTCATCAAAGAACGTCTTGTAGTCAAAGAGCAATGGATAACAATGGCGCGTTTCAATCGAGTCTTCGCCGTGTACCAAATCCTTCCTGGGCCAGAAGCTACAGAACTGTGCATGTTTTTCGGGTGCTTGGCAGGCGGAAGATGGGGAGGGCTTGCAGCAGGACTCGGCTTCCTTCTACCTGGCTTCATGCTCATGCTAGCCTCCAGCTACATTTACGTCGTCATTGGGTTTGGGAATATCTACTTTGATGCATCCTTCCGCGCTCTGCAGCCGATGGTTGCAGCAATGGTAAATATTATTTATATATTCAGTCTCTGGGGAAAAGTTCAATAACTTGTTATGGACAGATTTTGCGTGCCACCCATAAGATTGCGGAACATGCTCTCGTTTCACAGGAAACCAAGAAAATAAGCCTGTCGCTTGTCGTATTCGCCCTCCTCACAGCCTTTAATACGGCCTTGAGAATTAACTGGTGCGGAACTGTCTCCCTGAGGTCCACGACCCTCGTTGACCGCTGCTTCTAGGTTTATATCCCTCGGCTTCTGCGGCCTAGTCAACATGGCCCTCGCCTGGCACTACTGGCCCATCGTCTGTCTCCTCTTTATCCTCCAATATGTCGGCTACGCCCTGTACGTTTTCTTCCGAGGCTTCCCTTCTCCGCTCTCACTAGCCCTCGGCATCGCACGGATCCCTGATCTTCCGCACCTCTTCCTCCTTGGGCTCGTAGCTGGAAGCCTCTCCTTTGGTGGCGCATACACTTCAATCCCCTTCGTCCAAGCAGAGGCAGTAATCCTCGGTGGCTGGCTACCGCAGCAGGTCTTCATCGACGGCATTGCTATTGGCAATATACTCCCTGCTCCCCTCGTTATTTTCGTGACGTTTGTTGGGTTCCAAGGTGGATTTATTCACGGTGGCCTTGGGTATGCGTTTGCAGGCGCGACGGTCATGACATGCGGGATGTATTTCCCCTGCTTCGCATTCACCATCATCGGACACCATGTCCTTGAGAAACTTGTACATAACAAGGTATTTCATTCTGTCCATACCCACTTCGCATCCGCTTCATATTTCTATTTCTTCCCCCAGTTTCTAGGCGCATTTTTCGATGGCATCTGTGGCTCCATCGTTGGCGTAATCGCCGTCCTCGCCGTCCAGATCTTAAAGGAGAGCGTGGGCAACATAGGTCGAATCAAGGCCACGACACTTGACGGTGTGCTAGTCGTCGCCTCACACGACGCGGTCGCCGCTGTGCTGTACCTGCTAGCACTTTCCGCGCTGTACAGGTTCAAGCACAAGTATACCTCTATCGTACTCGTCTTGTGCGGTGCGCTTGCTGGTCAGTTCCTTTTTGTTTGATGAGGATAGATATATAGGTAGTCCCTTTCAAACGTTGGGCACATAAGCAACCGTTACTTAATTGGAATACTTGTTCTCTGGACTAGGACGCCCTCGTGTTATTTTAGGTCACTATCCGTGCGAAGCACGGTGAATATGGATGTTTGTTGTCTGGATCAAATATTTAATGCCAATGCAGATTTGTTACCCACCATGGTTGCTCGCCAAATTTTCAAACGACAGCTCCCCCACTTTTTGGGGATGCTCAAAGTGCGTTCGTCCATCCACTTATAATTATTATTCTTGCCATTTTATTTAGCTAATATTCCATTGTATACCCAGATATAGCCAATTTCCTCCCTCCTCGCATTGCCCATTCCCGTCTTCTTCGCAGATTCTCGACATCACCATTGGTTACATTAAAAGCGTTTAAATGAATGAGATCATACCGTCAGCAGTGGACACGGAGCCTGTTGGAAGTAAAAAACGCGGATGATTGAATCTGGACTACTGTACTATTTCGACCGATTGTTCACGATTTTTTGAAAAAACTCGACCGAGATGGCCGATAAAATTTCTTTTGATTTAAGACGATTAAAAAAAATTAGTTTTTTTCGGATGTGATGCGTGACGTGAACGCGTGAACGATCGAAATAGTACAGTAGGTCCGGAACACACAATTGCAATCTGTGCTTACTACTGGGGAAGTGGCCAGTAAAATGGGCCTGCTAGGCCTTGGACCCAGCACCTGCAGTGCTAACGATCCCCCAACCTCAAGGAGTGTCATTTGGAGAGTGTATATTCGCATTCTAAAAGCTGACCGCGTCTCTTTGAATTCTGATTTGACATCTGATGATTCTGATCAAACACTCCCAGTTCAGCACTCTGTTCTCACGTCTCATCAAACCGCTGTCGATACAAACGAGATGAACACAGAAAGGCTGCGCGAGC
>Ga0307509_10004344_pt1 | contig 20561 bp, 30 predicted proteins | sample 10_EM_MG_FD_202245 | JGI IMG/M metagenome (GOLD analysis project Ga0307509, IMG submission 202245) | Populus trichocarpa ectomycorrhiza microbial communities from riparian zone in the Pacific Northwest, United States - 10_EM | ecosystem: Host-associated > Plants > Roots > Unclassified | place... | reverse complement strand
CACCCGCCCCCCCCCCGCCGCCCCCCCCCCCCCCCCACCGGCGCGGCGCGCCCAACCATGTTTGTTGTTGTTGTTGTTGTTGTTGTATGATATCTCGAGGTCAATGCTGAGAGTTAGAGAGAGGAAGAAGAAGTAAGAGTGGGAGTGGGAAGTGTAGTGTAGTGTAGTGTAGTGTACTCGAGTAGGTAGGTAGGTAGGAGGTAGGGATTATCCGGTATGATAATTATGTATGTTAGTGCGGTGGTACGCTACGGTAGGTGATGGAATATAATATGATCCGGGGTGATGAGTAAGCTAGGTATGATACTTGTAGTCTGTTGGACATTAATCTATGCCGTGCTGGCGCAGCAAGCTTTTGACAAACTTTCGTGACGCGGATAGGTAATAAGTTACGGTGGGAGGGTACTGTACGGTGCGGTAGGTTTTTTCCCTATTGTTTGTGCCCCCTCCGTACCGGAGAGATCACCGAGGTTGGAGGATGGGGGGGGGAGGGGGAACGTTCCCGCTTAACGCCTTGGTGCACAGTACAGTACCGTGGATGGGATGGTGTTTCGAGTTCGGTTGGCGTCGAGATGAGGTGGAAGCGGGAGCGGGTGGGGGGGTTGAGGGGTTTTGGGGGGAATGGGGGTGTGGGTGTTTTATGCGGCTGTTTCCCCGGACGGCAAGTAATAGTACGGTACGGTAGGTGCCGGCTGTCAGGAGGTGGTCTATCGGTACGGTACGATAGGTGAGATGGTTAATTGCATACTAGTGCATTGAGACATTAGAATTCGTAGTACTTGTCAATGATACTTGGGGTGGCTATCGTAAGCATTTGGTCTCACTCTAGATTCTTTCAGTACAGCGTACAGAAATTTAATGGGAAATTAATTCAATCCTTCATTACACAAACTGCGGTTGTGTGGATTACGCCAAAGACCACAAGAGTCAAGGTACGGATATTTACGCTTCCCATTTCCAAGAGATGGATACCCTTTGGGACAGCGACCTACACATGCGCGCTGTTGCTATGCTACAGGTATTCAATTACGCCTACACATTTGCTTACTCTCCTCCCACTTAAACACCTTCTTGAGCGCAATTGAGAACCTACGAATCGCCTCAGTCATGTCCGGTCCCTAATGGCCGCCGATATTAGTGAAAGCGCTCCCCCACGATAACTTATATCAAACGGGTAATGGGTAACAGACCGCCTCAGTCGCAAAGGTAGCCCTGAAGAATAACCCGGTATGCTTCACGTCCCTTTCCGCGGCGAACCAGCTACCCGGAGACATAAGGACGCACTCGTTAACGCTAGCTCGGAAGATGTCATCCTCTATCTCGACAACCTCCCTTTTTCCGAAATCCGGATGCTTCTCCACTGCAATCTTGATCCAGTGGAACATCCCAGCTGCCGGTGGGTTCCAGCTTGCGAGCTCCTTGGGTAGGTGCTTCTCGCAAGCTTGGAGGATGACGTCTCGGCGTTGGGTGTACTCTTTGCGAATGAAGATTAGCCAGTCGAGGTAGCCGGCATGACCCCAGTGCTCGTCTAGCAAGCGGTGGAGAATGATCTGCGAGAAGCCTGAGGGATTCTGCGATGAGACCTCGCAGTGACGGACGAAACGTTCGCAAATTTGGGATGTGGCTGTTATCCAACCGATTCTAGCTCCTGGGGATATCACTTTCGAGAAGGAGTCCATGCGGATCACGCGGCCATCCACGTCTATTCTTAGGAGTGAGGGGACAAGGGAATTGAGGAATTCCTCGTGGGTTGCTGGGAGCGGGGCTGGGGGTGCATTGGGGCCAGTGTAGGGCTGCATCTGCAGGAAATAGTAAGGCTCATCTTCGATGATAAGTAGGTCATGCTTTTGAGCGACTTTGTAGATCTCTTCGCGGCGTGCTCTGCCTTGGGTTGAGCCTGTGGGGTTCTGGCCCGACGGGACGGTGTACAATACAAATGGTTTCCGCCCACCGCGGACCTTCTCGTCCCAATTCTCTAGCAGCTGGTCGAGGTCCTCCGGTATAAGTCCTTGGTCATCAATCTTAACACCGAGGAACTTGACACCTAGCGGCATAGCGGTCTCAACGGCGGTAGCAAAAGTGTACTCCTCCGAAATCACGTAGTCCCCACGCTCACAGAACATGCGATACAGCATGTCCAATGCAGAGGTACTTCCTACATCGACAATACATTGCCAATCCTGATACGGTGGGTTATGCACGATCTACCCATCCCATCCAAATCATTCAGCCCTACACAGCCATAGAAGAAAAACTTAGGGAAGGCCCTCACCTCTGTATGCTCCGTAACGAACCTCAACAGCTGGGCAGAGCCTGTTCCCTGCCCATAATTAAGGGCAATCGCAAGATCGTAAGTAGAATTTCCCTCCGACACGTCATATTTACCAATCTTGAAATTCTGCCCAGAGATTTTAGTCTCCTTTTCGGTGAATTTGCCGACAGTGGGAACTCTGATCTCAATGTGCTCGAACGGGAAGTAATCGCTCGACGGGAGCCCCCCACCAAGAGAGATAAGCCCTATAACCGCATTTCTACCATGTGAGTCATAGCTGTTGTTCCATCTCCCCGGGGTGGGGTACCGAGAAGGGAAGATAGAAGGAAATGTGACATACCTGGCTTCGCGAGATACTTTGCGGCAACCTTCAAGCTAGAAGCTTTACGAGACTTGGTCTCTTCACTCAAACGATCTAACACCCCCCCTAATTAGCATCCTACTCTACCACTCGCCCTCCCATTCCCCAACAAGAACTCACGATCCCACTTCTTTCCCAATGGTTTCCACGACGACTACCATAGCTCCCTAGTCAGCCTCTTCCCCGCCACTCCATCCTACCCCCAAGCCTAGTAATCAAGACGTACTCTAGATTTAAAAAACTCTGAACTAGTCGCCGCTGCAACCCCCCCATTAAAAGCCCCACTCTTCAACCTCCTCGCTGGAACTCCCGCGCAGGTAAGTGCGTTCGGAAGCTCAACAGCCGAGGCATTGGTAATGGAGTGAACGCCCACATCTCGGTAGCTTGGTAGGTCCTTTGATGGGGGAGCCATCACGTGCTTTTCCTAATGCTTGGTTGATAGTTCAAGCTTTTTTTTCTTTTGTTTGGCTGGAACGTGGTGCTTATCGATAAGATAAGGGTGATTCCGTAGTGTAGAAAGCTGGGACGTAAGGGATGACAAAAGTGCAAAAGGGTGATTTTCAGATGCGATATAAGGGGTAAGAACAAACAAAGGCAGCAGAGACAAACAGAGAGTGTGCACTAGCGGAAGCGGGAACGGATGGATGGATAGACGGAATGAATGAGGGAAGGAAGGGAAGGAAGAGGAGGGAAAAGAAAAGAAGAGAAAGAAGAGGGGAAATATTATAATAAGGTAAGAGTGCGGGGAGGGAAGTCCGGTACCGGTATCTTACCGGCCCCGGCTAGTAGTTAGCGTATATGATGTTCACTTACTACACGATAAGTAACCAGCTGGGGGGGGGGGCAGCTGGGGGGTCAATTCGGGGAACTACAAGCTAGGGTGATTCATTTCTGGGCCATATCTATCCTCGTGATAAGGCTCCACCAGTGCTTAATTGGGGGGCCATTTATAGTAGTGGTGGTGGTGGTGGTGGTGGTGGTGGTGATGGTTGATGATGGTTGGACACTCAACAGAATAGAGCCGCTTCTATGCGCCTTGGGGAGTGCTAGTGGGGAGGGTTCCACCCCAATCGTCGTGGCTATCCATTCGCCTCCCCTACTCGAGTACGAGGCCGGTGGCCGGGGTGGTGAGCAGGGCATGTAACAACCCAAGCCATGCCGCTTTCCGTTCAGCACATTCTAGGGCTCTAGGGAACCTCAAAAGTTGATATTCTGGCCCAGAATTCTTTCAGACATCCCGCCAAGCAATTTCAGACTATTAAAGAATTGTTGGACGCCCTAACATGTATGCAATGTCGTAAGGTTGAGGTTGCAAACAGCGCCAAGCCTTGACATTTCCTAGACAAAAAGGCGCACAGAAATTGCGCCAAGACCAATGTACCAACTATAGCTCCCTTGACAGTTCCTCAACCAGTCTGGGTACAGACTTCTAAAGGGCTAGAAAGTACTGTAAAATATAGGGAATTGTTGCACAAATGGGTGAGGATCTAGCCCGAATTACTTGAGTAAATCAGTGCCTATTGTAGAGGGCTGCTCATCATTCTTGGCGCCAGCCTTGTATTCATACAAAAGTGTGGCGGGCCTTGGTCGTGTGCTCTCAGCCTGATGTTGCAGATGCCCCAACAACACAACCGAACGGCGAGTGACCCGTCTGGGTGACCGAGGCAGCAAGCGCAAATCGGACTCTGATTGGCTGACAAGGTGCTCCACACCTCACTTTGCTCATTGTTCACACAACGGGCAATCGCCTCCCACGATTATCCCTTTTCTTTCTTCCCGTATTCCCATCCTGTCCTCATTGTCCGTGGGCTAGCGACTCCAATTCCCGAAGGGGTTGCAGTGAAAATGGCAGCCCAAGAATGTCCCCTTGTTCCCCTTGAACACTTGGCTGTCGGAGCCGAATGACGGTTTACTTATCAGAATGTACTGATTGCCGTAGACTATCCAGGTTGCAAGCATCTGAGCGCGGTTGACCTAACCGCGAGCAAGCAGGAGTCGAGCAGTGTGCCAACCCGCGAGTGCAATAATTTGTCCGCTGTCTTCTTATCTGAGTAAGACAACCCAACCCGTACTGTGGTCGGCGCTATCTTTTGTGAAAGCTTGGCGCCCCCCCTTGATTGGCTTTTACTGTTGGAATTGATTGTTGATTGCTTGCCGAACTGCTTCTATCCAATCCTGAGATTCGGGTGGCATACAGAGTAGCCAATGTTTGCGGAAAGCTTTCCCTAACTGCTTGTGTTGATTATATGGTGGCATTTGGGATCGTTGTTCCTCGTTCTAACCATTGTGTCTTGTCGGAGCTGGCGAGGGATTGAATGGGCGCCGCAAGCCCAGAAATACAATCAGAGAGGGCAAGTGGGGTTTTGTGGGGTAGATTGCTTCCTAAATACTTTATTACTACGACTGGCTGGCTGCGATGTGGGACTTTGCTGATAAGATACCTGCGTAATTACATTCCTCTTCCTCTTATTCTCACTCTCCCTGGGCATTCCTCCCAGGACGATTAATACCGGTAGTCTTCAAATGGTCTGTAGAAAGAGGGTTGTGATAGTCATAAGTGTGATGCAGGAAGGTACGAGTACTTCCGCTCTAGTGATGCGGCGCATTGCAAGCCACGCACTGGATTTGGAAGCTCTTCCCCCCGGCTCTCGTAACGTAACTGAATAATTTAGTTACCCATTAACTTAGGAACTATGCAATATTCTGCGCAGCACGCATTCCTTCCGCAAGCGAATAACGGTGAGTGAGAATATGTGACGGTCAGGATAATGCCCGATGTTCAAATTGGTATCAACATCCTCCTCTCTTGCCCCTCATCCCTCGTCAGGCACACACGCTCCAAAACATATCTCTAGGGGAGAGGTGGAGGGAGGTATACTATAATATAATTGTATAGGGTATCTCTCCCCCTCCCCAACAAAGCCAAACAAATTGTGGTGAAGGGAGAAAACACAAATAGATAGAAAGGACTTTGTTTCCCAAACCCGTTATCCTCCATACATAAAGGAAAGAAAAATATCAAGCCTAAAATGAGCAATAAGGAATAACAGTAGGAAACTAAACAGGAAAAAATAAATAGGAATAAGAAACAATAGCGACTCCGTTTGCGTGCAAGAAGCTTCTATCATACACCAAACCGAAACAACAGCAAGCAAGAAAAGAGGGGGGGAGAAGGAAACCCCCGCCGCCCCCGACCCGACCGACATGATCGACCCGACCAAGCGAACGGCACCACTCCCGTGAACGTTTCCTGAGGTAAAGTATTAAGAGATTAATGAAATAGACAGCGAATGTATGATAGCTTGTGACCCAACCGATATCCGAATCCATGCTTTTTTTTGTATGATTTTGATGTTTTCCTCTTTTTTTTTCTTTTTTTCTGGCTCCCTTCGGATCTCAACTCTTTTTCTTTCTTTTTTCTTAGTTTTTTTGATTCCCAGCGAACAGCAAAGATGAATCCAACTCCCAGGACAAATCAAAAAAGAAAAGGGGAAGAGCCACAAATGAAATGAGGGCTCTCATGTCCAAAGAGTATAGCCGACCAATAGATGAGAGAAACGAAATGGTGAAAATGAAACCCCGAAATTATATCTTGTAGGATAAGGAAAGCCCTGACGACAAATGAGAGGTAGGAAGTCTAAAAGGAAATGAGGCAAGGAAAGGTGTAGCAGGGGAAAATATATAGAAAACTATGAAGCTAGGACATCATAAGAAAGATGCCAAAAACCAGCTTTCCAGAAAACATCTGCTTTTTTCTCTTTTCCCGGACCATGAATATGCCCGTTGAGAAAAGTTATGTGTAGTGCAATGGCCTTCCCAACAAAACTCCTCGCAAACAAACAAACCCCCCCTTCCACCCCCCTCTGAAAAAAAATATAAAATAGATATTACAGATCGGCCCCAAACATGCTGCCACCATGATCATTTCCCTCATGGTCATGGTGGCGACCTCAACCATCCGTAACAACCACCCGTAGCAGCCACCCGCTAGTATGGTCCGTCTCCATTCCCGGCGACGTGACCATAGACGTCGTTATAACCAGCCTGGTGCTCTTCCCCTTCTATTGGAGAGGTCACCGCCGCATTTGGGCCCTCGGGTCTCCGGTAGCCTGGTGGTGGTGGTGCATTCCCGCCGGCTCCGTACCCGCCACTCCCACCCCGCGCCCCCTCTGACTGGTTCCTCTGAGATTGCGACTTCCCATGCCAATCAATTGCCATGTTCAACCTTTTGTTTTCGCCAAAAAATAGTAATAATTGGGGAGGGATGACAGAAAAGAAAAAGGAAAAAAATTCAAACAGGATATCTGGGAGCCAGGTCAACTTACTTCGCGATATTTGGCTAGATAGATCTTGAGGGCCTCTGCATAGTTTTCGAATCCGAGTGATGTCATGGCGAAGAGTATATCTTCCCCATTGACCGTCTTTCTTTTCTCCTGTTGGCATTTTTCCGATGCTGCAACACACGTGGCGCGGAAATCAACCGATTCGTCAGCCCAAAGACACTTTCGATCTTAAGATGTACGTGCAGGGAAGACCATTCCGCGAAATGTTCCAATAGAACCACTTTATATAGGATGAAGTGGGGGAAATAAAGAATAAATAAATAAACTTCCTAGCAACTGGAAAAGTCTCACCTTCGCTGGTAATGAACGAAATAAACTCGCTGACGCATTCCTGCATGCACTCTTTGGCTTCCTTTGCGATTTTGGCGTTTTCCGGCAACGCAGTTTTCATAATTCGGGCGACTGGAGCAAAATTTCGAATATCAGCATCGGCGAGTGCAGAGATTGACGCCGGGCTCGCGCATCTGGACGGGTTCGTGTGATTTTGGGTAGAGCCGTGAAGGCAAATGGGCAATCGATCTTCCTCCATGCCTGCATCCCGACACGAGTCCAATTGTGCCGTGGGTAGCATCTGAGCAATGGGTAGGGAATAAACAACAAATGGAGAAGGGAAGTCGGATATTAGGGGTGTCTAGTTAAGGTGCGGATTGCGGGGGCGGGGAAGGAGGGGGGTATGTGAAGTGTGGGTGTGCTTGAATGGGTTGAATTGCGGGAGAACGATTTTGTGTGTGGAAGGCTTTTTTTCCCCTCTCACAAGCATAAATGCAAACCGGGAGGGGTGTAAGCTGAGATAGATGGGCAAGATATTTGACTCACCGTTTGCAATTGGTAGCCATCTGTCCTGTTCTTTGACCTCAAAATCAAACGCAGGCTGTTGTTGAGAAGTTTCCGGCTGATCCATGGGCTCCTGTTCGTCAGGCGACTGCACTCCAACTTCACCCTCCAGATCTTTCGAGGGGGAAGCCGACATGATATGGTGTACTCGGGGAAGAACCTGGGATGCCAACTATGGGATGTGCTGGTCTGCTGTCTGTCAACGAACAACCAATCGTGATGACGTGTCGGTGGTTGCAAGCTTAGCGTCCTCTTCCCGGACCGAATCCCTGGGATGAGGAGGAAAATTGAAGGGGGTGGGAAGGAAGGGGGGAGGGGGAGGCGGATGGGATTGAGAAGGGGGGGTGGGGCGCGAGAGAGAGGTTGCGCTGTATGGAATCTAACTAGTATTGCGCGGTTCGGCAGGCGGTGGCAGACAGTGGGAATGGGTACCGGTGATGGTGGTGGTGGACCGAAAGACGTCGTTGGTCGACGCACACCTTCTCCTGACGGCAGAGCTGCTAAGCAAGCTCCTTGGTGTTCAGATACGGACAGATAGATGGTGGTGGTGCGCCTGGAGTTTGGAACCCGCGAAGGGGTTGCGGACAGCAGCACACGCAGCAAGAAGGAAAAGCAACCCGTTCACCCCAACTCCGCCGTTCTCCTAATAATAGTGTGTACTGGCACTACGAATACTCTCACACAAGAGTGTCACAGTATGCTTTGCCTGGCAAATATGCACAATGCCTGTTTTTGCAGATTAAGAGGGGGGGGGGAGGGGATTGAAGAGAGGCGTGGGGGAGGTATACCAGTACAATAGTACAATAGGCAGGTCGTCCCTAGTCGCTGTGAGAGCGCTGTAAGAAATCAAGACTAAACGCGAGAGAGAAGGGTAAAAAATGGAAGGGAAGGAATCGGGGAAAAAGGGAAGCCTCACTTCACAGAAATTTGGAAGGCGACGACGCGGATAATGGGCCTGAGAAAGGTCCAAAGGGTAAAAAATAAAAATTTCGATCGGACCGAGCAAAGTTTTGTTCCTTTTCCTTACTCTTTCTTTCCCTCGACATCAGCGGATATGCTTTTTTCTGCCTCTCGATTCTTAACTGTACCGTGACAGATAATAGAGTATGACAATCGACCGGTAGCGCGTTCGAAACGATGTTCCTACCGGTACGGGTATAATATCACATCAAAGAAGAGGATGTGGTACAGTCCTAAACACAGAAACAATAACAAAGAAGGAAGGGAGAAAAAAAATACAGACCAACCTCTTCAAAAAAAAATTGACCACTCCAAAGCCAGGTCTTTCCCTGACCAATCCATCGAAAACTCTAGTATCACCATTCACCATTAAGGGATTTCGTTCGCCGCTTAGATTCTTACCCCTCCCCCAATTGTCTCCTTCTCCGTCCTTCCCCGTTTACTCTCTCAAAGGCCGTTGGCCGCTCGCCGACGGCTGGGGCAGAAAACTGTGACACTAATGCCAAATCCGTTTGTCTGAGACTCTGTGTGCAACTCTAGTGAAGGTTGCCCAGCTCCCCACCAACTCCCAAAAGGAGCCGCCGTAATGTGCTGATCTCCCAGGTATCGATTTATGGTGACGATTCTTATTCGTCGCCAACACAGCCGTGGGTGGATGGAATTGGCGGTGACTTCTTTTTTTTTCCCCATCAACCCTTCTTGTCCGCTCGCGCTCGTTTGGCCACTTTTTTTTTTTTTTTGAAATTGGAAGGTTCGAAAGCTTCCACGCTTATTGCGGTTTCGCCGCCATCTTGAGCCTCACCATCAACCTTCCCATCACCCCTCTTTTTACTGTTTGGCTGGGATAAGCAGTAAAAAAAAAGAGGTGGAAGAGACTGAATAGAAATCGGAAGGCAGAGCAACTCCACCACCTCTTCCTCCCAACCCCCCATTTCTCCTTTACACGCACACACTCACACACACGCGCAGACACACCAAAGCACTTTTTCCTGATGTTCTCTTCACTCAACACCAAACTTTTTCACCCCTACCTATCTCTGCCCGAAAAAAAAGAAGGCAGAAGTGTTTGACGGCAGTTGCATGTGCGGTAAAGACTGGGCGGAAAGTTGGTATGGGCCGCACAGCATGATGACACGACAGGCGGAGGGCCTTGACGCTGTGCTCTCTAACTACATTTTCTCATGACAGAATTATGGATCTGCCAAAAACAGATTCTTGCCAGCATCTCGGCGTTGGCACGAAACCTCTCTACGCTGGGGTTCTTTTCATGCTACTCCTCCCCTCCCTCCTTCATCCACACCAACCCCCACACCATACTTTCTCTCGTCTAAACAATAATTGTTTGCCTGGCCAATTGTCCAGATGAAATACTGTTTTAGCCCACGATGGCGATGACAATGCACCTAGATCAAAATCACCCAACGCTCAGCGGAAGAAGTGGAGCACGGACATGGTGCAGCGAGAATTATCGACATCAACACCCATCATTATCGTCACTACTAACGATATTAATAACAATAAGCATTAGTGCAGCTAATCAATGTACTCAGACAACATTGTGGTAACAACCTACAGCTTCAGAAATTCACACAACCCACGGTGCATCCAGAACAGTTGCAACAACAAGCAAGCATTCTACGTACCGTATCGTACAACAGAACAACGCTTGCCTATTCGGATCGGATGATACAAATCCAGTGCAGGGTGCCGGCGGAAACTAAAGCTAAGCACTTCTTGACGTTCGGACTTAACCCTGTCCGTCTGTCTTGTCTTGCCTTTTCTTCCCCTTGCCGTCTGTGTTTCAGCCTTACCTCTTTCTTTAATGACGTACCGTGCAACCTCCTCGTTCCCAACCATCTCTGGGAAATCAAGGTGCGGCGAAAAATGACACCTCAGAGTTCGACTACATATCTCAGAACTGTTTCAGAAGCATTTGCGTACAGTACACGCATACTATCTCTTTTTCTACTGCACCTACAAGTACGGTACATTAGGTTTAACCTACTACGGGATTATACTTTGTGCTTCATACCTAAGGCGCACATACGACAGCAATCACGCTATCACGAGTAGTGAGAGCCTTGCTGATGGGAGAGAAAATACTTTATTGGAATCATGTATCTCAACATGACTTGCAGCAAGGTACCGCCTATCAGGTAGACAACCAATTTCGTTGAAGGAAAATTTCCATCCAATTCCTCACCGTCGGGTCGGAATAGCAGCGCCCAGGGCAAGAAAAAAGCTTTTTTCAGGCGATCCTTGCGAACCATACGAACGATGCTCGAAAAATCGTCGACAATAAAGCCCTTACAAGGGTGGTTGATGGTGTAATGCCGGGAGGAGAGTACTTTCTTTTTCGTCACTTTCCTGGGCTAAGTTTGGGCAGTGTTGTTCTGCTGTCTGTGCTACCAACGAAAGACATGTTGAAAATTGACAAGGAAAAATCGGAATCAGGAAAGCAAAGAAAAGAAATTAAAATATTGGTGAATTACACAACTACAATGCAAGTATGGTGTAGTGAAACTTGAAGGGGGGGCTTTTCTTCTTCCTGCTCTGTTCTCACCATCGTCGATAAAAAAGTAAGTGTTGCAAAAAAGAAAAGAAGTCGGATTTTCTCTGAAAAAAATAAAAATAAAAATAAAAATAAAAGCCGGAGCGATGATCGAGCGAGCGAGATTTGACAACGCATCATATCATCGCGTCACTAAACCACCAAGAAAGCAAAGAATCACCGAAGGATATAAAACAATGATAAAAATAATAACAAAAATCCGCCGAACTTGAAATCAAGGCTGTGCAGTACTGTCCCTAGTTTAGAACCGATAACATGGCTTGCAAATAGCACACTCTACTAGCCCGGCCGAACTGGAACCAGAGATCAAAATCAATTGACAGACGATTCACATCAAGCGAGGGCGTCATCGGCGCTTCTCTAATTCTCTTTTCCTTCACGTCTTTTGTTGTGCCCTCCGATACCGCGTTAACTGGCGACACTGGATATGGAGCTTAATCAATTAAAAAGAAAGTGTGGCTTGATAGGCGAACGAAATCAAAGCTTTTGCGGATCCCAAAAAGTGAAGACTTTGGAAACAGCGCCCCGTGGCAAATTATTTCAAAATCCACCTGTAGGAAGCAACTTTCCATACGGTAGCCTCCCGGCATCTGTAGCTCTCCTTCTAGTGACTATAGTTAATACGGTATTTTTTTTCTCTCTCCCTTCCCCCAATCTCGTGCTTTTATTTATTTATTTACTCTTATTTATTTCCCTTTCCTTCCACATTCCCATTTATTATTATCATATTCCGGACAACTCAGCAATCATCACGCCGCCTACCTATTTCCATCATCATCGTACAGAAAAAAGAAAAGAAGAGAATAGTTATCTGAACTTTTGATAGGATTGTTAGTTTAGTGTTTGTCATGTCATGTAATGTCATGTCATGTAGTGTACTGTATGGCCCCCTGCGTTTGGTCGAGTTTAGACTGGTCTGGCCTAGTCTGGTCTGGTCCGGTCCGGTCTGGTTGTGTGGGATGATGCGATATTGTGTCAGGTAAAGCCGGGAGTTGGCGGTGAGTGTTTGTTTCCTGGGTTTCGAAGAGTAGAGCTGGGGGCTGGGTTTCATGGGTGTTTGGATAGACGGATGATTGAATGGTATTGTGTTTGGTGGTGTTTGGTGGCTTGTTTGTTTACTTGTTTGTTTATTTGCCTGGTGGCTGGACAGCTTGGTAGTGAAAGTGTGATTTATCTCTGTAGTATTACACTGTGCTTTAATGGGCGATTGATTGATTGATTGATTGATTGATTTGATTTGATTTGATTGGTTGGTTGGTTGGCTATCAATGAACGGATGAGTTGCTGATGGGTGGGTGGGTGAATACAAGTATAGTAGCTCGGCCCCACTTTACTTCACTCGCACAGCGTTGTAGGTACCGTATCGTAAGGCACGATCTTGGGATCGCAATTTGCGATTGACGGCCATTATTAACAAAGCTTGGCTTTTTCATTTTCATTTTTTTTAATATCTGCTGTAGATGATGACACTGTGCTGGTAGCTGTATCGCCATGTCTTACCTTACTCACCTCGAGCAAAGGAGTGACCAGGCAATTTTGCAAAGGGAAGGAAAGGAAAAAAAGGAGGGGGGGAACAGAAGCAAATTACGAGTTATGATCGATATGATAATATGATATCGGGGAAGAAGAAATGGAGAGCAGAGATGAGATGACAAAAAAAAGACCCAGGGAATCTATGATCGATACCATAATATCACAATGGTCAAACAAAAAAAGTATTATACCTTTTTCCCATTCCCCATTCCCCGTTCCCCATCTCCCGCCTCCCATCCCCCCCCCCCTCCCTCCAACCACCACTACCACTAGCACTGGACCTACCGACTAACAACCTGCACATTATTCTTAACCTACCCCCAAACAAACCAGAAGACTCCATCAGCAAGCCTCCCAATCACAAAACGGGAAGGAAAGGAAGAAAGGAAAAAAAGAAAGAAAACCAACCTTCCACCTCTCCATCTCCTCCTGCTTCTTCTTATACTCCTTCAGCAACCCCTCCAGCACGCCCTTCAACCCCTCCGCATTCGTCCGCACGGCCGGCACCACTTCCCCGACGCTGCGCTCCACGAGCACCCCATTGACCAGGCGGAAGCACTTGCGCCCCGGCTCGACGGGCTCCAGGCTCTCGAGCACGAGCTTGTGCTCCTCCGCCTCCTGCTCCACGTCCCCGATCTTTTGGGCGAGTTGTTGCAGCGCCGACTTGTAGGATGAGTATTGGTTTTGGAGGTCTGTTTTTGTTTGTTCGTTTGTGTTAGGTAGGCAGGCTGCTAAGGAAAAGGGTGAGTGGTGGAGTGGAGGAAGAAACCTTGTTGTTTTTTTATGGCGGCGGGAGAGGGGGAAGATGTTGACATTTTTTTAATTTTTTAATTTTCTCACCAGCTCGTTTTTGGAAGGTTTGGTTGGGTGGGTAGGTAGGTAGGTAGGTACCGTAGGTCAATGGTGATTGTAGATTGTAGATTATAGTGATGATGATGATGATGATGATGATTTCGGTTTACGCTGGTGGTGGTGGTGTTTCTTCTTCTTCCGGGATGTGTGGGGGAAATGCGAGTTTCCCCGCGTTTGGCTTGGCAGAGGGTTTTGCGGTTCTCATCATAAGGTTAATTTTTGTGGGGTGGTGTGGGCTACGTGGTGTGGCGCTCACGGAGTATCACTCGATATATGTGCGCACTGTGCGCCACGGAATCCGGCTGTGGGGTGCAGAGAAGTAATTTAGTGTGTGTGTGTAATATGTGTGGAAGCCCTCGGGGTTTTGGCCGGTGTGGGAAGTAGGTCGGATTTTGATGATTGGAGGAGCCGCTTTTCCCCACCCCCCACCCCACCCCACCTTTCGTTCGTTCCCTCTGGGCGAAACCGACCCTTATCATCATCCGTTGGTGGGTTGGGATGGTGTTTGGCCTTTCCCTTTTAATTTTTTCCCCCTTCCGGCGAGAGTTTGGTTTCGGCGGCGGCGGGCGGGTTCTAAAGCTTGCCGAAACGGATGACACCCGGACGTAACTTTAATGCCTGAGCCGGATGATCGCATCATATTGCTTTTGTCTGTATCGGATGTTGCTATAGGAAATACAGTACCGGTAGTAGCACTGGGTTGTAGGATCTACTGCGCTGAACTATGATTCGAGTGACGCTTTATGAGTGTTCGTGTATTCTAATGATGATATCATTTCGTGCACTACCAGCCTATCATAAGAAATGTACAAGAATAGCCGATATTTCTGTAACAGCATCGTATCCGCGGCAAAGAAAGGAAAAGAAAATGAAAGAAAATGAGAAAATGGAAAAAAAATGGAAAAAAGAAACAATTAAACCACCTCTAACAGGTTCAACGGACAGGCACCCTGACTCACGAGAATGGAAGGAAAGAACCTCTGCCTAGCTACGGAGAAAAGCAAAACCAAGGGAAAGGGGAAAAACCAGCCCACTTAGGCGTTCTTCCCTGCATCCTCCTTCAATGTAACAATTCTATTGAGCACAAATCTATCACCGGTAGAATCACTATCAAGCGCAAAGTACCCGACACGGAGCGCCTGAAACCGACAGGATTCGGGACCAGCCCTATTAGAGCCCTTCTCCCCTTCCAACTCAGGCCATGGTGCACGACGGCGGATCTCATGAATTCCTGTTTCAATGATGGCATCTTTGTAAACGTGTTCGCTGTCGGGATTGATGTCTGCAAGATAACCGTTTGGATTGTCCTCAGGGTTCTCGGACTTGAAGAGCTGATTTGTGAGGCGCGCCTCAACGCGAACTGGAGAGCTCTTGCTAGGAGCGTCGCATACCCACTGGATGTACGTCTTTGGCTTCTTGAACTTCTTAGTGTTCTCGTATTCCGCGCGGACCTCAGTTACGTTACCGGCCTCGTCCTTGGTGTAAGATGTCGCGCGAATGGTGAAGGGGACTTTGAGAAGTCCAACCGATTTTCCCGGCGCGAGGCGGAAGTAGTCGGCAGAATCCTCCTCACGAAAGTCGGAGCGGTCGATATACACTTTGCGGGTGAAGGGTACCATGTGTTCTCCGAGCTTGGTGTCATTAGGCATGAATGGGACAGAGAACTCCTCAAGATGGTTCTCTGGGAGATTCTCAATAATGACAGGAATTGGGTCAAGGATCATCATCAGACGAGGAACCGTCTCTTCTAGATAGCGACGGACTGTTTGCTCAAATCGCTTGATCTGGACGTAGCTGTGGGTGGTAGTGACACCCAATTCATTGACGAATGCAAGAATTGCTCCAGGAGGGATTCCGCGGCGTCTGGGATTTTCAGTCAAGTCCGTCTTCAGCACGAAATATGAGGTAGGCTCACCTAATGGCAACAAGAGTGTAGAGTCTAGGATCATCCCATCCACGGACATAGCCTCCAGAGACCAGTTTGGCAATCTTTCTCTTACTCATGATGGTCCCGGTTAAATTTAGACGGCCATACTCCCTCTGCTGTGGCCTATAAATCTCCAAGGCATTACAAAGCCAATCATAGGACTCTCTCGAGTTAATGAACTCCGTAGTGCAAAGCGAGTGGCTAATGTGAAATGTCAGTATGAATGATATCTTGTGAAGATAACCGGAACTTACGAGATATTTTCGAAGGAATCGCAAAGGCAGTGAGTAAAGTCATAAGTAGGATAAATCTTCCACCCATCGCCAGTGCGGTGATGTGGTGCGCCGTCCAAGACCCTATACGCGGTCAAGTCCCACATCTTTGCGAGTTAGCATTTAAATCTTTACGGCCGACACCGGACGTACCTGCGGGTTGCCGGAGCCTAGTATATCCTGCTTCATTCTTAACATTGCTTCCTTAGGCTTGTATTTTCCGTCCCTCATGTTTCTAAACTCCTGTAAACTCTCCTCAACGGGTCTGTTCCTATGTTTGCATTCCAATCTCGGCTCATGGTTGTCCTTGCCACCTCTCTGGAGGTTGACTTCCTCAGCAGAACAGTGACAAATATAGCCCTTGTCACGCTTAATCAAATCTTCCGCCAACTCGTAGAGTCTCTGAAAGTGATCACTCGCATAAGTAATCTTGTAGGGCTGAAATCCCAACCACTCAACAATCTCACGAATAGCGGTGAAATAGCGCTCCTCCTCGGCCTCCGGGTTAGTATCATCGTAGCGGAGATAGCACTCCCCTCCATGGTGCCTCGCAAACCCAAAGTTGATAGTGATAGCTTTACTGTGACCAATATGCAAGTATCCATTTGGCTACCACGCTATCAGCACGATCCACGACTAAACAGCAACAAGGAGAAACTAACCTCAGGAGGAAACCTAGTGAAGACTCTACCTCCGGTAGCTTTCAAATGGGCCTCCATATTTGTCGGGACAATCTGCTCATTCCCACCGGGCCTATGCAAACCAGCCAAGAATCCCTCCTCGAACATCCTATTCTTGCTAATCTCTTCATTCTCCGCCTTAACCGGCTTAGCACCAGCAGCCGCAGGTGCTTTCGGCTGCTTCTTTGGTGGCGCATCACGCTCGTCCTTAGGTCCGAGAAGGGCAGCAAGTTGAGCGTCGACCTCCTTTTTGAGATCGGCAGGAGGTGCCCATTTCAGATCCGTAGAAGTCTTCAGTGTTACTAGTGTAGGAGTAAACGCTTTGTACCGCTGCTCAAGAATAGTGCTCTTGTGTTCTTCAATATAAGCCTTGACCTCCTTCTCAATTTTCTCGGGGGTGAATTCAATTCCTGCTACTTCATCAGCACACTCCCAATCTTCCACCAAATTCATGAAACGAAAAGGGAAAACCTGCCGACACCACACTCCTTATCAAACTCCGCAACGTCCACGCCCCCCTTCTTCCCCTTGATATACTTAACAGCAGCCTCAATCTGCGCATTGCTCTTCAGCTTCCCGTCAAGCACCGCATTCACGGTGAAGGCCCTCTTTCCATCTGCCCCGCCAACATCCTTCGTAGCCGTGACGAGAGCAGAGAGCAACGCTCCGACCTTTGCATCCACCCCACCTTCCTCGTGAAGTTTAATTTCGCTCAGGACTTCATTCCACGCTGCCGTTATCTTTTTATTTCTCAGTGCTTCTTTCAGTGGCTTTTCACCAAGACCTAGTTTGGCGAAGTTTTCTGTGAGGAACACCTCTTCGGGGGTTGGTTCGCTCATGGCGTTTTGAGCTTGCTTTTGCTTTTTTTCTGTTATGCGGCTCCGCCGGTTGTTTGTTTGAATTCGGTTTGGTATCTGGCGTGGGTGAGGTTGCGACGATGGTGGTTGTAGGTGGGGTGGTTGGAAGATGCTACCCCGCTGTGGTAGGGTAACAGGGGTTGGTGAGTCAACAGATCTGGGAGCCGCTGTGGGAGTCCAGAAGTATGGGGTGATGCTACTCGTAATACCGGTACGGTAGTCAGAATGCGAGGCTCAGAACCTGGTTGCTCTTTCCTAGACTCGAGTATCCAATCCTTCATTACAACAGCAACATAGAATTTGCACCCCAACCCTCTGCTCCGTCCGAAGATTAAAATTGTGCTATCATATTATCTAGAAATTCAGAAGTTTGCAGGACCCAGAATCCCCTTCGAGTGGAAGGGAAATTGCAACCTTTTGTTTTAGGAACATTATACGACTCAATCGTCTAACTGAGCTAAGTGCCATTGACTGTCTCTCTAGCAGATAAACTGGTCTTATATTTTTGTCCCTTTTTAGAGCCTTCCAAAGAATTATCTAGGAGTTTTTAAGGCAGCAGAGAGGAGAGAGAAAAATATGTGTGAGCCACAGCTAGGCCAGGTAGCCACAATCAGCGACAGCTAAATTTAGTAAATACATCACCAAAAGAGGCCTACGAAAATTTGCCCGACCGTCAAAGTACCTCAATTATCTCCTTAAATTAACGCACCTTTCTGGGGTAACTGACAGTCCTGATCTTCCATCTGCGAAAAAAAAACCCCATTGTGGAGTATCCCAAATCAAGTAACCGAGTGATAACTCATGAATATAACCCAACCTACATGGATCCCGAATTCCCCACTCCCAATGCTCATTCCCAAATGCTCGGCCTCAATCAATATACCTCCATCGCACAAACAGCCCACTCAGATCCAGAGGAAAAAAAGCCAAACAAAAAAAGCCAAGCATCAAGAACTCACCCGACGACGCCTGGTTCCTGAATCCACAGCCCAACGAGGGGGGGGAACACACAGATCTGTACCACATCATATACGAATCTGCTTCTCCCCCAATAGGGTTGTTGCTATTGTCCCGGGGATCGTCGATTACCCTAAGCTAGCGCCCCACGCGGTGGTTGGTACGATGTTCGATCCGGGGGTTTCACGATTCGAGGCTCTCCAGACTAGGCGATTCGCGAATCCTGAGTTACCCAAGTAGAGAGCATCACCGGAAGTGGGTAATATACCAATACTTGAGCTAGGATATGGAATCAGTCTTGGCGACGGCGTGGTGTGCTAGGTTCTCGATATGAGAAACGTTTATAAGTTATGAAAGAGCCATTGATAGAGGAAGTTGAGGCCTTGCTCCTAAGTAATCGCCCGGATCAGAAACTCTCTCTGATAGGAGGAAATTCCTGTCCTTATATCGGGACCACCCTGCTCCGATTCTTCATTTAAGAAAAATAATATAGGGCTAGGGAAACAAGAGGAACGGAACCAACCATTTCGGGGGGGGGGTACCATTCCAAGATCTAGGAGTTGAGCTCGCGCACACTTGGCTAAGGAAACTTGTATGGTGCTAAAGCCATACGAGGGAAGAAAATAGCGGGACAAGCCCGATCACACCAAGATATGGAGTTTTCACGCCTTGGTATCAACTTGGAGTTTGGCGCTGGGATGAAAACGATTTCATACACTGATCTTGCTTTTCCACTTTACCTCTACTAGTACTCGTTTTGGGAATCTAGATGTCATTTCTCCTCTACTAGTTATATCGAATAGGGACTTGGAAATTCTCCCTGTTGCCGCACCAAAAAAGTGCCTATTAGGCAGCGAGCGCCGCTAGAAGTAATTTCAAATCAGGCAGTTATAACCGGCCAAAGCCGATCAACAGCAGCCAACGCAATCAGAATGTCAACACTCCTGTGGTCACGATATATCACGCAGTACCCCAAAACACCAAAACCTTTTCACAAACCCTACTGAACTGGGGACCTAAACCTCACACCCATCCCCCACACAAAAATTCCACAGCAAGAAACCTCTTGGCACTGCCTATAAAAACCACCACCTCCCCACCAAATCCTCTTCTTTCCTCTCCAGGGAATTTGCATCACTGTTGCGGAGGAGCTCTGCGACTGTGACGACAGCCAGGGCGCCTGCCTGCCGGGAGTGTCCCGGCTCCCACGAGCAGTATTTACCGCTGCCTGCTAAGGGCCTGTTTGGCAAAAAATGGGACCGTTCCACTCAGCGACCGTTCCTCCCACGAAAATGGCCTTCTCTCAGTTTTGGAATGGAAGGGAGAGGGTCATTTATATGGGGTGGGAACGGAACGGAACCATTGTATCCAAACAGGCTCTAGCAAGCACGGTAACACGCCTCGTACGGAGGGTGCCTGACAGCAAGGATACTTTAGAGGATCATGAAATTGTATCATGGATTCGGCTATCATCCGTCCAACGTGGGTTGGCTAACAAACGGATGGCTCGTGGGACCCCAGCGTGGTTGACACCTTGACGTGGTGCTGGGGCTTTTTAACTAAGATCAACCGCTGTAGACTTGGGTACCGTATTATGATAGATTGTTGCGTCGCAGGATGTGGTGATGCACATCCGGGAAACGATCAATTTTCTTACGATGAAGCGCAAGCTTTTTTTTTGTATGTATGATAAGTTAGTTGGAGAAAAAAATGAAAAATGAAAAGCCTCTTTCACATGTAGAGAAGCTGCAAGCTCTGTTCGTCGTCAAGGTCCATCGCGTAATGCCACAGAGAATGATAGCGGGAAAAAGGTACCTGTAATATTATATTACCTTACCGTAAAAACTCGAATAGAGGGATTTCGGAGCAAGAAATTTGGTTAGTTCTAGCTTGTTGCGACAGCAACGGGTCACAGGTTAGGGCTCAGGTCTCACTTAAGAGATCACGTACGCTTAAAGTTCGGTTAGCTAAGCTAGGAGATGCCGAATTTTTTTGGTGAGGTAAACATTGGCAGCGTGCCCTAACCCACGTTGCAACAAGCAAACATCACAGCTAACTCTTGCAGAACCTCCGAAATCCCTATTTTTCAAGTTCGCTTGTTGCAATGGTAAACACTGTTGTCACAGCGATAGCGATCCCTA
>Ga0307509_10004343_pt1 | contig 20565 bp, 20 predicted proteins | sample 10_EM_MG_FD_202245 | JGI IMG/M metagenome (GOLD analysis project Ga0307509, IMG submission 202245) | Populus trichocarpa ectomycorrhiza microbial communities from riparian zone in the Pacific Northwest, United States - 10_EM | ecosystem: Host-associated > Plants > Roots > Unclassified | place... | reverse complement strand
TCGTTTTACATCTCAGTCACCTCATTACTCTCTCTCTCTCTCTCTCTCTCGACAAGAACAAACAAGTCGGCATCTCCTGGCACACCTGGTTCGTGAATCACAGCCAGTGGCTCAAGATCCTGACCACCCACTGGGACAACCATCGATTGCGAGTCAGTCGACTGGTTATGCTACCCACAGGAGGGTTACTGGCGTTTCACATTAGAATCCAGGCACACCTTCCCATGTCACCGCACGTTCCCTTCTCCCCAGGTTTCGTGCTTACCCCCCCTGCAAGTTCTGTGTTTGTCATGCGCCGTGTTTGGGGTTTGATAAAGGACCGCGGGGGGAGAAGACTGCGCTAAGCGAGGCGAGGAAGGGTACCGCTCGAAGCGCCTTGCTATCGATGGCCCATTGGATTCCTCTCCAGCCCCCGCTTTGTTGTTGGTCCCTATATGCAGACTGCGTCGAAATCGAGGGACCGTATCCCGGTGGTGGCGATTAAGTACGACGATCTGCAAGCCAGATCCAGATAGGCGTTTGGCTAGATGATTGATATTTGGAATTTCAGTACGCCAATACATCGTCGATTGGAATTCAAAGATCACGCTTAAACCAGAATGGTAGTTGAGAAATATGGGTTTATAGACTGGTGTAGAGTGGAACAAATATCCACGGCCATAGGACCTTGAAAGCACCGCATCCCGTCCGATCTGCGAAGTTAACCAGGGTGCCGCCCAGTTAGTACCACGGTGGGGGACCACGCGGGAATCCTGGGTGCTGTGGTTTTGTCTCGTTCTATTTTACCCCCATTTCCCCCATGCACTTCGTCAGACCCTTCTGGGTCACATTTCTATTCCATGCAACATAGCTGTACTTAATGGCCACGATATTGCTCGAACTTGCGGGTGGATCCCCCTCCCAGGTTATTCCGAACACCCCGTCACGATCTCCTCTTATCAGCGCTGATATCAAAGGCCATGGATGACAGCCTGTGATAAGGAATCTCGTCTTTGTCTCCCAGTGATTGTCATTGATGGACACGCCGAATGGAACGCCAAAACGCGTGATGAGGGTACACTTAAGACACAGCACGCGTATCATCGGCATCTAGGTTCAACATTCAACCTCGTGGCGGCCGTTAATCATTGATGAGAGGGCACCCCACAAAGAAACCCACAACACGGCGTCATCAGTACAGCCTAGTGCAGGCCCACCTCGTTCCTTGATTGATTACCGAAAACGAAATTGGGAAAAAGAAGGTAAAGAAGGGGACATGGCACGGCCCTCTACGCATCCCCTCACGTTTTCTCGTCTAGCGCGGCTCAGGCAAACCCTGTAAGAGAGGTGGTGAAAGACAGATATCTGTGGGAACGTTCCTGAATGGGTGAAAGGCGTCAGTATCCCCCTCAGGTCCCCCGCTCGTGACTGGCACGTCCAAGCTCAACGATCCGAGCTCCGGGCACACCCCCTCCCATTCCCTCCACCACAGTCCAGCCTGACCTGCGCATCGGACTTCAGAAGGACGTCCCCTAAAACCCTCCACCCTACTGCTCACCGAGCCGGCCGTTCCCCCCGACGGACGCGGGGAGTCCGCTGATAATCCGATTTAGTCGCCACTCCAGGTTAACCATGGCTAGGTGCAATTCGGGAGGTCAAATTGCGACAAACCGTCTGGGAGGCCAGCCGACGCACCATGGCTGAATTCGGACTCCGAACTTTGAAAGGAGAACCGCGATAAGATTGGATCGGCAGGCCGTGGGGGGGGTTTCGTGTGCGGGTGTCCATACTCGGTGGGTATACGTCGCCACTGGCTGGACCTCGGCAAGCGGGATGGCAGAGGCCATGCTCACGGCTGGGCGATCACAAAGGAAGCACGAGGCGGGGACGTCTGGCGCCTTCGACAGGCTGCCACCAGGAGTTTTCGAAAGAGCGAAAGAAGGTGGCCAGCATAGCCCGCCTCGTGCCTAGGGGATATAAATATTGCATCTCTGAGGGAGGGACTGTTCCCCATCCACTCACCCAACCTCGCATTCCCTCGCGTCCACTCAACGCTCTCCCAACGTTCTTACCATCCAATATGTTTTTCGACAACAATGACTTCGCTGATCTTAACTCCGGATACTCGATCCCGGAGAACAATAACTTCGACCTCAATGGCTACCCTCTCGAACCAACCTACGGCGAACCATCCATTGATCCCGCTTGGGTCGGCGGATTCGACCTCAACGCCACAGTGACCAGTCCCACCACAGCTGAGATCACGAACTGGTGGCTGGCGCCCAGACCAGAGGGTGACGTCAACGGGTACCTGGGGAGCACTCTCCTAGGTTCTTCCGTCGGAGAATGCGCCGGCGTATCCGGGTACCAGACCGAACCCACATCAACATCCGGGGCCGGCAGTTGCAATGCGGGTGAGCCTTATTCTATGTCGTAAACACGGTGTTCAACGTTGACAACAGTTGTAGATGGCACGTACGGTTTCGGGGCGCTCGGGCAACAACCCATCTACATGCCTGACTACGCTGGGCTGGTCCCGGTCCCCACCGCCCCTGCCCAACTGCCCTCCCATTTCCCGGCCACATTTGCTGGGCCCAGGCTCACCCCGTCCCCGGTCCTGACAATTTCGTGGCGTAAGCGTTTGTTCTATCTCCGATCGAGACGCAATTGCTTACCGACACCATTAGCATCCCCACCCCCCTCCACCTCGTACCTCGACCCTGGCAACAGTCGATCCAGCATGTACGACCAGCCACTTGCAGCGCCAGAGGTGCGCAACAAGTGGCCCTATCAAATTCCCATTGGCAAGGGTAAATCCCAAGCCACGGCCAAGCCTCTCCCCACCCATCCATTATCTGCTGGCAACGCAAGTGAGCGAATCACCTCTCAGTTTAATTGGGAAAAATGGCTTACCTTTTGAATTCAGTGTGGCAACACCAGCAGACATATATGCCACAAGACTATGGCGCGGGCTCAAACCTGCAAATGGTAAGTTAACCCTCTCGTCCCGTGACGCCCCTCTCACTGACCACGATTTCACAGGGTACAGGTGTCCCAAACATCGATCTTCCCGCCCCAGTAGCACCCTCGACCGGACCTCAACGGCCCGTAAGAGGTGCGAAGGGGAAGGGGAAGGAAATCGACAAGGGCGAGGGGAAGCGAAAGCGCGTACCCAAGGCGCCCCTTCCGCCGGGCGTCGACTGGCCCGACACCACCGGAAGATTTTGCGCCGAGATGGTCAACATATTCTTCAATCAACCTACCGGGGAGGTTCCAAACCCCGAGACGGCTTACGCCAGAATAAACGAATTTGTTAAAGAAGACCTCAAACTCTCAGTAAGTAACTTTTTTTACTGCGATCGCGATCATCATTTAACAAATTTGTTCATCTGGTGTCAGCCGCTCGTAGGAAAGACTTCGGAGCAACGGCCATGTCGGGACCTTGAACAGTACCTGACTGGCGTTCTGAACGAGCTCTGCCCTCGGCGTAGTGGGCAAAAGAGAGGCGCCCGATATATGCTCGAACGAGGTAAGTAAATCACTCATCTCCACACAGAATCAATGCCAACTAACCCTCGCTTCCTGCAGTCGCGAACAAACTCGAGAACGAGCTAGTCGTGGTAAATGACGGCTTCGCTCTCCTGGAAGGTCCCTCGAATGAGGTCGACCCGGAGAAACTGGACGTCTCTGAGGCGGCGGTAAACCGGAGGCTCAAGGAACAAGCGCGAAGGGGGGCCATCCGTGGAAGCTTAGAACGGATGACCCTGTTCTTCAAGATACCTACGGCGAAGTTCCAATGGTCAAGACCACAGGCGCTCGTTTTGGGTAAGTCGACTACTTTGATCTCGAAATTGTTGGGTCACTTACCAATTATTCTAGCCATCACTTATCTCGTGATTGGCGTGGGAGCATTCGGCGATGAGGTTGAACTCTTCACCCCAAAGCCCCGACTGTAGGTAGCTTGTACCCATAGCTGTACGTAGTATTTATTAGAACACGAATACCCGACCTTTATACCAAAACAGAGCTACCTTTATATATGGAGTGTAATCTCCCCCGCTCCTTTGTTCAGTTGTTTAAACTTGAAAAGTGAACAAAAAATCTGAGGGACGCCATCGAGTCTTCGGTTCGGCTGTTGTATTGGATCGAAGTTAGCGTTCCGCAGGCAACGATGTTGGACGAACGGACACCTAGCGCATGCAACGAGTAGCATAGCTCCAAATAAACAAACCAAAATACGCAACGCGAGGACTTGGAACATCTGAACGGACGGGACGGGGAAGCGGAGAAGAAATAAGTCGAGGGGCGGATGGCTGCTCTTCAGCGGCGGGAAGTGAGGGTTTTATACCAGGACGCCTCGTGACGACGGCACCGGCGTCAGACACATCGTCTCCTCCCAGTGCGAGGAGGTCCAGTCATCGGTATCCATGAACCCAATTCGTCAGCGAGCCCGCGAGAATTTTTAACGACGAACGCCGCGCCCTCGTTTCTCCGAAGCGGACGAATCAGCAGATGAGGCGATGAGAAACGTCTGCCCATTGTCCATGTTACATACATGAGTAATGGGGTGATGGTCTGCCACGGTAGTCACCCAGCCATCGATAGAAGCATCGATATGAAAGACCGAGCCTCGCTTGGTACACGCATCGCATTTCGTTGGGCTGTCAGATCAGATCAAGAGCCAACTCTCCGCCTTTGTACCGCCAGTAAAGGGGCGGTAACATGGTCTTGTGCCCATTCTGGGAACAAGGCAAGCTCGAGGCGGTATGTCCGCCGAATAATGGGTGGGCAAAGTGGTACTTAGCAACAGGTGGCTGGATGTGCGATGAGGTAAAGGGGAGGTTTATTGACGTGGGAAAACTTCTTCCAAGTTCATTGATCCATGGTCTCGCAGATTCCCTGATGCCCACCCCAGATCACCATCGATAACGCACAACGCGCGCTCCGGTCCCCGAATAATATCGATACAAGATGAGCCACGTTTCGACCTGACACTCGGGAACACCTCGAGGTGTCTGTGGGTGGATGCCCTAATTTTATTCAGATGACCAGGACGTACGGGAAATCTGAGGAATGCTACAGAAGAATCGTACAAGGCGACGCCGAAACTAGAACTGGGCCCCACGCTCATTCTTGTTTGAACAGAGCGAGCGAGTCTTCGGGCAAGAAACTTTCCTTGCCGTTTCTCTCGTGAACCTTCAAGACCCCATCCTGGCAGATGAGGCTGATCCTCTTGCTTGCTCCGCCCTCCCCCACCATGGTTTGGATCTCTCCCAATAACTTCCTGAGTTTCCTAAAGCCCGTCTGTGCCTTACTTTCGATCGCCACGAGATCATTCTTTCCGGTCTTCCGCTTTGCGATGGAGAAGAACGTCCCGCTACGGTGGACGGCGAGGTAATGGTGGGGTGTCTGGGAGAAGTACAGTTGGGGATACGCGTCGCCCCAATCGAAGTTAGCGGCAGAGATCTCCGAACGAGTTGTCATCTCGAGTAAGTCAGATTGAGAAACTTGAGTCCCAGCTCTGAATATTTTTAGGTCGTCGGAAGTGAGGGGAGACGGGGACGACGTCGCGGCGGGTTTGGAGCTCGTTCCGATGGAGAGACCGGACAATGCTCCCAAGAGGGCTGCGTCTGGGTCGTCGTCGTCGGTGCGTGAGTTCCCGGTTGCCTTGGGTCCGGGGTGGTCAGAGGGAAGCCACGCGTCGACTTCAAATCGAACGACCATTTTCAGGCCATCGAAATCCTGGTTGTGGACGAGTCAGCAAGGTGGGACCATCCGGTTCTCGGTGGTAAGTAAACGCACATATGCAATGATCCTGTGGTAACCCGTCCCTCTCTCGCATCCAGGGCCCGGGACGGTCATAGCCTCTTCGAAGTTGAACCCATATGAACGGCGAGTCCCAGGTTGTTCTTTCGTGATCTGTTCCCACCGATTCAACAAAACTGTCTTGGAACCAGCCAGCTCCATGTCAATCCTAAAGTCCCTAGGCGGATCTCCAGGCACAGCGTTGATCCACCTCAAGAGCTTTCTCAAGCCGTTTCGGTCCGTGACAAAATCGACGGAAGACCAGTCGAACTTTTCCTCTTCTTCGGTCTCTAATTGGGATTCGACGTCTTGGACTGCCCGGATGAGTGGGAAGAGAGTACGGGAACCCATCCGGTGACCATTTTGGTCTATGAAGTCGTAGCCGTGGTCCAACGCGACAGTTAGCGGGAGGGGCTTGTCTGCCCATTCTCTCGGCGCGCCTGGTTAGAGGTGAGCTCGGTCGACTCGCACTCAAAAAGTGTGGCGGGGTGGTAGGAAGTGTGGCTGGGCTTCCGAACTTACCAGGGACGATGATGCTAGGCACGGTCGCCTCAATCCAGTTGTACGAACCGAGGTAGATGAGATCCTTGGGTTGTATATCTGGTTCTGGGACTCGATAGACCAGGGTAGGTTTGGATATCACTTCCACGGAATCCTTGTTGAGACCTTCGCAGAGGTCCCGGCTGTTTGTGTTCGGTCTCGCCCTTTCGTAAGCGTTCAGGGAACGACCTCTTCTGGACCCGAAGGAGCCGTAGGAGCTGTAGGGTCTACTGTAGGACATGGTGGTATGGATGCGCGAGGAGGATCCACAAGCGCTGTGGTTTACCGTTGGCCGCTCCCTAGTTTATTTTACGACGAACCTGATTTGGGTAGTACAAAAGTGTATTGGGTAATTCGCTAAAAATACAAAAATACACGGCGTGGGGGGAATTCTAGGATCTGAAGAGAGCCAAAGCGTACTTGGGTAAACAGCTCCCAGTTTTTTCCCTCTGGTACACCCCCAACTCTTTCCTTTCGCAAACGAGAGTTATCCTTCCACCCGCTCCGTACCTCCTGACGAGCTCCTGGATGGCCATTAACGTCACTTTGAGCTTCTTGAATCCGACCTGCGCGTTCTGATCGATGGGCTCCAAGTGGGGTTCTCCGAGGGTGAACTTCTTAATCTCGGAGAAGTTGCCATCCTTGTGCGAGCCGTAGTAGATATGAGGCGTCTGAGAAAGGAAGAGTTGGGGGTATGACCTGCTCCATGCCTTCCCTGACCTGGAGTACGTCTTGAGTTCGATCAAGTGCGATTGAGGAACGGGAGAACCTGCTCGGATGACAGCTACGCACGGGAAATGCAATGTTGGTTTGTTGGTTGCGGACTGTACGGGTTTTCTGTGTTGGGCGTCATCTCTAGAGCGGCCGGACTTGCGATGCGACGGAGTAGAACCGAGAGGTAGGCAGGCATCCACTTCGAAACGGACGACCATCCGGAGACCGTCGAAATCCTATTGGTGATCAGGACTGGTGTGGCCATTGGGGGTAATATGGAGCGCGTACGTAGGCGACGATACGATGATGGCCGGTCCCACTTTCGCAGCCAGGAGCGGGGTGTGTGCAAGCTTTCTCGAAATTGAAACCATAGGACTGGGATCGCCCACTGGTTTGCTTTGTGACCGGTGGCCAACCGTTCATGAGAACGGTCTTCTCGCCCGCGAGTTGAGTATCGATTCTCCAGTAGTCGGATTTATTATTCGCCCATGCGACCAGCTTCCGTAGGCCATTGCGATCGGCCACGAAATCTACTGAGGACCAATCGAACCTGGATGGCACCTTCTTCCGGGTGGTGGTGGTGGTGGTCTGTACTGCTTTGATTAGAGGTAGGAGCGTGAATCTTCTGTTCATGCGGTGCCCATTCTGGTCGATGAAATCCCCTCCACTGTCGCGTGTAACGGTCAGGGGTGTAGGCTGTTCCGCCCATATCGGAGGACTCCCTGTAGACAATACCGCGTAGTGCATGGATTTGCCCAGATCATCCGAGGGCATGTATGACGATTGACTGACCCGGAACGATGATTGTGGGTGAGGGAGCATCGGTCCAGTTGTACGAGCCAATGTATTTCACGTCCTTTGGCACGATGTGTCCTTCGGTACCTTGGAGCGCTGGAGGGGGAACGGTTTCCAGCGGTTGTTTGGTAAGGTCGTGGAACATCCATCGCTGGAGACGTTTTTTTCGGGGAGTCGGGAGCTTAGTTGGCAGACTTTTGATTGCAGATTCACATGTGCGATGCGCGGTCGGCGCGGACATGGAGGAAAAGGTCAAAGAAAGGATTACCTCACAAGGACGGGCATCAGATGCTCACAGGAGCCCGGCCCGGCGCGCAAGAAATCACAAACATCCGAAGCGGAATGCCGACTCAAGTGGTTGGATATCCAGGGTAGGCTGAGTTGTATGTTCATGGGACGGAAACGCCTATGAAACCTCGAACCACAACTCACGGCGAGGACACCAGCAGATGCCCCAAGTGACCGCTGTCGTGTCCACGGAGGGGTATTGCGCCAAAAAAACCAATGAACGCAAGGGGGATGGCATTAATGGGATGTAAGGACGAGGGTAGGGATGGTACATGTGTAGGAACTAGAAGCCGGGGGGGACAATACCCTTGGGCTGCTGTTCTGAACCCGGCTGAGGATACAGCGAAGAACCGCCAAGCATCTGTACAAAGCGTCAAAAGGGGCACGGGGAACGCGTAGAATTCAGTGTGCGCACCTGTTGGGCGCCTTGCTGCTGGGCGAGCATCTCTTTTTCTTGCGCGACAATCTTCGCCTCGTCCTCTAAACTGAGCGCGAGAGGGAGTCCAACCAACAACGCGGACGTTGTCACGATCCAGACGATGTTCCCGAGGATCTTTCCGCCCTTCTTGAAGAAAGAGGTGGTGGAGGAGACTTTTGATGAGATGGTGTGACGTGTGGAGGGGGGCACAATGTCCTTGAGGGCGGCGAGTCGTTCGTAGAGAGACTCGTCGCCGAGCTCAGACTCCACGGAGGAGAGAGAGGCGGAAGAGCCGGTCCGCGAGGAGGCGTGGGAGGCGTAGGGGGAGTTGTTGACCTCGTCTTGGTCCTGGACGATTTCGACCTTGACCATGGCTGTCGATGCGTTGGCTTTCCTTCGGAACAGTCCTCGGCAACTCCGGGTCGACGGTCGGGAAATGCCGAGGATTAACAATTGTCACGTGAGTTCGGTACCGAGGTCACTTATTCCTGACCGGTTCTCTCTGGGGCCGTCTCCTTTTGCTTGCCATCCTTTCCTCACCCGTCTGTCTGCCCTGCCCAATGATGTTGTCCCGCAGTTTTCACCCTCACGGCCCCGGTAGCTTCCTTTTTTTCCATGTATCGATTTATGACCCTTACATCCGTTCCGTCTAGGCTTGGCCCTGCCGTCTCAGTCGGTGCAGAACCACATGCATGAACTGGCGAAGACTCTTCTGCCTCCGCCCCGGAAGCAAAACACCGCTTGTGATGCCTGCAGGTCCGCGGTCTTCCCCTGTTTCTCACCCCACTCACCGCAGTCGTTGAACGTCCAACTACCAGGGCACGCAAGGTCAAGTGCAATCGAATCCCCGGCAACGATAAAGTTGGTGGTTGATTTTTGCTCCCGCTCACCTCGTCCGCTTCATGCTCAACCACCTACCCAAGTGTCAGGTAGGCTACCCGCCCGAAGTCTCTCGTGTGACAGTTCGGTGAACCCTCGATCCGTTCACCAGCATTGTCTGTCAAAGGACTACCCGTGCACGTCAGTCCTGGCCTCATGCATCCCCCTCCCCACTAAACCCTCACACCCGTCTCCGCTCTCAGGAATTTTGTCCAGCAGGAGACGGCAAAAAAGCGGCACCGAAAACCAAGATCACAAAGCGTGTCAACAATTGGGTAAATCTGAGTCCCTTTATCTCTGAACCTTTCCCTTTCTGACCTGAAACCCTCCTAGAGCACCCTCGAATCTTAGGTAACTCTTCATTCCCCATATTCGTTGACCTCACTTTTAGTCACACCGATTCATCCCAGCGGCCCGATCCCACACAATCTCTCACCCATTGGATCCCCAACGACGTACTTGGGTCAGCCCATCCATTCCCACCGATGTGTCTACCCACCCGTTTCTCTTGAGACTCCCGTCGCGAGTGTATTGGCGTATATCTTTTCCCCGCCAGTTCGGACCACGTGAGTTTGGGCGGAGATGAATATCTGTATCTCCTCACACGTGCTTCTGAAACAGCACAATCAATGGAATTCTGTCATCACCATACGATGACTGGGGCCTCGAAGCTCATAAACTTAATGACGAAGCTGTTAGGACGGAGTGAGTTCTTGCGCCTCGCCGGCGCTTCTCTGAGCTCGTCGTCTGCTCACCCTCATCAAGGCTTGCGCTCGATCTCGTCGAGGTTTACTTTCAGATCGTTCACACTCGCTTCCCGCTTCTAAACCCTGATGACTTTCGGAACCGACTCCAGTCAGTCTATTTTATATCACCCGATCACGATCTGATCTTCCCGCTAACGTCCAGGGGAAGTTCCAACGGATCGGACCCACTCCATCCTGCTCTCGTCGCGACTGTCATCGCGTGGGGCGCTAAATTTACAGAGAACTCTCTCTTCGTTGCCGATCGACAACGGAATGGTGGAACGAAGAGCCTGCTTGCAATTGTTCTCGTGGACCGTGCTCGGGAGCTTGCAGAGCTGCTTAAGGTTCATCGAATTTCAAGTCCAGAACACGTCATCATTTCTCTCTTGTTGGAACCCCTACAAAATCGTCAGTCTGATCTGTTCAATTTGGTGACCTGGTTAGAGTTTGATCTTCGTCGTCTTCCATCTAGAAAATCCCGAAGACCCCGTTTGTGAGTCTCGCTTTCGTGAACGCGACTCGCGTTTGGTGGCTTGGTCGTTGAACGATCCTATTCCAGACTATCATCGGTTCTGGCTCACTTCCGCTATCAGATCACTGCTAAACCTTCAGGTAAGGGACCTTCCACATAACCAGGATGCACTGCATTCTCAGAGTCGCCGCAGATCAACCACAAGAGCGTTACGTCGAAAATTCAAGATACTGAGGATCGTGGTATCACGATCTTCGCATGGTGGATGGCCGTACTAGCTGACGGTTACTCTTCCGCTTACTTCCGCAAGAAACCGATGTTGTGCGTTTTTGCCCCGACGTTCTCCTCTCGCTGACTGAATGGCCCTCTCGGCCTATTCCACAGGGATGATGACGACTATGATATCGACTTCTACACGGCTTGCCCCCTCGCCGCTCCAGACCCGCTGGATAACCAAAAGTTGACATCGAACAGAGAACATCTTGAGGTACGCAATCTATCATTGTTAATGTAAACCCGCCGTTCCTGACGTCCGATTTATCAGTTTTTGGTAAAGTCGACGCCCGCTTTCCTCCCACGCAATACCTGAACCACTTAAAGGGATACTACCGAGCCAATCACGCTCTAGCGCGAATTGCGCGACAGATCTCAAAACTATTATGGAAACCATTGATAGAGTCAGATGGCATCCCCCTTGACACACTCCAGATGGTGATGGACGCCTTGTTCGACTGGAAGACCACATTCCTACAGCACGTGGGAGCGTCGGGCGGCCCGAAGGGTGATTTCATTGGCGCTATATCCGCATGTCGGTCCAATCTCTTCCCTAATCCCCCCTGCCATTCAGTGTCTCACGTTGGTTTAGGCGCAAGTGACGCAACTTACCACGTAATGTGGGTCATAGTGTTTGATGCGGTGGACGATTTCGGTATCAAAGAGTTGAATGACATCATCCGGAACCACAATACCGACCTTGGTCCACCACAAATTCCGACGCACATGGACGAGGTGAGAGGGAAGGTGTTTGATGAAGCACTCCGGGGAGCTTCGAGGATCGCTGGACTTGTACGTTCCCCCATACTCCCCCCGCCCCGGTATATATTTACATAATCCTTCATCTAGATTGGCGTTTTGGAATCGAACCAGTATCTGGTTAGTGTCGCTGCTGGGTTGAACACGCGACCTCGTGCTGATCATCATGCGATAATACATAGAGGTTAGATCCCGCTGCAATGCTGCCGCCATGCATCCATTCCGGTTTCCTGCTCGCGAGGTTAGGCAGGCCGGAGGTTCAGAGTTGCATTTCTGGGCTGCAGCAGTACAGTTTCGCGTATGAAGAGGCGGCTGATCAGGCGAACGAGATGGCACGGATTTACAGCACTGGAGGGGAAGAACTGACGTACATGGCTGGTGTTGGGGCTCACGCGAGGATGCTGTCGCTGAGCCCGTTGACCCCCGGGAGCGTCATGACAAACGGCTCGGCGAGTGAGACCAACGGTGGCAGCTATGTGTGATTCGTGATTTAAGTCGGGTTATTTCACACAACCCCTGATTTAGACCACCAGATTGTATTCGTTGGTAGGAGTGTCTTCTTATTCTTGTATTTGTGAACGGACTTTTTCCTCCGCCTTCTATACGCCCACACCTTTCACGTAACTCTGCATCCTTGGTCGACTAGATTTCAGTAAACGGGTGGTTTGTGTGTGTGACCATGCTGAGCTCACCGCAATCAATCTTCTGAGATACGTTCAAAGAACTGCTTTAGGGTCCCCGATAAGATCTCCGGTAGAGCCTCAACATCTCGAAGCACGACGTAGTACTCGAACGGGAACAGGTCGAGATAGCGCTCCATCTTCACCTCCATCACGCCGTTCGGGTTCTTCTGAACGACGCCTTGTTGCATTGTCAGGATGGAGTTCTGTACAGTGTTGGCTGATGAAGTTCCGACTTTGACGTGGGAATGAAGAGAGTCGAGGATGACGAAAACGATCATGACCCTCTGTTCTTCTGCCTCCCTCAATACCGTCTTGATCCTTTCCATGTCTTGACATATACCGTCCGATATGATGATCTCCAGTTGCCACAGGTCCGCTGCAGAGGAAGACCTCGTCGATCGACGGTCGCGAGCCTGTTCGAGGACCTTCAGACTGGTCTCGACGAGACCGAGGAGGTCTGTAGCCTTCTGGTTGAACCGGAAAGCGTTGAGGAGTTTGACCCCTGCTTGACCGTTGAATGGTCCACTTTCGTTATCGAACCCGTGCAACACCTCGACGGTTTGGCCGAACTTTGCGATCGCGATATCACCAACTTCAAGTCTCGTGAGAGCACGAGAGACGAGAGCGAGCGTCTGATAGGCCAGGTGGACCGAATGGGACTCGGCCATGGAGCGGGAGTCATCTAACGCTATGAGAACCTGGTACTCCCGTTGACTCGGTTTCGTGCGGCGCAACCAGATCTTGTCTTTGGTGTACTCGCTCGCGATGTATGGGATGATCTTCTTCATGTTCAAACGCTTCCCGGTGCGGTAATCGCCTTTTAGGCGCGTCGCTTGGGTGGGTTCGAGGATTGACCGAAGCTGTTCACAGAGAGCGTAGGAGAGGTCGTGAGTGAGAGATTCATAGAGCCTCCACATGTTCTGCGCTCCTTCGGAAGGGTAATCGTTGGCCTGCCAGGAACGGAGTTCAGCCTCGGCATCCTCCGGCGCTTGGTCATCGAGACGCAGAGCGCCATCGCGAGAGAGATCGTCGAGGGAGGGCTGTTCACCGACGGTAGTGGTCTCGCGAAGGTCAGCGAGTTGTTCCCGAGTGAGACCGCCATCCACACTAGTTTCTGTCTCGACCCTTTGCGGAGGCTGGGGGTGGGATGACGGACGTTGGTCTTGACGCCGCTCAGCAGAAGTGTCATCGACCTCCATGAGGACCGTGTCGGCCGTGGGCTGGGCTTCGTCGAGGAGCGTTAGGTCGTTCAAACGTGCTGCTTCTTCCTCTCCCGCAGCCCCAAGTGCTTCCATATCCTGGTCTTGGTCCTCTATGTGAGAATACTGAAGTTGTGAGGGCTCTTGTGACATCGAAGGGATTGGTGTTGGTTCTGGGACGTCGCTGCTCTCCAGGATCTGGTCGAGGTTGCGTCGAACCTCCTTCAGGGCATCTCCCAAGTTTCGAAGTGGGTTGTTCGTCAGCTGAGCGGCCACGGTGGCTCCTTGAGACTGGAGGCTACAGGTGTCCATTCCGGTGTCGTTGCCTTGACCACCTTCCTCTCGTTCGTGTTTCTTGCGATCATCACTAGAAACCGTTAGAACTGACTGAGGCGAACGAGGAAGGAAGCTTACACATCTCGAGTCATCTGCTCCTCGTTATTTTCTCCGGTTTGGCCCCCTCGGGTACTTTTGCTCTCCTCACCCGTTTGCCCATCTTCCTCGTTCACGTCCGTACCCAGCTCCGCCGCTCCGTCGGGATCTAAATCAGCTCCCCCCTGGAGGTCTGGGGCGGCCAAATCAGGTTTCTGGTTGGGATCCGTGTCATCTGCATCTGTCTCTCCTGGCCGGTCGGTTTGGCTTGTCTCCGGCTCGTCGTCTTCCTGGACGGTTTCCTCTGACATCAAAACATCTTCTCGGTCTGGGGTGTGATCCTGCCCCACCGCTTCTTCCTCGGAGTCCCCTTCCTCACCACCACTGATGTCGTCATCGCCATCGCCCTTCTGTACCTCTTCTTCGTCCATCTGGAGATCCTCAGGAAGGTCGAGGGTTTCCGTCTCGTCAATCCTGTCTTCGATTGGGGCCCCTTGCGCACTGGGCTGCTCCTCGTCCACCTCCAGTGCACCCTCCGGTATATCTGGCTCGGCCTTCTCAGTTTGATCCCCGGTGTCCTCTCCCACCTTGGGTTTTCCCTCGCTCTCCTTAGCCACGACTTCAGAATTTCCCTGCTCTTGTTGGGAGGAGTGATCCTTCTCCAACTTGTCATCGGACTCTTTGGGCTCCTTCCCATGCTCATCTCCCCACAACTTCTCGTCGACGGCGTTTGGATCATTCGCGTCCAAATCCTCAGCCTTGTCTTCAACCTCTGGCTCATCTCCCGATTCCTCATCTTCTTCTCCCTCATCTCGACCTTCGACGTCCTCGAGCTCTCCATTAATGTCTTGGCTCATCTCGATCGCCTCGTTGTCTCCGTCCTTCTCCCTCTCGGTGTCCCCCTCTTCTCCTGCGTCTTGTAATCCCTCCACCTGGCTTTCTTCTTTGATCTCCTCGCTTACATTCTCCTTCCCCGTTCCCTCACCCATCCCAACACCGTCAGCTGATTCTTTCCCTTCGCCTTCTTGGCCTCCCCCCTCGGGGGGTGGTTGACAGAATCCATCGCCACAGATCCTCCGCACAACGGAACAAGAAACGTACGTGAGTTTGAAGAGCGCATTAGTCCAGTGGTGGTGGTTGGTCAACTGGCTGTCCACGAATACGAGGTATCGCTCAAGGAAAGGGAGAATATAACCGACCGCGTTGGATATCTCATGGGAGGGGGCAGTTGAAATATTGGCGAATGATTGCTGAAGGTGCGTTGTTATGCCGTCGAGGTTCAGTGACTTGGTGCATTTCATCACCTGAGACAAGCCGCGGGTCAGGAAATGGTCGTTGGTGGTCGGGTCCCCTCCGGGTTCATTCGATGCTGTGACCTTGAGAACCTCTTGAACATTGATGAGCATGGTGTCGATCGTTAACCCCACTTGCGCAGCCGTGAACTCGTAGTTGGAGCGACCACCCGTAGGACAGAAGCACGGCCATCGTAGGGCGTCAACCCAATTCCACACCGGAAACACGAAATGATGGGTGAAGGAATGATCCTTGGCAAGGTTCTTCAGAACAGTTGAAATACCTCCAGCCTGACTGATCGCGTTGTCCAGAACGGAGAGCTCGTCTGTGATGCGGATCAAGTCTCGCTCGTTCCTAGTTCAAGGGTAATACGTACCTTGCAATAAAATGGGGGGTGTGACAGAGGTGACCCGATCATAGACCCGACAAACTGCCTGGGCCATGTTCTCCGCGGTTGCGGTATTCGATCCCAGGGTAGTCATAACGATATCAAAGTCATCCCATGAGGCTGTCTGTTGTAGTACAGAAACCGCATCCTGGACCTCTGCCAGCGCGCTCCTCAGCCTGTGAAACGAATCCTTGGCGAACCGGAATGCCGATTCGATCTGGTCACCACACGCCATGACGGATTGACCTCGAGAGAGCTCCTGTAGCCTATGGACGAACCTCCGGAGCACCTCCGTCTTTTCCAAGGCGTCAGAAAGGCTGTAACTACTTGAGCGAAGCCGCCGCCAAGATAAGGAACAACCCACCTTGAGCGTGATGCAAGCGCGTTGGAAAAAGCCGATTCCAATAGACCCGTCGCCCGTTGGTACTCGTAGTTTGTGATGTCCTGGTGATGTCTACCAGCAGCGAGGCGTACCTCCGGAAGCAGGGATGCTACGCGATAAAAGTAGCCTTCTCCTTTGGTACTCCACGTGGTCCAATTGTCGGGCCCCGACAGAATCGGTTGTTCCCTAACCCAGCGCTGGCTTCGGTTCTGTGACAGCACCTCTGGCCGGACGTTACTCGAAAGCCCACTCCGCTTCAGTTCCTTCAGGTGATCACTGAAGGCCTTCTTCTTCCGGACCAGCAAAGCTTTGGAATCTTTCCGTCTCTTTTCTTGGGGTAGCGAGGAAGAGACAGTTACTTTGGCCAAATCCTCCGAAGTTAAGATCAGCTCAACAGCGAGTTGATCGATGTGTTTTGGTGACGAGTTTGTGATGAACCCGTGGAGGTCGTGTGAGAGTAGATGGTCGAATCTGGTGAAGGTATGGTTGATTCCAGAAAGGCGCCTGGCTTTAACGTACCAAGTCGGGACCTCGGGGAACGATGGGGATCTCCGATTAGAGGGCACGGGATGATTTTCGAGGGTAACGGGCTTGCGTTCCGAATCACTGGGACCAATGACCCCAAAAAGATCGCTGACCGGTTGTCGAAGTATTTCACGGAACTTGCGGATCGACTTGTACAATTTGTGATGGGTCTTTTGAGCACTCTGTTGCAGAGCGCGCACGTTCGTGTCCCGCCAACTTGCCAGCTTTATGAATCCTTGAATGTCACCCTCTTGAGTGGCCCTGTCCTGGGAGAAACGTTCTTCAACAGTTGCAGAAAATTGGCGATAGTGATTCCGCGTGTGGTGCAGGATGCGCGCCACCCTCTCGAACTCCACGCGCCTGGAGACCTCGTCTTGCTGAGAGAGGATACGGAGGTGGTGTTCGAAGGCATGGAGCAATTCGACCCTGGCCTGGAATTGACCTAACGGAGCCGTCTGCATAAATTGGTCGACCAGAGGCACAACGCTATCCAGGTACTGCAAGAATGCCGGATCGCCCGAATGAGATTGTTCCGCGGCTGCGTAGGAACCACGAATGAGCGTCTCGTACAGCTGGAACCACCAGTCGGCGACACTGGAAACAAAATCCAATCTTTCAGTTTCCAGGAGTGACTTCCAACACGCGAGCTCCAACCGCCTCCAGTCGACTATGAGCTGAGTGAGCTTTTGTCGGAATTGTACGAGGGTGTTCTCTCGGTTTGCGTACATCTCCCAGTCATCGGTTTGTAGAAGTAGTCGTTCCACAGAGGCAAGCACACGGGGCAGTGGGTTGGTAAGGGGGAGGGTCAGCACCACGTTACAAGTATCCCGAAGGTGCTGCAACACCATTTGGTCTGGCCACTCGATGATGAGCTGAGACAACCTATCCCGGAGGGATCGCACGATGGGGGTAACCCGGGATACCTCTCGTACATTGGATCCCTGATAGAATTCGCCTTCGTTCCCTGGTCGTCGCAACCAGTCAAGACGGTCCTTCAACAGGAGTGATTGGTATGGGGTCCCCGTGTCGTCCAGTGTGTGACTGAGTCGAGATAGGTTTTCTTTCAGGAACCCAGCGAAATAATCTCTGCTCAATTTCTGGAAGGAAGAGAAGCCGGTGTCAGCGGGGGATGGTCTCATGAGGGATCTATGGACTTGGAGAAACTGTGCTCCACTCGGGGTTCGGGGCGACGGGATACTCGAGGGAAGTGGTGGTTGGGGACTATCGTCGTCTCCGCTGGAGTCCGAGAAATTTGGGAAGAGGGTTAAGAACTCCGCCTCCTCCTCTTCCTCACTCGATGGCAATCTCTTGGTCCGGTACAGCGACGTTGCTGAAGCGCGATCCGCCTCTTGTTTCTCTCTATCAGCCAACCATAGTCCCATGAGATGGTCATACGCCTTGATAATGTGCAACGATAGCGACCTTCGGTCGATCCCCGAAGAGATCTCGAGAGTGATTGCGGACAACCCAAGGTGGAGTGAAGCGGGACCGTCGGGCTGGTGGGTGATGGTAGCATCGATCAAAGCGCTCGTCCCCAAGACGGAAGGTACGGATATCAGAGCTTCCGAGAAAGAGAGTTGGTGGGGGTTCGACGTGGGGTTGGTGAAGGCAAGCCTGACACCAAGTTTCATGTGGAAGATTGCCCATATCACCGGCGTGCTGATGTCATTGTATTCGGGATACGCGATCTCTAGCCGTTGGCAGAATCCAGAAAGCGTGTCTTGAAACATCTCCTCTCTCTGGGCGAGCCCGCGCGGGATGGCATCGGCTAAGGGGGTGGTGTAATCGTTGAAGGCGAGGAGGACCTGCGACACGAATTTCGAAACCTCGGTCCAGTACATCTCGAGCTTCCCCGTTTCCCGAGCCCAGTGACGGCCAGCGGAGACAGCTGCAAGCCTCCCCCGAATGTCGAGTAATTCCGTCTCCAATAGGCGAGTGACTGCGTTGGAAGTGTCCCCTGACAGGCGTTTCTCGTGCTGTACGTGTAGGTTCAGTTGCGATTGTGTCTGCTTTTCCGCGGCCCTCCAAAACCCGAGCGCACAACGTTGTGCTGCGAGAGGATCAAGAGGAATATCCGGCACGTATGCTGCTATCACGAGCTTGCTGAAAGCAATCCAAGCGAGGCCGATCTTCCGCAGAGAGGAGTCATGGGATTGGAGCTGACCAAGGGCTTCTCCCAAGATCATCAAATGGGGCCGTTCGAGATCGACGGATTCAGCCGCTTGGATTAGACCGAGGAGGTCCCCCACGGACTCAGGGGTGCCGATATCTGGGCTGTTTGAGAGGGTTTGCAGTGCGGCACGGAGGTCTCGGGATTTGTTTCCGAATGAGGAGAGAAGCTGTCCACCGTAAGCCAGCTGATTCTCGTAGTTGGGAAACTAGATACCATGATGATGGCCTGCATTAGGAACCCCATGAGTGACGTCTTCCGTGGCGTACGAATTCTGAGGTTGAATAGTGATAGTTTGAGTTGCGCATCTGCGGTGCTTGCGTATTCCGCCATCTGAGAGAGCGTCACTCCGTTCGGATCACTGTACCAGTATGAGCATCGCCTGTAGCTCATGAAATGATACTTACCACGTGGTGACTGCATTTCTCGTGGCAATTGGCAGATCCAGTGCACAGTCACCCTACGTCAACCAGTTAAACGTGAAAGTTGGCGGTAGGTATATACATACTTGAGCAATCCCGTTCCTTCCCCATGCACTATCGAGCCACTCTCTTTGCGCACGGATGATGTATGGAATGTGAGCTAAAGGGGCGGTGGTGAGTTGACATCTTACCGTTCTGAATAGGTGCTCACGCTGGGGGCTCAAAATCGCCCACGATAAATGCTGAAAGGCGAGAACATCCCGAAGGGGTTGTGTACTGTCTTGTATAACGAGATTCAACAGCCGCTGAGTGTACCACTCTGCGAACTTCTCGGTGTCAGGTCAGATCAAGATCGACTTTATGCACACACACCTTCGGAAGTGCGGAATCTCCAGCGTAACCCACGGTTTGAAGCACGTTCAACCGAGCGAGCCAGTACGACGACGTAGAAGCCGCAGGGGATGAGGAAGGAGAAGGGGGGGCAACTAGAAACTGAAGGACACATTAATAATCGAAACGTACGAAAATTGGGTCCAACGGACCTTCTGGAATTTCTCCTTGAGGTCCTGGACAACCTTGACCTCATCTCGGGACAAGACTGCTGGGAGGGTGCAAAGGGCAGCAAACTGGAAAGCCTGGTTTCGAAGATCTAAGCAGGGTTGGCAGTGTCCTACGTGTATTTCCAGGAACGTTCCCTTACCCGCGGCTCCATTATGCGAAGAAACCCTCTCTAGCATCTCTAACGGTCGACCATCACTGGGCGGAGTTACATCAGTGAGGAAGGCATTCCAGATATCGTAGAAACCCCATCCAGAGGACGAGCGGACAAGACCATCTAATTTTTTGCCTTGGGCAATGATGCTCTCGAACCCCGATGGTGCAGCCTTCAATGCCTCGTTTATCCACCCCACCACAACCTGGAGTGCGGAATAGTCTATTTGTTTGCCAAGAACAAACCCGGACAAATAGCTGCTGAATCGGAGGAATTGAACCCCCGTTGTCACCTGGTAAAGTGATGGGTGGGGGTAGTGGTTAATTTGAATTGGCGTACGCACAGTGATCGAATCAACGGTAGACTGGGCATCTAATATGGCCGTAGCTATCTTTGGTCCCGCGTTCACAAGAACGAGCACTTCATCGGCAATACGGGGTGAGCTGGACGCCGATGTCGTTGCAGAACCATGTCTCCCTGGTGCGATATTCCTCCTGGCTTGCAGTTCAATGAGTAAATTCAGCAGCCCTATAGCTTGCGTCGTATGAGCATTATTGTCCGTATCCTCAGTTTCGAAAACAAAACAAGGCAGTGAATTGAGGGTAACGACCTGAGGCTATATACACGAATAGTATTCAGAGTATTATCTCGAGGGATACTAGACCTGATGCTGACCTGGAAAGACAAAAAATCAGATGGTATGTTCCACTTTCTACCTAACTTGTGACGCAGCCGCGAGAGGAGGGTGGAA
>Ga0307509_10004342_pt1 | contig 20567 bp, 18 predicted proteins | sample 10_EM_MG_FD_202245 | JGI IMG/M metagenome (GOLD analysis project Ga0307509, IMG submission 202245) | Populus trichocarpa ectomycorrhiza microbial communities from riparian zone in the Pacific Northwest, United States - 10_EM | ecosystem: Host-associated > Plants > Roots > Unclassified | place... | reverse complement strand
CTCCACCGGCATAATAGAAGCAGCAGAATTCAACAATGTTATGCAAATCAGAAAGGCGTTGAGTCCAGCACTGCCATGTCATGCCCTTCAATGTCAGTTCTTCCATATGCGGTGCCAGGCCAAATTCGCCCAATAGCTAGACAATTCAGAGCTATACAGAATAGGTGGCGTTGTGCATGGAGGGTAGTACTTGAGAAACATGAAATCTGCAAGAAGCACTTTGAATCGAAGGAGAATGGGAATATTAAGTTAGTACCCAGAACTCCAGGTGACCGGGTGCTATGCGTATTTTTTATCCTTATTTTCTTGTTCCCTATAGCCAAAATTGTTCATATGTAACTTCTTCCCCACTACCCCTGTTCATTCCCTATTCCCCGTTCATTACACTATAGGGCCTTTTTTCACTATAGCAAACAAGATTTGGTGGGGCCCAAATATTCCTGCTCTTGCCGTTCATTATAGCCAGGGATTCACTATGTCCAGGTTCATTATAGCCGGGGGCAACTGTACCCTCGGGGCACAAGTAGGGATTCGGAGGAGGTCGGGAAAAGGTATAGCCGGGTACCAGGGTAGCGCGGGGTCATAGCCCCACCACAACGGGTCCGTGGGATACGACAAACATATAGAGGCTCCAATTCTCCCCCCTAAACACCAGATCCCCAAGCTTTCTACACCTCTCTACATCTCGCGTTTTCGTTTCCCGCGTTTTCGTTTCCCACCCACCGCCCTTTAGCCCACAACAAGCGCCCTCATTGTCACCATGGGATGGATCGGTGCCAACGATCTCTTGCGACAAGGGCAGCGACACTCCCTGCAATGCCTCCGACAGTGGAACATCACTACCGACAACAAGGAAGGCACAAAGCCTGGTCGTCTTGGTTTGGGTCTTCTTGATTCGCTTTGTTTTTCCTTTCTTCTCTTTCTCTCAATAGTTGTTATCTAATATATATTTCTCTTGGCTTTGTAAAATTGGGTGATATGTATACTACGCTTGAGGGAGCTAGTGATAGTAGAAGTGAGGGTAGGGATTCGGCAGGTGAATTAGATCCTAGTTAGTCGTTAGGTTTGATTGCAAGAAGTTCTGATTTCGTAGAGCCCACCCGAAATAAGGTAATTCATTCGTTAATTTAGCATTATACTAGGTTGTAATGATAGCCCTGCCCCTGCCCCCCCCCACAGCCCCATACCGGGTTTCTGGACCTACAGGTCTCTCCCGACTGTGAGATACATGTAATAGGAGAGGTAATTATGTGTAAGAGAAGGAATGGGCAGCGTATGCAGTGGTATAAGCTGCCCTGGAGATGCTATCGTGGCCCGGGCTCCCGGTGGGCCTAATTCTACCCACTCACAGAATATCAACCCCACGAACCCCCAAAGAGATTAACCTATGGATTTCCGCACATTATGGCGATCAGTCAGGCATTCCATCCGGAACCCGGACACCCAGTAGTGCTTCTTACAACACAATACGAAACACGAGAGTAGGTTCCTCGGGAACAAGTCATGATCGGGAGGGAACTGGGAGAGCTTGTCCTAGCCCAACTCCTTTGGCACGTCAAAACTGTGAGGGGACTCGGGGCGAAGCACTTCGGCTAACCCTTCCATGCTTATCCGCTAACTTGTCGTTTTACCCGGGGTTTCTCCCCTGTGGAGTAGCTATCCTGACCGCTATCCGGAAGGCGATGGTAGGTTCCCTGGTTGGAGGATCCCCCTTTATAGTCCATCACTCGCACTCATTATTATTAGTTTTGTTGAAACGACCGATTGAGAAAGAAATCACAGGGGGTGTCCCCGGCTATCTATACAGGAAAGCACCGGTCACGTTTTCCCAGGATCACGCGGCCTCCCTCGCCCCCTCACCCGCTGCTTTCCTAGCTGAGGTACTCCCCATAGCCGACCATGTTAGATATGGAAGGGCGCTCCAACACGTTTCCCTACTCGTCCCAGCCAAGAAATATCCGGAAACAGGGATTAAAAATATATATGGTAAAACCCCTGTGATTGTCCGAGTGGGGGGGAGTAGAATTCTTGCTCGGGGGGATGGCTAGTTCGTGTTACCGTTGTTTGGATTATGGTACTAGCTATGATACATGAAGCAGAGGATGTAGTCTATTACATAGGACGGTTGGGTTGGTGATGACTTGGTATAACCAAAACCTTTTTGTCTAGTGACTGTATCTACTCATAGATGGCTCTAGAGAAAGGTTCTGGGGAATTTTAACATTTTTGTTGAGATACATAGTTTTATACTTTCGGATATATATTGTACTTTCTACGCCCTTAGGTGCGGTATAGCCAGTCCAGAATTCCTCAGTCTCAAGTTAAAGCTGTGTGATTTCAGCTCTTTCTTTCCTCTTCTCATACGTTATCACTCGACTAATTGAATCAGTGTGTAATTCTGTTCTCATTCACTTTCTCCTATCTTCCTTATTGTTTCCTTCGATCTCTTTTCCACTGCCATTATGCCGGCGCGTTACTGTTTCACTGGATGGGTGGTGGGTCTCTCCGGCCTGCTTTGGATGGGATCGGGTCTTTGAACATCTCTCGTTTACCAAGTCTCCGGTAGAACAGCTCCCCTGTCCCACCCCCTGTAGGGGTTCTTTTTGCGGGGCAGCGGGGATGGGGTTTTGTGGGGTGAAAGTGCTCATTTTCGGTGTAAAATCGGGGGAGGTGTCACGAAAGAGAGGGCTAGTAAACCTTCGAATCTCTACACTTGAAGCAAATACCTAGAGAGGGGGGTAGGTTTCGTGTAGCGCTAATCCGGCGATTACCAAATGATTCGGCGTGTTAGTTGGGATGCTTATCTGGAAGAGCCTATTACACGGGGTGCCTTAAGGTGTGTCAACATCGGTGGGGGGGGGGGGTTGGTAGGGGGTTGGTTAGTTAGGAAATGGTTTCTTTGGTGGCGAACATTGTCACCAAACTCGTTGGTTATGTGCTACCGATGTACAGAAACTTTGTTCTTATGGGAGTAACTCAACGACTGTGCGGATGGTTTGGCCTTACAATCCGCTCCACGGCTATCATGGCGGCTGGTAGCAACATTATCTATAAAAAGCTATAGAATACAAAGCCCGTCATGGCCAACATCCTTGGATAACATCCGTACACATCTCTATCCAATCCATGGGAATAGAAGAGACATCCCCATAAGTCATGCCCTCATCTCATCAAGCAGCGTTAAAAACTAGGGTATAAAAATAAGCATTAAAGAAGCAAATCTATCCTTCCACCAGCCCCCTTAAAGTTATCCTCCGACCGTGATATTCCCGCTGCTGCCTATACAGCATAGACAGGGTTTGGCAGTTGAGGTTTGCCCAACTCTCGGCCTCCCAAATGCTTTCATCCCTGGAAGTAGTGGCTGCCGCGGCAGCTCCTTGGATGATAGAGTAGATTTTGCCAATCAAACTTTCCATGTTCCGTCTCCCCTATCTCGGCGAGGGGCGGATAAACGGGTCATGGGCTGTCCTTGCGAGTTAGGCCGTGTCTCGTTGAGGCATCTCGGAACCACTTACCATTATGATTGCCCACAGAGACGCCCACAAGATATTTTTGAGGTGCCTTCTGTAGTCTCTCGCCCATCTGCGGTTCCAGACGATGACCATTACTGTCAGCAGCAGTATTCCGGCAAACAGGGGAGTTGTGGTCTGCCAGAATTTGCGAACGGACATCTGGGGGGTGCTACCGCCGAATTCCTTTACGGTCTGCATGCCGAAATACTAGTGGGGTTTCTTGTCAGGAGGCACTTATATCGAGGATAGGAGGGAAAATACCGAAGTACAAAAGTTGAGAGGAAGGAACGCTAAAGTTATGAAGGTGAAACCGTCTACAGTACGCCTTTGCTCCACAGTTTCGTCATGGGTCTTCCTGAGAATGTACTGGGTACGCTTCATTTCGTTTATCGCTTCCTGAGCCGTTCTCTCAGATGAAGCTGCTTTGGCCTGATCAGACTTCAAGAATGCAGAAAGCTATCCAGTCGTTAGTATTCTTGAAATAGGCTCAGGTCTGGGAATTATACGATTTTTCTTTGGATATCCATATTCTCTACCAACTCCTGAACTTTCTTGATGAAACATTTCCTCTCTCGACCCACCTCGTCAATAGTGTCAATGACACCCGGCAATATCTGCTCGGAGTTTTCCGAAAGGATTGGGGCAATATTCTTGTAGAAGGGATTTTCACGGGGCGGGTACCCTTTCCCGTGGCCCTGAATTTTTGTTCTACAGTTTGGAGAGAATAGATCGTGTAGATTCTGGAGAACGGCAATCTGTCGTTCAGCCACACTGATCACAGCAAGCAAATTTCCCGAAAGCCTCTTAAGAGCGGCGATGAGGTCTCGGATTCTGCTTTGCTTTCTCTTCCAAACCTTATTCTGCCGATCTTGCTCATGATCCTTATCCCGTATCAACCTCTCCTCCCAGGTAAGCCGCACATTTCGTAATTGATACATGGGGGAAGGGCTGTCGTCGGGAATTCCCTGGTTATCTGCGTAGGTTTTTGCGTCTGATATCATTGTGTCGATATCCTCCTCCTGATCGTCCTCAAAGTTAGGGATTAACTCATTTGGCCAAGGGAGAGAATAGACTAACTAGTTCGCACAAGTAGGCCTGGAGTTTCTCAAAGATCCGTGATTCCCCATCCATACGATTGGCAGTCATATGGACCATCGCATGAAAGGCACCCGCACGTTCTTGAAGGTGGTGAAGTGGGACTTGGTTTTTGGCACCGTCCTCCTTAGATCTAAATGTCGCCATCGTGTCTTTAGAAATTACTTAGCAACAATGCTTAGATATAAGCAGTAGGGAAAACAGCAAAGCTTACGGTTGTCAAATATCATATATCGTGCCTGATGCACTAATATGTCTGCAATAGCTTCGTCTTCCGGATTCACCACGGCACGGCGGTCAGGAACATCAACTTCCAGGCGTTTGAAATCTAAGAGTTTAACGCTCTCGCTTTCCGGGCCCAAGGGAATACTGCTACCAGCTTGCCCGAAATATGGAAATGATACGAAAAGGGTGATTCTATCCGCCGATAAACCCGGCTTGGAGAACTCCGAGTGATTTCCGGGAGGTACCCGTAATGAGAAACCTGTTCTAAAGTTTCCTCGACCAGGGAGAGCCAGAACTCTTTTTGAATGTGCTTCCCCGAAAGTAGCTGGATTTGGGAGGTGGAGAACTTTCGCCATCGAATTTAGCAAATTATCATCCTACCTCCAGTAAGCACTTGCTTTAGGGGGTTAAAATTTTAATGAGAGAGTGGTGTAACCTACGGATGTATCATAACATTGGGCAAAATCTCTTCAAAAAACCCCTCAAGCATTAGCATATGGGGTATAAATTCGACTCTCAGAGACAGGTTGTATTCGTCGCGGCATTACTTAAGGCACAGATATGTCATGAGAAAGTTGATTCACGGGGGGTAAACCTACATGATAGCCAACCGTGCCCGCGACTGTATTAATCGAGGGTTGGTTACCCTGCTAAATTGCTCCGACTTTATAAGCCTATCCTTGGGCACTTGAAAGAATATATCGTCATCTCCACTAGAGCCCCCCGAGGAAGGACCGCTTCCCTCAACTGGAAGATTCCCATCCGCTCGACTCAGTGAATAGTCAAAAATGACGACATCGTCCACTTTCCTATCCTTTAGTTTTTCGCTCGTGGGGCTGCGGCTCAGGCACAGGAAGCCCTCGTCATCATAGAACTCTTGTTGTTCGCCGATAACTCTCCAACGATCAAAGTAGTGCGGCCGATCCTGAGCAAGGGTAGGCTGCAGCGGTGGTGCCTGCGATGATTGGTGAACGGATCCCGACGAGGATTCGGGGGCCGAGCTCGGGTTTAGTGGAACAGCAGAGTTCTCGTTTAGGTCTCCCATCTTGGCTTAGTAGCTCAGATCCTGGTGGAGCAATATCGAGGAGGCTTCCTGGTTTCTTGTTAGCATGATAACAGTCGGTTAGGGAGCTCCGTTCTTATGTAGAACATTCAGTCCGGCCCAGGAATTCACAATCCCTGCGGCTCACATGAAGACCTTTGCCTGCCCAGGCAGCCGACCGCGCTTGGAGAGAGGCACACCCGAGTTGGGAGGAGGGGATTACAGCTGAGAAAGTCAAACATGCGCAGTAGGTGGATCTGTAGAGGTGTACGGGAGACCAAAGTTGAACACAATTTATTAACTTCTGAAACAAAAACAATATAAGCTTGCGGAACACCCGGTTAGCTTCAAACCAATAAGGGAGGAGGTGTGATTGTCTTTTATTTTTATGCAGCTATTCGCGTATCTCCTTGACTGGTGCGACAGTGGAAATGTTGTCCCGAACTCCCGTGTCATGTCTAAGACAAGGATGACTAAGGGGCCCTCAGTACTTTTCAATGATAATGTGCGTAGGCTTCATCAGATGGCTAATATTTGTCGGCTATCATAAATGGAGACTCCCAGGGCAGGGAGACTGAGCGCAATAATAAGCACTTCGAGGTTGTTGAAGAAAACAACTCACCACATATAATAAAACGATCACTACGTAATTGATTTTTTTGACCAAAAAATATCCTTCAAAGGGTCCTCTGGGATATGGGATTAATGGTGTCAATAGGGCTAATTCTGTGTTGAGAATGTGCCTGGTAAACTGGAAGCAACACCAGAAATATTTGAAGTGGTTCCTTTTCAGGAAGATAGGCAGCTTGGCATCGCCGAACACAGAGAATTTTGGATTAGACTAGGTTGCGTTCGATCTCCCCGCCCTAGGAGTCTCCAAGTAGTGCGACAATCTGGTGACTTGCATAGCCGAGTTTGGCGAGTTTCTGCGGCGGTGGTACGGTAAAAACCTTTGCGATTCGCGATCGGATTATCCCTGTAAATCGGGCCACTAGCCCAAGATAGGTTTGGTGTGGCAAATTTATGAGATCAAACAAGGCCAAAGCGTCCAGGCTCCCATGTCAGGAAAGCACTGATCCTTGTCAAGAAGCTCTGTCTGTGAGTCCCGAGATCAGCGGCCCAACTACTAGTAGGGGGACGAATGGCAAAGGTTTTTACGGTGCCCCGGTTATAGATTTCCCTCGCCAAACTCCTTTTGGCGGAATCCCCCCAGTCCCGGACTGCACCAGCTGCCGAGGATCAAAAATACAAGTAATTCAGCTAGGACATCACGGCTGTTGGCTTGCTCCTGTCTGCCGTTAGTATTCTGATGTTTTAATTTCAGACTTCCATCGACGAGCCGTCCGGCTGCCCAGCTACGTGCTCCGTGCTCAAGCATGGATCCAAATGTTGCCCCCCTCTCTTTCATCCTATCACGCTTTAGCATAGGAGAGAGGATAAGAAACGGAGGTTGCAGCGAATGGGACACCAAGGGATCTCGTGTCGGGCAACAAACTTGGTAAGGGTCCATATTATCCCCCGCCGATTCGCTATTCCTCTTGCTGTGTTACTGTACAGTCATGTAACAAAAGTCTTGGCACCCTGGTAAAATTATTATTCAACTTGCTTCACCTCAACAACTCCACTTATGATACCCCGTGCTCAAAGCAGAAATGCTACCACGAGAAACAGAACCTTGTAATTTCTATTCTTCATCATTCAGGCTGGGGGAGGATATACAAAGTGGTAAATCCGGAGGCATTCTTGTCCCATCACTGAGTCGGGGGTGCCAGGACTTTTGTTACACGACTGTACTCATATCCACCGAATAAGGAAAGCTCTGCATGGTCGCCAGAGTTACACACTCAAAATTCATATTTTAAGCTATCGAGGACAACCCCCCCAAAAAAGGACCTTTCGTATACTTAAATTCAGAGGTCGAATACTATGTCTTCCTCCATCTTGTTGATTTCTTTTTGAAAATATTTAGACTATTGAGGTTTGATAACCCCCCCCCCCCCCCCAAGTCGCCTGCTAATTGAGTATGATATATCACTCTAAAGCTGCTCCCTAAGCCCAGAGAGCGTCTTTTGCTAGATTACCGTAACAATTCGAATACCGTAATTGGACCTCAAGCTAGGACTTTGGAGTTGCCTTTGCTGGTAAGGTCTGACTCTTTTTATTTTTATTTTGTCTTAAGCACGCGGTGGGGGGGTCAGTTTTTGCTGTGCGCTCACACCCTATTCAAGAGGGGGAATTTCGGACGTCTTAGCCTTGGGTCCAATTATTCGAGTTCTTACGGTAGTTGCCATGCAAGCTTTGGGTTTGCGCTTGCTGCTCCCTAGCTACAGCTACCGGTACCAGCATTATGCTCGAGCACTTGTTGAGGGCAGCTCAGGCTTGGAGTAGCAATAGCCAAGGCGGATAAAACTATCTATGGGGATATTGAAATTTGAAAGTTTTTTCTTATGTTATTAACTTTCCCAAGTACCCCATGATTGGTATGGGGAGTCGTTTCTCGGAACTTTCATCGCTCCACCGGTATATGGGTGCCCGGAGTATGCTGTCAGGGAGAATATGGTAGGTATACTATTGTGAATGTCTCATATCTCGCTTAGAGTGTGGGTGTGCATCCCGGCTAGTGTTTCCTTTACCCTCATCAAAAGTTTATCTATGATAGGTTACACAATGTGAGTCGATGCCGCAGTCAGCTTTTGTGGTGGGAGGCTTATGCTGAATCCTGGTAAAAGGTTAGACTCAACCATTCACGATTCTATTTATGATAGGACAGTGGGCCTCCAATACTGCGATAGCGCTGGTAGCCTGGTACCGTACCGCACCCCGTTTATCTGTTCTATTTTACCTCAAACATCGTGAATCAGGTTGATCCTGTCCCTTGGTGGGGTTAAATCCGCAACTCGAGGATTGCCCCCTGGCCCCCAAGACAAAGGCACCCGGAGAAGGAGTGGTGTCTTCCGAACTGAGGACAATTCATTCAAGGTGAATCCGCTGGACCTCTTCAACCCGTATTCGTGGTTTTATGGACCGGCCCGGCTAAGCTAGCTGGGGTTCACCAGTAGTTTGCCCATTTTTGTTAATCAATCTGATCCTAGATTTAGAGTACTTGTAATCCACAGCGAAGCAAGAACATGGCGAGGCGGGAACCCCAATAGAGCTTCTGTAGGACAGTGATTATTTCTATGGGCATTCTCGTTAAAATGGTCTCGCTTTGTCGTAGAATATTGTATTGTACGAGTTTCTACTGAACCATCGTCTTATCTATGAACAGCTCCTGTTCGCCCTGGCTACCAGAGGTTTCGGTACGGCGTACAGGTAATCTGGTGAAGCTAGTTTTTCTCGCGAAGAGGTCAGAATAAGGTTTCCAAGATTTTCAAGGTAACCCCCTCTAGCCTAGTCGTTTCCTTTAAATAAATGCCAAGGGTCTAGAGGGCGATTCCCTACCGATTGGTGCTAGTGTGGATTTTCTTGAACCTCCTCATCCATCACCGCCTACTATGTTTAAACTGTGGCAAACTGTAGCTTGCTTTCTTTGTGGCCTCCCCATTGGCTCGGTTGCCCAGTTTAACTTTAATTCGCTTTAGCTCCAATCCGACTTTTGCCAGATTACACTGTGGCGGGGCTTCCCCGGAAGGCGTTCTTTGGTCAATCTTGACAACTGGCACTCCCGGACGGGTGACAGAGAAACAAGAAATAACCGGGGGTAAAAGCTCTCAATCAAAATGAAAGAGTAAAGGCAAGAGAGCGGCGATAAATTTACTCGATTGGTGAAGAAAGCACAAAAGGACGAAGACCCACAGGACGGTTCCTTCTTACAGAAGAAAGAAAAATCCCACGATGCTCTCACTCCCGGAGGTTGTTCTTGACCTCGTCCTAATAACAGAAAAAACCCCCCATGTCAACCACCCACTTTCTGACTATGCAACCGCATACGCAATCGTCCCCACAACGCATCAAAGCCACAGACGCTATTGACAGGGGCGACAACACGGTACTAGGGGCTTTGCGAAAAGACTCTGGATGTGAGGCAAATGCGGTTACTGGCCAACTGGATTGCTAGGATTTGGCTCTGGATGCGAAATCGCAAAGTCCCTACTCTATCCCCATAGGGGCTACTCCCTACCCAAAGGAGCTCGTAAACATATCCGTAGGATGAATCGGAATCTAGGGGGAAGCGAGATCCAGTGGCAAACTTTTGGCAAACATAAAATCTATATATTTACTGGAGCTCTTGTAAGCCATTCTACTCACTGGACTTACTACTAGAGGCTTCTCAAAGTCCTCTAGGCTAATAATAATATCCAAGTATTTCTCTCTTGCCACTGGGTCCAAGGTTCCGAACGGTCTGAGAATGGACTAGTCTGGACTGCACAGTCCAGTCATAGTCAAGTCTGGTCCGAGGTTATGAAGCAGACCGACTGCACGGTCAATGGCAAGAGAACTGACCAGACTAGACCTGGTCGGACTACCAAAGTCGAGTGATATTCCATGCTGGAATTTCGGTTAGTAGAACGAGACTAGTACTTCTCATGATCATGCTCCAGCATAAAGTTTGCGTGCGCTTGGGCATGATTTATGCTCAAACATGGGCCACATCGTCTTTTTGAGAATGATCATGTATATATATCTTTCATGTGGCAGGTGTTTCTTTTACTCAATCTTGATCTATTATCTTGAGTTAAAATGCCACCGACAAGACACACACATGCCCTCACATCCATCATTCACTCCAGGATTGTTCCTCATAGGCACATATATTGGCATTGTCTTCTGAGAATTGAGTCTAAAATTCTAGGAGGGCTTCCTCACCACAATCCGTTCATAGCACAGTTCATGTTAGGCCTGCTAATTTTACAGGTACATGTATTCCTCCGGCATTCAAGTTTGATCTTCAAACAGCAGGTAAACGGCAATCTCGCTTAATTCCTGTGTGCCAGATCTAGGCAAATTCTCCTATTACTCCCGTATCTGGAACCCCTTCGACCATTGCAACCAACTATAGCCAATCTGTGACAAGTCTGAGCGAACTCAGCGAGGCTTGTAGGGATCCCATATTAGACCAGTCTTTGACTAGACCAGACTTGACTGGACTAAATATTTCTGTCAAGTCCAGTCCCCTCCTCCCTTCTGGACTAACGAGTCGGTCTTCTCTTCAGGACTTGACCGGTCAGACTATTCGGAACCCTGACTGGGTCTCGCTTCTCCCTGTTTTACGACCCGCCTTACCGGTATGTACATATTTCGTCACCCTCTCTTTTGACATCTTATGGTGAAAATGGGTTATGCGGTGCCCTTCCGCCAGATCGGGGGACGGCCCTCTCTTTTTCTTCGGCCATCGAGAGGCTCCCTTCCCGGAGTTTCTCACCCTCGGCCCTAATAGCTGGTTGTCATCCTATTTCGCGTCTCTTACAGTGGTGTGACGCTATGCGGAAGAAAAACAAAAATCTGGAGATCGCGACAATGACAGTATTATTCTGAGAATATTTCCGGGGTGGAGATTTTTACTACAGGACAACAAGATGAAGGAGTCAGTGATAGTTGTAGTAAGAGTGAGGATTTGGTGAATTAGATCCTAGTTAGTCGTCAGGTCCAATTGCAAGAAATGCTAATTTCGTAGAGCCCACCAGAAATAAGGTAATTATTTGTTAATTTAGAATTATACTAGAGGGTAGTGGTGGCCCTGTTCCCCCGCTGCCCCGCACCGGTTGTGAGATACGTGAAGTAGGAGTGTGACCGGCAATTATGTGTGGCTTGTCAAGAGAAGGAATGGGTAGTGTATGCAGTAGTATAAGTTTCCTTGAAAAATGGTATCGCGACCCGAGCTCCGGGAGGGCCTGATTCTATCCACTCACAGAATATCAACTTCATGAACCCCCAAAGAGATTAACTCATGTATTTCCGCACATCACGGCGATCAGTCAGGCACTCCATCCGAGACCCGGGCACCCGGTAGCGCTTCTTGTAACACAGTACGAAACACGGGAGTAGGTTTCCCGGGAACAAGCCATAATAGGGAGGGAACTGGGAGAGCATATCCTAGTCCAACGCCTTTTCCATAATAGGTCAAAACCGTGAGGGGACCCCGCGCGGAGCACCTCAGCTAACTTTTCTATATGATACATCTATCCGGTAACTTATCGCCCCATCCGCAGGCTTTCCCCTATGAAGTATCTATCCTAACCGCTATCCGGGAGGCACCGGTAGTTCCCCGGGCGACAGGTTCTCCCCTTCACAGCCCATCAGCCTCGCTAATTATTCGTTTCGCTACCCAGCACACTCCAGGTTTTTTGTCCGGCACAAGGAATGCTCTGGAATCTGCTATTTTTTTCGAGCGCACTTAGTATCGTGTGTTGCCGCCTTGTTAGGGCATCCACCTATGTATCGCTTGACCGGGAGAAAGCATTCTGGAAGCGGCCGGGGACTGGTGGGATATTTGTTGTGGTGTCTGTTAGGCGACAGGGTGTGGTGTGTGCTCCTGTTTTTGTTCTAGATTTTAGGGTGGAATCGGAGGGGAAGAAAGCTTCGTATGGTATGTAGGTTTCTAGATATGGGGGGGATAGCATGGGGGTTGTGGAACAGGGTTGAGTTCTGACTACTAGGATGATACCACGGGGTCATTTCTTAAAAACCTAATTAGAACTACTGGTAAGGTCGATAGATATACTCTCATCCGGGAAAGCTCTAGCGGGAAAGGTCTCACCAAATCTTCTCCTATTATCAGGCACCCGTGGCGGAGATATACTATCTATCTATCGGCGGCGCTGGTGTAATGGGACGACCTGGCCCTAAAATCCCTGCCCTCCCCAGTTTACAGCAAAAATGGGGGATTTTGGGCACCCATAACTCGTATTGCACAAAAGGAATGAGGAATTGGTGAAATCGGGGTGTCATGTAGGCAGGTATCTGGGCATCCTTAGTGTTACAGAAAGCGCTCCGGGGACGGAAATAGTTGAAACCTGCATTAAGATGTCCAAAATTCCCTCTTTCGATAGTTGGGGGGGGGGGGTGGCGCACGGCGAAAACTGGCCTCCTGAGCCCTGGCCTAAGACGGGAAAAAGGGGAAAGGAGCTAGAGCTTACCAGCAAAGACGAGCCTAAAGTCCAGCATGAGGCAGGGAGTCATTCCAGTTCTTACGGTTACTGGAATTTTCCCACATTGGCGTGCGCGGGGGTGGGAGTAGGGCTGTGATTGGATTTATGGTTGTTTCTCATATTGCGCTGCGGGGATTAATTGACAGGGTTTATCGCATCCAAGATTGAATGACAATAGTATGGTGCGGCCTACTAGACGGAAGTCTTGGCGATGGCGCAATCTCACATTATCCGTGCACTGCCCGCTCTCATGTGTAAGACTTGATGCATAAAGGAATAGATGAAACTTATCCATACAATCGGTTCGGAATAAGATGAGAATATAATACAATAATCCACATCATAGCAGTAGCAATTACCGACAGTCCTTCTGATACCATGCACAGCACTCTTCCAGCCCTTTGCATCAACTTATCCAGTAACCCTGGAAGGCATAGCAAGTAGAGTCCCGGGAGTAGAGTGCCGGGTTTCTCGAAAAAAGCTGCTAGGTATCGTCTTCTGGGGTCTTTTTTAGCCTTCTTGGGACGTCCGGAATGTTTGATGCTGGCGCTAGGAGGGCCGATTGAGCTCAAACCGGGTGTCTTCAGTTGGCTTGAAGTCAAGGGGCAGAAGTCGTGACTTTCGAGATCAAATTTTCCCACTGGTCGTTTTGTGCTTATTGGTTTTGGGCTTGTAGTGGGGACCGGCGGGAGTAGAATTCTTGTTTGGGGGGATTGTTCGTTCGCGTTACCGTTGTTTAGGTTATGGTACTAGCTATGATACATAAATCAGAGGATGAAGTCTATTACATAGGGGTGGTTGGGTTAGTGATGACTTGGTATAACCAAGGTTTTTGTCTGATAGCTGTATCTTCTGATAGGTGGCTCTAGAGAAAGGCTCCGGGAAATTATGGCATTTTTGTCGAGATACATAGTAACCTCCTGAGTGCGATATAGCCGATCCAGCATTCTTCAGTCTCAAGTTGAAGCTGTGTGATTTCAGCTCTTTCATTCTTCTTCTCATATGTTATCACTCGAGTAATTGAATAAGAGTGTAATCCTGCTCTCATTCACTTTCTCCTATCTTCCGTATTGTTTCCTTCGATATCTTTCCCACCGCCATTATACCGGCGCATTGCTGTTTCACTGGATGGGTGGTGGGCACCTTCGGCCTCTTTCAGATGAAATCGAGCTTTCGAGCATCTCTCGTTCTCCAAGCCTCCTGCACAAGAGCTCGGCTATGACATCCCCTGCAGCGGTTCTTTTTGATGGGCAGCGGGGGTGAGGTTTCACGGGGTGAAAGTGCTCATTTTCGGTGTAAAATCAGGGGAGAGCCATGAACCAGAGGGCAAGTAAACCTCTGAATAGCTACACTCGAAGCAGATATTTCGAGAGGGTTTGGTAGGTTTCGTGTAGCGCTAATCTGGCGATTAGCGAATGATACGGCGTATTGGGATCCGTAGGACCCTATTACGCGGGGTGCTTTAAGGTGTGTCAACGGCGGTGGGGGGTTGGTTGGGAAATGGCCTAGTCGGTGGAGGGCATTGTACCAAACTCGTTAGTTATATGTTACCGAAGTAGGGAAACTTATTCCTATGGGAGTAACTTAACAACTGTGGTGAAAGTTTGACCTTACAATCCCCGAGCACGGCTGTCTTGGGGGCTGGTAGCAATATTCTCTATAACAAAGACCTGTGGCTGTATGATATTTATGAAGTCAGCCCTAGCAAACATCCTTGGATAACATCCGTATACATCTCTATCCAATTTGTGGAAATAAAAGACACCCCCATAGGTTATCCCCTCGTCTCACATCAAGCAGAGTTAAAAACTAAGGTATAAAGATGAGAATTAAAGAAGCAAATTTATCCCTCCCCCAGTTCTCTTATCCTCCGACCGTGATATTCCTACTGTTGCGAATACAGCATAGACAGAGTTTGGTGATTGAGATTTGTCCAACTCTCGGCTTCCCGAATGCTTTCATTCCTGTAAGTAGCAGCCACCCTGGCCGCTCCTTGGACTATAGAGTAGATTTAGACAATCAAACGTTCCATGTTCCGTCTCCCCTATCTCGGCGAGGGGCGGATAAACGGGTCACGGGCTGTTCTTGCGAGTTAGGCCGTGTCTCGTTGCGGGCTAGGCATCTCGGAACCACTTACCATTATGATTGCCCGGGGAGACGACCAAAAGATATTTCTGAGGCGCTTTCTGTAGCGCCTCGCCCATTTACGGTTCCAGACGATGACAATTACTGTCAGTAGCAGTATTCCGGCAAAAAGGGGAGTTGTGATCTGCCAAAATTTGCGAACGGATATTTGGGGTGTGGTACCGCCGAATTCTTTTACGGTCTGCATGCCGAAATACTAATAGGGTTTCTTGTCAGGAAGCACTTATATCGAGGATAGGAGGTAAAATACCGAAGTACAAAAGTTGAGAGGAAGGAACGCCAGAGTTATGAATGTGAAACCGTCTACCGTACGCCTTTGCTGCACGGTTTCGTTATGGGTCTTCTTGAGAATATACTGGGTGCGCTTCATTATGTCTGTCGTTTCCCGGGCAGTTCTCTCAGATGAGGCCGCTTTGGCCTGATCAGACTTCAAGAATGCAGAAAGCTGCCCAGTCGTTAGTATTCTTGTTCTTCGCTCAGGTGTGGAAATTATACAATTTTTCCTCGTATATCCATATTTTCTACCAACTCCTTGACCTTCTGAATGAAACATTTCCTCTCCCGAATAACATCGTCAATAGCGTCCAAGGTACTCGGCCATATCTGGTTGGAGCCCTCCGAGAGGATAGGTATTGGGGCGATATTCTTGTACAAGGAATTTTCACGGAGTTGATACCCCTTCTCGTAGTCCTTAATTTCTTTTCGACAGCTTGTAAAAAATAGATCGTGTAGATTCTGGAGAACGGCAATCTGTCGTTCAGCCACACTGATAGCAGCAAGCAAACTTGCTGAAAGCCTGTTAAGGGAGGCGATGAGGTCTCGGATTCTCCCCTGCTTTCTCTTCCGAACCTTATCCTGCCGGGCTCTCACATGATACTCATACAATCCCCATCCCTCCTCCCCCACTGTATGCCTCACCCCTGGTGGCAGTGCTGGGCCCACGGGGTTACCGTCGGGAATTCTCTCCATCCCCTGGTTATCTTCGTAGATTTTTGCGTCTGATATCATTTTGTCGATATCCGCCTCCTGATCGTCCTCAAAATTAAGGATTAATTCAGTTGGCCAAAGGAGAGAATATACTAACTAGTTTGCACAAGCAGGCTTGGAGTTTCATAAATATCCATGATTCCCCGTCCATACTATTGGCAATCATATGAACCATTGCATGAAAGGCACCGGTACGTTCTTGAAGGTGATGAAGTGGGACTTGGTTTTTGGCACTGTCCTCCTTAGATTTAAATATCGCCATCGTGTCTTCAGAAATTACTTAGCAACAATGTTTAGGTAAGCAGTAGGGGGAAGAGTAAAGCTTACGGTTGTCAAATATCATATATCGTGCCTGATGCATTAGTATCTCTGCAATAGCTTCGTTTTCCTGATTCATCATGGCACGGCGGTCAGGAACATCAACTCCCAGGCGTTTGAAATCTAAGAGCTCAACGCTCTCGCTTTCCTGACCCAAGGGAGTACTCCTGCTAGCTTTCCCGAAATATGGAAATGATACGAAAAGAGTAATTCTATCCTCGGATGGACCTGGGTTGGCCCACTCCGATTGATTTTTGGGAGGTAACCCGTAATGAGAAACCTGTTCTAAACCTTCCACGACCAGGGAGAGCTAGAACTCTTCTAGAATGCGATTCCCCGAAAGTGGCCGGATTTGGAAGGTGGAGCGCTTTCGCCATCGAATTTAGTAGATTGTCATCCTACCTCCAGTAAGCAATTGCTTTAGGGGATAAAATTATAACGAGAGAGTAGTGTAACCTACGGATGTATCATAACATTGGACAAAATCTCTTCAAAAAACCCCTCAAGTATTAGCATGTGGGGGATAAATTCGGCTCTCACAGAGACAGGCTAGTTGTATCCGGCGAGGCATTGCTCAATGCATAAATATGTCATGAGAAGGTTGATTCATGGAAGGCAAACTTACATGATGGCCAACCGTGCCCGCCACGGTACCAATCGAGGTTCTTTCGTAGGGTGAATTACCTGGCCAAACTGCTCCGACTCCATGAGCATATCCTTGGGTACTTGAATGAATCTATCGTTATCTTCACTAGAGCCCCCCGAGGAAGGACCGTTTCCCTCAACTGCAGGATTTCCATCCTCTCGACTCAGCGAATAGTCAAAAATGACGACATCGTCCTCTTTCCTGTTCTTTAGTTTTTCGCTCGTGAGGTTGCGGCTCAGGCTCACGAAGCCCTCATCATCATAAAACTCTTGTCGTTCGCCGACAGTTCCCCACCCATCAAAGTGGTGCGGAGGATCCTGAGCGAGGGTAGGGGGCAGCGGGGGTGCCTGCGATAATTGGTGAGCGGGTCCCGACGAGGGTTCGGGGGTCGAGCTCGGGTTCAGCGGAACAGGAGAGCTGTTTAAGTCTCCCATCTTGGCTTAGTAGCTCAGATCCTGGTGGAGCAATCGAGGCGGTTTCCTAGTTTCTTGTTAGCATGATAAAAATTGGTTAGGGTGGCCCCCATTTATGTAGAACATTCAGTCCGACCCAAGAACTCACAATTCTTTCTACTAATATGAAGACCTTTGACTGCCCCAGGTAGCTGACCGCGCTTGATAAGGGGAGGGAGGGATACGCGAGTTGGGAGGATGGAATTACTATCCGAGAAAGCCAAATATGCGTAGTAGGTGGATCTGTAGAGAGGTATGCTGTGCACGAGGACCAAAATTGAACACAATTTATCAACTTCTGAAACAAAAACAATATTCGCTTGCGGAACATCTGGTTAGCTTCAAACCAATATGGGAGGAGGTGTGAGTGTCTTTTATTTTTATGAAGTTATTGGCGTGCCAGTGCCATGGGGGGAGAAACCCTTTTCAATCCCATGCATTCTGGGGCATACCTTTCTGATACCATCCTTGGCCGAGATATGCCATCCAAAAGGTTTCACATCACAACAAAAAGCAAACTATTCATCAACCATCACCAGTTTCTTTAATCTTTAAGTAGTCCAAATAATTTTTAAAAACCATAATAAAAACGGGGGAGTAACCTAAATACTCTGGTTATTTTTCCAATTTTTTCACAATTTTTGAAGATGAACTGAGACTTAAGGTGAGGGTTTTAATGATTTTCTAGAATTATTGGCATAAGTTTCCTGCCAAAATACATGAGTTTTAAGCGAGGATAAAACAACCCATAGAAATGCTTTCTAACTATAAGGAAAATTAAAAATCTAACCAGTTAGAGGTATCTTTCCTTTTTTTTTCCTGCTCATTTTTGAATTTTTCTTTGCTATTTTATGATGGGCCAGAGGTGAGGTAATTCTTTCCAAAGGCTTCACTTTTTCGATGGTATATTTCCTAGCTAATGGTACTTGTATCCGAAAGGTTCGCTGCAAAGTGGTGCATGGTATCGAAAAGGTTCATCCATTATACAAAAGGAATGCGCAACTAGCGAAATCGGGGCGTGGTGCAGGTATGATACAGCAGCCACTTGGGCATCCTTAGTGTTACAGAAAGCGCCCCAAGAACTGAAATAATTGAACCCCGCACCAAGGCGTCCGAAATTCCCTCTTTGGATAGTTGGGGGGGGAGGGGGGGAGCGCACGGCGAAAACTGGCCCCCTCAGCCCTAGCTTGAGGCGGAACGAAGGGAAAAAAGAGCCCGACCTTAACTTACCTGCAAAGTGAACCCAACATCCTAGCATGAGATGCAGTTATTCTGGCTCTTATGGTATGATATGGGGATTTTCCCACTTTGGCGTGCGTGGGGTGGGAGGAAGGTGTGGATTGACTGACAGGGGTTATAGCATCCGAGATTTATTGATTTGAGTTCTTGCGTGCAGCTGGGCAAAAAAGCTTAGCGACCGCGCAATCTCACCTCACATTGTCTGTGCACTACCCACACCCCTGAGTAAGACTTAATGCGTGGCGAAAGATTAGATGAAACTTATCCATACAATTAATTCGGAATGAAGCTGATAATATTAATATAATCAAATAACCCAATTGATAGCAGCAGTAATTACCGATAGTCCTTCTGACACCATGTACTGTACTGTACAGTACTACACATTCCGGTAGAATGAATCGGAAAACAGGGGTAAGCGAGGTCCAGTGGCAAACTGGTGGCGAATATAAAATCTAGCAAGAGAAAAGTTCATGATAAAATAGTAAATACAAAATTCACCAACGAGTATGTCCTCCATTTGCATCAACAACAGCTTGAACCCGCTGAGGCAGACTATCTACATGCTTTTGAATATTATCTACTGTAATCTTATCCCACTCTTCAAAAATAGCCTGTTTAACATCCTTTAAAGTTAGAGGACGTGGTTGCCGTGCATTTATTCTAGATTTGAGCAAATTCCAGATATTCTCTATCGGATTAAGATCGGGAGAATAAGGTGGCCAGGTCAACTTAGGAATTCCAAGTTGGGCTCTTTGCTCTGCTGTTGCATGAGCCCGATGAGCTGGTGCTCCATCTTCCATTAAAATAATCTCATCCGCACCAAACCCACTGGTATTAGCACCACCACTATTACTATCGCTCTCAGCACTATCACCACTGCTCCTGCTATTACCACCACCACCACCACCTGCCCGTATAATATCCTGCTTTTCCCAATACCAAAATGGCCAAATAATAGGCATAAGAATATAATCAATGTATGTTTTTGCTTTAATTGAACCCCAATCCTCCTTTTCCCAAATTACAAGAATCTTTTTCCCATTATAACCCAAAATACCACCCCATATCATAAGAGAATTTTGCTTTTCAAATTTAGGAATTAAACAATCATCTAAATACTCTTCACCTGCACGACGTGTCACATATACTGTTCCCCTCTTCCCTCCTAGCCAGACATAGCATTCATCTGTCCATAGCACTCTTCTCCACATATTTCTAGACCAAGATTGCGTATTTAATCCAAAGTGCATACGCTTCATGCGCCGAGTCGCATTGAGATAAGGCTTTTTTCTGGCTATTCGCCTATTATATCCTTCTTTGGAAAATGCAGTTCGAAGTGTTTTTTCTGATGCTTGAAGGCCGATCATCATAGCAATTTCTGAATAGGTTTTCTGACGGTTTTCGGCATTTAGGGTAGCCTCATGAACAAGGCGTTTGCGAAGAGGGGTGTCTATTTGGAGTGGCTTCTTTCCCCGTTTACGTGGAGTGGTAGGCCCATTGCATACTCTCCAAGCCGTTGAGACTGAAATACCGTAGCGTTGTGCAATCCGTTCAAAAGTCCACCCTGCATCAGCGCGCAAACATTGAATTTGACAACGTTGCTTGTAACTAAGATCTTCAGTTCCAACTCGAGACATTGTATAAAATACTACACTTTACAGTGCATGGTATGGACAATCTTTGCTATATTTCTTTCTCTTTTATACTTGCTGGAGCTCTTCTACGTGATTCTATTCACTTGACTTACGAGAGCCTTCTCGAAGTTCCTTCAACCAATAATCGGCAAGTATTTCTCTCTTGCCACCGGACCTCGCT
>Ga0307509_10004340_pt1 | contig 20570 bp, 21 predicted proteins | sample 10_EM_MG_FD_202245 | JGI IMG/M metagenome (GOLD analysis project Ga0307509, IMG submission 202245) | Populus trichocarpa ectomycorrhiza microbial communities from riparian zone in the Pacific Northwest, United States - 10_EM | ecosystem: Host-associated > Plants > Roots > Unclassified | place... | reverse complement strand
TTTGTTGGAACTTATGATGCGTTTGGGCTGAGGACAGGAAACCAGTTCCTTCTAGTGACAGATGAGGTCACTTATACTTTCTATATATGTTTGGTCGTTTGACCCTTTCCTTTCGATAAGTAACAAATACATGGCGAGCAGAGGTTCCCCGAAGTCTCTACCGTTCCACTTTCACACAAGATTGGAGCTCAATTTCAACAAACCATAAAGAACTGTGTTCTATCTGAGGGGCCGGAGGGCCAGCTATTTATGCTGCGCAACAAGGATACATAACCGCAGTAGAAAGAAAGTCAATGGTAACGAAAGGAAGGCGAAAGAAATCTGATGCGCACAGAGTTACATTGATGATTAACAGATTGAGCAGTGAAATAAATGAAATATCCAGAGCGAATAAGTTGAGCTTAAACTATGATGACATTGAAGTGAAACTAGTATGAACTAGGAAGCATTGTCGTACTCAAGAACGTATAGAGTGCATATCCGGAAGTATAATTGCAACAACAGGAGTACAAGTATCAGACGATCTCCAACACCTAGAATCTCGGTTCACTTCCTCTAGCTCTTTGTCCAACAGTATTGCACTAGCCTCCTCTGGGAGCTGTGATATATGCCCAAAGCCCAAATCCGAGGACAGATTTTTTATAGCCTTGAACTCGTTATGTAACTGCGGTTTGTCCGAGAGGGAAGGGGGGGGGAAGGATATATGCCTTTTTTGTGAGTGCTCTCTTCTCCGCGAATTGGGTATTCCTCTCTGTGGTCTAGGCTTCCCGCGTTTTCTGAAGTTTCGTGATTTAGTTTCAGTCGCAGAACCTAATATAGTTGGTATTAGTCGAGGGAAATGTTGCTCATGGAAGACGTACCTTTGAATTGTTCTGAGTCTCAAAATGATGGATACTCTCTCTCTCGTCTCCTTTTCAGTCCTTTCAAGCCTTTTCTCCAACTCTTGAACCAACCCTTTCTGGTGCTCGAGCTTCTCTTGCAGCCTCACAATCTCCGCATCCACCACCTTTTTAGTGTCTTCGGCATCTGACTTCGCAGCTCGAGGCTGTCGTTTAAAGATTTCGATTTCGTTATCCCTTTTCTAGCACTCCTTCTGGAGACTCTGCTCTGCCAGTGAGAAATCCTGATAGCCGATATATGTAAGTAGCGACTTTTGTGCTGGGGTGAGGAGCTCCGCTAGGCATCCGCATCCGTTGGATAAAAGACCACGAGCATCCCCGGTCGACCCCGTACACGGATTCTTCGTGGCAGGTTCAACGCGGTGAAGAAAGACACGAAGGATGGGTGCCGGTGCGGGAAATTCGCATGGAAGAGGGTTTGATAGCAGTGCCAAACACGCGGGGGCATACTAGAAACACTACAATAAGTTCGCTTATACTATGGAACGGAGGCTGATTAGGGTGTGTATTCAGGCATGGAAGTGGATGATCGGAGAGCCAGGGATTAGGGAGGCCTATGAAGTTGCTTGTGCGCAGAGGAGACATTGTTATAGCGGTATCTCATTTCTGTGCTAGGAAAAATGAGCTCCTCGCTTCCCTAAGATGAATTCAAGGCTGCTATTAAGAACGTCTGATCTGCGCTCAAAGCACTCGCAGAGACCTCCATAACCCCTTGCTGTCCAATCACCCACATCCATACCCCAGTACTCGTACAGTACGTTCTCCCAGTGATTCCCATCTCGGTCTGTGTTGTGCAGCAATGTCTCAAGCAGCACCCTCTTCTCATCAAGCATCGCATTTCTCACGGCCTGGACACGTCCTGTTATGGATCGGTGAGACTTAAAGATCCACTCTAAGATAGCGCACGAAGTGCGGAAGGGCTCAAGCTACCAAGTCTTACCCGAACTGGCAAGGAGTATGGGCAGAACTCCAATACCCGGACAATTGAACTAGCAATACTCTAACCTGGCATGGATTTGCATCTAACCAGCATTGTAGATCATTCAAGGGACTAGCTCAACCTATTGAATCAAGTTTCTGTGGGGGCACGCAGGGTTTCCAGTCGATAGGTTGCAGAAGTGGAGCACAAGAGCGGGGTCTGTCAGGAACATTTAAAGAGGCTGCATAAGGGGAGGATATGATCCTTAGGGTCTCGGCAGCCAGCTCTGCCATCAGGGTTGATCGTCGGAGGGATTTCGGAATTCTGCTGTTGGGTGAGTCCGGAGTTACTGGAGATGATATTGTGTTGTGAGTCGAGAGGGCAGGAGGGTTGGACTGGTTCTGTAGGACTCTAAGTTATTGCGGAGTCTACAGTAAATGACCTTACAGTTAGACTACAGTATCTTGCCGAGGTGTTAGCTGGGAATTGCGACGGTGTTTTTTTCGAGGCCTCGTTGCCTAGCCAACTGAAAAAATCTCATCTTGCTTGACGCGAACACGTGACATGAGATAACCGAAATTGGTGGGGTAGATTTGTTCTCCGCAGGATAGAAAATAGTGGAAAACTTTGGTTGGAGAGACAAGGATTAGGAGTGAAAAGTGGAAGAGTGGAGGTGCTATACAGAATGCAATTTAAACTTGAAAAGTTGCACTGAGTGATTGTCCATGTATTATCAAGATTGTATAAGGCCAAAAGGAGACTAAAGGAGAGTGGAATGGCTTTTTTTGGGTAGTTCTTTCGAGTGGCTCGATAGCTTGCAGAATCTGCTCACAATTTCACCGTGATTTGGATGGTCGAGTGCTAAGATACCCACTCTTTCAATCCGGATTTCTGATAGGTTTCTGATCCCGTCAAGACAAGAATTTTCGGCTCATGCAACCTGTCTCCTAACCACAATTTGCGATCTTGCTAATATTTTTCCGCCCTTTTCTACCATACCCGATTACGGTATCCTGGCGCTGGGCATCCGAGACTGAGCTATTCTGGGGGGCTCGTCATAGGCCGCGCTGCTGGGATCAGTCAAGGGAGGATCGGCCTTCACTCAAACTTTATTGGTACGGAAATTTTGTTGGCTTTCAGCTGCGATCAGACAACAAGAGACAACAAAACCCGATTGTTGGACCAAATCGATCCACAAGTCGATGCTCACTTGATTTCTCCTTACAGGATCAGGGAACGTTCCAGCCTGTGCAACACTGATACTCCTATGACCGTAAGGTGCCATAGTAACTCAAACCCAACAACTATTCCCGGGGCCCCAGGCAGAAAGTCATAAGTACACACCTCCCATTTCCAGGTCATCCGTATGAGCTTCCTCCTCTCCGCGAGCGGGGGGTTCTGGCCTTGCTATCGCCACGGGATCACCCTCACCCTCCTCCTGTCCTCCCTCCATTTGGGTTTCCGCATTCTCCCCTTCTCCATTTGCAGCGTTAACGGCATTCCCTAAAATAACGTGATCCGTTGGGAAACCTCTTCTTTGGATTTCTTCGGCAATCATCTGAACTCTTTGCTTTTGACGCTGAATGGTGATTTCGTTATCGTCAATTGCTTCCTTGAGTTCTGGGTCGTTTTGGAATTCTTGTAGCGCTGAGTTTGACCGGGCGAGATGGTAGAGCGAATTTCTGAGGCGCGCAGCTTCCGCGTGGAGCTGTTCCAACTCCAGATCCTTGATTGCTGCCAGAAAGGCTTCCTAAAGTCAATGAATCAGTTTAATATACTAAAAGTAGGTAATTAGGAGATAATTACTGGGGTTATTGGGGCTGATGTGGCACTCATGTTGTTGTTTGTCGGAAACTTGAGATGCCCATAATCTTTCATCTGAGGGACATTGTTGCTTTGCTATGTGCCAAGACATAGCCACAAGTTGTCACTCGTTCACTTTTTTCCCGATGAGAATAGAGCGTTTTAGCCACTGTCGTGGGGGAGAAAATTGAGCTCAAAATTTGACTTGAGCTATTCCTTACATAGTAAGGAAGAGCTGATACACTCTTTCTTCGGTTTAGCCTTCCACTAGCTTATTGCCCAGAACTCAAAATTTGAACTCGGATTTTCACTTCTGAGGGGTGGCCAAAACGCTCTAATAGAAACAAAAGTCAGGGTCAGGTAGGTCTGGAGCTGGGATCCGTGATTGAGCGAATTGTGATCAGCAGTGTCTCTGATCAAAGGACTCGTCTGGGTAGGTGGTAGATGTGAGACCCTTCAGACAAAAGCAGCCCTACATTTCTAACCTTAATGCGATCGCCGCCAGATTACGTCGAATAGATAGAAGGAAGAAAAAAGGTATCATTTATCATGTGGTTGAACTGGTCTCTATCATCTACTCGTTTATCTCAGTGGGCAGAATCATTGTCAACTATCAAAACATAATCCACAAAAACGCAAGTCACTAGCTTGAAATTCAAGATGTTTTACACTGTGCCTAGGCCCTATGATTCACGGGTGTCTACTCGAGTATGATACATAGCCGGGGGGATGGCCAACCGATCAGAGCAGGACCCACCGTGTCTGACTGGGGTAATTCCTTGGTGGGGGTCTTGGGTGTGGGCAGTCGCTATGCTCGGTAGAGCAACTTTGCCGAGACCGTATGATACCTGGGAGAGGAGGTGGTCATGAGCTCTTGTAAAAATGGAAGTGATTGGCATTCTGCTTGGTGGCAGTGAGTCTCATTCCCCTTTTAGCCCTCTCCATATATTTAGAGCAATATCATTTAGGAAAGTGTTGAATTGAGTTGTTGATAACTTTAGCTCGGAGCTCTCTCTTTCAAGTCTCCCTACATCAATTAGAGAGAAACCTTTATTACCATGCCATTTCAATGTTTTCTCACTAAAACAACTGCTCTGGCCGAAAAGGCCACCGGTAGAATAGTCTACCTACTTCACCCATTCAGTGGGGCTCCAGGGGATACTGCCATACGCTCCAACCGTTGGCCAAAGCCCTTTCATGGCCCAGATGTGATGGAGGTTGTGGAGGTAGCGAGTGAGAACTACCGAACGGCTCGGACCCACCACCAGATCCTGATCCACGGAATTGCGCGGGGGCCGGGCCTCCCCCATGGCATCGAGGACGGAGACCAATTCTTCTTATACCCTTCGGAAGAAATACCAGGCAGGCAAGCTATGCCAACGAAGGGGCTCTCGATTAAAGGGCTCAATTTAAGAAGCCGCGATACTGATTTGATTCCCGTCAAATACTTGTTGCTGAACCCTCAGGCAAAGGCTATCGCTGATTTTGAATACCTGAGTTGTACGTTACTCCTTCATCAAGAATACCCAAGATGCCTTCCTATTATCCCTTCCCTAGCTTACCCTTTCTATTACCCCCACAGCCAACAGCGCAAGCCCCGTCAGCAAAGTTGACGATTACTTCACCCTTTGCGGTGCCATCAAAAAAATAACCTGGAGCCCCCCATCCTCCAGAGGATCCGCAACAGACGACCCAATTGTCTTTGGGATCAACCACCGGACCAAGTCTTCGGGCTACATGCGCCTGCACTGGCTCCGCACGCTGACAGTGTCCGACATTAACACATGGCGAGAGCATAACATGCCAGTGCACCACTTCACTCCGCCATCCACTAGCAGTGTAAAACTCTCCATGACTAACCTTGCAATGACCGGTCCGCTACTGCCCCCCCCGGTGATTGACCACGACTTCGACTTCGAGTCTTGCGCAGCGAGGGACTGCAGGGACCACTACTGGGAGGTGCAATGCAACGGGGCCTGCCAGCTAATGGAAGAGAGAAGAGTTGCTTCACGGGCGAGCCACGATTGGTCCGGGTCGAACGTGGGCGATCAAGAGGAGATGCTGGAGGCCTTTGCGGATACGATTGGATGGGACTGAATGCTGGCGCGTCATGGCCTATGGTTCGGCGGGTTCGGAGGCACTGCGCGGGGCACTTGTACAAGGAGGGCGCTTTATTTAACCTTATTTTTTACCTTTTCACTTTTTCCTATATTACTTTTAGAGGACGAGGAAGGGAAACGGTTTATAGCAAGAAGTTTATCCGATGAATCTGGGTCGACAGTGAGTTAAAGGGAGATGGATATGTCACAGGCTAGGCGGGTATAGTAAGTTCTATGGGGATTATTAGCAAAATAATAATATTATTAGATCAATCGCCTAATTTCAATTAATCAATTCTATGCAATCTAGTCTCGTATATCCAACCTGAGTCTGAGAATCCCTCGCCCCCAATATAATCTAGGTTTGACCAGCCAGGTCAAAACACCACCCGCCCCGTGATCTTCCTCTCTCGCTAGGCATCTATTATATCATACTTTAGTTAAGTTTTACCAGTTCAACCCCGCTCCATGAACCAACCCAGTTTAAGTTTTTAATCCCCATTTTCTTGATAAGGCTCAGTCAGTACACTAGGCTCAGTTACCAAGCCCGGGAACACACTTCCAGATTGAGTAAGAAATAGACTGCTACCTGCATATGTTTGCAGGGCTGGGAAGACACACCCTTGCAAGCAGGAAAAGTGGTTGACCCAACGGCACGACCAGCCAAGGGGGCCGTAAATGGTAAAGTTTTCCCTAAGTTATCCCATGGCGAATGGGTGTTCGGGTTGGTACATTTGTGCAAGGTCGGCGCTCCAACGCTGGGGTTAGCTACTTTCTCTGGCCTGGGCCGAGAAGAGACCAGAAGAGCAAGGAAAGAAAACTAAATCGGGAAAGTCTAGGAGTTATCATAATAATATTATACAGAATACGGCATCACTTTGGCTATCCGCGCCACCCCATCCTAAGTTGTGGCCAGTGTTCGGGGTTTTCCTCATCCTGGATGGGCCTGCCCTAAACCTTTTCTCTTGTCTTGCCATCCAATCTTTACTACACCTATAATAACTCCCCACTTCCATCACTTGAACGGCAACGGCAACGGCATGAATACTCACTTTGGAAGTTTCTCCCCGTTTCCCCATATCATAGCCAGTCAAAGGCTGTTTTAGGTGGCTCATGGGAGGCTTCCTGGGTATCCTGCCCTCTCTATGGGGGACGATAACTAATCCGTCCTAGAGTTGGTTATCTTTCGGGCTGGGAAGGGAAATTATACCCTTAGTATCATACTATACCTTCTTACACTTTTCAAGCTTTCCAGGTTCCTGGACGGAATGTGGAAACCCGATAGTCTTAGAGAACAAATTGCAAGCTATCATAGGCACTAATCTCCGGCGGTCATCCGTAGGGCATCTATATACCATGGAGGAGGAATTGGCGGGGCAGGGATCCTTGCCCTATGGGGCAAGAATTATACATTTATTAGGTGCTCAAATACTCGGGGAGGGCAAGTGTCCGACAATATCTGTAGGCGACCTCAGATATGTGGGGATTTTTCCTCTCTCTCTCTCTCCGTGAATCATTGTTCCCGAGCACTTCACACCTACTACCAGTGCTATTGGAGGCTAACAGCCTGGTTGGATGGCAGACGATCCCTCGTTGTTGTGCCTTATCACAGGAGCAATGATGGGACTATTCTAACAGATTCATCAAACCTCACTCGGCTAGACTTTACTGTCAAAGACTAGAAACCAGTGGGGCCCGCATGAAAGAGAAGGAAGAAGGGAGCAGAAGAAGAACCAAAAAAGAAGAAAACAAGAGAAAAGAGAAACAGAAGAAAGAAGAAAGAAATAAGGAAAACTCCCAGACATAACTTGTCCGCAATTCCTAATCCTGCGGGTTGGCACTCGTTCCAGGGGAGAAGTGCCTCAAACAAGGGGGCATCTTTTATATAAGTTAGGCGCTCGGATATGAATAGACATTTTGACATACGGGTAATACACTCGGATACCGTATCTGCCAACTGGCGTAGATACCCCTTCTAGCAAATAAACCTTAGGGCGTTCAAGGAGTTTCTTCTCTTTCACAATCGATATGCTTAGCTACATATCAGAAAAGGCCATTCATGGGAATGCGCACTGACTGACCCTAGTATCCGAGCACTTCAACAAACATCCTCAAGGGATACAACGCTAGGATAGGTGCATCGTTACTAAGAAGCAAACGGAGGGTATGGTGGAGAACATTCCCTAGGGAACCCGCATGAAGTGACTGAATAACAGGCAGGTTAAGCCGTACAAGAAGCCCACTGCAGTGACCCCCCCCCCCGCCCGTCAAGCTTCCCGGAGAACCCCGCTTTGTCCTGTAGTCCTTCAATCTTGCTCTTGCGATCTTGTGAGCAACCAACAAATTTTCGGTGCTAGCTAGGCCGCTTGGACCCTATGGCCAGTTCTTACCCTAACTGGACCCGCTCTTCTGAAGCCTTGGATGATTGCCGAGCACAAGGTTAGGGAAACGATTGGCTCAGGCGACGGATACAGGACTCGGAACACTATCATAAACCCAGATCAGACCCCTTTCTGTATCGGAAGGAATTCGTTCGCATCAAATATAGGACAAACGACAAACACCCAATGCGCAAGGACCCTAGCCGTAGGCGAGCGGATAGTGCTGCGGACGCCTTGCAGAATAAAGGATGAGGAAAACTGGAAAACTGGACCGGGAATGGGGAAGGAAATCACAAAGAGCTGCATCTGACCGAAAGTATATCACAGTCGGGTCACAACAGCAGGTGTTCAGGTGTGCCCATAAAAATCAAGAAGCATAACCCCGGTCTCCCAAGGGATTTGTGTAGATCTGTAGGAATAGGTTTCTAGTCGTTGCTCACACCTGAGCAGAAGACTTGAGGTTCGATTCAAGAAAGTTATGTACCCTGCAGCTACTCTGGGAATTCCTCCTCCTAAAGCTTGAGGGGCCTAAAAAATACTCTACTAGCCTTACCCAAGTTCACCATGAATGATCACCAGTTAGCATCGTACTCGAGGTATAGCTCAAGCTGCCTCTTTCGCAAGCCATGAGCTCCAAGCTAGGCGAGCCAATTTCCGCCACCAGACGAGCGAACTTATGCAAACACAAATCGGATCTTGATCTAGATTGTTCCAAGCACAGATTAGCAAGATCTTCGCTCTTCCCAGCAGCCCACCTCCCAACATACGTTATATCTAACTACAGTACATACAACACACCGGCAGCCGAGTGGACAGCTGTGGGGGGCAAATGATAGCGGAGCATTCAACAGCTCTGCCAAGTTTCTGGCATCCGCCAAGGACACGTTTAAAGAACTGTTCGCCACCCGGCTCCGTTCGTTGTCTCCTTCTCATGATAAGCCGCCTTTCACCTCCCCCCGATCACGACGGGTAGATTCGCTTTTAGAATAGAGTCTAGAAAGTGCCAGAAAAATTAATACTGCTCCCCTGTCCTAACTTCCCCTGCTACCTCCCTAAAAAGGAAAACGCAACATCGCCTACTCCTACGCCAGACAACACTCCTTTGGAAAGCCCTTTGCTTTAGCGTTAAGCGTGCATTGAATAGTCATAACATGTGGATATCTCGATAGCCTGCCAACACTGAGCGAAAAATTGGAAATCTAGTCAGTGCCAACAAAAGAAAAGCTCCAGGCCGGCAGTGCCATCCTAAACATGGTCAAAGCACCACGGAAGCCTAAGGCACACTCTTCGGATAAAAGAAGTATGTTGGCTCCAACGCTAACAAATCCCTCACCTAGCTGGTTCTATCCTGGCGGAAGGCTTGTGCACAACGGAGCTCAAATCTCCAGAAAAATGAGAAATTTATGATACCGAGTGATATAATGTGTCGGGCAGGGCAGAATAATATATTCAACACAACATTACAACACGGGTGCTCAATGAACAGACCAAACAAAATCACGGCTTGAATTAAACCCTTACTAAGTCACTTCCAGCGCAGTGTTCACTGAACCCACGTGTTTGTTGACCCCTCCTATGTTATCCATCCTTAAGCCCAAGCAAAATTAAAGGCATTAAGATAAGTATTTGTTCCCGTAGCGATATGTTGTGAAAATGCCTAGCTGGCGCAGTGGTTAACTTGTCAAGAAACTAATAACCTTCTGTGCAATTAGTAGGAGCCCAGGAGTTCGATTCCTCTCAAAATGAGTTATTATTGAACAATCCGTCACGTAGGGGATGTGGGCAGTCCTGCCCGACAGGAACTGGGAGACTGAAGACCTTAGCCCTCCTTCAATGGGAGCGTAGCGTAACTCAGACCTGCTGCGAGGTGGTAGAATCCGACTCTAGGCCTCACCCCTAACTAAGGGTGAGGTCCGCGATCGGCGGGGTAGCAGAACAACTTTTTATTTTGAAAAAAAAAAAAAGTTCCTTCTTTTGGTTTGGGGGGAAAGAGCAACTGCAAATTCTGAATGTTATATGGACTCTCTAGTGGACAGCACTGATGGACTTAGTTGCTCCAGTGCCTTTTGCCCAAAATCAAGACTAGATAGATTTAGTACTATACACTACAGTAAGAGGAAACACCGGGCTGTCTCAGGAACCCGGTTACTTGTTGCCCAGAACTGTCCTGAGCCCGTATTCTGTCCTTCTTACACTGTATCCCCTTTGTTATTTTCGGTGATCCCCTTACTATTATAATAAGGTGAATCTGTTACGATATAGATCTGGAGTTCCTCTTATTGACTGTTTGGTTGATCTCTATACTTGCTTGATACTAATACCGGGCTATGTTGCTTTCTCCTGTTGTAAGAATGCATACGTGTATGCCGCACATGCATTCCCGCACTCCAACCGCTCTGATTCAGGAGGAGAAGAGGAAGTTCGTCGAGAAAGAAGAAAGGGAAAGGAAGAGAAAAAAAAAAAGGGAAAGGAGGCACTATATAGATAATCAAACATAAGGAAGGGACCATTCCAACTTGGTTTGTTGTGTTGTGAATTGGTTCTCAGAAGCTGTGATTGTATTTCCGAGAAAGAAAAAGTAAGATGAAGAAAAAAGAAAGCGAAGAATTACATAGAAGCAAACACCATCAAACCTCTGCTCGTTGGTAAGGAGAAAAAGCATACGCGGTCCCCCGTACAAGTGGTACCGATGTATATCGCAACATGTTGCTCAATGGAATCGGGTCTCCGTCATCGTATATCACTCGGTGGTTAGGCTTTGAGGAGTTTAATGATTGAGTCACAATTGCACTCGGTCACCCTGTAAAGCAGTCATTATGTTTATCATCTTTACATTTTTTGCGATAGAATACCATGTGCAGGAAGTCACCTAACTTATGTTAACATCATACCCTTGTCTTCAGGGTTAGGTTTTTTTTCCTGGATGGGAAAAATAAAAATTGAAACAAAAGACATCAACAGGACTTGAACCTGTGCTCGGGAATGAAACAGATTTCATGTCTGTTGCCTTAACCACTCAGCCAAAATGTCTTATTTATTATGCTTTGGTGGCTCATTGGAAACCTGAAACGGGGGTAGTATCTCGGCTTAGATCGCCCGACACCAAGAACCAGCAAAAAACTGGAAAGCGGCCAGAGGGACCAGATCTTGATAAATTACTATAATAAAAAGCGGAAATAGAACCTATGATAATAAGAAACGATGTTCCCCTCTCAAGGAATTTGGCCCTGGAGTACTGTACGACCATGAGAGTATCTTGCCCGCCGCGCGCCACATGGCACAAGTATTGTTTTATGACCTAGAATTCGCTCTCTTTCCAGATATTGCCATCGCCCGATTACAGTGGCCCTGATTCAGCACGGGTAGTTTCCGATTTTTAATGTATAATAATATTATCTTCTCACCATATCTCTATCCTCAGGGAACGTAACCCCTCATCCAGTTTTGGATCTATCCTTAGAACCCCCATTCCTGGTCTTAAAAACGTATGATAGCATCATAGGCGTTCAATCCCTCATCCAGTCGCTATGTTGAGAGCTATCTGATCGGAAGGAGTTGAAGCGAGAAGCTTCACAGGTTCAAAGGAGAGTGGTCACCGAAGATAGCGAAAGACTTATATTGCTTATTGAGTAAGAAGAGAATTGAGTAAGTAAAGGAAAGAAGAAACAAGACGAAAAAGGAAGACAGAAGAGAGGCTAAGATTCAGAGAAGGGAAAGGGGGGGTGACATAGGTAGTCATGACGTATCACTTGTAACTACAGCAACATACAAGAAGAGAGCACACCCGTGAGTACAGTTTCCAACACGCTACAACCCCAAAATCAAGTATTATGGCAAGCACTTCAGCCAGAAAGATGGCCCAGGGTCTTTTACCAGGGCTTCTTTTCTCAAAAAGATTCCTCCTAAATGATTCTTGCTGCATCCACCGTCCAGCCTTTCCTTGTGAACGCCATCAGGGACTGGTAACTTAAGCGTTAGGGTATGTACTAGTACCAGTAGATGACTGATCCATTTTGGATACCAGGGGTGTGAGAGGATGGATTCTCGAGGGGGATTCTTTTCGTTTACGTGGTTTCAAAGGGTGGGAGAGGGTGAGGGTTTGACTATGTAGATAATGTAACCTGAGTGTGGTAGATGTGTGAACGGGAACTGCATCTAGGTAATGGAAAATGAGTTTGTTGTTAGCACCCGCCGTCAGTTTAAATTCGTCCTTCGTACTACACTTATCCCAAGAATCGCCGGTCATTTTGCCAGGCTATATTAGTGTCTTGCCTCGAAGTGATGGTTTACCTGCGGTCGCTAGACACAAGCCATAGTGAAACAAGGTTTTTATTTTCCCAGAAATTAGCAGTGCTATAAGAAGGGTGTATTTCGGGATGGGGCGCTTAACATGCAAAGAGAAGCCCCATTTCACCAAAGATGTTTGCCTTGTGGCAATGATATTCATGTCGCAGTTTTGCCATATGAGCGTAAGGAGGTAAAACCTGTCGCGATAGACCTGCCAGTCGAGCAAATCTCCTACCCCGGGGGGTGAAGTTAGTCTAGGGGATGACAAACTGAATTTAGCCTAGAGGCCTGAGTTTTTGACATCCTAGAAGGAAAGATGCCGAGGGGGAAGTGTGCAGGGAGAGCAATATTGCGGTTCACCAAGGTCTCCAAAAATACTCCTGCAAGTATAACGTGTGGGGGTTGAGAGATCGCAATGTGCTAGAATTTAGGGGAGGTAGAGTGGACTTCGCCAGAGAGTCCCAGGAGGGGCCCCCAAGTGGGGTGATAGGAGATTTGAAAGAGAGAGGAGTACAACTATATTTTGATGTTTCTCTAAAAGGGAAATTGGCACCTAAGGTGTTTTATCCTCAGCCCCCGGCCGACTCGACGAAAGTGTGAACTGATGAACGAAATCTAGAACCGAAAATGGCGCTTCTGGTATGTGTTCCACCGGTTCTCGCTAAGGTAGGTAATTCGGTATGATATAACACTTGCCAATATTTCCCAGGCCTCAAAAAAGTCTCACCGAAACTAGAGTAGCACTATTTATTAAACTAGCACTATTATGTCAAATGCAATTTCCACACTTAGGCGCCTAAGAAGATTCCATAATGGCGTCTCGGGAGGCAAAAGAGTATTCTGAGGGTATCATAGATTCTCAGAGTCCCAGTGCTAAGCAGACTTAAATGATGGGCAAGGACAGCCACGGTAGTTCTCTTCAGTCCTTTATAGCACACACCCACCTGGGGTCGCCCCCCCTTGCGCCATGTAACCTATAAGTTATGATTGACAGAGTTTGGATATTGTGATTCTGATATTTTCTACAAGTTCTCCTGAGCAAGACGAGCAGGTTGGTGTATTTGAAGTGACTGCATTAGGAAGACCGAGTCCACGTATTTGAGTAAAAGAGGGGGGTGCCTGGAGCATGGATAGATTCACCAGGTGAACCGCCTCAGATCTTGACTAAACGATGAGATGAACGAGATTTACTACTTGGGGGCCGAAGGAACCACTCCATCCAACTCTTAGAGTGCTCAACACCCCTCTTAAGGCCGTGACGAATTAAGGTTATGATACTGTTCAAGAGGGAAGTAGGCTTACTACGGAACTTATCGTATCTTCAGGCAAAACTCGGGGAAATTTCTACCCAATTAATAGTTTCCTCATTCGCTTAAAGTTTAGCGACTCATGGCCTCTTGTTAGCTCGGTCCTCCCTAGCCCTAGTCGGGCATTTCACTCAAAGATAAGGTGTCGCTAGAGTTGCCTCACGTCAGATCTAAGATGTGAAACTCCAGGGTGGCTAAGGCTATACTCAATTGCCTTGAAATTAAAGTGCTTTTCGGGAGTAATTCTCAATAGACGGCAGATAAACCCAGAGATCAAGAGAACGTAGCCAATCATCTCCTAATCGCTCGATTCGATCCAGTCGATAGAGTTCAAGTGCTAGGACAGGTATTCATTTTGGTACAATCGCATACTGGCCTTCAACCCATAATTTACTAGAATCATATCCATGATAATATCCAACAAATCATGGCTCTAAAGTTTTGGTAGCCAACCGTGAGGGCGTGGAGATCGCACGAGACCAATTCCCCTTAGATCTAGGACAGTTGAACTGCACACCGCATCATTTTCATTCAGAAAGGTGCCACGAGTGATACATGATGAATACCACACTGAATCTCAAGAAGCAGCTGCTAGAGCCGAAACCCCCGAGCAGACTTCAAAAGTCATAACCCCGCTTTCATAAATACTACCGCACAGCAGTCAAAATAAAAACTCTATTTATCAACTATTGCATTTAGCGGCAAAGCTTTCTTGGAGAGCCTAGTTACCGCAAAGTGCAAGCGCCCTTTCGGTCCCATCGCCGTTTAACCCATCGGCCAGCACAAACCACCGCCTAACACTTCTCAATCCAACCACTCCCATCCAAAACCACACAAGCCGATCCGCTCCATTTAACCTCAAACGCCAATACGAGCTCATTAGAGTACGAGCAAAAAATTCCCGCATCGAAAATACCCGTTGGATGCCATTGCCACTACGCGAAGCAAACACACAAGCACTGTACGGTAGATCATTTTTTTACTCGGGTCCAAAAAAATCAAACTTTAACGCCGATCCAGGGTCCCCGAATAGCAACGGCTATCATGCCTGTCTCCCGTATCTCAGCTTACTACAGCACATCAGCAACAGCCCCACCTGACATGTTACGGTAGCTAACGGCGGGACGGAAAGTCATGGAATAGGGTATCGATTCGCTTGGTCAAAAGCGAGAGAAGGTGTTGATCTACCGATATCTGGTCCAGTGATTTCAAAGGCGAAATTATTAATTACCAATAAAGTGTTTCAGTGGAATTTGGTAATTTACTGTATTAACTTTGTGGAAATCCAACGGGGCGCGGTACAAGTACTAGTACAAGCACAACCGCCACCAATATGATAAGATACTAGAGATGTGGGACCGTGGGGATAGTTGACTTCAGTGTGGGACGCAATCAATCCCCCGGATAGTGCCGTATGAGGTTGGGTCGCTTGGGTAATGCTTGCTTACGGCATCACACCGTCCTCCATGGTATTTGTGCCTGTCCCACCCTCAACGCTCCCCACCACTTTCCTCCTCCCTTCAATCGCTCGCTCGTGCAAGGATTCAGGGCAGCACGGCACCTCGCTGGATATCATCCGCCTCTACCCTACTCTACTCTCACAATCTGGCCACACCGGAATATACAAGCTTCGGTATTACAAATGACGAACACAAACAGAACACCCCATGTGCTGCGGGGAAGTGCAGAGGACGGAGCGAGGACGGGGTAAGGCAATGACTAGGTCAAAGCTCAATTCCCACTATATCATAGGGCACACGAGCCAAACTAAACAGAAAGACAAAAACTTATATAAACCACCCCCTCAACCATCAAAGACCCATTCACGATGAGAAACCCCAGTTCCAGAGCAGCACACAGCGATAAAAAACATCACGATTCCCTTTACCCTTTCCGCAAAATCTTCATATCCATTTGCACATTAAGTGTCCTCGCCTACGCGCTCTACTACAAGTCTACCCAGAACAACTTCAACATCAGCAACATGTCGGAAGCAGCATACATCCCCGAGGCCAAGGCCCCACTCGTCGTCGAGAAGACTGAAATCCCAACCCTCGGAGACAATGAGGTCCTCATCAAGAACGAGGCCATTCCTCTTCAACCTGTCGACGCAAAGCAAGCCCGCATCGGTTTCATCCCACTCAAGTACCCAGCAGTCCTTGGTTCAGGTGTCGCCGGCACAGTCGTTGCATCCAAGAATCCAAACTTCAGCAAGGGCGACCGAGTCCTCTCCCACACACCCGCATATGGAGCCGGCGATAACAAATACGGAGCCTTCCAGAAGTACACCGTCGGCACGGACCTCACTCTAAAACTCCCCGATAGCATCACCTTCGAGAAGGCCGCCTCATTGGCCGTCAACGTCCCCGTCGCCTACTCCTCCCTCTTCGTCGGCCTCGGCCTGCCCAAGACTGCCCCCAGCGGCTCCGCGCCGGTGCTCATCTGGGGAGGAAGCACTTCCGTCGGTGGATACGCCATCCAACTTGCCATCAAAGCCGGCTACACCGTCGTGACGACCGCCTCCACACACAACCATGCATATGTAAAGTCCCTTGGCGCGCAGAACATTTACACCTACGACCAGGCGAAAGAGATCGCCTCCCACGGCCCATTCGCCGGGATCCTCGACAACGCTGGAACCGGTGCCTCGCACGCCGCCATCTGGCGCGTTCTTCAGGAATCGCAGGGGAAGAAGGAGGTTGAGGGCACTATCCTCTCGCTACTGCCTAGCATGGCACCCATCGAGGGATGGCCGGAAAGCCTGGTCATCAAGTTCTTCACGTACAACTTCTCCGAGGAGCCGGCGAAGGAGGAGAAACAATACTTCTGGGCTCCAGGCGGGTACTACTCTAAGGTTGTTGCTGAGGGCATCATCGAGACCCCGGTCGAGGTTCGCAGCGGTGGTTTGAAAGAGGTGGAGAAGGCGGTTGAGGACCTTTTCCACGGTGTTAGTGCCAAGAAGTTGGTTATTACCGGGCTTTAAATGACGGGTAATGTGGTTGTGGAAATGGTGGCTCGTTGATCATTGGACTTTTATTTTTCTTTACCTCCTCTCTTTTGTCCCTTTTTTGGTCTGGCATGTTATGGTATTCGGTAGTCTGGTTTTCGTCCAAATGATCAACAAGCATTCCATTCATCCATGCCTCGATAATCATGATAGTGGGATTTTAATGTTGGAGAATAAATAAATAAATCATCAATCGATCCAAACATTGCCTTTTTGTTCCACAAATACCCACACACCAAGTATCCCTGTGACCCTGCCCCGCCACCATGCCGGTATTTGTATCTTCCTTGACGAAACCAAGATCTAGAAATCACCGGAACACCCCTCCCGAGATCAGGCACAGCTGAGAGGGGAAAAAAACATATCATTCCAACATCACAACATAACTCACCCACTTCTACGTAAAAATATCTGCTTCTACTACCGTTGCAGTGAGTTGCTTACTCGGTATTATACGAAACACAATAAATAAAAATAAGGATAAGACACAGAGAAAAAATAAAAAGGAAAAAAAAACATCAGAAAATGTAATGCTCTTTTTTATTTGTGTTTTTTTTTTTTTTGCACCCTCTTGCTCTCTCCATGTGTTAGCGTCTATAAAACAGAACTTTCTTTGGGGGAAAGGTGTGGGGGGGGGGGGGGCTAGGTGGCGGGGGAACGGATTAGAGCATGGAGAAATTATATGGAAAGGGGAGAGAAAAAGGAGAACAAGAACAAGATAAAAACCCCCAGATAGACGAGATGAGAAAAAAACGAAAAAGAGCAAGAGAAAAAAAGCCATTAGGTTTGGAAATTTTTGGGATCGATTGGACTCGAAGAGCATAGGAAAAAGCGGATGAGATAAGAAAAAAGAAAAAAAAAAGATACCTAGCAGCGCACAACCACCCCGCTCCAGCTATCCCATCCACTTCCTACACCAACCCAACATAAACGGAAAACAAGTAACCGGTATCATAGTAAAATAGAATAAGAACCCCTTTTTGCTAGGAAATAAAACAGCACATAAATGAAGTTTCACCAATGCGATTTAGCTAGAAAAAATAGGTATATAGGAATGAAAGCAAAGATCAAAGACATAATCCAGGATTAGACTTCTTCATTCCAATCGTCATCCCCAGCCCTCTCACACTCCCTCTCTCATAACACCCCCTTTTTGTGACTTGAGCACGCTCCTCACAAAAGCTACCTCGAAACCCGGCCACCCTCGCTACCGAGGTGAGTTCTCCTCTCCTCGTCCTCCTCCGGAACGTCGCTCAACCTCGTAGGATGGTGATGGGCTCTTGAAACACCCTCCCAGCCTCTTCCATAGCCAACTGCTACCCCTCCACCACTGCCTCCACCATTCGATTCGTAGTCGTTTCCATCATATGTGGGATAAGAATCCCAACTTTCCTCCTCTTCTTCTTCCGCGCGGCTGGGCTCACGACGTTGGTACGAGACAGGTGTGGGGTTTCCCTGTGGGTCGTATTCCCATTCTCCTTCACCTGTTTCCGACTGTTGCGATTCGGTCACGGATCCAGACTCGCGCGAACGCATCGCAGAGTTATTGGTTACGTATGACTCCTCACCGGGAGAAAGAGTCCTTCCCGGCTGTTGATCAGGCGGCAGGTGAAGAGCTGAGTGTTGATGCTGGTAGAAGGGGTGGACGTCAGAGGTCTGCTGTTGCTGGCCTGAGGTTGATGGCCGATGCGATTGCTGTTGGGGGAAAGCTGGAGGAGTAGTGTCAGAAAGAGAGTGTGCGCCACTAGCCGAAGTAGGAGGCACTTGTCCCGGTGACGGCAAATGGGGTTCATGATGGAGTGGCGCACCGCCATAATCTGCTACCGCTTCCCTGCCATATCCGTTGTCTTGGAACTGTTGGCGAAACTGCTCTTCCGTCATCGGTTGAGGAGTAGCCCCAGTACCGCTGCTTCCAGCTGTTCGGGGTCTAGTCGAGCCTCTATCAGGAACCCCGCGCATGGGCATTGGGAATACTTGAATCCCACCAACGAGTGTTGGATTTCCCTCTTTGAGACTATTAGTCTTTTCCCGTTCCTCCTGCTCCTTTCGTCCCAATTCCTCCCAGGAGCGTCGGCACTCCTCTTTCGAAATCTGCAATTCTCTCCTCATCTCCTCAACAAGTTTCTCCGCTGTCGCTTTCTCCTTTTCAAGTCTCTGGACTTGACTGACGGCGTCCGCACGCTGTTGACGCTCTACACGCAAGGAGCGCTCTAGTTCGCTACTCATCTCCTTAGCTCTCTCTTGATCAGCCTTAGTGTCAAAGAACCATCGTTGGAATTTTCTCTCTGAAGAAGCACGCAGGCGCTGTAACTCTACAACGGCCTGGAACAAATTTGCACCAGCAGTAGAGAGATCGCTAATTTGTCTTGCCATTTCTTGTTCGATAGGCATACCAGCCAACTCTTCCCTATTGTGTTCCAACCTCGAGATCCAATATCCGGTCAGCCCCTCCCATCGTGAAGAAAGCCGTTCCCACCGCTCAAATGCATGCGGGAAACTGCTGGTTATGGTCTGGTGTTGTGTTTGACGGCTGGAACTTCCCCCGGGAGTAGCCGAGTTCGGACGATTCGAGGATGTTGGTTGCTGGGCACCAGCTTGCGGAGGACCACGATTTGAAGACGGAGCTGCTTGCGGCTGAGCGCGAGGTTGCTCTGATCCTGGTCGGGTAGGCTCCGTTTGTCGTGATCTAGAAGATCCAGCAGTCTGAGGTTGGCGCTGGGAGGGGTGTCCTTGGCCTGACGGCTGACCCCCACTCGGCGCGGAAGCTCCCGACGTTGCAGGCCTAGGAGCGTGGACCCTTGGTTGCGCCGATCCGCCACTAGCAACTCGCGCGTGCCCAGTGGTTGGCTGGCCAACTCTCGCTGTTGATCCTCTCTCGTCCGCGTAACCCGCTCCCGCGCCAGCTCCCATGCTATGTTGCTGCGGCTGCTGCGCAGATTGGCTCGCACCCCTCGGCCTCGTCTCTCGACGCGCAGCGGAAGGGTCGCCGCCGTGCTGCTGATGAAGTGGCGGTTGCTGCTGTTGGGTTTGGCGAGCACTGCTCGTCTGTCTTGAGTGTCCGCGTTGTTGATGTTGTGTATTGCCTGTTGGTGATGATAGGTATTGAGCCACCGGCGTAGGACCTGGGGCACCCGAAGCCATCGTCGCTGACATAGACGCGTTCTCTTCCTCGGGATCAGGCGAAAAAGGATAGGGAGTACGAATTGCTTCTTCTAAGGCAAAATGGATGGCAGAAAGGGTATGTCGGGATATTCTCGCGGACACTTGAAAGGCGGGAAGGGTGGGAGAGTCTGTAGCGGACCTTCGGTGTTGAGTGTAGTCGCTGCCTCGAATAAAGTCTCCCCTCGTCGGTGTCGGTGACGACGAGGATGGAGAGGAGGAAGAGGAGAACAAGATGGCGGCGGATATCGGATGTCACTTCCAAGAGTAGGGTAATGCGGATGAGGTGGTGGTGTGTGTGCAGAAACAGGATGGCAGGCAATTGTGATAGAATGAGAGAGAGGATGTGAAGCAGGGCGGCGCTTGGTGTGCAGCTTGTCTCGTTCCCTGGAGCCCAGCAACATTAGTTAGGAGAAGGGGGGTAGGTCTAGGCGTGTCTCTCATGTGCAGGTGGGAAGTGTGTGTTAGGGTAGTAATGGGGGGGTTGGGAAGGGGGGGCAGGAGAAGGGCATTTCGGGCCATGTATGGAAAGGATAGCAGGCACAATCAATTTCCTACTATCGTGTCAATTGGGGGGGCTGGGTGAGAAGAGAACTTACAATTGGAGCCGCGTCTGTCCCTATGAAACGACAGTACAACCTACAGCCCCGCAAAAAGAGGCGACGGTGAAGGACAACTTGCCGCTATCATAATAAACCAATTGAGTGCC